>Ga0070665_100002761_pt1 | contig 19030 bp, 19 predicted proteins | sample KBSS13metaG_FD_65862 | JGI IMG/M metagenome (GOLD analysis project Ga0070665, IMG submission 65862) | Switchgrass rhizosphere microbial communities from Kellogg Biological Station, Michigan, USA - KBS S1-3 metaG | ecosystem: Host-associated > Plants > Roots > Rhizosphere > Soil ...
AGCCGGAGCGTGGCGAAGAAGCCGCGATCGAAGGCGGCCAATTGAGCCCTCGCTCTCGTCGTCCCGGCGAAGGCCGGGACCCATACGCCGTGGCTTTTGAATTGGGCTATGTGGTAGTTACTTTATCCAACAATTAGCGCTGGTGGTTATGGGTCCCGGCCTTCGCCGGGACGACGCTTAAACATTCCGCAACAAGGGAGCGAACATGGAAGACCTGACAGTCACCGCCAAGGGGTACGATTTCAAGCCGGCGCAGGCGGCGATGCAGCGTTACATCGACAACAATCTGCTGTCGGGCATCTCCTGGGCGGTGATGGTCGGGCGCGAGCTCGCCGATGTGAACTGCGTCGGCTGGGCCGACAAGGAGGCGCAGACGACGCTCCGCACCGATCATATCTTTCGCGTGTTTTCCAACACCAAGCTGATCACCTCCTGCGCGGCGCTGCTGCTGATGGAGGACGGCAAGCTCTCCCTCGACGACCCCATCGAAAAATTCATTCCGCAGCTCGGAAATCGCAAAGTGCTGCGCGCGGGCGCCACCTCGCTCGACGACACCGAGCCGGCAAAGAGCTCGATCACCATCCGCCAGTTGCTCAGCCACAGTTCAGGCCTGAGCTACGGCTTCTTCGATCCTGGCACCGCGATCTACCAGGCGCTCAACGAACGCGGCGTGCACAATCCGATGACGACGCTGGCCGACATGGTCAACGTGCTGGCCGAACTGCCGCTGATCTATCAGCCCGGCACGTCCTGGGAATATTCGCTGGCCACCGACGTGGTGTCGCGGCTGGTCGAGGTGGTCAGCGGGCAAAGCTTCGAGAAGTTCATCCAGGCGCGGATATTCGCTCCGCTCGGCATGGTCGATACCGGCTTTGTCGTACCGGAAAAGGATCAGGGACGGCTGGTGGCCTATTACGCCGGCGCCGACATCATGGAGCCGATGAAGCCCGGACTGACCCGCACCGACAACGCGCCGTTCCCCGGCGCCTATCGGCGCCCGATCGCGCGGCTCAGCGGCGGTGGCGGGCTGGTGTCGACGATGCCTGACATGGTGGCGCTGATCCGCAGCCTGCTGCCCGGTGGCAAGACCCTGCTCAAGCCGGACACGATCGCGCAGATGATGAACAACCAGCTGCGGGACGGACAGTGGATCCGCTTTGCGCTAATGGGCGAGCAGCCGGGCAAGGTGTTCGGCCTCGCCGGCGGCATCATCCAGACGCCGTCGAAGTTCGATCATCCCGATGCGTCAGGCGAATTCTATTGGGGCGGCGTGGCGGGGACGCAATGGTGGATCTCGCCAAAGCGCAACATGGCCGGCGTGATGATGGCGCAGCGGCAGATGTCGTTCGTGCATCCGTTCTCGTTCGAGTTCAAACGGCTGGCGTATGATGCGGTGAAGCAGGGCGCGAAGGTGGTTGCCTGAGGCAAACTCCGCCGTCGCCCCTGCGAACGCACTGCCGCCGCCACACCCACGGAGTCGTCCCTGCGAACGCAGGGACCCATACGCTGCGGCGGCTGCGTAGGGCACATTGGAAGAGGCTCCGCTTCGAAGAGCGTCAGTGGCGTTGAAACATAGCAGAGCGTCAGCTTCCGCGATTCATCGACAGATCACGCAGTATGGGTCCCTGCGTTCGCAGGGACGACGGCGGTGGTTAGGCCGCCGTCGAAACCACCCGGTTACGCCCATCATGTTTGGCGCGATACAGCGCGGTGTCGGCGCGCTTGAGGACGTCGGCGACGGGCTCGTCCTTGTTGTCCAGCGTCGCCAGTCCGATCGAGATCGTGACGTCGATGCGCTTGGTGCCCTTGTTGACCGCGAAGGTCTCGCCGGCGATCGAGCGGCGCAGGCGTTCGGCGATCATGCCGGCGACGGTGAGATCGGTTTCCGGCATCACGATCACGAACTCCTCGCCGCCGTAGCGGCAGGCGAGATCGATGCCGCGGATCGACTTGCGGATGCGCACCGCGAATTCGCGCAGCACGTCGTCGCCGGCGTCGTGGCCATAGGTGTCGTTGATCGACTTGAAGTAGTCGATATCGAGGATCATCAGCGCCAGCGGCTTGCCGCGGCTGGAGGCCTGCTCGGCCAGCGTCGAGAGATGGCTTTCCATGTAGCGGCGGTTATGCAGCCCGGTCAGCGCGTCGGTGATCGCCATTTCGATCGAGTTCTGCACATTGTCGCGCAGATGATCGGTGTAGCGGCGCTTGCGGATCTGGGTGCGGGCGCGCGCCAGCAATTCGTTCTTGTCGACGGGACGCAGCAGATAGTCGTTGACGCCGATTTCGAGCCCGCGCAGCAACCGCGCATTGTTGTCGGCGTCGGAGACGGCGAGGATCGGCAATTCCCGCGTGCGCTCCAGCGAACGCGCCTGGCTGCACAGCCGCAGCCCGTCATAGTTCTCCAGGCTGAGCGAGACGATCAGCAGGTCGTAATTGCCCTCGGCGGCGTGGAACAGCGCTTCCGCCGGATTGATCTCGACGTCGACGGTGTGCTCGGCCGCCAGGATCGGCGCCAGCCGCTCGTAGGACGACGGCCGGTCGTCGACCAGCAGGATCCGCCCGCCGACGCCCTTGTCGGCGATGGCGCTGCGCTCGGGCGCTTCCATGCCGATTTCGAGCGAGGTGATGGCGCGCATCCGCAGCTGGTCGGTCATCATCTTCAGCCGCGTCAGCGAGCGGACGCGGGCGATCAGCACGATGTCGGACACCGGCTTGGTGAGGAAATCGTCGGCGCCGGCTTCCAGGCCGCGGACGCGATCCGACGGGCTGTCCAGCGCGGTGACGATCACGACGGGGATAAAATGGGTCGCCGGGTTGGACTTCAGCCGGCGGCAGACCTCGAAGCCGTCCATATCGGGCATCATGACGTCGAGCAGGATGATGTCGCATTCCAGGCGCGAACAGATATCGAGCGCCTCGGCACCGTTGGATGCCGTCAGCACGTCGAAATATTCCGCCGACAGACGGGCTTCCAGCAACTTGACGTTGGCCGGAACGTCATCGACGACAAGGATACGCGCAGACATAGAACTTGACTCCCACCCTACCCGATAAACCGCCGCACGGTTTCGATAAACTTGCCGACCGAGATTGGCTTGGACAGATACGCCTCGCAGCCGCCCTCGCGGATGCGCTCTTCGTCGCCCTTCATCGCGAACGCCGTGACCGCCACCACCGGAATGGCGCGCAGCTCCGGATCGTCCTTGATCCAGCGCGTCACCTCGAGACCGGAAACTTGCGGAAGCTGGATGTCCATCAGGATCAGATCGGGGCGCAGCTTGCGGACGAGATCGAGTGCCTCGAACCCGTTGCTGGTGCCCGATGTCTGGTAGCCGTGGGCCTCCAGCAAGTCGCGAAAGAGCTTCATGTTGAGCTCGTTGTCCTCCACGATCAGGACGGTTTTTGCCATCCCGTCCCTCCCCTCATTCCAGGAAACAGATCCGACTTCGAGTACGTCCCGAACCCGATGCCGGCCTGCCGAAAAGTGAATTCAAACTAGCGTCAGATTTCGATCTAAGCCGTTAAATCGATGCGCCAACTTTTGCGGTTTGGTTTCCACTTGCTTGAATACATTCCGCAGACTCGGGCATGATGGTTCCAAACTAGACACCATAAGTTAACGGAAAGGCAAATCGATCGTTGAAAAAGCCTGTTCACAACCCTCGCGAAGTGGCTGAAATCGTTGCAGTTCAGGCGCTGAGCTTCATTGCCGGCGAGCCCGAGAGATTGGGGCTTTTTCTAGCCGAAAGCGGCCTTGGCCCGGAGACGCTGCGAACGGCCGCCAAGGAACCGCAGTTCCTTCGCGCCGTGCTGGACTTCGTGATGCGCGACGATGCAACCGTGAAGGCGTTTGCCGACGCTTCGCAACTGCATCCGACCAATATCGCCGCCGCCCGCCAGGTGCTGGGCGACCCCGATTGGGAGCGCGACGTGCCGTGAGCGCGCCCGCGGTAACCTTTGATGGGCCGCACGCATTCTGCCGGGATTGCCTCGGCGACCTCGATATCAAGGCCAGACGCTGCGGCGCCTGCGGTTCTCCGCGGGTGGTCCGCCACCACGCCCTGCCCTCGCTGACGCTGGCGCATATCGATTGCGACGCGTTCTACGCCACCGTCGAGAAGCGCGACAATCCGGAGCTGGCCGACCGGCCCGTGATCATCGGTGGCGGCAAGCGCGGCGTGGTGTCGGCCGCCTGCTACGTCTCGCGCACCTATGGCGTGCGTTCGGCGATGCCGATGTTCAAGGCGCTGGCGTTGTGCCCGCAGGCCGCCGTCATCCCGCCCGACATGGCAAAATATGTCCGCGTCGGCCGCGAGGTGCGCCACGCCATGCAGGCGCTGACGCCGCTGGTGGAGCCGCTGTCAATCGACGAGGCGTTTCTGGATCTTGCCGGCACGCAGCGCGTCCACGGCATGATCCCGGCCAAGGTGCTGGCGCGGTTTGCTCGCGACGTCGAGCGCGACATCGGCATCACCGTCTCCGTCGGCCTGTCCTGCAACAAGTTTCTGGCCAAGATCGCTTCCGATCTCGACAAGCCGCGCGGCTTCGCTGCGCTGGACCAGGACGAGGCCCGCGAGATGCTGGCCGACAAGCCGGTCGGCTTCATCTACGGCGTCGGCCCGGCGACGCAGGAGAAGCTGGTGCAGCGCGGCTTTCGCACCATCGCGGATCTGCAGCGCGCCGACGAGGTCGAGCTGATGAAGCAGTTCGGCGGCGAAGGCCGCCGGCTGTGGCGGCTGGCGCGCGGCATCGACGATCGCAGCGTGGTCGCGGACCGCGGCGCCAAGACCATTTCAAACGAGACCACGTTCGAAAGCGACATCAAGGATTTTGCGACGCTGGAAAAGGTGCTGTGGCGGCTTTCCGAAAAAGTATCGTCGCGGCTGAAGACCAGCGAGCTCTCCGGCCTCACCATCACGCTGAAGCTGAAGACCGCCGATTTCCGCCAGCGCACCCGCTCGCAATCGATCCAGGCGCCGACGCAACTCGCCGCCAAGATCTTTGCGGTATCGCGCGAAATGCTGGCGAAGGAAATCGACGGCACGGCGTTTCGCCTGATCGGCACCGGCGTCAGCGCGCTGCGCGAGGGATCGCAGGCCGACGACACCGACATGCTCGATCGCCGCTCGGCGCATGCCGAGCGCGCGATGGATGATCTGCGGAAGAAGTTCGGCAATGCCGCTGTCATCCGGGGCATTGCCTACAAGGGGCCGGTGAAGGGAGAGGATGAGGAGGAGGAAGAGTGACGCGCTCTCTCCCCGTCATTGCGAGCGAAGCGAAGCAATCCACCTCTCCACTCGGGGATAGATGGATTGTTTCGTCGCTTCGCTCCTCGCAATGACGGAGCGGGCAGCGAGGTCAATCCGCGACAGCCACCGCCTCGATCTCGATCAGCCATTCCGGCGCCGCGAGTGCAGATACGCCCACCAGCGTGCTCGCCGGCGGCTCCATGCCTTCGAAGAAGGCCGAGCGCGCCTTGCCGATGAGGGGGCGGAGTTCCGGTTTGTAGCCGACGACGAAGGTGGTGATCTTGACAATGTTGGAATAACTCGCGCCGGCCGCCTTCAGCGCCAGACCGAGATTTTGCATCACCTGGGTCGTCTGCGCGGCGATGTCGCCCTCGCCGACCACGCGGCCTTCCTCGTCGGTAGCTACCTGCCCGGAGATGTAGATCGTGCGCGCGCCCGAAGCGACGACGACGTGCGAGTAAGCCGGGTTGTTGTGAAGCCCGCTCGGCTTGAGATGTTGGTGCTTGCTCATGGTTGCGCTCCCTGACGTGCGTGAGGGGCGCGAGCCTATCCGGATAAGACGGGCATTTCTACGTCATTGCGAGCGGAGCGAAGCAATCCATCTATCCCCGAGTCGAGGCGTGGATTGCTTCGCTGCGCTCGCAATGACGAAGCGAAGGTCACTTACAGGGCTTGGAATCCCGGACGTCGAAACGACCCATCGCGCCCGCGATCACAAAATCGTTGTAATCCAGCACCAGCGCGCGCGAGACGCCGTTCTCGAACAGCTCGAACGACATCGCGTAGACCGGCGTCTGCTCGCCTTCCTTGTTCTTGGCGTCGCGGTCGTAATAGCTGACCGTCACCGGCCAGCGGGTCAGCGCCTTCATCTGGTCGTTGGCGGTCGAGGGATCGGGGGTTGCGATATCGCGGGTGCCCGGGATGGGTTGTCCGATCACCGTCAGCGTGTTGTAGACTTTTTCGCCATTGTCGGAGCCGTCATACACCATCAACTCCAACACCGACTTGCCTTCGCGGGCGGCGGCGATGATGTGCTGGATCTGCTCGGTCGGGAATACGATCTTGCCGTCGAGTTCGAACGTCTTCGCCACCGGCGTCTTCAGCTTGACCGTAATGCGGTCGCCGACCCGTTCCGCCATGCCGTCGACCGGCGCGGCGTCGGTGTCGTTCATGCGGGTGTCAATCTTGAAGCGGTAGCTCTTGCCCGCCGCGTCTTCCCAGGAATGTGAGCGCAAATCGCTCAGCGTCAGCTTGCCCTCGCCGCTGTCGAGTTCCGACACCTGGCGGAATTCGGAAGTATAGCCCTCGCAGGCGCTGCCCGAGAAATTGTAGAGGATGCGTCCGCGCGCACCCGAAATCGCATTCGAGCCGCGCGACTTGACCAGCTTCAGTTCATAGAGCGCCTGATGGGCCAGAAACGGCCCGCTGGCGCCGGCCTGCGCCGGTCCGTTTGCAAATCCTGCGAGCCAGGCGGCCGCAGCCGAAAACGCCAACGCACGAACCGGAACCGAAAACGAGCAAGCCATGTGCTGTGTTTTCCTCGATATGGATTCGTTACATTAGTGATGGCCCTATTGCGTCGCAACTAGGGCGGCCCCCTGGAAACGCAGGAAATTTGCGCTGGATGCCCCGCTTTCCGGCATTCTACGGGGGGTGGCCGAGTGGCCCGCGCTGTTGCGCCACCCTCCACTGTCGTCCTCCGCGAAAGCGGGGGACCCAGTACGCCGCGGCCTCTCAATCGATCTCAACCGTCTCTGGAATACTGGGTCACCCGCCCCAGTGCGCAATTGCGCACAAGGCGGGTGACGACGATGAGGGGATATCTTGCAACCGGCCGCGCGATGCGCGAAACAATGCGGCCCGATCGTGGATCGGGACGGTTATATCAATCAAAGGCGAAACAAGATGGCGGGCACGGTCGAACAGAAGCTGGCGGCACAGGGCATCGTGCTGAACGAGCCGCGCACCCCGATGGCGAACTATGTCGGCTTCGTACGCTCCGGCAATCTGCTGTTCGTCTCCGGCCAGGTCTGCGCCAATGCCGAAGGCAAGCTGATCGCCAAGGGCAAGCTCGGCGCCGGCGTCACCATCGAACAGGGCTACGCGGCCGCACAGGGCTGCGGCGTCAATCTGCTGTCGCAGGTCAAGGCCGCGCTTGGCGATCTCGACAAGGTGGTCCGCGTCGTCCGCCTCGGCGGCTTCATCAATTCCGCGCCCGACTTCCTCGACGGACCCAAGGTGCTCAACGGCGCGTCCGACCTGATGGTCACGGCCTTCGGCGACAAGGGCCGGCATTCCCGCACCACGGTCGGCGTCGCGTCGCTGCCGTCGGACGCCGCCGTCGAGGTCGATGCCATCTTCGAAGTCGCCTGAGCGGAGCGTCGCCATGCGTGCGCCGGACTGGCTGACGGCACGGCCGGTCGCCCACCGCGGTCTGCATGACGTCGACCGCGGCATCGTCGAAAACATGCCGGCGGCGGCGCAAGCCGCCATCGACGGCAATTTTTCCATCGAATGCGACATCCAGTTGTCGTCCGACGGCGAAGCGATGGTCCATCATGACGGCGTGCTCGGCCGCCTCACCGAAGGCTCCGGCAAGCTGATCGAAAAGACCGTGGCCGAGCTGAAAGCCGTCACGTTCAAGAACACGCCGGAGCGGATGATGACGCTCGGCGACCTCTGTGCGCTGGTCGCCGGCCGCGTGCCGCTGGTGATCGAGGTCAAAAGCCATTTTGACGGCGACCGCCGGCTGGTGAAGCGGATGGGGCAAGTGCTCGCCGCGTATGACGGCCCGGCGGTCGGCATGTCCTTCGATCCGGACCAGGTGATGGCGTTGCGCGAACTGATCCCAAACCGCGCGCGCGGCATCGTGGCCGAGCGTGAGTACACCGCCGAGGAATGGTCGGAAGCTTCAGCCGAACAGCGCCACGGCATGACGCATCTGCGCCACGCGTTTCGCACCAAGCCGGCATTCGTCGCCTATTGGGTGAACGAATTGCCGGCAGCCGCCCCCTGGATCGCCCGCAACATTTTCGGATTGCCGCTGCTGGCCTGGACCGTGCGCACGCCGGAGCAGCGCGCCCGCGCCGCTGCCAACGCCGACCAGATGATCTTTGAGGGTTTCCTGCCGGGAACCTGACCCGCGCAAGGCCATCTTGAACTGGCACGTCCGATGCACGATCTTTAAGATATTGGCCACCCAGCGCGATGGCTGATCGCACGATGGGACCGGTCTGAATTTCTCGATGGCGTCATCCGAAATCACCCTCGAAGCCGTCCCCGACGTCAGCGACATCCCCGCTGCCGAATGGGACGCCTGCGCCAATCCCGCGGGCGACACGCTCGACAATCTCGACACGCTGGCCTCCAACGGCGACTTCTGCGCCCGTTCTAAGCCGGCCTATAACCCCTTCGTTTTGCATGCCTTTTTCGCCGCCGCCGAAGCCTCCGGATCGGCCTGCGCACGCACCGGCTGGGGCGCCCGGCATCTGATCGCGCGGCTCGACGGCGAGATCGCCGGCATCGTGCCCTGCTATCTGAAATCGCACTCGCAGGGCGAATACGTGTTCGACCGCGGCTGGGCGGATGCCTATGAACGCGCCGGCGGCCGGTACTATCCGAAACTGCAGGCCTCCGTGCCGTTCACGCCGGCCACCGGACCGCGGCTGTTGATCCGCGACGGCGTCGACCGCGAGCAGATCGGCTCTGCGCTGGCGCAAGGGCTGATGGCGCTGTGCAACGCGACCGAAGCTTCCTCCGTGCATGTCACGTTCGCGCGCGAGGCCGAAGCAAAGTTTTTAGGGAGCCACGGTTTCCTGCTGCGTAACGACCAGCAGTTCCACTGGCACAATGAAGGCTACACAACGTTCGACGATTTCCTGGCCTCGCTGAACTCGCGCCATCGCAAGGCGATCAAGCGCGAGCGGCGCGAGGCCGTCGCCGCCGGGATCACGATCCACCATCTGACCGGCAGTGACATCTCCGAGGACGCCTGGGACGCGTTCTTTGCGTTCTACATGGAGACTGGCTCGCGCAAATGGGGCCGGCCGTATCTCACCCGAAAGTTCTTTTCGCTGATCGGCGAGAGCATGAACCGCGACGTGCTGCTGGTGATGGCCAAGCGCAACGGCCGCTGGATCGCGGGCGCCATCAACTTCATCGGCTCGGACACGCTGTTCGGCCGCAACTGGGGCGCGGTCGAGCATCATCCGTTCCTGCATTTCGAGGTCTGCTACTATCAGGCAATCGACTTTGCGATCCAGCGCGGCTTGAAAGTCGTGGAAGCCGGCGCGCAGGGCGAGCACAAGCTGGCGCGCGGCTACCTGCCGCAAACCACCTACTCCGCGCATTTCATCGCCGATCCCGACCTGCGCCGCGCGATCGCGGATTATTTGAAGCGCGAGCGCGCCTATGTCGCCGAGGTCGGCCGCGAACTGACCGAGCACGGCCCGTTCCGAAAGGCCGCCGACGAGGCTTGACCTCGCCGTTCAGCAACGTGAGATTCAAGATCAAACCCCGAGGGAAAACGCCATGCCCGCCTATGACCCCCAAAACCCCTTCGCAAAAATCCTGCGCGGCGAGTTTCCCTGCCACAAGGTCTATGAGGACGAGCATGTGCTGGCGTTCCTCGACATCATGCCGCGCTCGCCCGGCCATACGCTGGTGATCCCAAAAGCCCCGGCCCGCAACATCCTCGACATCACGCCCGACGATTACGCCCACGTCGCCCGCACCGCCCACAAGATCGCCGCCGCCGCGATGAAAGCGTTCAACGCCGATGGCATCACCGTGCAGCAATTCAACGAGCCGGCCGGCGGACAGGTGGTGTTTCATCTGCACATGCACGTCATGCCGCGCCATGACGGCGTGGCGCTGCTGCCGCCCGCGAGCCGCAAGGAAGACGTGAAGGTGCTGGAGGACAATGCGACCAAGCTGGTCGCGGCGTTGGCGTAGGCTGACAGTCACTCACCGTCATTCCGGGGCGCGCCAATTGGCGCGAACCCGGAATCCAACTATCCGCACGTTCTGACGAACGATTATCGCGAAACGGGTTGGTTGAACCCCTAGCCGGCAACTCATATGCCGCGCGATGGATTCCGGGTTCGTTGCTACGCGACGCCCCGGAATGACGGACGGCCGGCGTGGCCGCTACGGCAATGGCGACGTCAGTCGCTTCGGCAACACGATCGTATCGTCCACCGCATAAAGCAAGCATGTCGAGCCGGATATCTGATTGCAGTCCTGCAGCGCTTTGCTTTGCGCCTCTGCTGCCGTCGCACCGGCTGCCGAAACGTAACGAGGCGGGAACGACTTGATCGCCATCGCCTTCGGCATCGGCAGTTGCGAATATTGGTTCGCAGTGTCCCGGCTTGTCCGCGACAGGAAAGGAAGCTTGTTAAGGTCATACCGTCCCTCGGCGTGCACCAGCTCCATATCGCGGGGCGGCGTTGCGGGAGGATCGGTTGCAAGCAGCGCGTCGTCCGTTGCAATGAGAATACAAGGCTTCCCGAGATTCACTTGGCATTGAGCCAACGCCATTCGTTCTGCGACCTCCACCGAGGCTGCACCATCCCAATAGCTCCAGGCGCCGCTCTCCTGCTCGATGACCAAGGCCTTGCGAGACTTGGCGAGGCGATAGGACTCTTCCGCCTTTGCCGGCCCGATCAGCCGGATCGCCTCGGCGATCGTTTTAGCGGGAGCGCGTGGCCCCGTGATCCTGAGCGGCAGTACGACATGATTTCCGATCGCATAAAGGAAGCATGGTCCGTCTTTGCCGGCACGCGCGGGGTTATCGTTGCAGCTTTTCAACGCCTCTGCCTCCGCCGAGGCTTGGCTGGCGCTGCCGGAGGCGATGGTCAGTTGCCCCCACGGATGGATTGCGACGGCCTTGGGCCCGCCAGCAGATGAAAAGTCGGCCACGTCCTTGCGGCCACGCACGTCCGGACTGACGATCGGAATCTGCTGTGGATTGAATTGTCCATCGTAAGTGACCCGGCTCATGCTTCTGGTAACCCAGCTGCCGTCCTCCGGAGTGTTAAGAATAGTTCCGTTGACGGCGACCAGAATGCAGGGATTTGCGTGAAAGAGCTGACAGCCTTCCAGTGCAGCCTGTTCGGCGGCATAGGCGCTCTCACGATTTGTGAACCGCCAGGTTGCGTTTCTTTCGCGCGATGCAGCGATCGCCTTGTTGTCCTTGCCGTCCGCATATGACTTCAGCGCGACGTCGAGCTGGGCCGCGTTCGCGGCCGGCAAGACCTTCTGGACGGCTTTCCGGAGATTCTGCTGCAGGTCGGCGGGGTCGGTCGCTGCGGCCGCGGTGACTGCCGGTTTGGGCTGAGGTACGGGCGCGGCTGCGACAGGCTTGAAATAGAATTCGCCCTCCAGCGCAGAATTTTCCCAAGGTATCTGCCGGCCCTTGGTCGTCTCACGCACTTCGCGCCGGACCTCGCCCAGCATCCTGCGCACCTCGATACCGGGTCGCTCAAGATTGCGCAGAAGAGCAGTCGTGAATGGACTGTTCTGTCCCTCGCCGTCCTCCGCTGTCTTTCCGGGCGCGGTCGCGAATGCGATCAGCGTGCCCGTGGCGGCATCGATCGCCCCGAGGCCACGGAAGCCGATGGCGCGGGAACTCGCGACAAGCTTCTTGCTGAATGGATTGTCGCGGCAGGAGTCCAGGAACAACAACGACACGGCCGAGCGCCCGGCAACGGCTTCCAGGACGCTATCGAGATCGATCGTCTCGTAGCGCAGGTCACGATCGGACTGAATGTTGGCCGGGGCGGGCACCAGCAGGTTCTGGCCACCCACCTCGATGGCATGGCCGGCGTAGTAAAACACGCTTGCTTGCGCGCCTTCCGCCTTGCGGCCGAAGTTGCGGATCGATGACTCCATGGCGTTGCGGTCCGGATCGATCACCAGATCGACCGCGAAGCCGAGACGACGCAAGGCCGCACCGATGCCGTTAGCGTCGTTTGCGGTATTGGCGAGCGGCGGCACGTTTTTATATTTGGAAACGCCTATGACGAGCGCAACCTTGCCGCTTTGGGCCAGGGCAGCGCCGTCAAACACAAAAAAGAACGCAAGAAGAAAAATGAATTTTTGCATCAAGGGGTCACCGTAACCGGCACCACCCACCCAGTCTAGATTCGCCCCGAACGCGCCGCAACAACTCTCCGTCATTCCGGGGCGCGCCAATTGGCGCGAACCCGGAATCCAACTATCCGCATGTTTCGGTGATTGATTGTCGCGAAGCGCACCCGCACCCACGTCAGCATCTCACTTGCCGCTCGATGGATTCCGGGTTCGTCGCTGCGCGACGCCCCCGGAATGACGGACGGTGCTACTCCGTCTGAAAATCCCCCGGCTGCGGCGGCGCCAGTGGCGTGAACTCGCAGCGGTCGGGCTTGAGGTCGAGCAGCGGGGTTTCGTCGAGACAGTCGAGGCCGCGCACCAGAATGACGTTGCCTTCGATCTTGACGAATTTCACGATCGAGGTGCCGATCGGGTTGGGCCGCACCGGCGAGCGCAGCGAGAAGGTGCCGCGGGTTTTCTGGTTGTTCTTCGGGCTCTGCAGCACCAGGTCGCGGCGCGACTGGTGCAGCCAGTAGATCACTTCGAGATTCTCATAGAAGTCGACGCCCTTGATGGCGGGCACCCAGGGCTCGAAGATTTCCAGCCGGCACACCGGGCCGTCGTGACGGCCCTGCCGCGGGGTTTCCAACCGCGACTTCCAGGGCGTGCGGATGCGGCCGATATAGAACAGGGCCGCATCGCGCGCCGGCGGCGTGTCGACGGTGATCTCGCCCTCGCGGACTTCGCTTTCTCGAACCATATGACTCAGGTAATCCTAATCCAGTGAGATATTGAGCGCTTTTATCACGCCCGCCCACCTTGCGCGATCGGTCGCGACGAATTTGTCGATCTCGGCCTGGCTCTTCGGCCGCAGCGGCGGAAATCCCACCTTTGCGAGCGAGGCGCGGAACACATCGTCCTCCAGAGCCTTGTTCAGGCTGGCAGTAATTCTCTGCGCGATGTCGTCAGGCAATTTAGCCTGTGCGGAGACGCCATACCAGACGCTGACGCCATAGTCAGGATAGCCGCTCTCGGCCATGGTCGGAACATCGGGCAGATCGGCGATGCGTTGCGCCGAGGAGACCGCCAGCGGCCGCAGCAGGCCGCCCTTCACCGGCGGGAGAGCGGTGCCGAGCGTATCGAACATCAACTGGATATTGCCCGAGAGCAGGTCTTGGAGCGCAGGCCCTGCCCCCTTGTAGGCGACGTGGACCATGTCGACGCCGGCCATCTGCTTGAACATCTCGCCGGCCAGATGAATGGTGCCGCCGGTGCCGGCCGATCCGAAATTGAGTTTACCCGGGTTCTGCTTGGCATAGGCCACGAACTCGGCAATCGTTTTGGCGGGCACCGAGGGATGCACTTCCATCACCACGGGAAGATCCGTGACCAGCGCGAGCAGACGAAAATCCTTTTGGGAATCGTAAGGCAGCTTCTTGTAGAGCAGCGGATTGAGCACGAAGATCGAGGCCGCGGTGAAGAACAGCGTGTAGCCGTCGGGCTCGGCGCGCGCCGCCACTTCAGCGCCGATCGCGCCCTGCGCGCCAGCCTTGTTCTCGACCACGACGGTCTGCTTGAGATCTCGGGACAGATAATCGCCGACCATGCGGCCGAGTACGTCGGTCGGCCCGCCCGCGGCGTACGGCACCACGAGCTTGATCGGTCGGACAGGATATTCCGCTGCGTGGGTTTGCGGCGCGGCGCAGACGAGCGCGCCGGCGAGTGCCGACAATTTCAGCCAGTTCATTTGCGTTTCCTCGGACGTTTTTTTGTGGGCCGGACAGTAGCGGATTATCCGCGTCCTGCAATCAACCGAGCCACCATTTCCCGGCCACGAGGACGATCTCGCCGAACACCACGCCGGCGAAGATCGAGCGCCGTGTCAGCATGAACACCACAAAGCCCGCCGCCACCGCGCCGTAGCGCAGCCAGTCCGGCACGGCGGCGAGCGCGCCCGGCGGTTGCACCAGGATCTGAGCGATGACGCCGGCGAGAATGGCGGTCGCCACCGCCCTCACCCACACCAGGATCTCCGAGCCCTCGTCGACGCCGGCGCCGAACCACAGGCCCGCCATGCGCCAGATCTCGTTGGGCAGGAAGCCGGCGAGCACCAGCACCAACAGCGCATGCGGACTGCCGACAAACTCGCTCATGCGCGCGCCCTCTCCCGCCACCAGTGCACGCCATAGGCGATGGTGCCGGCGGTGACGCCGCTGATCAGAATGTCGACGCCGGTGTGCAACTGGGAGATCAGCGGAAACAGCGCGATGCCCAGCACCAGCGCGAGGATGTCGGAAATTTCCTTGCAGTTGCGCGCGGTCGAGAGCAGGAACGCCAGCGGCGTCAGCAGCAGGATCGCCGCCCCGAACAGCGGCGGCAAATTGGCAGCAAGGCCATAGCCAAGCGTGGTCGCGACCAGGCAAACCACGAGAAGCCCGCAGCCGAGCCCATGCGTGAAAGCAATCCGCCGCTCGCGCGGCACCTTTGGCAATAGCCGATAGCACTCCACCCACAGCGTGACGGCGATGAAATGCGTTACCAGCACGAGGTGGCGGCGTTTCGTCTTTGGCGTCTTCACCAGCGGCAGCACAGACACCACCATCGGAAACAGCCGGATCGCGCTCACGGTGACGGCGATCGCCGCCTGCACCGCGGTCGCGCCGGAGCCCAAGGTCGAGATCAGAATGATCTGCGCCGGGCCGGCCCAGACCAGCAGCGTCGAGCCGAGCACCCAACCGAGGCTGAAATGAGTGTCATGCGCTAGCGCGCCAATGCCGAGATAGGTCGCGAACAGCACCAGCGACAGCACCGTGGACGCGACCGAAACCATGCCCCACGCGAACGCGCGGACGGGGCTTTGCCATTGCGGAGAGTCGAGAGCGGGAAGCGCCACGGGGACCGGGTGAGGTTTGAATCGTCCGGGGCATAGGGCTGACGAATGCCGCCCGCGTCAAGCAAGCGGGGTTCAGGGCGGCTATGCAGTACGCGTCGTCATTCCGGGGCGCGAAGCGAACCCGGAATGACGACACGCTATCTCACCCCGCCACGCCCCGGTTCCTCAGCACAAAGCACGCCCCACCCGCCTTGCGTATCCTGTTGCAAAGCGCGTCGGCGGCGGGGCGCGTGTCGGCGCCGATCCGCACCTGGTAGAAGGCGCGCGTGCCGCGGCTGCGCAGCACCGAGGACAGCAGGCTTGGGTCCTGGTCGCCGATCACAGCGCTGAGCCGCTTCATGGCGCGAGCATACATCGCCAGCGCCTTATCGCGGGAAAAACCGGCGGCGAGTTGCACGCCCCACAGCTTGGCGGCGCCGAGCGTGACGCGCTGTTCGAGGCCCGAGACGAAGGGGTTGGGCGCCTGGTTCAGCAGCGCCATCAATTCGCGGCAGCTCGAACCGGGTTTTCGTTCCGGAGGCCCGGCGCCCTTTTGCACCTTCGCCCAATCCTCGACGGTGGAGCCGGTGATGGCGATGACGTAGCTGCGCGTCTCCTGCGGCATCGGACCGGTGCCGGCGAGCCATTCCTGGACCCGGCGCGGGCCGGCATTATAGGCGGCCGCCGCCAGCCCGAGATTGCCGAACTGGTCCCGCAGCTCGGCCAGGAACTCCGCGGCCTTCGGCAGCGCGTGCACCGGGTTGTAAGGATCGAGCACGCCGCGTTCGCTGGCCGTGCCCGGCATGAACTGAGCGATGCCCTGCGCGCGCTGGCCGCGGCGCGTCATCGGCCCGGTCGCATCGGGGCGGAAGCGGCTCTCCTGCCAGATCACGCGGGCAAAGAATTCGAGCGGCAGGTTTGCGGCTGTCGCGGCAGACTCGATCATCAGGCACATCGCCTCGCGGGCGTCGCTCTCCCGCGCGCCGTCGTCGGTGCGAGGCGGAAAGGTCGTCCGGGTGGCCTCGCCGGCGTCCTCCGCGAGGGCGCCCGCTAACGACAACAACAGCCATATAGCGCAGCCGAGGGCGCGCAGCGGCCGGCCTCCGGGCCTATGTCGCCGGGGTACACGAACGGCAGTAACCATGCCGGTCAAACGATCGGGCGCGGCGGGAGGGTCCGTCATTTCTCCGCGGCAAAACGCCATTTTGCACTGCAATTGTCCCGAAATCGGCGCCATCCGAACCGCCGTTGATTTACGTTAATGCCGCATTTTGCGGCAGCCGGGCTTTTACGGAGAACAAGGCAGGGTACAAAGTCTCCATCTTTGCTGGGAGACAATCAATGCGGGAACGGCGCGAGAGCGTACGCGACAAGGTGATGTATGGCGGCGTCGCCGAGGTCGGCAACTCCGGCACGACGCGCGAATGTATCGTCCGCAACATCTCCGACAACGGCGCGAACATCGAATTCAACACCAATTTTCAGTTGCCGAAAGAACAGCTCTCGCTGCGCATCGCGCGCAAGGGCCGCTCGTTCCTCGCCAAGGTGATCTGGTGGCGTGACAATTTCGTCGGCGTCGCGTTTCGCGGCGAGAGCCCGTCCGCGCCGGTTTCAGACCTCGAGGAGCGGCTGCGCAAGAGCGAGATCAAGAAGCGGCAGCTGCAGCGCCAGATCGACCAGCTGCTCAACGAGCGCTGAGCATGCCTTCAAAGCCGCCGGACGGCCTGCCCGTCTATCGCCTCCTGACCGGCAAGGACGACGCCGCGTTCTGCCGGCGCGTTTCCGAGGCTCTTGAACTCGGCTACGTCCTGTATGGCTCGCCTGCCCTGACCTTCAACGGTGAATACGTCGTGGCCGCGCAAGCCGTGGTGTGGCCCGGAAATTAACCAGCAGAGATCAGTCAGCAAAAAGCCAGCGGTCTCGCGACACGCCGGCTCTTCGTTTCGGATGGAAGGCGCTACGCCTTTACCAGCGGTCCCTTGGACGCCGGCCCCTTCGAGCCGCCGCCGCCACCATTGTTGGGGCCGCCCGATTTCGGCTTGCGCTTGCGGGCGCCGGGCAGCTTCTCCGGCTTCGGCGTGACCGGCCCCTCGACGAACTCGAAGCCGATCTTGTCCTTTTCCGCCTCGTCCTTCAGCAGGACGACGCGGACATGGCCGCCGCCCTTGAGCTGGCCGAACAGTACTTCGTCGGCGAGCGGCTTCTTGATGTGCTCCTGGATCACGCGGGCCATCGGCCGCGCGCCCATCTGCTCGTCATAGCCGTGCTCGATCAGCCAGGCCTTGGCGGGCTCCGACAGTTCGATGGTGACGTCGCGATCGCCGAGCTGCGCCTCGAGCTGCAGCACGAACTTCTCGACCACCATGCCGATGACGTCGGCGTTCAGATGGGCGAACGAGACGATCGCATCCAGCCGGTTGCGGAATTCCGGCGCGAACTGGCGATTGATCGCCTCGTGGTCGTCGCCTTCCCGCTTGTTCCGCGTGAAGCCGAAGGCCTGACGCGCGAGGTCGGCGGCGCCCGCGTTCGTGGTCATGATCAGGATCACGTTGCGGAAGTTGACCTGCTTGCCGTTGTGGTCGGTGAGCCGGCCATGGTCCATGATCTGCAGCAGCACGTTGTAGAGATCCGGATGCGCTTTCTCGATTTCGTCGAGCAGCACCACGCAATGCGGATGCTGGTCCACGCCGTCGGTCAGCAGGCCACCCTGGTCGAAGCCGACATAGCCGGGAGGCGCGCCGATCAGACGCGATACCGTATGGCGCTCCATGTATTCGGACATGTCGAAGCGCAGCAGTTCTACGCCAAGCGAGGCCGCGAGCTGTTTTGCCACCTCGGTCTTGCCGACGCCGGTTGGGCCCGAGAACAGATAGGAGCCGATCGGCTTCTCCGGTTCGCGCAAGCCCGCGCGCGCCAGCTTGATCGACGCTGACAGCGACTCGATCGCCTTGTCCTGGCCGAACACCACGCGCTTAAGCGTCTGTTCGAGATGCTTGAGCACCTCGGCATCGTCCTTCGACACGCTCTTGGGCGGAATCCGCGCCATGGTCGCGATCGTGGTCTCGATCTCTTTGATGCCGATGGTCTTCTTGCGCTTGTTCTCCGCGACCAGCATCTGCGCCGCGCCCGACTCGTCGATCACGTCGATCGCCTTGTCCGGCAGCTTGCGGTCGTGGATGTAGCGCGATGAAAGCTGCACCGCCGCCTCGATCGCCTCGTTGGTGTATTTCAGGCGATGGTAATCCTCGAAATAGGGTTTCAGGCCCTTGAGGATCGCGATCGCGTCTTCCACCGTCGGCTCGTTGACGTCGATCTTCTGGAAGCGCCGCACCAGCGCGCGGTCCTTCTCGAAGTGCTGGCGATATTCCTTGTAGGTCGTCGATCCCATGCAGCGGATCGTGCCCGACGCGAGCGCCGGCTTGAGCAGGTTCGACGCATCCATCGCACCGCCGGAGGTGGCCCCTGCCCCGATCACGGTGTGGATCTCGTCGATGAACAGGATGGCGTTCGGATGCGCCTCCAGCTCCTTGAGCACCTGCTTCAAACGCTCCTCGAAATCGCCGCGATAGCGCGTGCCCGCGAGCAGCGTGCCCATGTCGAGCGAGAACACGGTGGCGGCGGCCAGCACTTCCGGCACTTCGGAATCGACGATGCGCTTGGCGAGACCTTCGGCGATCGCGGTCTTGCCGACGCCGGCTTCGCCGACGAACAGCGGGTTGTTCTTCTGGCGGCGGCACAGCACCTGGATCGCACGGTTGATCTCGGAGTTGCGTCCGATCACCGGATCGATCTTGCCGTCGCGCGCCTTCTTGTTGAGGTTGACGCAATAGGTTTCGAG
>Ga0070665_100002762_pt1 | contig 19026 bp, 16 predicted proteins | sample KBSS13metaG_FD_65862 | JGI IMG/M metagenome (GOLD analysis project Ga0070665, IMG submission 65862) | Switchgrass rhizosphere microbial communities from Kellogg Biological Station, Michigan, USA - KBS S1-3 metaG | ecosystem: Host-associated > Plants > Roots > Rhizosphere > Soil ...
GCGAGATCGAGCTTGCCGTTCAGGAACGCGCGCTGTGTGAACTCGCCGGGACCTGCGAGCCGCGCCCCCAGCCCGACGCAGCGCGCAAGGATGAGGCGCAGCGCCGCCGGGCTGCCATGGCCCTGCAGCTCGAGCACGGTCTCGCCGGTGTACGAATGTGGTGCGGGAAAGAAGAGGACGAGGCCGCTGTCGAGCGGTTCACCCGATGCGTCGCGAAACATTGCCTGCGTCGCCATGCGCGGCGACAACGGACGCGCGACGATGGCGCGCGCGATGGCGTCGACACGAGACGCGGCACCGGACACGCGCACGATGCCGACGCCGCCGCGCCCGGCCGGCGTCGCGATTGCGGCGATGGTGTCGGGCGGAGGCGGTGCGTTGCGGTCGCTCATCGACCGCGAATGTACCTCGGCCGAAGCATCAGCGCCGCTTGGCGATCGCCAGCGCCGCTTCCTTCTCCAGCACGCGATTCATGTGCCACTGCTGGAAAATCTGGATGCAGTTGTTGACGAGCCAGTACAGCACGAGTCCCGACGGAAAGAAGATGAACATGACGGAGAACGCAACCGGCATGATCTGCATCACCTTCGCCTGCACGGGGTCGGAGATCGGCGTGGGCGACAGCTTCACCTGCAGGTAGGCCGTGATCGCATAGACCACCGGCAGGATGAAGTAGGGGTCCGGTGCCGACAGATCGTGGATCCAGCCGATCCATGGCGCATGCCGAAGCTCGACCGCCGACAAGAGCACCCAGTAGAGCGCGATAAACACGGGAATCTGCACCAGGATCGGCAGGCAGCCGCCGAGCGGATTGATCTTTTCCTGGCGGTAGAGCTCCATCATCTTGACCTGGAGCTGCTGCTTGTCGTTCGCGTACTGTTCCTGCAGCGCCTTCATCTTAGGCGCCACCACCTTCATCTTCGCCATCGAGCGCGCGCTGGCATGATTGAGCGGGTAGAACGCGCTCTTGATGATGATGGTCATCGCGATGATCGACCAGCCCCAGTTGCCGATGATGCTGTGAAGCCACTTCAGGAGCCAGAAGAGCGGCGCCGCGATGATGGTGAAGATGCCGTAGTCGACGACCAGGTCCAGGCCCTTGGCGAGCTTCGCGAGCGCCTCCTGGTCCTGCGGACCGACATACAGGCTGGCAGCGACGGTTCCGGTTTGCCCGGGCGCGATAGCAGGAGCGGCGAAGCGCACGCCCGCGGTATACAGCCCGCCGTCGAGTTTGGTGGTGTAGAACTGGCGCGGCCCTTTTTCCGGTGGCAGCCACGCGGCGACGAAGTAGTGCTCGATCATGCCGATCCAGCCGTTGTCCGCCGCCTTCGTGTAAGCGGGTTTGCGCGAGGGGTCGGCGGTTTCCTTGTCGATCTCCGAGAATTCGACCTTCTTGAACTTGTCGGCTTCGTTGTAGAGAACCGGCCCGACGTAGGCGGCAGGCGCCATCGAGCTCACCTGCGCCACCGCCTGCTTGGTGTCGCGCATCAGCTGGAAATACGCCTCGGGCATGATCGGCGCGGTGCCGGCGTTGGTGACCTCGAACGCCACGTCGATCACGTAGCTGCCGCGGTGGAACGTCATCGTCTGCACAACCTTGTCGCCGTTGGGTGCCGTCGCCTCGAGCTTCAGGTCGAACTTGTCCGCGCCGGGTGGCAGCTCGCGCGGACCGGGCAGCACCCGGTAGACCGTTCGATGATTGGGCATGCCCTCGCCGATCAACCCCGCCTGCGCAACGAACGTGCGCTCGCCGTTTCGCTGCATCACGAGATAGGGCTTTGCGGTATCGGCCGCGTCGCGATGCTTGTCCAGCGCGACGAGCGTGACGACGCCGCCGTTCGGGTCGATTTCCGCGGTGAACAGGTCGGTCGTGACCTTGATCGGTTCGCTTGCAACGGGCGCCGCGGCCCCGACGGGAATCGCCGGCGCAGCGCTTGGCGCGGCACCCGGGACCGGCGTCGCGGCCGCGGGCACCGGCGTGCTGGCCGATTTGGTGGCGCTCCCGGTAGCCGCGAGGGGCGGGGGCGGCGGTGCATGCTCCTTCTGCCACGATTCCCAAAGGAAGAGCGCGGAGAAGGAGAAGATCAGGAACAGGATGAGGCGTTGCGTATCCATGCAGGCGTCGGCGCCGGAGTCAGGTCGGAAATCGATCGGAAGGCGGCAGGCGGTTCAGGGAACCGGGTCGTAGCCGCCCGGATGATACGGGTGGCAGCGGCACAAGCGGCGCGCCGCGAGTGCGATGCCCTTGGCGCCGCCGTGCCGCTCGATGGCTTCCATCGCGTAGTCGGAGCAGCTCGGGTAAAACCGGCAATGCGCGCCGATGAGCGGCCTGACGACGATCTGATAGCCGCGTACCAAGCCTACGAGCGCGCCCTTCATGCCGGTGCCGAAGTTGCAGCGAGCAGCCGCTGCAGCAGCGCGGCGGCCTCGGCGTTGGCGGCGACGATGTTTTCAGCAGCGAGCGCGCGCTTCACGCGAACGATGACATCGTAGGCTTCGACCGCTGGCCGCGCGGCGCGAAACGTTTCGCGCAGCCGGCGTCGCAGACGATTGCGGTCGACGGCGCGGGACATGGCCTTGCGGCCGATCACGTAGCCGACCCGGCCCGGAGGCACCCGAGCCGGCGCCGCCACGATCTGCAGGAAGCGCCCGTCCAGCCTGCGACCCGTCGCGAAGACGGCTTCGAATGCACCGGTGCCGCGAAGTCGGTGGACGCGTGCGCCGCGCGGGGCGGGCGGAGGCCCAGCGACCGTCAGACGGAGAGCCGCGCGCGACCCTTGGCGCGCCGCGCCGAGAGCACTTTGCGACCGCCGACCGTTTTCATGCGGGCGCGGAATCCGTGCACCCGGGCACGGTGGATCTTGGAGGGTTGATACGTGCGTTTCATGACCGATCGCCTTCGCGTTGCGTGTTCCGCCCGTCTCAAGCAACGCGGAACAATGGCCGGCCAAAATGCCGGCGCGTGGATTCGAGAGAAATTCCGATCTGAAGCTAACCCGGGCCGAACATTGGGCGCCACGGGCGGAAAAGCCTTACATTAGAGCGCGTTATGGGGTGATCTGTCAATGCAAGGCCGGTCCGGCCAGTCGGAAAGGAGCGGGGCGAGCAATCACTTGCGCCGTGCCCCGCATGGATCAGCGCGACAGCGCAGACCCTTCCAGCTGGCGGCCGATACCTGTGGATAACCCTGCACAAGCGGTCTACAATCGGCGTCAACAAAGGCGATCGCACCTCCTTCCGCAAGGGTCGACGGGTGCCGGCGCCATGGATCTCTCCCGGATTGGCCGGAGCGATCAAAAACAAGAGAAATCCCATTGCAGATCGCAAGTACACCGGCCGCCTGGGCCGCCTGCCTGGCCGCGTTCGAGCGCGAACTCACGCCGCAGCAGTTCGCCACCTGGATACGCCCGCTCTCCTGCGCAGCAGACGCGGAGCGCCTCAAGCTGACCGCGCCCAACCGGTTCGTCCTGCAGTGGGTCAAGGACCGTTTCGGTGACCGGATCGAGACGCTTGCCCGCGAAGCCACCGGGGGGCCGATCGGGGTCGATTTCGCCTTGGCCGCGCCTTCGCCTGCGCCCAACGGCGCCCCTGCGGCGGTCCGGGCAACGCCCGCTGCTGTGCCCGCGGAGACCACACCCTTCCCTGTGGATAGCTCGCCTGCGGGCGTCATCGAGACCACGGCGCCGCTGCCCGCCGCCGCGGTGCGGCGGCCTGAGCCGGGGGGCCTCAACCCGACGTTCACGTTCAAGAGTTTCGTTGCAGGCCGCGCCAACCAGCTTGCCCGGGCCGCGGGCCTGCAGGTCGCGGACCATCCCACGTCGTACAACCCGCTGTTCGTCTACGGTGGAGTCGGGCTGGGCAAGACGCACCTGATCCAGGCGATCGGCCACCAGATCCTCGCCCAGAATCCATCCGCCAAGATCCGCTACATCCACGCGGAGACCTATGTCTCGGACGTCGTCCGCGCGTATCAGCACAAGGCGTTCGACGAATTCAAGCGGCATTACCGTTCGCTCGACCTGCTTCTGATCGACGACATCCAGTTCTTCGGCGGCAAGAATCGCACGCAGGAGGAGTTCTTCTACCTCTTCAACACGCTGATCGAGGCGCACAAGCAGGTCGTCATCACCTGCGACAAGTATCCGAAGGCGATCGAGGGATTCGAGGAGCGCCTCATTTCCCGATTCGGGTGGGGCTTGACCGTGGCGCTCGAGCCGCCCGAACTCGAGATGCGGGTTGCGATCCTGCTGGCCAAGGCCGCCACCACCGGCATGCGCATCGACGAACAGGTGGCGTTTTTCATCGCCAAGCACATCCGCTCCAACGTGCGCGAGTTGGAAGGCGCGCTCAAGCGCATCCTGGCCTACGCCAATTTTCATGGCGGCGAGATCAACCTCGCGCTCGCCAAGGACGCGCTGCAGGATCTCCTTGCGGTGCAGAACCGGCAGATCTCGGTCGAGAACATCCAGAAAACCGTGGCCGACTACTACAAGATCCGCATTTCGGACATGCACTCGAAAAAACGCTCGCGGGCGGTGGCACGGCCGCGCCAGGTCGCAATGTCGCTGGCGAAGGAGCTCACGCAGCTGTCGCTGCCCGAAATCGGTTCGAACTTCGGCGGGCGCGACCATACCACCGTGCTGCACGCGTGCCGCCAGATCGCGAAGCTCCGCGAATCCCAGCCGGACTTGAATCACGACGTCAATTTTCTGCTCCAGGTGCTGCGGAGCTGACGAGCATTAAAGCCGGCGAAATCCGGATCGCACAGACGTCGTTGCGGCGCAGCGTTGCCGGGCCCGGGCGCACTGGAAAAATCGTCATTTTTACGTTATAATTTGTGGATTGTTCGCAGTAGCGCGCCAAGTCCAAAACGATCCCCAAATGATCCACACCGGGAACCGCGGTTTTCCCGCCGCTAGCGCATCCTGCAAGCTGATGATGCAACGGCATAATTACCGGCTGTCCCCAGTTGTTGGCGCCCCTTATTAACTGTTCTTAGAATTATTCAACAATGCAACTAAAACAAGTGGCGCGGGACTCGTTGCTGAAACCGCTGCAGGCAGTGGCGGGCATCGTCGAGCGTCGGCACACGCTGCCGATCCTCGCCAACGTGTTGCTGGAGCAGAAGGACGGGCACCTTCACGTCACCGCGACCGACCTCGAAATGCAGATCACGGCGGTGGCCGATCTCCCCGGGAAGGATGGCCAGTCGACCACGGTCGGTGCGCGCAAGCTGCAGGACCTGCTGCGTGCGTTGCCCGACGATGCAACGCTCAACGTCGAGGCCGCGGGCAATCGCATGACGGTGCGGGCCGGGCGCTCTCGCTTCAACCTGCAGACGCTGACCGCCACCGACTATCCGCGCATCAGTCTGGGCCAGGAGCAGTTGCAGACGCTCTCGCTGCCGCAAAAAGACCTGCGCTCGCTGTTCAAGCTGGCCGAGTTCGCGATGGCGCAGCAGGATATCCGCTACTACCTGAACGGCATGCTGCTGGTCGTCGACAAGAATTCGCTGCAGGCCGTCGCCACCGACGGGCATCGCCTTTCGTGGGCGAGCATTGCGGTCGCTGGCGAATACACGCGCCAGGAGGTCATCCTGCCGCGCAAGACCGTGCTGGAACTGTCGAAGCTCCTTACCGACACCGACGATCCGGTCACGCTCGACATCCTCGCGAACCAGGTGCGCTTCCGCTTCGGCAGCGTCGAGCTGGTATCGAAGGTCGTCGACGGCAAGTTTCCGGACTACAACCGCGTCATTCCGACCGGGCACACCAAGACGTTCGCCGTCGACCGGCCCACGCTCCTCGCCGCGCTGCAGCGCGCCGCGATCCTGTCGAACGAGAAATTCCGTGGCGTGCGCCTGGTGCTTGCGGATGGCGAGCTCAAGATCATCTGCACGAACAGCGAGCAGGAAGAGGCCGAGGAGCAACTCGAGGTGCCGTACAAAGGCGACGGCCTGGACATCGGCTTCAACATCACCTATCTCCTCGACGTGCTCCAGAACATCGGCAGCGACACCGTCGAGCTTTCGTTCGGCGACGCGAACTCCAGCGCGCTCGTGACGATGCCCGGCCGCGACGACTACAAGTACGTCGTGATGCCGATGCGCATCTGAACGTGAGCGCGGTCTCCTCGAATCGATCCGACGCCGACTCCGAAAAGTCGGCGTCGGTGCTTTGGCGAACTTGAACGGCAACGAAAGTCACGATGACACCACCGCAAGGCAAGCCCCAGGCAAACGGCAACGAATACGACTCCACCAGCATCAGGGTCCTGAAAGGACTCGACGCGGTTCGCAAGCGCCCTGGCATGTACATCGGCGACACGTCCGACGGCACGGGCCTGCACCACATGGTTTTCGAAGTGCTCGACAATGCGATCGACGAGGCGCTTGCGGGCTGGTGCGACGACATCAAGGTCGTGATCCACGCGGACAACTCCATATCGGTGGTCGATAACGGCCGTGGCATCCCGATCGACATCAAGGAGGACGACGAGGAGCGTCGCTCGGCCGCCGAAATCGTGATGACGGAACTGCACGCCGGCGGCAAATTCGACCAGAACAGCTACAAGGTATCCGGCGGCCTGCATGGCGTTGGGGTCTCGGTGGTGAACGCGCTTTCGTCCTGGCTCAAGCTCAAGATCTGGCGCGACGGCAAGACGTATCAGATGGAATTCCGCGACGGCGTCGCGGTGGCGCCGCTCAGCGTAACCGGCACCACGGACCGGCGCGGCACCGAAGTGCATTTCATGGCATCGCCGGAAACCTTCAGCCGGATCGAGTTCCATTACGAAATACTGGCCAAGCGCATCCGCGAGCTCTCCTTTCTGAACAACGGCACGAAGATCGAGCTCACCGACCAGCGCGACGGCAAGAGCGAGAACTTCGCGTACTCGGGCGGCATAAAGGGTTTCGTCGAGTTCATGAATCGCAGCAAGTCGGTGCTGCATCCGAAGATCTTCCACGCGATCGGCGAAAAGGACGGCACCACCGTCGAGATCGCGATGCAGTGGAACGACTCGTACGCCGAATCGGTGCAGTGCTTCACCAACAACATTCCGCAGCGCGACGGCGGCACCCATCTGACCGGACTGCGGCAGGCGATGACGCGGACGCTCAACAACTACATCGAGAAGGAAGAGATCGCCAAGAAGGCCAAGGTCGAGACCACCGGCGATGACATGCGCGAGGGCCTCACGTGCGTACTGTCGGTGAAGGTGCCCGAGCCCAAGTTCTCGTCGCAGACCAAGGACAAGCTCGTGTCCTCGGAAGTGCAGCCCATCGTGCAGGAGATCGTGTCGGCGAAGCTCGTCGACTTCCTGCTCGAGCAACCAACCGATGCACGCATCATCTGCACCAAGATCGTGGAAGCCGCACGCGCACGCGAGGCGGCGCGCAAGGCGCGCGAACTCACGCGGCGCAAGGGCGTGCTGGACGGCATGGGACTGCCCGGCAAGCTTGCCGACTGCCAGGAGCGCGACCCCTCGAAATGCGAGCTGTACCTGGTCGAGGGCGATTCCGCCGGCGGCTCGGCCAAGCAGGGTCGCGATCGCAAGTTCCAGGCGATTCTGCCGCTGCGCGGCAAGATCCTCAACGTCGAGCGCGCGCGCGACGAGAAGGTTATCTCGTCGCAGGAGATCGTCACGCTCATCACGGCGCTCGGCACCGGCTTCGGCAAGGACGACTACAACGCCGACAAGCTCCGCTATCACCGCATCATCATCATGACCGACGCGGACGTCGATGGCTCGCACATCCGTACGCTGCTGCTCACGTTCTTCTATCGGCAGATGCGCGATCTGGTCGAGCGCGGCCACATCTACATCGCGCAGCCGCCGCTGTACAAGGCCAAGCAGGGCAAGGAAGAGGTCTACCTCAAGGACGAGCACGAGCTGAAGCAGCATCTCCTTCGCGTCGCGCTCAAGGCCGCCGAGCTCACGCCCGGCGCGGGCCGTCCAGCGCTCGCCGCCGAGTCGTTCGGCAACGTCGCGCGCGAGTACCTGCTGGCGGAGGCGGTCATCGAGCGCCTGGCGCGCGTCATCGAGCCCGCCGCGCTGCGCTCGATGCTGAACGGCGTCCGCGTCGATCTAGAGACCGAGACCGCCGCTACCGCAAGTGCCGCGGCGCTGCGTGCGGCAATCGACGATCCCGAGGTGACCGTCGAGGCGCGTTATGACGCGGCCAACGAGGTGCGTCGCATCGTCATCGTGCGCACGCATCACGGCACGCCGCATGCGACTGCAATCGATGCCGACTTCCTGGCGAGCGGCGATGCGGCGCAGATTCGCGCGGCCGCGGAGGTGCTGCAGGGCCTGATCCATCCGGGTGCCGTCGTGCGCCGCGGCGAAAAGCAGCAGGCCGTGAAATCGTTCAAGGAAGCGCTCGAGTGGCTGCTGGGCGAAGCCCGCAACGGCGTCGCAATCCAGCGCTACAAGGGCCTGGGCGAGATGAATCCGGGACAGCTGTGGGAAACCACGATGGACCCGGCCGTGCGTCGGCTCCTCAAGGTGCAGATCGAGGATGCGATCACGTCGGACGACACTTTCGCCATGCTCATGGGCGAGCAGGTCGAGCCCCGCCGCGACTTCATCGAGTCGAACGCGCTGGGCGTGCGCAATCTCGACGTCTGATTCGCAATAGAGTCTTCATCGGGTCTGGCAGGCGATAGCGGGCGCTCGTCGCTTCCGCCAATTGCATTCGCCGACCAAGTTGGAATACCATTCAAACATTGATCGACGTTTAAGCTCGCTGTGCTAGCGACAGGAAAGTTCGTCTAGCTCGTACAGCCAGCCCATTCCTGGCGCAGGCGCCGAAGTGCGCCGCACCAGGATCCGATGGCTCGCACCTGCGCGCCCCAACGGGTTCGCTGCGACGCATCGCACAGGAAGACCCGAGAGGAGCGGGCAGCGATGGCGGTTACCTCGTCACCCCGGCAGTCGGGCAGCCTCGCTCGTCCGAACGACTGGCAGGCTCCGCTGTCCGCGGAAGCCTTTCAGCCCAATGCTGTGCGCAACAGCTCGAAGGGTATGCGCACGCTTCGGCGCATCGCGTGGAACCTGCTGCCGCCCCTGACCTTCGTGGGCATCGTGGGCGTGTGGTGGGCGGCCATCAAGATCTTCAGCATCCCGGCCTACTTGCTGCCGGGTCCCGGCGGCGTGTTCACGCGACTGGTGACCGATGCGTCGCTGTTGTGGACGCACTCGCAGGTGACACTGACCGAAATCCTCCTCGGTTTCGGTCTCACCGTCGTGACCGCGATTCCGCTGGGCCTCGTGATCGCGCTCTCGCCCCTGGCGAAACAGCTCGTCTATCCGCCGCTGATGCTGATGCAGCTCGTGCCCAAGATCGCGGTGGCGCCGCTGTTCCTGGTGTGGCTGGGATTCGGCATCGAGTCGAAGGTTCTGCTAACGGTGCTGATGACGTTCTTCCCGTTGCTCCTTGCCAGCATCAGCGGCTTCCAGATCCTGGACGATCGACTGCTGTACCTGACGCGATCGATGGGGGCGACGTCCTGGCAGACCTTTCGTTTTCTGCGCTTTCCCGCAGCGTTGCCGGTGATCTTCTCCGGCATCAAGACATCCGCGACCATCGCCGCAACCGCCGCCATCGTCGCGGAATTCGTGGGCGCGAACAAAGGCTTGGGCTACGTGCTCCTGCGCGGCACGAGCACGATGGATATCGAGCTGGTGTTCGCGGTGCTCGTGGTGCTGACGCTCGTCGGCATCGCGGTCAACTATGTCGTCGAGATCTGCGAGTGGGCCATGACGCCGTGGCAGCGCGCGAGGAACAGCTAGAGAACGCTCCGCAATTCCGCATGAATGCAGTCGGCAACACACGAACCGGTCCATCAGGCCGGCCAGCCCAGATCGCAAGAGGAGGTCACATGTCCAAGTCGTTCGGCAAATCGCTCATCGTCGGAACATTCACGACGGGTCTCGTCCTGGCGGCCGGAGTGGCCGCAGCGGCATCGGCCGGGACGCCGGTCAACTTTCAGCTCAACTGGATGGCCGGCGGGCCCAATGCCGGCTTCGCCGCCGCGGTCGCCGAAGGCTATTACAAGGATGCAGGGCTGGACGTCACGCTGACTCAGGGGAACGGCTCCGGCAACACCGCGCAGCTCGTGGCCAACGGCCGCAGCCAGCTCGCGTATGCCGATGCGGTGGCGGTGAGCCAGCTGATCGCCAAGGGGGCGCCGATGAAGATCGTGGCCACCATCTACCAATCGAATCCGAACGCGGTGATGGCCCTGAAGAAAGCCGGAATCAAGTCGGTGAAGGACCTGAAGGGCAAGAAGGTGGGCGTCCCGTCCGGCTCGTCGCAGACGACGATGTTGCCGCTCCTGCTCAAGTCGAATGACCTCAAGGAGGCGGATATCAGCATGATCGACATGCCGGTCGCGTCGATGGTGCCGGCGCTGCTCCAGGGCCAGGTGGATGCGGTCCTGGGCTCGATCGACGCCTACCAGATCCAGGCCGAAGCCCAGGGCGCACAGCTCGACGTCTACCGCTTCGCGGACTACGGCGTGCCCACGGTGAGCACCTCGATCTTCGCGAGCAATGCGTTCCTCAAGGACAACCCGGAGGTCGTCAAGAAGTTCATCGCGGCGAGTCTCAAGGGCTGGAGCTTCGCGCTCGACAATCCGGAGAAGGCCGTCAAGGACCTGAAGGTCGTGTTCCCCGAAGTCAACGAGAAGCTGGCGGCGGCGGAGCTGGCGGCCATCACGCCGCTTTTCTGCAGCGGCGGCGCGAAATACATCGGCAAGGCGGAGGACGCGTTGTGGGTCAAGTCGCAGGACTTGCTGTCGGAAGTGAAGCTATTGCCCGCGGGCCAGGATCCCAAGTCGTACTACTCGAACGACTACCTGCCGCCCGCGGCACAAATGCGCGCCTGCAAGTCCTGACTCGTCCCCAATCCCGGCATGTGACACGGACCAGGCATCGATGATGGGCACGCCCGCGCGACTTGGCTTCACATACGCCGACCTCCACGTCGGAATGTCGTTCCGCAGTCCGGGGCGGACCATTACCGACGCGGACCTGGTCGCCTTCGCCGGTCTCACCGGGGACTACTCGGAGCTTCATACCAGCGACGTCTACGCGAAGAACAGCGAGTTCGGACGTCGCGTCGCCCACGGCATGCTGGGTCTCGCCTACGCGCACGGCCTGATGTGGGCGCGCACCGGCGAGTTGCGCGAGACCGCGATTGCCTTTCTCGGCATCGGCGACTGGAGATTTCTCCAGCCGATCTTCCTCGGCGACACGATCTTCGTGAACTATCGGATCGCCGAGTTGCGCGACAGCAAGTCGCGACCCGCGCAGGCGATCGCCACATTTGACGTCGAGGTCGTCGACCAGAACGACAGGGTCGTGCAGCGCGGGCGCAAGGCGCTCCTGGTGTCGAAGGTTCCGTTGTCGGCGGTCGAGGCGTCGAAAACGCGACCTTCGTCGGCGCAGGCATGAGCGAGGCGCATGCGATGACGGCGCAGCTTCAAGCGGACGCGAAGGGCGGCGTGCCGATTCGCATCACCCGCGTATCCAAGACATTCGGCCAGGACACCGATCGGCCTTTCCTCGCGCTGAAGGAAATTACCGTCGAGATCCAGGCCGGCGAGTTCGTCTCCGTGGTGGGGCCATCGGGTTGCGGCAAGAGCACGCTGATGCTGATGGTGGCGGGACTCCTGAAGCGCAGTCATGGCGACATTCTGATCGGGGGCGCGTCCGTGTCGAAGCCGATCACGGACGTGGGCATTGCATTCCAGGATCATTTGTTGCTCGATTTCCGTACCGCGCTCGCCAACGTCACGCTGCACGCGGACATCCGCAAGTTGCCGAAGAAGAAGATCGAAACGCGGGCCAAGGAACTGTTCGCGCAGCTGCGCCTGACCCACGCGATGGACAAGTACCCGCGGCAGCTCTCGGGCGGCATGCGGCAGCGGGTGTCGCTCATCCGCACGCTGGTGCACGATCCCCCGCTCATCCTGATGGACGAGCCGTTCGGCGCGCTGGACGCGCTGACGCGGCTGCAGGTGCGCACGGATCTCGAGGCGCTGTGGCTACGCCGGCGACCCACGGTGCTGTTCATCACGCACAGCGTCGAGGAAGCCGTCGGCCTGTCGGACCGCATTCTGGTGATGGGTCCGAGCCCGGGCGAGGTCGTGGACGAGATCCACGTCGACCTGCCCCGTCCGCGACCTATCGTGCTGGGCGACGTGCAGCAGTTCTCTGCGTACGTCGATCGCATCCATCGGCAGTTCGAGCGACTCGGCGTGCTCCACGGCGTCGACGCGCCCGCATCCGGATCGGCTCGGGAAAACGCAAGGCCATGAGTACGAAAGCCGGTCACGCGAGCGGAGGGAAGCCGGAGGTCCCGGCGTGCGTCATCCTGGACACAAAGGGTCATCTCGCCGAGGTTGGGCTTGCCAGCGGGCCGCTCAACCTCGTCAACAGGGAGCTCTTGCGCGAATTGAATCGCGTGCTGGGCGACGTCGCGGGGAGGCCCGACATTCGTTGCCTGATCGTGCATGGCGGCAACGCGCGCGCATTTTGCGCCGGCAGCGATATCAAGGAGTTCGAGGACCTGCGACACGACGCGAGCGAGCACAAGATTCTCTTCGAGGACATGGTGCTCCGCCGGCTTGCGCGCATGCCTATGCCGACGATCGCCGCGATCGACGGTCCGGCGCTGGGCGGCGGGCTGGAAATCGCGCTGGCCTGCGATCTGCGGGTCTGCAAGCGCGGTGTCGCGCTCGGCCTGACCGAATCGCGGCTGGGCGGGCTCGCCGGCAACGGCTCCATCCGTCTGGCGCGTCTCGTCGGACCATCGCGCGCGAAGGAGCTGCTGTTCACCGGCGCGACCATCGCGGCCGATCAGGCTCTCGCGTGGGGGCTCGTGAACCGGGTCGTGGACGACCGTACGGCTCTGGAGGGCGCACGCGAGCTGGCGTCGACCATTGTCGCCCGCGGTCCGCTTTCAAACCGGCTCGCGAAGAAGCTCGTCGACGCTGCGCATGACATGCCACTCGATGCCGGCCTGTCGATATCGACGGTCGCGCAGCAGGATATTTTCGACAGCCGTGATTTGCGCGAAGGCGTGGCAGCGTTTTTTGCGAAGCGCCCGCCCGAATTCGCCGGGAAATGAGCATGGAGACGCCATCGACACTTGGCCACGAAGCTCCATTTGCGGGTGCGCGAGCGAGTCGGCGCAGCGGGGCGCTCGAGGGCGCGCTCCTGGGGGGCGGGGCAGTCGTGATATGGAACGACGTGGCCGACGACGGGCGCGAACGGTTCTACGAATGGCACGACAAGGAGCACATGCCGGAGCGCCTCGCGCTCCCCGGGTTTCGGCGCGGAAGACGCTTCGCGCGGCGCGGACACTCGCCGGAATGGCTGACGCTGTATGAGGCGGATGACGTGGCGGTCGTGACGTCGCCCGAATACCTGGCGCGGCTCAACGCACCCACGCCGCTGACCGTCAGCACGCTCCGTTACTTCCGCAACACCTCGCGCGCGGCATGCCGCGTTGTGCACTCGATCGGATCGAGCACGGGCGGCCACGTATTGACCCTGCGACTCGTCGTGTCCGGCGTGGGTAGCGAAGCCATGTCCAGCTACTTTCGGGAAGAGGCGTTTCCGCGAGCGATGGATCAGACCGGCGTGGTGGCCTGTCATCTCCTTGCAGCGGACGCTTCGGCGAGCTTCGTCGACACCGCCGAGTCGAACACGCGCAAGTTCGACGTACCTTCATGGATCGTCCTGTGCGAGACCACAAATCCCGGAGCGGCGGACAAGGCGAGAGCGCTGCTGGAAGGCCCTGCGCTGCATTCGCGTGGCGCAACCGTGCGCGAAGACGCGGCGGTATACGCCCTCGAGATCTGCAGGTTGTCGCTACCCGCGCTTCGCATTTAGCGGCCGCTGCCCACGATCGAAGACGCTCAACGCTTACGACATTAACGATTCCATGCAAAAGATCACGGCAGACGAAGCGGCGCAGCTCATCGAGAACGGCGACGCGATATTGATCAGCGGATCCGGCGGCGGTCACTCGGTGCCCGAGGCGTTGCTTGCGGCGGTGGAGCGCCGCTTCCTGGCCGAGCACAAGCCGCTTGGATTGACGTCGGTGAGCGTCGTCGGCGTGGGCGATCGCGCGGCGTTGGGTGCGTCGCACCTTGCCCACGAGGGCCTGCTCAGGCGCGCGATCACCAGCGCGCTCGTCGATTCTCCGGGTCTCGTCCGCCTCGCCGCCGAAGACAAGATCGAGGCGTATACGCTGCCGCAAGGCGTCCTGTCGCAACTCATGCGCGACATGGCGGCGGGCCGCCCGGGACTGCTCACCAAGACGGGCCTGCACACCTTTGTCGATCCGCGCCAGCAAGGTGCCCGGCAAAGCCCGCGTACGCCGCCCGACTTTGTCGAGGTGGTGACAGTGGCCGGCGAGGAATGGCTCTTCTTCAAGCCGGTGCCGGTCAGTGTCGCTTTTCTTCGTGGCACCACCGCGGACGAGGACGGGAACATCACCATGGAGGAGGAGGCGGTGCTCGGCGAGATGCTCGCGATGGCGCAGGCGGCGCGGCGTGTCGGCGGCATGGTCATCGTGCAGGTGAAGCGCATGGCGCGTAGCGGCACCCTTCCGGCCAAGCAGGTGAGGATTCCCGGCATTCTCGTCGACTTCGTCGTCGTCGACGCCGAGCAGCGGCAAACCTACGCGACGTATTACGACCCCAGCTATTCCGGCGAGCTGCGCATTCCGGCAGGCGACATCAAGTCGTTGCCGTTCGGACCGCGAAAGGTGATCGTGCGCCGCGCGGCCATGGAGCTTTTCCCCGGCGCAGTATGCAATCTCGGCGCGGGCGTTTCGACCGGATTGTCGACCATTGCGGCGGAGGAGGGACTGCTCGATGCCGCCGTTCTCACCAACGAGCAGGGCATCATCGGCGGCGCGCCGATCACGGGTCGCGATTCGGGCGGCGGCCAGAATTTCGCGGCGATGATCGAGCAGCCGGCGCAGTTCGATTTCTACGACGGCGGCGGCCTGGATCTCGCATTCCTCTCGTTCGCGGAAGTGGATGCCGAAGGCAACGTGAACGTAAGCCGCTTCGGCGACAAGATCATCGGCGTCGGGGGCTTCATCAACATCAGCCAGAATGCCCGCTGCGTGGTCTTCGGCGGCACGCTCACCGCAGGCGAACTCGACGTCGCCTGGGAGGACGGCCGGACGATCATTCGCAAGGAAGGCCGGCACCGCAAGTTCGTGCCGAAGCTCGAGCAGATCTGCTACAGCGCAAGCATGGGTCGCGCACGCGGCCAGGTCGCGTTGTTCGTGACCGAGCGCGCGGTGTTCCGGGTGGGCGCGACCGGCTTGGAGTTGATCGAGATCGCGCCCGGCCTCGAGCCGGAGCGCGACGTCATCGCCCGGATGGGCTTCCGGCCACTGGTGTCCGGCGATCTCAAGACGATGGACGCGCGCATTTTCCAGCCCGGAGCGATGGACATCGCCGCGGACATCCATGCGAAGCCGCGTGGCTATCGATCCGAGCGCGTCGCGCGCTGGCATGCAAAGCGCGCGCAGGCTTCCGTATGACCGCCATCACCATCAACGGGGCGACGCGGCTCTTCGGCATCGTCGGCGATCCCATCGCACAGGTTCGCTCCGCCGAAGTCTTTTCCCAGATGTTCGCCGATGCCCATCGGAATGCCGTCCTCGTGCCGCTGCACGTCCTGCCCGACGAATTCGAGAGCTCGATGCGCGCATTGATGGCGTTGGGCAACCTCGACGGTCTCCTGATCACCGTGCCGTACAAGTCTCGCGCCCTCCCATTCGCTTCTCGTCTCGGTCCCACCGCGCGCTGCATCGGCGCGCTGAACGCGCTGCGCCGCGAGGCCGATGGCACATGGGCCGGCGACATGTTCGACGGCGCCGGCTTTGTCAGCGCAGCGGAACGCACGGGTGTAGCGCTGCGCGATCGGCACGTTGCGATGTATGGTGCGGGCGGCGCCGGCAGTGCCATCGCGTGCGAGCTCGCCAAGGCAGGCGTGGCGACCCTCGCGATCATCGATCCGCAAGCGGCGCGCGCCGAGTCGCTGGCGAAGGTCCTGCGCGAAGCCTTTCCGGCCTGCGAGACCGTGACGGCTACCGCGTTGCCTGCGACTGCCGACATGATCGTGAATGCCTCCACCGTGGGGATGCGCGCCGGCGACGGACTGCCCGGAGCGACGGGCCCGCTCGCGCCGAGCGTGTTCGTGGGGGACGTCGTCGTGTCGGAAACGCCGACTCCGATCATTCAGCATGCCATTCGGCATGGCTGTCGTTTCGTCACCGGTCGCGACATGCATGCGGGCCAGGTCGACGCGCTCCTTGGTTTTTTCGAAACACCGCACTGAGCCCGATTCATACCGCCATCTTCGACCATCCGGAACCGCGAACCGACATGGCCCACGTACCTGCAGAACGTTGCCTCGGCATCATCGAGTTGCTTGCCGATGGCGCGCGCGAGATGCCGCTCGGTGAGATCGCCGAGCGGCTTGCTCTGCCGAAGAGCGGCGCGCATCGGCTTCTGGCGACGCTGGTCGAACTGGGCTGGGCCGAGCAGGATGCCGGAACCAGCTTCTACCGGCTTTCGATGCGGCTCGCGGTCCTTGGCCAGCGCTTCTACGTGGCGTCGGGCGTACCCGACATCTGCCAGCCGCTTCTCGATCGCCTCGCGCGCGATTGCCGGGAATTCGCGCGCCTCGCCGTCGTCGACGGCAATTCGCTGGTGTGGATCGCCCACGCGCAGGGCGCGACCGGCGGCTTGCTCTACCAACCCGCCGACACGACGGGCACCGTGCCGCTCTATGCCACCGCCAGCGGCAAGGCGTGGCTGGCGACGCTAGGCAGCGAGGAGGCCGTCGCGTACGTGCTGCGCAATGGCGGGTTCGATCACGCCGACCGTTACGGGCCGAATGCGATCCGATCGATCGAAGCGCTGCTGCGGGATCTGCGAACGGCGGCACGACGGGGATATGGACTCGCGCTGAACGAAGCGGAGCCGGGCGTCACCGCCATTGCCGCGGCCGTGCGTTCGGGACCGGATGGCGCCGCCGTGGGAACGGTGAGCATCGCCGGTCCGACGGTGCGTGTTCCCGAAAGCAGGGTTCGCGAGTGGGCGCCGCTCGTCCAGCGATGCGCCTCCGAACTTTCGAGCGTGTGGCCCTTGCGGCCCAGAAGCCGTGCGAGCAGCGTTGCCAAACGCGCGGCAAAGGCCGCGTAGACATGGTGACGCGCCCGCCCCATGCGCGCGCCTTGGCTTGATCGGACGCTCGCATGCGCAAGATTCTGCTGGGCTGCATCGCCGACGATTTCACCGGCGCCACCGATCTTGCCAACAACCTCGTGCGCGCGGGCATGCGCGCGATCCAGGCCATCGGCGTCCCCGCGACGGATCTGACCGCCGACGTCGATGCGGTCGTCGTCGCGCTGAAGTCGCGCACCGCACCCGCGACGGAGGCGGTCCGCGAGTCGCTCGCCGCGTTGCGCTGGCTGCAGGGTCAGGGCGCGTGCCAGGTCTACTTCAAGTATTGCTCGACCTTCGACAGCACGCCGCAGGGGAACATCGGCCCGGTGACCGAAGCCTTGCTCGATGCCTTGACGCCCGAGGGCGTCCCGGGCTTCACCATCGCAACACCCGCATTTCCGGATAACCAGCGCGCGGTGTTCAAGGGCTATCTCTTCGTCGGAGACGTGTTGCTGCACGAGAGCGGGATGCAGAACCATCCGCTCACGCCGATGACCGATTCCAACCTGGTGCGCGTCCTGCAGGCGCAATGCCGCCGCAAAGTGGGGTTGATCGACTATCGGAGCGTGGCCGCAGGCCCAGCGGCCATCCACGCTCGGATCGAGGAGTTGCGCGCGCGGGGTGTGAGCATCGCCATCGTCGACGCTGTCTCGAACGAAGACCTGCGGAAGCTCGGTCCTGCGCTTCGCGACATGGCGCTCGTCACCGCAGGTTCCGGCGTTGCCATCGGCCTGCCGGCAAATTTCGGGATCGTGCCTTCGAATGCCGCGAGCGCGTTGCCCCCAGCGGCAGGTTGGCAGGTCATCATCTCCGGCAGTTGCTCGACCGCCACCAATCGGCAGGTGCGCGCGTTCGTGGACGCAGGCCTCCCGTCGTTCCAGGTCGATCCGCTGCGCGTCGCGGCCGGCGAGGATGTCGCGACCGAGGCGGTGGCGTGGGCCAAGCCGCTGCTTGCCCGCGGCCCCGTTCTGGTCTTTTCCACGGCCGATCCCGCCGCCGTCGGGGCCGCCCAGCAGCAACTCGGCGCACACCGCGCCGGCGACCTGATCGAGCAGACGCTGGCGCGCATCGCGCGCGGACTCGTGCAAGCTGGCGCCCGCCAACTCGTCGTTGCCGGAGGCGAGACTGCAGGGGCTTGCGTGCAGGCCTTAGGCGTCTCGCAGCTTAGAATCGGGCCGCAAATCGATCCCGGTGTTCCCTGGTGCCACGCACAGGCGAACGTCGCCGCCGGCGCCGGACTGCATCTCGCGCTCAAGTCCGGCAATTTCGGGGCGGACGATTTCTTCACCCGATCGTTCGCACTGCTGGCATGACCGAAAGCGAGGCCCGTACCGAAATCGTCCGCATCGGACGCAGCCTGTTCGAGCGCGGCCATGTGCACGGCAGTGCGGGCAATATCAGCGTGCGGCTGAGCGATTCGGAAGGAGGCGGTTTCCTGATCACGCCCACCGATTCGTGCCTCGGGTTCCTCGATCCGGCGCGGTTGTCGCGCCTGGACGCGGAAGGGCGGCAGACCAGCGGAGACCCGGCCAGCAAGACGATGGTCCTGCACCGGCGCATCTATGTTGCAGCGAGACGTTTCGATCACGCCACCGCGTGCATCATCCATACGCACAGCGTTCATTGCGTCGCCTTGAGCCTCGCATGCGCAGGGCGCGAGTTGCTGCCGGCCATCACGCCGTATTTCGTGATGAAGGTGGGACATGTCCCGGTGATTCCGTACGGCCGACCGGGTGCGCCGGAGACTGCGCAGGGC
>Ga0070665_100002767_pt1 | contig 19009 bp, 18 predicted proteins | sample KBSS13metaG_FD_65862 | JGI IMG/M metagenome (GOLD analysis project Ga0070665, IMG submission 65862) | Switchgrass rhizosphere microbial communities from Kellogg Biological Station, Michigan, USA - KBS S1-3 metaG | ecosystem: Host-associated > Plants > Roots > Rhizosphere > Soil ...
GACCGATACCGTGGAGCACGAGATCGCCGCCGCACCCTTCAACGAATGAAAGCGCCCCTTGACAGGCCTCGGCGATCGTCCTATTTTCGTCTACAACTGTAGTCTAATGAGGGGCTCGCATGCGACGGATTACGGTTGCGGTGTTGCTTCTGGCCCTGCCGCTCGGCCTGGCATGGCCGCAAACGCCATCACAGCACGACGGGCAGCACGATTTCGACTTCCTCGTCGGGTCGTGGAAAATCCATCTGAAAAAGCTGTTGCACCCGCTGGCGGGATCGAACGAGTGGGTGGAGTTCGACGGGACCGTCGTCTGCCGCAAGGTGTGGGACGGGCGCGCGGAGCTGGAAGAATTCAATGTCGACAGCCCGGCGAAGCACATCCAGATACACGGGATGGCGTTGCGACTCTATAACCCGAAGTCGCACCAGTGGCGCATCTACTGGGCCAATGCCGATAAGGGCATGCTCGATGATCCACCCGTCGTCGGCGAATTCAACAATGGGCGCGGCGAGTTCTACGACCAGGAGGAATACGAGGGTCGCGCGATCCTGGTGCGCTACTCGTGGTCCGCGACGACGACGAGCACCCCACACTTCGAGCAGTCCTACTCGACCGACGGCGGCAAAAGCTGGGAGGTGAACTGGGTCACCGACCAGACGAAGGTGGCGCCTTAGTTCATTTGGAAAAGGTCGCCTGCGGCGCTTTTCGGACATCGACTCGTTACCGCCCCCTACGCGCGCCGGTCGAAAAAGCGCGGTTTCGCCGGCTGCGCGGCCTCGAAGTCGGCAAGATCGGTCAGGCTTGCCGCGCCCGTGACGGTTAATGTCGCGAGCGCGCCAAGGAGACCATTACGTGCCCGTAGCCCCCGCCGAACGTTATCTAGCCCGTTTCCGCAAGGTGTTCGACTACATCGACGCCCATCTCGATGCGCAGATCAGTGTCGAGACACTCAGCGGGGTTGCCGCGTTTTCGCAATTCCATTTCCATCGGCAGTTCACCGAGCTCTTCGGCATCAGTGTGCACAGCTACATCCGGCTGTGCCGGCTGAAGCGGGCCTCCTACCAGCTCGCCTTCCGCGATACCCAGGTCGTGGACATCGCGATGGCGAGCGGCTACGAAGGACCCGAAGCATTCGCCCGCGCCTTCCGCAAGCGCTTCGGGCAATCGCCGTCCGAGTTTCGCAAGCAGCCGCACTGGGCTCCCTGGCTCGAAATCTATCAACCCTTGAGCGAGCTGAGGCAGCAACACATGAGCAACACCTATCGCGCCGAACAGGTTCACATCGCTAGTTTCCCAGATATCCGGGTCGCGGTGCTCGAGCACCGCGGCGACCCGGACCGGCTCGGAGACTCCATTCGCAAGTTCATCGCGTGGCGCAAACAGAACCGCTTGCCGCCAGGAGTCAGCGCCACATTCAACATCCTGTATGACGATCCCTCGAGCACCGAGCCCGATGCCTTCCGGTTGGACCTGTGCGCGGCGACCGAGCAGGATATCGTCCCGAACGACTTCGGCATCCTCACCAAGGTCATTCCCGGCGGCCGTTGCGCGGTGTTGCGCCATGTTGGATCTGACGACAATCTCGGCGATGCGCTGAAGTTTCTCTACACGGGCTGGTTGCCACACAGTGGCGAGGAATTGCGCGACTTCCCCCTCTACGTGCAAAGGCTGAAGTTCTTTCCGGAAGTGCCGGAGCACGAGACGGTTACGGACGCCTTCCTGCCGCTGAAATGAGCCTTACGCCGTCGCGCAGGCCTCGCTCGGTCAACGTTGAGAAACCCAGCAAAAAGTCGCTCACCGGAGCCTTACCAATGTAGTAAGGCTCGACCTCACGCAGTTGCACCTTGTTCCGGCGCGCACGGGCAGGCACATCCGGATCGTCGAATCGCACGTAAGCGTGCATTCCGGCGGCTTCACCCAACACCGTCGCCGTGTCGCCAAAGTGGACATTCAATGCCTCCACGAGGGCGGCACGGCGCAGTCCATAGATGCGCCGCATCCGCCGGATATGGCGTTCGAGGTGACCCTCCTTCATGAAGTCGCGCAGGGCCGCTTGTTGATGGAGCGGCGTATGGCGATCGACCAACCATTTCGCGCGCGTAAAAGCCACTACCATCGGGCGAGGGACAATCAGATAGCCGACGCGCAAACCGGGAAACATTACTTTCGAGAAGGTCCCGCAATAGATGATGGGCACCTCGCTCACCAGGCCCTGCAAGGCCGGCGTCGGAGCACCGCTGTACCGGTACTCGCTGTCGTAGTCATCCTCGATGATGACGGCCCCGTGTTGACGCGCCCAAGCGATCAACTCGAGCCGCCGTCGCAATGACAGTGCGACACCTGTCGGAAACTGGTGCGCTGGAGTGACATAGGCAAGTCTCGCCGTCGTAACGAGCCGGCTGCAATCGATACCTTCCCGATCGACCGGGACCGGGCGCAGGCGCGCGCCACACGCTTCGAAAATCCGCCGAGCTCCCGAATAGCAGGGATTCTCGAGAGCGACTTCGTCGCCGGGCTCGAGGAGCAGGCGGGCACAAAGATCGAGCCCCTGCTGCGATCCATTCACCACGATAACCTGGTCCGGGGTGCACACCACCGCCCTGGAGCGCGAGACGTATTTGGCAATCTCTTCACGCAACGGCGCGTAGCCGCTGACGTGCTCAGTGTAATCCAGCGCATCCGGCCCGAGGCTGCGCAGACTGCGTGCGTGAAGACGGTGCCAGACCTCGAGAGGAAAGAGGTTCAGGTCCGGACCCCAGTGCGAGAGCCAAAGGTGCCCAGACTCCTTGCGCACGTATGGGATGTCGCTCTGGAGCCGTTTGCCGAAACTGGAAAGGGGCGCCGCGGCGTTGGGACCGGCCCGCCTTCCGGCGCTAGCCGGCGCATTGAGCAGCGCCTCCGGGAGCTGGCCGCACACGAAAGTGCCCGAGCCGTGGGTTGTCTGGAAATACCCCTCACTGACCAGTTGGTCATAGGCCTGCGCGATGGTGCCGCGAGACAGATCCAGGGCGGTAGCCACCTCGCGCGTCGACGGGACCCGCTCGCCGCCCGAGAACCGGCCGCTGAGAATGCCCAGGCGCCAGAAATCGTAGATCTGGCGGCTCAGGGGCACGGTAGAAGAGCGATCGATGACAACGGCGGTTCGCATAGGGGTACGCGGCAAAGTGGCCTAGTGCGATTATACAAAAGTGGCCGATGTGCGCAGCCACTCGCGTCCTTATCATCCCTGGCCTATGAGCACCTACACACCGACCGCACGCACCAAGGTGCGACGTTTGAGCAAGCGCGCCGTATATGACAAGGCGACGGTCCACGCGATCCTCGACGCGGGCTTCCTCTGCCATGTTGGCTTCGTCCAGGACGGTGCGCCCTTCGTGATTCCGACTCTATACGCGCGTTCGGATGAAACGATCTATATGCATGGCTCCGGGGCGAGCCGCATGCTGAAAACCCTGGCACAGGGCGTCGATGTCTGCGTGACTGTCACGTTGGTCGACGGATATGTGCTGGCGCGCTCGGCGTTCCATCATTCGATGAACTATCGCTCGGTGACCGTTCTCGGACGCGCGCGGTTGGTTGGGGATTTGGAGGAGAAACTGCGCGCACTCCGCGTCATCACCGACCATATCGTTCCAAAGCGCTGGGACGAGGTCCGCGGACCGAACGAGTTGGAAATGCGGCAGACCGTGGTCCTGGCCCTGCCGCTCGAAGAGGTCGCGGCGAAGGTGCGCGTCGGGCCTCCTGTTGACGACGAGGAGGACTATTCGCTCCCGGTCTGGGCGGGTGTCGTCCCCATACACACTCAGCTGGGCGAGCCGGTGTCGGATGGGCGCGTCTTGCCGGGTGTGGAGGGGGTTGAGTTGTCGCGGTTCGCGCTGCGCACCGGCAAGAGGGACTGAAATCGCTCGCCGGATGGCCGTTTTTGCGCGGTGAGCGGCGCGCGGCACTCGCCGCTGTACGGGTCCATCACGTATCCTTCGGGTCATTCACCCTTTCCGTAGGACGACGTGATGAACCATTTGCTGACGCTGGGCAGCGCGACTGTTTTTCTGATACTGGGAGTCGGTACGAGTGCGGCGGCCGCGCCGGCCGCGCCCGCCAAAGTCACTCCCATGACACCCGACGTGGTCGCGAATTACGACACCGTCCGCCCGCAAGCCGACTTCATCAAGCGCGTCGAAATGCTGCCCATGCGCGACGGCGTCAAGCTGTACACCGTCATTGTCATGAAGAAAGGCACGAAAGGCGGCCCGATCCTGTTGTCGCGTACGCCATATGACGCCAAGGAATCCACCGAGCGCACGGACAGCCAGTCGGTTACCGAAATCCTGCCGGCCATGGATGCGGAGTTCGTCGCAGACAACTACATCCGCGTCTACCAGGACATTCGCGGACTGCACCACTCCGAAGGTCAGTTTATTCTGACCCGCCCGCTCGCCGGCCCCCTGAACGACACGGGCATCGACGAATCGACCGACGCTTACGACACGATCGACTGGCTGGTCAAGAACATTCCCGAAGCCAATGGCAAGGTCGGCGTCGTGGGCAGCAGCTACCTGGGCTTCACGAGCCTGATGGCCGAGATCAATCCCCACCCCGCGCTGAAGGCGGCGGTTCCAGAAAGTCCGATGGTCGATACCTGGATCGGCGACGACGCGTTCCATAACGGTGCTTTCCGCAATCCGACCCTCGACTACGTGGTCATCCAGAGCACCAAAAAAGGCGAAGCGCACGGCATTCCGGTGGGCGTCGGCGACGACTACACCCGTTACCTCGAAGCCGGCTCGACAGGCGACTTCGCCCGCAAGTGGGATATCGACGACTTCCCGTTCGTGAAGAAGTTGATGCAGAACCCGGCCTACACGGATTTCTGGTCACTGCAGGCCGTAGATAAGTGGATGGCGGCCCGGCAGCTCACCATTCCCACGATGTTGGTCGTCGGACAATGGGACCAGGAAGACTCCTACGGCGCCCCGGCGGTCTACAAGGTACTCAAGGACAAATACAGCGACCTGGTCTGCCTCGTCATCGGACCCTGGCGGCATTCGGGCGTCAACCACTACGGTTATGACCTGGGGGCACTCACCTTCACCGGCGACACCGCCGATGAGTTCCGTGTGAAATACATGAAACCGTTCTTCGATCACTATCTGAAGGACGGCCCCGACCCCCATACACCGCGCGTTCTGACTTATGCCACCGGCGTCAACCATTGGGAGCAGTCTCCCACTTGGCCGATGGGTACTCTGAAACCGCTGTATCTCGGAGACGGCTTCTCTGCGAGCTTCTCGGCACCTTCAACCACGGGCCACGACGACTACGTCTCCGATCCGCAAAAGCCCGTGCCGTTTCTGCCGCGCCCGATCAACATGTCCGAAGGGTCCCAGTGGCGGCCGTGGTTGGTTCGTGACCAGCGCTTCGTCTCGGACCGCCCGGATGTGTTGGTCTACCGGACCCAGCCGTTGGATAAGCCGGTTCACATCATGGGCCCGCCCCAGGTCGACCTGTTTGCCTCGACGTCCGGCACGGATAGCGACTGGGTCGTAAAGCTCATCGACGTCTATCCGGACACCTCACCCGAGGCGGCCGACCAGGGCTCCAAGCCCGCCATGGCGGGTTATGAGCTCGCGGTCGGGACCGAGATCTTCCGTGGCCGCTACGTCCACAGCCTCGACAAGCCCAAAGCACTGACGCCCGGGAAGGTCGAGGAATACCAGTTCGGCTTGCCGAATGTCGACCATGTCTTTCTCCCCGGCCATCGGATCATGGTGCAGGTGCAGTCGAGCCTCTTCCCGCTCTACGACCGCAACCCTCAGACCTACGTCGACAACATTTTCAATGCCCGCCCGGTTGATTATAAGACCGCGACGGAAAGCGTCCATCACGGTGGCAAGACGCCCAGCAGCATCAAACTCCCCCTGGTGCCCTGACTCAACTCGATCCGCGCCTTCCCGGCGGCGCGGATCGCCTGACCTCAGGCAACCCTGTGGCCCTCGCTCCCGAACGGCAGCCTCAGGCCACCTTTCCCCGCGTGACTCAACGGGTGCCGCCCGCCGCGGCATCAGCATAACGACGAACGCCGCAACGACGCTCCGTTTATGCGCGTTAGATCCCTCTTCTCCCACGGTAGTAAAGACACAGCCCCCGCACCATCGCTGGAATTCCTACGAAGACCGCGCATATAAGCAGAAATGTGTCTGTGACGCCCCCTAAAGGCCCGGAGCCCATAAAGGCTTCGATAAATGTTCTCCTTCCACCTATCAAAAAGCCGGCGGCGGTATCCACTGTTGCAAGCCCCCCCAGGAACAGAGCGCACCATCCGACTCCCTTCGCGGCCGCTGAAAATGAGATGCCCGCTGCACTCATCTGGCTCCACGACGCCCAGTTGATCGCGCTCAGAACGACGACTGCAGCCGCCTGCCATTGGGGCTCGAGGTGGAAAGGAGTCAGATTGAGAGCCAGCAACAATAGCGTCGCCCCCGTGAGCAATCCGATGCCATCCGCCGCCAAGGTCACATCACCTTTCCTGGTCATACAGTACCGATTATGAGTCTGACTGGCGGGCATCTCTAGCTTATGGTTACATAACCGATATTGGCATTGCACTCGACATGGACAGATCCCGTGTTACTCCCAGGAAGGCGGCTTCACCCGGTGCTGATCGCCATCCTGTTACTCGTGTTGGCATTCTTTGCAGCCAATCCGTTGCGCTGGCCCGAGCGGGCACTTTGATACTCACGGTCGGCTGGTCGACGTTCGCACCCGCACCATGATTGACGCGCCATAGCGGAGTTGCATTCACGAAATACAGCTCTTGTCCAGCTCCACCCCCAGGTATAGGATTCACCGCGGCCCGCCAACCCTACGGAAGTACAACAGTGAACAACATCCGACTAGTCGGTGTAGCCTGCGCGAGTCTCGCGCTGGGCCTGTGCATCGGATTGAGCGCGAAAGAGAAGTCTCCCGGCATCGAGCTCTTGAGCGGGAAGCCACCCAAGGAAGCCGCGGCCGCCGCCCTGCAACACGCGGAAACCCTGGCGGGTAAAGGCTCCTGGGAGTTGATCGCGGTCGCCCGCGTCTACTATCTCTCGGGTGATCACGAGAAAGCCCAATCCCTGATCGATCGCGCCCTGAGTCACAAGCCCAAAGCCACCGACTTCCAGCGCGTCGGCGAAATCTTCGCGGCCGCCGGCGACAACGCCAAGGCGGAAGAGTACTTCCAACGCGCGCTTGCCGCCGATCCGAACGACGACACCGGCCAATCAGAGGTCGGCGCCTGGTACATCCGCAACGGCCGCCGCGCCGATGGCGAGGCGTTGCTGGCCAAGGCCCTCGCCAAGAACCCCGACGAAGTTTGGCACTACGTACGAGCCTCCGAGGCCTATCTCAACATCCCGGCAGGCCGATAGTCGTCCAAACAACTCCGTACCGGCGCAAATGCAACCTATTTGGAGGTAAGCTCTAACCTATTGCTCTTCAATTCCGCATCGCGAGACAGCTACCATGACGTTGCGACGTGTGACAACTCAAGGAACGAGCATGGGACTTACGCATGTAACGGCGACGGTCAGTCGGCTGGAAGGAACTGGGCTTCCGATAACTGGGACTTTTCTCGTTGATACGGGCGCCATTGACTGCTTGTTACCGGCGTCGCACCTGCGCCGCGCCGGCATCGAGCCGCAAAGATGGGACTTCTACGAGCTCGCCGACGGCCAGTTGATCGAGTTTCCTGTCGGTGTCGCCAGGATTGAGTTCATGGGCAGTCTCGCCATCGCCCGGGTCATCTTCGGCCCCGAAGACGCCGAACCCATCCTCGGCGCCATGGCCCTCGAGTACGCCGGCTTCACAGTAGACCCGTCCACCCAAACCCTCAAACGACTCGCCGCCCGCTCTCTAAAATCCGCACGCCCCAACCCCACGCCCGTTCGCGCGTAGCACGCAGAGCGCAAAACCCGCGCGAACAAAAAAGTTGGCCCGCATCCATGCGGGCCATTACACAGGGAGGAAGGAGCCGAAATCCGCTAGAAGAAACCGTGCAACTCTACGAAGTACAGCTTCTGGTGTTGCGAGTCGACCTGCGCAATTCCATCGTTGAAGCGCGCCCCGCCGCGCAGCTGGACGAATTGGATCGGCGTCCATTCATACACCACGCTCCAGCGAGTCTGATTGTCGCCGCCGAAGCTGCGGTTAGGATCGTAGTACTCGCCGGTGATTTTCAGGTTGTTGCCCCGCATGATGGCCCAGTTGGCCTCGGCGAGAGCGGCCGTCTGCCGACGACCGTTGAGCTGCGTGTTTTCGACAATCGATTTGTCATCGATCAGCTCGACCTGCGCCAGCCACTCGACCGGACCGGTACGTAAGCCCCCGAACAGCGCGAACGCGCTCTTGTTACCGACTGTTTTTTTGTTGAAGTTGGCGGCCGTGCCGACGCGCCACTTCGAATCGACCCAGATCAACTGGCCGCTGTATTGCTTGCCATTGTCATGGCTGGGGCCCGGGGTGCCGTCGGTCCCGTTGGACACGGCAAGCTGCGCGTCCCAATTTCCGCGCTCCCACCCGAACTCCACACCCTGGTCCGGTGTGAACATGTTGATGCCCGAGGTGGTCAGGATGAAGGACGACTGGTCCTGGAGCCGCCAACCGAATGGCAAGTACATCTGCCCGCCCTTGATGTACCAGTCGTGGTTCTTCGACCAGTAGACGCCGTAGGCTTCCTGATTAGAGGCGCCACCGGGGGCCACCCACTCGTCGACATAAACGATCAGGCGATCCGGGATGACGTTGCCTTCGACATAAACACGCGTCGGTTTCGTTTCGAATGTATTGGTCGTCTTGGTATTGGGCACCGCGGTCACCTCGCCGTCAAAGCGCAGATCGCCGCCGACCCGCAGGAACTTCGTGACATCGCCCGTCCAGACATCGTTGCCCGTATCGATGTGATCGTGCGGCATGAGGGTCTGCGCGAACACATCACCATAAGAGGTGCGTAGCCCCCCTCCGGTCGGATTGACGTGACATTGCCCGCACTTGAAGCCCATCTGAACCGCCAGGTAGGGCTCGGCGTGAGCGCGTAGAGCCACGCAGCACAGCGCCAACGTCAGGCACTGCAGCAAAAGCCGTGTGGGGGACCAAAATCTGTGTTGCAAAGACGACATCAGGCTCACTCAGGTGTATTGGGTCGACCGTAAGTGCCTTGCGACAGGTCGCGGGTTTCCGTTCCCAGCGAATTCTCGGGAACGCGGGACAGCGGCGCTCGGGGATACCGTAGCGCGTTCCCAGCGTTGAACCCGATCGTGCGGTGCGTGAACTTACCTAACAGGCTACCCTGTCGAAGGTGGGGGGAACGCCCGTAAGTTATGGCGCAGCCGGCAAAAGCCGCGCCTTTTGCCGGCGGTAACGAAGCTGATGTTCGAAAAAGGCTGGCCCATTTGGGTCGCAGGCCTCATTAACATGTAAGGGCTCGCGGATAATGCTGTCCATTCTGGTTTGTCACTCCTACTTCCTGCGTTTCGATCAGAAGCAACAGGAACGTGCCAAGCCATACCCCCCGCTCGCCACGCTGCAAGTCGCGGCCCAGTTGCGGCAGGCCGGCCACAAGGTGTCGTTTTTCGACGCCATGCTGGCCGATGGGACCGCCGGATACGGACAGATTCTGCGAGAGGTCAAGCCTCAGCTCGTGCTCTTCTACGAAGACAACTTCAATTTCCTGAGCAAGATGTGCCTTGGCAAGATGCGTGACGCCTGTCGCGAAATGGTCGCAAGCGCAAGACAGCTCGGCGCGCGGGTCATCGCGGCAGGCTCAGACGCCACCGATGCCCCGGAGCCCTACCTCATCGCGGGCGCGGACGTTGTCCTGTCCGGCGAAGGCCTGGACACCCTGGCGGCACTGGTGACTCGCCTGGACAGTAATCCTGGCGAGCCAACCGAGCCGCTCGTAGCGGGCTTGTCCGGGCTGACTACGCTCAAGGATGGCGCCGTCGTGACCCTGCGCAGCGTGGGGCACCCGCGCGCAAACCAATCCATACCGCCACCGGCCTGGGATCTGGTCGACATCGACCGCTATCGCTCGATCTGGGGCGCTGCCCACGGCTACTTCAGCCTCAACATGGCTGCCTCGAAGGGTTGTTCATTCCGGTGCGCCTGGTGCGCGAAGCCCATCTGGGGGAACCAATACCTGCAGCGCAGCGCTACCGAGGTTGCGGCGGAAATGACGCACCTGAAGCGCACGCATGCTCCGGACCATGTGTGGTTCGCCGACGATATATTTGGCTTCCGGGTCGAATGGGTGACACAGTTCGTCCAGGCGATACGAGCCTCCGGCGGCTCGATCCCCTTTACCATCCAGACACGCGCCGACCTCATCAGCGAGCGGATGGCAAAGGCGCTCGCGGACGCCGGTTGCAAGGAGGCCTGGATCGGCGCGGAGAGTGGCAGCCAACGTGTACTGGACGCCATGAACAAAGGCACCACGGTCCCGGAAATCCTCACGGCCCGCGCGCGACTGCAGGCCGTCGGCATTCGTGTTGGATTCTTCATTCAGCTCGGCTACCTGGGCGAGGAGCTGATGGATGTGCTGGCGACGCGCAAGCTGATCGACAACGCGCGACCCGACGATGTCGGTGTCAGCGTCTCCTACCCCTTACCCGGCACGAAATTCCACGATCTCGTCAAAGAGCAGTTGCGCGGTAAAACGCACTGGCAGGAAAGCGACGACCTCGACATGATGTTCCAGGGGACCTATACCTCGGAATTCTACCGGGCCGTACGCAATCTCCTGCACGAGCAGGTCAATCTCGAACAGCGCCCCATCACGCGCGATAGCCGCGAGTACCTCCAGGGCCGCCGGCAGTTGGATTCGCGTTGGAACGAGCTCATCTCGCACGAGCGTCGCTATCGTTCGGCAGCCGGGGCCGACGGCCCCGCGGCGGCGACCGGATGAACGCTGACGCCAGCATTCCCCGCCCCGACGTCGTGCAAGAGGCCTTGCGCAAGACGACGGAGAGGCTCGCCCACGAGTTGGGACGCCCGACAGAGGTGGCGCCATCGTGGTCCGAGTTTGAATGGCGCGCGGCGCGCGCGGCAGCGGCGATTCACGGAGTGGGCCCCTTGTTGGCGTCGACCCTTCGCTGGCGCGGACCTCCAGGCTGGCAAACCTTTCTGGCCGAGCAGACAGAGCACACGCAGATCCGCCACCGACGCATCGAGAGCTTGGCCGAACTTCTCCACGAGCGCTCGCGCGAGGCGGGTATTCCGCTGGTCGCCCTGAAGGGTGCTGCGCTGCATTCGATGGGCTTTTATAAAGCCGGCGAGCGGCCGATGGCCGACCTCGATTACCTGGTGGAGGAGCCCGACCTCGCGGCCGCCGCCCGCCTGCTCGAGGACCAATGCTTCAGCGAGGAGCTCAGCTATTGGAAGAATCGCGTTTTCACCCCCTCCGTCGGGCAGGCCGCAGGCGGCCTCGGCGAGCATCGCGACAACCACATCAAGATCGAGTTGCACTGGCGTATCCGGGAAAAGCTGCCGCTCGAGCTGACAGACATCTCGGAATACGTCTTCCCCGTGACCCCGCATCCGGGACTCAATCCCTATCCGTCACGGCCCTCGCTGCTGATGCACCTGGTGCTGCATGCGGCCGGTGCCATGGCCAGTCGCGAATTGCGACTGGTGCACCTGCACGATCTTGCTCTCGTGTGCAGAGCAATGCTTCCGGATGAGTGGGAAGTGATCCTGCGCGAGGGCGAGTCGGGAGATCACGGTCCCTGGTGGTTCCTGCCTCCGCTGCAACTGGCCAGGCACTACTACCCCAACATCGTGCCGCCCGCGGTGCTTGCACGTCTGCAGCGCAGTTGTCCGGCCCGGCTGCACCGGATCACGGCCCGCCGAATCCTTACGGATGTCTCCCTCTCGAGTGTCTGGATACACGCCTTTCCAGGAATCGAGTGGTCGCGCTCGGCGACGGAGAAAGTTCGCTACATGTTGGCCCGCGTGCGGCCCGACGCCGAAGCCCGAACCATTCGCCAAGCGGACGCCACAACCGCCCGGTGGGCCTCGGACAGGCATTGGCACGGCCTATCCCAGAGATCGCGCATCGTCCGGTGGATAACTTCGCGGCCGACACGGACCGCGACGATGTACGTCATCCGGGAGGCGCTCGCGCAACCCCACTGAGCGCAGCAAGTGTCCTCTGGATTATTTCACCAGTGCCTTGAACCCTCCCGGGGAACGCGTCGACTTACTCATAAGAGCGCTGTTTGTGCGAATCGTGGGTCAATGTTTTCCAGTTGCGGCCAGTATCTTTTCCAGCTCACCCACGGTCTGCTCCGGGTGCGCTCCTCTGCGGAGCTCGAAAGCCGGGACACCGGTGAGGCCCTGCCTGAACCGTATCCAACCCGGCTGATGGGCGGCGTAAGGCTGGGCGGCTTCCAGCCTTGCCACCAGGTCCGCGCGTCGCAACGAGGATACCAGCGAACCGGCCGCGCCAGCTCTTTCCGCCGTCATGAATACGCAGGCGGCGATCTCGAGCGGCCCGCGCGCGGGCCGAAACTCACGCCGCCGCAGGTCGATCTCGAACTTCTCGACACCGCTGCGTCGCTTGATCACCGGCGAGCGCCGGATCAACGCTTGCGCCTCTCGGGGCACGAAGCGCAGGGAGTCGCGTCGCACGTGCGCGAAGTTGGCTATACCCGTGGCCAAGAGGGAGTCCGGAGCAACAAACACACTGTCCTCGGACAGAAACTCGAGGCCGCGCAACAGACAGTGCAGTGCCGCGGTCGACTTTCCGGCGCCGCTATCCCCCATCAGCAACAGCCCGCGCCCGCCGCGACCGACGCAAGCCGCATGCAACCCAACGAATCCCTGAACGCGGGTTGCAAGTGTGAACACAGCAAACTCGAGCAACTCGTACCGAACATGATATTCCGAGCGGAGCAGGCGCGGCGACACGACGATGAGTCCGGTGCGCCGGGCCGGCGAGAGAACCACGAAGTCGGAAGCGCTCGTCGTCGCTCCCAGAAAGTCAGCACCCGACAGCATCTCAATTCGCGGAATCGCCTCGGAGGAGCGCGCAGCCTTCCGACCGCTGCCGCCGGAGCGCGGCGCGCGCATCACCCGGATGGTCAGCCGAGGCACTGTCTTGGACAACTTGTGGCGCGGCAAATCCGCATAGGCCCAATCCACGATCCGGCGCAGCTCGGGACTGTCGCTTTCAAACTCGAAGTCACAACCCAGCAGTCGCATGCGTCCGCGGGTGAGACGGGATCCGCGCTCCTGAAACGGGTCGGCCGAAATGTCGGACTCGGTTGTTTTGCGGCTCATTGCAACGAGATTGCGAGACAGCGATGAATATACCACCTCCGGCCGCCGACGGCTCAGGCGACGCGACATGACAGCGGCGCCTGCACAGGCGGGACTGCTCGGCGACACGGCAACCCGGGACTACTCACACAAACTCCGGCTGTTCAACGCCTTCGCCGCCCCCGAATTGCGTCAGGCGATCGCCAGCCTGGGCTTGAAACCGGGCATGACTGTTCTGGACGCCGGCTGCGGCACCGGAGAGTCATTGCAATGGCTCGCGGATGAGGTCGGGCCGAGCGGGAAAGTCTTCGGGATCGACCTGGCAACAGCACATGTCAACGCGGCACGCGAGCTCGCCTCCCCAGGGATTCACGTTCTCCAGGCAGATGTGCTGAAAGCACCGTTTCCGCGCAGGAGCTTCGATCTGATCTGGTGTGTCAATACGATCAATCATTTGCGGGACCCGGTCCGCGGCGTGCAGATACTCGCGGGCCTCTTGCGACCGGGAGCCCGCCTCGCGCTCGGCCAGAGCTCACTCGTTCCAGACATGTACTTTGCCTGGGACTCACGGCTCGAACGGCTAACCAATGAGGCCGTGCGCCAGTATTACCGGGATCGCTACGGCCTCAGCGAGGTCGATCTGAGGGCAATCAGATCCATTGTCGGTGTGTTGCATCAGGGGCAGCTGCATCACGTAACGGCACGGACATTCATGATCGAACGTGTGTCTCCGCTGGGCCCGGCGGATGAACGTTATCTGCACGAGGCCATCTTTAGGGACACCTGGGGTGAGCGCTTGCGCTCTTACCTCCCAGAGGAGGATTTCGCGGCACTGGCCCGTCTGACCGACGCCCAACACCCGCAGTTTGCGTTGCGACGCCCGGATTTTCACTTTCTGCAGAGCTTCACGGTGGCGCTCGGCCAAACCCAGCCATGAACACATCCAGCACATATCCGGCGCCCCCGGACTCCTCGCTGATACAACTGCGCGACACACAGGAAGCCTTCGACAGCGTCGCCGCGGACTATGACGGGGCACGTGGCAATAACGCGTTGATCCAGGACATGCGCGAGGAGATGTGGCGCTGGTTGGACGCCACCGTCGCGCCGGTCAGCCGACTCATCGACCTGGGATGCGGCACGGGATTGGATGCGATACGGATGGCCCAACGGGGACATTACGTTACGGCGACGGATTGGTCGCCGCGAATGATCGAGCGTACGGCGGATCGCGCCGCTCGTGCGGAAGTCACGGCGAACGTTCACGCAATCCCAGTGGGAGCCCACGAATTGCATCGTATCGAGGGACGCAGCCTGTTCGATGGCGCCTATTCGAATCTCGGTCCGCTCAACTGCGTGCCCGACCTGACCGTGGTCGCGGAACAATGCGCGCGCCTGTTGAAACCTCGCGGTGCGCTCGTATTTACCGTCATCGGACGGCTTTGCCCCTGGGAAATGGGACACTACGCCCTGCAGCGCAACTGGAAGCGCGTGCGTGTGCGCTTCGCCAAGGGCATGGCGCCCGTGGGCATGAACAAACGCGTCGTCTGGACCCGCTACTACTCGCCACGCGAGTTCTACAGTGCATTCGAACCCCACTTCACGTTAGGACACTATCGCGGAGTTTGTTTGTTCGCGCCACCACCATATCTGACTTCCGTGAAGGAAAAGCACCCGCGCCTTTACCGAACGCTCTGGCGCATGGACCGGCGCGCGGCGGGCTGGTCCCTGCTGCGGAACATGGGCGACCACTTCCTCATGGTGATGTACCGTCGATGATCCGCACCGTCAACATGAAAGCCTTCGTCACCGGTTGCGCCGGATTCATTGGCAGCCACCTGACCGACCGCCTGTTGTCGAGTGGCTCCGCGGTCGTTGGATTTGATGATTTCTCCAGCGGTCAGAGGCGCTTTCTCGACGGTGCTCTGCGGAACCCGGCATTTCACCTGGTGGAGGGCAACCTGCTGGATGCCGACGCGCTGCAAACCGCCATGCGCGGCATGGACTGCGTGTTCCATCTGGCCGCCAACGCGGATGTACGGCGCGGCACCGAGCAGCCTCGCAAAGACCTCGATAACAACACGATTGCCACCCACAACGTGCTGGAGTCGATGCGCGCCAACGACATTCGCAAGATCGTCTTCGCGTCCACGGGATCGGTCTACGGTGAGCCGACCGTCTTTCCAACTCCGGAAGATGCTCCCTTTCCGGTGCAGACTTCTCTGTATGGCGCCTCCAAGCTCGCCTGCGAAGGCCTGATCAGCGCTTATTGCGAAGGATTCGACATGCAGGCCTGGATATTCCGCTTCGTCTCGATCCTGGGCGAGCGCTATTCACACGGTCACGTGTTCGACTTCTACCGGCAGCTCAGGAGCGACCCGACGCACCTGCCCGTCCTCGGCGATGGGCGGCAGCGCAAATCGTATCTCGATGTGCTGGACTGCCTGGACGGCATCCTGTTGGCCATGGCGCGTGCGGACCGGAAGGTCAACCTGTTCAACCTGGGCCTGGACTCCTACTGCGAGGTAAATGACTCGATCGGTTGGATCTGCACCGCCCTCGGGGTGAGCCCCCGGATCACCTACAGCGGCGGCGAGCGCGGCTGGGTCGGAGACAGCCCGTTCATCTGCCTCGACACGAGTCGGATCCGCGAGTTGGGCTGGCGACCGAAGCTCAACATCGAGCAAGGCGTATTGAAGACACTCGACTATCTGCGTAGGAACGAGTGGCTGCTGGAGTCGCGATCTTGAAGCCGGCCATGTTTTCGATGCGTGACAGATATTGCCTGATCACCGGCTCTACGCGGGGACTTGGCGCGGTTTTGACTCGCGTCTTCTGGGAGAGCGGTGCCAACCTGATCCTCGTTGCACGCAACGCGGACGATCTCGACCGTCAGCTCGCCTCGTTGGGATCCCAACCCGGCCAGACAGCGCTCCGCTTTGCCGCTGATCTCGAAAATCCGGACGCCGCGCGAGAAATCATTGACGCGGCACGCTCGCGCGCGCCGCGACTCCACGTTCTCATCAACAACGCCGCCGTCCAGGGCCCTATCGGTCCGCTGTGGCAGAACGATTGGCGCCGTTGGCTCGAAGCGGTCCAAGTCGACCTGGTCGCCCCGGCGGCGCTGTGTCACGCGGCGATCCCGTGGATGATCGAGTCCGGCGGCGGCAGCATCATCAATCTATCGGGCGGCGGTGCCAGCGGCCCCCGGCCGAATTTCAGCGCTTACGCAACCGCGAAATCCGGACTCGTTCGTTTCAGCGAGACCCTGTCGCAAGAGCTGCTACCGTACAACGTTTCGGTCAACTGCATCGCGCCCGGTGCGATGAGCACCGCTCTGCTCGATGAGGTGGTCACGGCTGGCGCCGCAGCGAGCGGCGCGAATGAATACAACCAGGCCGTCAAAATCCGCCGGGAAGGCGGCGCGTCATTGCAGAATGTCGCCGACCTCTGCCTGTTTCTCACATCTCCAGCGGCGCGAGGTATCACTGGAAAACTGATCAGCGCGGCGTGGGATCCCTGGCCAACTCTTCTGCAACATTGTGCGGAGCTCGCCGGTTCCGACGTCTACACACTGCGGCGTATCGTCCCGCAGGATCGGGGCCTCGCCTGGGGAGTGAACCGATGAAAGTCGCCATCATCGGTTGTGGACGAGTGGGGCAGAAACGAGCCGAAGCGCTCGCGGGTGCCGAGCTCGCCGCGTGCGTCGACCCCAGACTCGGTCGCGCTGAGCAGCTCGCCCGGTCCGCGCGCGATTGCGTTGCCTTCGGCGACTGGCGGTATGTCATGGATGACAGGACCATTGCGGCCGTGATTGTCGCGACGCCCCACGACTCGCTCGCGGCAATCTCCGCGGCAGCCGTCTCGTACGGCAAACATGTTCTCGTGGAAAAGCCCGCCGCGAAACGCGCGGACGAGCTGCGGGGGCTGACGGAGGAAGCTCAGCGTTGCAAAACGCTGCTCCGTGTTGGCTTCAACCATCGTTATCATCGCGCGGTACGTAAAGCCAAGGAACTGGTGGACACGGGCGCCCTCGGGCCGCTGCTGTTTGTGCGCGCCCGCTACGGCCACGGCGGCCGCCTCGGTTACGAGCGGGAGTGGCGTGCGCAACCGGAGATTTCCGGCGGCGGCGAGTTGATCGATCAGGGTGTCCACATCATCGATCTCGCACGTTGGTTCCTCGGGGAGTTCGTGCAGGTGGACGGATCTGCGCACACCTACTTCTGGGACATGCCCGTTGATGACAACGCGTTTCTCCTGCTGAAGACGGCCTCCAGGCAAGTCGCGTTCCTACACGCGAGCTGCACCGAATGGAAGAACACGTTCTCCTTCGAGATCTGCGGCCGTTCCGGGAAATTGCACATCGAGGGGCTCGGCGGCAGCTACGGCCTCGAGCGACTCACCTGGTATCGCATGCTCCCCGAGATGGGTCCCCCGGAAACCACGATCTGGGAGTTCCCGATGGCGGACGACTCCTGGGCCGTAGAGATGCAGGAATTCCTGGATGACATACGCCTGAAGCGGCAACCGTCCGCGGGCTTGCGCGATGCCGTCGCCGCGTTGCAGGTCGTGGAGAAGATCTATCGGGACTGCGGTTATGATCATCGCGCGTAGTCCTCTTCGCATCACCCTGGGTGGCGGGGGCACAGACCTTCCGTCCTACTACCGCGGCCACGAAGGCTTTCTCATCGCAGCCGCGATCGACAAATACGTTTACGTGACGGTAATGCGCCCGTTCACCGAGGGTATTTACCTCAAGTATTCCGCGCTCGAGCGTGTGAGCCAGGTTGAGCAGGTACGACATCCGGTCATCCGCGAAGCACTGGCTCTCCAACAGCTCAAGACACCCCAGATCGAGATCACGACCCTGGCCGACATTCCCGCGGGCACCGGCCTGGGGTCCTCCGGAAGCTTCACGACGGCCTTGTTGAAAGCACTCTACGCGCACCGGCGTAAGTTGATTCATCCCCAGGAGCTCGCCGAGCTCGCCTGTCACATCGAGATCGAACGCCTCGGCGAGCCCGTCGGCAAGCAGGATCAATACATCGCCGCATACGCTGGCCTCACCTGCTTCACGTTTCACAAGGATGACCGTGTCACGGCCGAGCCGCTGCGCATATCGATGCAGACGATGTTCGATCTCGAAGATAACCTGTTGCTGTTCTTCACCGGCTTCAGCCGCAGCGCCAGCGCCATCCTCAGCGATCAACACCTGCGCTCGCAGGCCCACGACGAAGAAATGCTGCGCAACCTCCACTACGTGAAGGAGCTCGGGCTACGCAGCCGCGCCGCCCTGGAATCGGGCAACGCCACGCGCTTTGGCGAGCTCATGCACGAGCACTGGGAGCACAAGAAGCGGCGCTCCAACCGGATGAGCAACGACCAGATCGACACCTGGTACGAGTTGGCGCGCCGCAATGGCGCCATCGGTGGCAAGCTCGTGGGCGCCGGCGGCGGCGGATTTCTGATGTTCTATGCGAGCGACCGCAACAGGCTGCGCTCCGCGATGGCGCAGGCCGGGCTCGAGGAGGTCCGTTTCCGGTTCGACTTCGAGGGCACCAAGGTGGTGTTGTCCTGACATGCTACCCGTAGCCATCCTTGCCGGCGGACTTGCGATGCGGCTACGCCCGGTCACCGAAAGGGTGCCCAAGGCGTTGTTGTCCTTTGCGGGACGGCCGTTCATCCACTGGCAGCTCGAGTTATTGGCACGGCAGGG
>Ga0070665_100002768_pt1 | contig 19006 bp, 19 predicted proteins | sample KBSS13metaG_FD_65862 | JGI IMG/M metagenome (GOLD analysis project Ga0070665, IMG submission 65862) | Switchgrass rhizosphere microbial communities from Kellogg Biological Station, Michigan, USA - KBS S1-3 metaG | ecosystem: Host-associated > Plants > Roots > Rhizosphere > Soil ...
CGCAGTGTCTTCAGGTGTCAGTTCACCTTCAGCCAGGCTTGCAATAAATTCATCCTTTATCAGCTTAAAGGCGTCGCCGCGCTCGTGCTTGCCCAGTGCAGATTTTGCTACTGTAGCTATCCTTTCAGAAGCGTAAGTGGCTATTCTTGCATCCAGTTCAGGATTAGTATATGGTTTTGTGTATTCGCGTTTAGAGGTAACGCCGGCTTTGCTGCGCAGTTCTTCCTGCAGTTTCACTTGTCTGCGCACTGCATCATGGCCCAGTTCTATAGTTCTGATGAGGTCGGCTTCATTACATTCTTTCGCTTCACCTTCCACCATCATTATATTCTTATCTGTAGCGGCTATTATAAAGTCCATATCCGCATCTTTTAGTTGACTGCGGTTTGGATTGATAACATATTCGCCACCTATGCGTGCTACGCGCACTTCAGAGATAATTTCCTGTATAGGTACATCAGACACTGCTAATGCGGCAGATGCAGCAAGACAAGCCAGTGCATCAGGCATCACTTCAGGGTCAGATGATATTAGGGTAACAATAACCTGTACTTCGCAAAGGTAATCGTCCGGGAATAGAGGGCGCAATGCGCGGTCTATAAGACGGGATATAAGCACTTCATAGTCGCTCAGGCGGCCTTCACGTTTGAAGAACGAGCCTGGTATACGACCGGCAGAAGCAAATTTTTCTTGGTAATCAACAGTCAGCGGGAAAAAAGATTGTCCGGGCTTTGGTTCAGAGTTTGCAACCACAGTAGCCAGTATCATACAGTTGCCCATACGTACTACTGCAGCGCCGTCAGCCTGGCGGGCCAGTTTGCCCGTTTCAATGCTTATTTCACGTCCGTCACCTAACTTATAGGAAACAGAGATGGGATTGGCAGCCATAATTTAATATTTATATATGTTCATAAAAAACTATTCCCAACCGTATTAGTTGGGAATAGCTGTGTGGGTAGCGCTTATTTGCGGATACCAAGTTTTTCAATCAGACCGCGATAAGACTCGAGATTAGTATGGCTCAGGTATTGCAGGAGGCGCTTGCGGCGGCCTACCATCTGCATCAAGCCGCGGTTGGTAGAGAAGTCTTTTTTGTTTTGTTTCAGGTGTCCTGATATATGGTTGATACGCTCTGTAAGCATAGCGATCTGACCTTCTATAGATCCTGTATTGTTTTCTTTTGCCCCGAAGGTTTTAAAGATATTAGCTTTTTTTTCAGCAGTTAAATGAGACATTTGGCATCAATTATTTATAATAAACACACTTTTTCAGGGTGCAAAGATAGGAATTAATTTGATAAAATGTGAGTAAATAGTATAATTATATTACAAAATACCTGATAAAAAACACCTTATATTATAAATATTACACTTTTATCTGCGGCTATGCTTCTTGTTGAAATAAAAGTAGCACTGCAGGCCCAGCATATATATCGGGTAATAGTGAACATACGATTTATTAATAAGCGGAAATCCCATCGAAAAATCTACCCGCAGGTTTGACTTTATAATGCATTGCACCCCCGGCCAGGCCTCTAGGTAGTTATAGCCATGCAGCACCGGCGTATTTTTAACCGACACTTCATATATAGGCAGGTTGGAACCGATATTGCCAAAAAATACTTGTGCCCCGCCATAGCTTTTGCCCATCAGTTCCAGGTATAGCGACCAGTTAGTTTGCTCATAGCTTTTATACTCATGCGGAAATAACAGGTACCCGAAAGAAAGATCATACACAGCCCCTTTGCCATATTTTACCACCGCAGGCACAGTGGGCAATCCGGCTATTGCATCTGCCACATCTCCTTTATAGTCTGTAGGTACTACAAAGCCGCCGGTAAAGGAAACGGCAAGGTGATTTTTCAGGTAGGTCGCTATCAATCCACCGCCATAGCCACGTGTGTCATCCATTAGTGTTGGTTCCGCTTCATCATGGGCCACATTCAGGTAAGAGTATTCACCATATAGCGCCATCCTGAAGTGGCTGTGCTTACCATCTATCGTCAGGAAGCGGTACTTGGCATAGGCATCCACTCCATTAAATAAATAGGGATGATATATGCCTATTTGCGGCGTATTGTGTACAGGAAAATCAGGCGGCAGGTCCTTATTATGGTGGTTCGACACGTTGGCCGTCAGCATTACGGTTAGCTTTGGTGTCAGCCCATACATGGTACGCAAGGCAAAAATATTGCGCAGTTTGCCAACCTCATTATAGCTCTCCCCAAAGGCACGTATGCCCAGCGTATTTTTGGGCACATTGCTTGCAGGCTCCGTTTGTTGAAACAGTTCCTGTGCATCCGCAGTCGCAGCAAACAAAAGCAATAAAAATATGGCAGCTACCTTCTTCAATCCCTGTAAAGTTACTTGCGAAAAAGTGAATTGATTGCTAATATGTTTAATCGATAACACACTCCCATACAAACAATCAAAGCAACAACACATCGCCATTTTTACTTTTTAATTTTTTACTTTTCAATTAATAATGTGCATATCTTTTTTTGGACTCGCCATGTTAACGATGCTATATTGCAATATGCGTTTGCCCGCAAGGCAATCACTAAGTTCTTTGACAAACCTGTAACCCTTAACGGCGTATTCAATTCCGGAATTTCCGCCGGGCAAAATTTCCGGTATACCGGAAATTTTACTCAAAGCCCTTTACCATGGCTGATATTAGTAATTGCCCTAACGGAAAAAACCGGAAATTTCAGGAAATAAGGTCTGTCCTCACATATCATTATCACTGCTCACAGCCGCCATATACGTTGGAATAATATCCACATCAATATTACTCCTGATGGTCCTTTCAATTTCAGCCAGGCTTTCGTAGAGTTGCTCAAATGATGCAATAACAAAGTATTTGTCCTGTAGCACATCAGTTCGGTATGCAGTGGTTAGTAAAGTATCTATATCAAAATCATATTTTTTGCTAAGCACACCCACAGCCGAACGGCATTCCTCTATCGATGATAAAATACCCGCGCCATAGATATTAATATCAGCGCCATTGCGCAGCAATCCGAACTCAATGGTAAACCAGTATATCCTACCCAGCAGCGATATTGCTTCAGGTACATCTATCCACTGTAGCGCAAGCTTGCCAAAGCCTTCCATAAAGTTTGCATAAGCTTCATTTGCCAGCAGTGGCACATGCCCGAATACATCATGAAACATATCCGGCTCTTCTATATAGTCAAGTTCAGCCATTGTCCGCAGCCAGCAGGTAGCCGGGAATATCTTCTTCGCCAGCAGTTTGAAGAACTCTTTTTGCGGCACCAGTTCCGGCACCACGGTTAGTTGCCAGCCTGTTAGTTCCTTTAGCACTGCATTAGTTTTTCCAAAGTGTGGTATCTCTCCGGCATTAAAATTTACTTTTTCTATACAGCTCAGGTACAGCGGACTCGCATAGTCCTTCAGTAATTCCATCTGTCGTTCAAAAAGCAATTTCCATACATGGAAATCTTCTGTGGTGTAGGCGGCATAGTGTTGCACTATGGGCTTCATTCTTTGCATTGTTTAAAGTTTTGATTTGGGAAAAAATGGACAAAAAAATACCCGGCTCCTTGTCTGGAACCGGGTAGTATATGGTTAAATACAATAGCCTCTATTCCAAACGGTATCGTTTAGAATAATAATAATAAGTGGCCTGTATGTTTGTGCGTATTGGCATGAATCGATACAAATCTATGAGATGAAATAATAACTGCCAAAAATTAAATGAAGTGCTCGTTCCTTTATAGGCCTGCATTCTTCCTTATCTTTACCGCAATATGTCGTTATACACACAAAAAGGGAACATTACCATTACCTGTCACAAGCGCCTCGCACTCTATGTGGAGCAGGAGGTAAAGGAACTGGGATTTGATATTGATGAAACATTTGTAACTGGCGTAAGGCTTACCGGAACGCTTAATGATTGCATCAGGCTCAACCTCAATCTGCGTTGTGCCAGCCAGGTGCTATACAGCCTCAAGAAGTTTGAAGCTCGCAATGCTGATGATATCTATAAAGACCTGTACGACTACCCCTGGGAAAATTTGTTGCCGGATAAGGGATATTTCTCTGTAACCAGCAATGTGTTTAACGATAGTATCAATAACAACATGTTTGCTAACCTGCGTGTGAAGGATGCGATAGTGGACAGGATGCGCGAAAAGACGGGCGAGCGCCCATCTACAGGTGCAGAGCTTAGTGGCGCGGTAGTGCACCTCTTTTGGAAGAATGACGATGCGGAGATATTTATAGATACTTCCGGCGATTCACTTGCAAGGCACGGCTATCGCAAAATACCCGGCCGCGCTCCCATGCTGGAAGCACTTGCCGCAGCAACTATCATGGCAACACGTTGGGATAGGGTATCACCTTTCATAAATCCCATGTGTGGTTCCGGTACTGTTGCTATCGAAGCAGCGCTTATTGCAACAAACACAAGGCCCGGTCTTTTCAGGCTTAACTATGCTTTTATGCATTTGCAGGGTTATGATGAAAGCGTCTACGATAAAGAAATGGAACTATTGGATGCACAGATAAAAGATGTTCCCGGTCTGCGCATAATCGCCACTGACTATAGCGATATGGCAATAGCCAATGCAAAGAAAAATGCCATAGCTGCCGGCGTTGCCGATATGATAGAGTTCGCACTCTGCGACTTTGCCGAAACAGAAGTGCCGCAAGGAGGAAAAGGAGTGATGTATGTGAACCCCGAATATGGTGAGCGACTGGGTGAAGTTGCGGAATTGGAAGAAACCTATGCACGCATAGGCGACTTTATGAAGCAAAAATGCGGTGGTTACTATGGTTATGTATTCACGGGCAACCTGGAGCTGGCAAAGCGTATAGGGCTAAAGGCAAAGCGCAGGATAGAGTTTTACACCAGCACTATAGACTGCCGCCTGCTTGAGTTTGAGCTATATGAAGGTAGCCGTAGGCCTAAGCCGGAAGAGCAGGAGATTAATAAATAGATAGCCCGCTATAATCTTCGTACTTTTGCTGCAATGCAAACGAAGAATAAAGTAAGTGAAGAAATACTTGCCAATCTAAAGATAGACGCGCTCAACGAGATGCAGCTGGCGGCCATAGAGGCCATTGAACAGCATGATGATGTTATATTGCTTTCCCCCACAGGCTCAGGCAAGACACTTGCTTACATGTTGCCATTGCTCCCGCTGCTTGATGCGAAGAGCAAAACCACGCAGGCACTCATAATAGTGCCATCACGTGAATTGGCGATGCAGATAGAAAAAGTGTTCAGGTCTATTGGTAGTGGCCTCAAAGTAACTTGTTGTTATGGTGGTCACCTCAGAGAAACAGAAGAGAATAACCTGGTACAGCCACCGGCGCTCATAGTTGGTACACCTGGCAGGCTTTGCGATCATATACGCAGGGGTAACATCACCACTGATACTATAGAAACAATAGTACTCGACGAGTTTGATAAAACACTTGAAATGGGTTTCCAGGAAGAGGTCTCTTTTATCATTAGCGCACTGCCTGCTGTTAAGAAAAGGATACTGACTTCAGCCACTCATTCAGTTGAAATTCCTGACTTCCTCGGTTTAAAAGACCCCGAAACCTTGAACTTCCTCCCTGAAGAAGCTGAAATACCCGAGGCCCTCGCTATACAGGTAGTGCATGCAGATGACAGGGATAAGATTGATACTTTGTTTAATCTCATATGCTTTTTAGGTAATAGGTCTATGATTGTCTTCTGCAATCACAGGGAATCAGTAGAACGCACCAGTAGTCTGTTGAAAGAGAAGGGTATAGTAAACGAATTTTATCATGGCGCCTTGGAGCAGCGAGAAAGGGACAGTGCACTGGCTAAGTTCAGGAATGGTAGTGTGAATGTATTAGTAACAACAGACATCGCAGCACGCGGACTTGACATTCCAAACATACGCTACATCATACATTATCACCTGCCGCACACTGAAGATATCTTCACGCACCGCAACGGCCGTACCGCCCGTATGGATGCAAGCGGTACTGCAATATTGATTCTGTCTCCGGAAGAAGAAATGCCGGAATACATAAAAGATGATGTAGAGCAGATAGAAATGCCGGAAGAAACCGTTATTCCCGAAAAGCCAAAATGGATAACGCTATTTATAGCTGCAGGTAAAAAGGATAAAGTAAATAAGGTTGACATTGTAGGCTTCCTCGCGCAAAAAGGAGAACTGAAAAAAGAAGATATAGGCTTGATAGACGTAAAAGATTTCTTTTCTTTTGTGGCTATACGCAAAGTAAAAGCTACTGATGCGCTGGAGCGTATAAAAACTGAAAAGATTAAGAACAAAAAAGTGAAAATTGAAGTAGCAAAATGATGACTTGCATCATAGCTATTTTCGGCTTAAAGGATTAACTTGCATACATGGGTCAGTACAGCATAGGCGAAGCGATAAATCTCCTCTTTGAGAAATCAAGGTGGAAGCCCAAAGTGAATGAGCTGCGCATGCGCCAGGAATGGGAAGAGATAGTAGGTAAAACAATTTCGAAGTACACAAGAAGTGTAGGCTTATATAATAAAACCCTTACCATCTATACAGACGTAGCTGCATTAAAGCAGGAACTGCAACTTGGTAAAGAACAGCTTGTAACTCGGATCAATGAATATTTCCAGGAAAGGGTAGTGGAAGAGATAATAATAAAATAATTAACAATTTTTAATCAGGTATAAGCTTATTTTTATACCGTTATTAATGAAAGGAATTGCCGCCATATTATGTGTTTATCTTTTAGGCTTGTTTGTACAGCCTGCCTTATTTCCTTTTCATCATAAGGAAGTAAAGGAGATGAGCTGCTGTGCAAAAAAGCATGGTAAAAATAAAATGGCGAATGGCTGCCCCTCTCACAAAAGCAAAAGCGATTGTTGTGATGACGGTAAGTGCAATCCTTTCTTTAGTCAGTGTCCTACCTGCGCTATAGTCGCTGTAGCTACTACGGGTATAACGATGCCTTCTACCAATCACTTCTATCACAAGGATAATTTCTCTCAGTATCAACAACATCTCGGTAGCGAATACCGCGCAAAAATGCTGCGCCCTCCACAGGTGATTTAATAATTAAGACTAATTTATTTCAATGATATGCCTCGCTGGCATGTCAACAATTAATTATTAATCATTTAAAATAACTGAAAATGAAACGTATTCTTTTTGCAGGTGTTACTGCATTATTATTGACAAGCTCATTAGCTTTTGCCGGAGATAAGAAAATGAACCATAATGCAAAGGCAAAATGCGAATGCAGTTGCTGCGCCTGCGACGATTGTAAATGCAAAGATTGCAGCAAAGACAATTGCACTTGCGATAAATGCACCGACAACAAGGCCGGTTGCAACAACAGCAATGCTAAAGAAAAAAAGAGCTGCTGCGCTAAGAAGTAATTAGCCAATACAGCTTAGAAATAAAAAGCTCCGTCTTAATGGCGGAGCTTTTACTATTTAGAATATTTCCATTAACTCTTTCAGATGGCAAACCTCGTAGGTCGGTTTCCGTTCATGGGTCGCTTTGGCAGGGTTAAAGTATACCTGGTCCCAGCCTGCATTTAATGCACCCATAATATCTATCTCCAGGGCATCGCCTATCATTATGCTATTATCAGCCTCAGCTCCTGTAGCCCGAAGTGCATAGTCAAATATCTCCCGGTTCGGCTTCAGGCAATTGCTTTTCTCAGATGTGATGATCTCTGTAAAGTATCCGGATATACCTGAGTATTGCAGTTTTAGCCATTGGGTTTTTTCAAACCCATTTGTAATCATGTGCATCACATAGCGCTCCTTGCAGTGCTCCAGCAGTTCTTTGGCATGTGGTATCAGCAATCCCTTTGTAGGCAACACCTCCAGGTAAGCAGTGCTAAGCTCATGCGCAAGTACGGAATTGCCTATCTTAAAATCCAGCAGCGTAAGCCACATTCTTTTCCATCTCAGTTCATCGCGCTTTATAAAGCCCTTCCGAAAACGTTCCCACAGCCTGTCATTGTGATAAGAGTATTGATTGTAAAAAGCATCAAAATCTTCAATGCCTATTTTCTCCAGTTCATATTCTGCATAAAGCTCCTTCATGGTCAATTCTGAATTTTTTTCAAAATCCCATAAAGTATGGTCCAGGTCGAAGAAGAGATGTTTATATGCTTTGCCCATCGAGTGTTACAAAGTTACCATGCTTTTAGCAAACAGGAATAAAAAAAGCTATCCCTGCATTGCAGGGATAGCTCATGCTATAATGTTAAACCTTATTGTTGTTTTTTGCGATAGTAGATCTTGTCTTCCGCAAATTCATTTATAGACTGTAAAGCAGGATTTGCCATACGTTCGTAAATGCGAGAGATCTCAATCTGTTCTTTATTTTCATGAATTTCTTCAAGGTTATCGCCATGTACGGTGAATTCATCGAGCTTGCGATGAAGTTCTTCCTTCATAGTAACAGCTATTTGGCTTGCACGTCTTGACATCACAGTTATTGATTCGTACAAATTGCCTGTTCTGTTTTTTATAGCAATCACATCCCGTGTTTCCACCAGTGGATTAACAGAGGCAAGGCTTCTTTTACTTGTGCTCATTTCGTATTTGTTTTACTGAATTGTCTGCTAAGGTATATATTTTTTCTGCATCATGCAGATATTTAGACTTTGGATATGTATCAACAAGCTCATGATAAGCGCTGATAGTATTTACGTAACGCTCTTCCTGCTTGCCTTTCACGCTAGCTTTTGCAAACTTATAAAGGGAGCGCACTATCATATATTGATAATAGTCACTGCTAAGCGATTCCGGATAATTGTGCATTACGGACTTAAATGCAATGCTTGCCGCCTTATATTGGGCTATATTATAATATAGCTGTGCTGCATCAGACTCCTTCATTTCCAGCTTCTTGCGGCATTCTTCCATATAGCTATTAGCCTCGGCAATTCTCTTCGAGCCCGGGTGCATATTCACATAGGACTGCATTGCTTCGTAAGCTTTTATAGTATTGGTTTGGTCAAGTGAGTATTTAGGGGAATACTTGTATAAGGAAACCGCATGCATGAATTCACATTCGTCTGCATCCTTGCTATTAGGAAAGAAATCCACAAAGTTCTTAAAGTGATAAGAAGCAGATAGGTAATCCTTCATATAGTAATTAGTGTAGGCATAGCGATAGTACAAAGGTTCGTAGTTCTTTGTATTCTTCATTATCGGCAATAAGCTTTCGTAAAGCTCATTGGCGCGTTGCCATTGTTTTTTATTGTAATACTCATTTGCCTTAGTCAGCTTGTAATTAACATCACTGCTTTTTAGGACTTTTTGATACCCATCGCAGCTGGCCAGCAGCGTACATAGGCAAATGATAAGTAAATGGCTGAAACGAAGACGCATATGTTGGGCAGCAAAAATATAAAATCTATAGTTTATTGCCTAATTCATATAATAAAACTGTGTTAAAGTAAGTACACGGCTGTAGATCAATAACTTACGTAGTTATCCACATTTCTGTTGCGGTTATTAACAGGCACCCCTTTAATTAGAGGCTATTAATGCCTCTAAATTCAATACAGTAAAGCCTTTCAGATGTACATATTGTTGTGGAAAAATATGTATTCTCATTTTGGTGTTAAATTGTGGGTAAATGTGTTACTTTGTGGTAAGAAATGTAAAAACTCAATAATGACAAGCCTTCTCGGAGAATATGAAGTAGCAATTGACGCCAAAGGGCGTTTTCTGCTACCTTCCGGTTTCCGTAAGCAGTTGCCGGAGGGTGCTGCCGAACGCTTCGTTGTGAACAGGGGTTTTGAGCATTGCTTAACGCTATACCCGCTTGATAGCTGGAATGTATTAGCGGAAAAAATGAATCGTTTGAACGATTTCAATCCTAAAGTGCGCGAATTCAAGCGTTTATTCCTTAATGGGGCCACAATGGTGGATGTGGATAGTGCAGGCCGCATATTGCTGCCAAAGCCATTGCAGGAGTTTGCCGGTATTAAAAAAGACATGGTATTTTCTGCGCAGGGCAGCAAAGTGGAGTTGTGGGATAAAGATACATACTACAACTATATTAATCAGCATGCTACAAGCTTTAGCGACCTGGCAGCTGAGGTAGCTGGTGGAGATTTTATTAACCCTTTTGAAAATATTTAAAATGGGTGCTCCCACTTTTTACCACACTTCAGTTCTTTTAAATGAGTCTGTTGAAGGTTTAGCCATAAAAAAAGATGGCATTTATGTAGACGCCACATTTGGCGGCGGCGGGCATAGCAGGGCTATTCTTGAAAAGCTGGGGCCAAATGGTAAGTTATTCGCTTTCGACCAGGACGCTGATGCCTGGAAAAACAAGCAGGATGACGCCAGGCTGGTGCCTGTAACGGAAAACTTCAGGCATATGCGGCGCTTTTTGAGGTTGCATGGCGTGAAAGAGGTAGATGGGGTGCTGGCTGATCTTGGGGTAAGTTCTTTTCAGTTTGATACGGCAGAGCGAGGGTTTTCTATTCGTTTTGATGGCCCGCTGGACATGCGGATGGATAAAAGACAGCCATTGACAGCGGAAACAATATTGAAGACATATAGCGAAGCGCAACTGCAAAAGGTGTTTGAGCAATATGGCGAAGTGCGGAATGCAAAGCAGCTGGCAAAGCAGATTGTTTCACAGCGGGGCAGGGTGGCGCTGAATAGTATAGAAACCTTAAAGGCTGTGATGTCGCCGGTGATGAAGGGTAATCCGATGCGCTACCTGGCCCAGGTGTTCCAGGCGCTACGTATAGAGGTGAATGACGAAATGGGCGCGCTGAAAGATATGCTGCAGGATGCTGCCGCAATATTAAAAACCGGTGGCAGGCTGTGTGTTATCACCTTTCACTCTTTGGAAGACAGGATAGTGAAGCAATATATAAAAAAGGGAACCTGGGACGAGGCGGATATGTATGCGGAACCTGTGAAACCAATATTAAAGCAGGTAACGGCTAAGCCAATAGACCCTACAGAAAAAGAAATAAAAAATAATACGCGTGCAAGAAGCGCGCGACTACGTATAGCAGAGAAGGTAGCATGAGTAAGAAAAAGACAGATAGCGTGCAGGAGCAGGGGCAATTAACGCCTGCCCAGCAAGTGAAAAGCGACTGGAAGGCGCTGGTGGATAAGTTGTCTTACAAGGCTATCGTTACCAATATTCCTTACCTGGCATTTGTGGCTTTGTTGTGTGTGCTGTATATCAGCAATAATCATCGTGCGGTAGAGATGCAAAGGGAGATAAACGCTGAAAACAAAGAGTTGAAAGAATTACGCTGGAGATATATGGATATCAAGTCGCAGTTATTATATACCAAAATGGAAAGTGAGGTGATAATAAATGCTGCGAACCTGGGATTAAAACCATTGATGTTGCCGGCGTATAAGATAAAAGCGGATAGTATCTCCAAACAATAGGAATTGAATATTAAAAAAGACATACGGTTTCGTGTTTATGTAGCATTTACATGTATTTGTTTGCTGGGTGTGGCTATTATTATAAAGGCTGCCCGCATACAGGTAAAAGATGGCCCCGAGTTAAGGAAGCTGTCGCTTGAAATGCATACAGATACTACTACAATTGATGCTGAACGAGGTAATATATATACCGAGGACGGTACGCTGCTATGTTCTTCAATTCCCCAGTTCGATGTTCATATAGATTTCTCTGTTATCAGCCCGAAGTTGTTTAATGCCGGTGTAGATTCATTGGCAGCATGCCTGGCATCTTTATTTAAAGATGCACCTGTTGCGCGGTATAAGCAGGATTTGGAAACGGCATATAAAGACCAGGATAGGTATTATGCACTTTGCAGAAATATAGATTATTATAAATATCAGCAGTTAAGGTCATTCCCAATTTTTAGAAAGGGTAAGGCGTATGGTGGTTTTATAGAAGATCCTAAGGTGAAACGTATCAATCCTTATGGCATGCTTGCTTATCGTACTATAGGCCTTTATCGGGAAAATAGTCAGACTATAGGTCTTGAAGCTACTTATGATAGTGTGCTTACCGGCGAAAACGGAAGTTGTATAGTACAGAAAGAAACCGGTGGAGTATGGGTGCCCGTTGAAGGTTCTGAAATAGAGCCGCAAAACGGCAGGGATATAGTAACAACACTTGATATAAGCATACAGAATGTAGCAGAGCATGCTATGATGAGTGTGCTGCAGCAATACGAATGTTTGTATGGTACCTGTATAGTAATGGAAGTGAAAACAGGTAAGATACGCGCCCTGGTAAATCTGGGTCGCCAGAAAGATGGTACCTACTGGGAGGATTTTAATTATGCATTGCTGCCTACTGAGCCGGGCTCAACCTTTAAGCTGGCAACTTTGCTCTCTCTTCTGAATGATAAGTATATAAACATTCATGACATGGTAAATGCAGAGGGTGGCGCCATTCGTTTTGGTAACCGCACAATGCGCGATTCTCACCTGGGTCTTGGTGTTATTCCTATTAAAGAGGCATTTGCGCATTCGTCTAATGCTGCCATGGCTAAGCTTGGTTATACTTATTATTACAAGCAACCTGAAAAGTTTATACAGCACTTACGTGATTTTCATCTGAATGTGCGTACAAATATTGATCTCGCCGGTGAGCGCAGACCTTTGGTAAAATCTCCGGAGAATAAAAGCTGGAGTGCTACCACATTGCCATGGATGGCTACAGGATATGAGGTCCTTGTTTCGCCTATGCATACCTGCATGTTGTACAATGCAGTGGCAAATGGGGGTAAAATGATGCGTCCTTACCTGATAAGTGCGGTGCGTGAATATGGGAAAGATATAAAAGAAATAGCGCCAAAGGTGGTTGTGGATAAGGTCGGCGATTCCAGTACCATAGCACAATTGCAAGAGTGTATGCGTGCCGTGGTAACAGATGGCACTGCTAAGAATATCGAATCGCCCTATTATACTATTGCTGGTAAAACAGGTACTGCGCAGGTGGCGGATAAAGGAATAAAGTATTCAGATGGTGTATATCAGGGTTCTTTTGTTGGCTTCTTCCCCGCTGAAAGTCCTAAATATACTATAGCAGTTGTTATACGCACCAAGCCACATTCAAATGCCTATTATGGCGGTACTATAGCCGCGCCGGTATTTAGGATGATTGCAGATAAAGTATTTGCAAATAATCTCGGTTCATGGGCTGGTCCGCTGGATAGTATAGCAAGGGTAGGTCATCACTACGTAATGGCCCAAAAAGCACCGGTAAAAAATTATGAAATACTGCTAAATGCCATTGGCAAAAAAGCTAATGATGAAGTGCATGCAGGTAATGAGATGGCCATGCTGCAGGATGATTCCAGCAGCAGGATGACGATAAAGCAAGGCAAGGTTTTTCGAAATATTATGCCTGACCTGAAAGGAATGGGGTTGAAGGATGCTGTTTACTTACTGGAAAGCCAGGGCGTACAGGTGCAGATACAGGGAAGGGGTAGGGTGCAGGCTCAATCAGTGCCGGCAGGAACAAAACTGGCGAAAGGACAAAACATAACACTGCAATTAAGTTAAATAAAGCGATGCCATTTTTAAATGACATATTGAAAGAGGTGCAGGTACTGCAAACGGTAGGTGATACTACTGTACAGGTTACTGAGCTTTGCATCGATTCGCGAAATGCGAAAGCAGGTGCTGCTTTTATTGCGGTGAAAGGAACGCAGGTAGATGGACATGAATTCATAAGTAAAGCTATAGAGCAGGGCGCTTCAAATATTGTATGCGAAGTGTTGCCTGGAGACTTGAAAGAAGCTGTGACCTATGTGAAAGTAAAAGATAGTGCAGCTGCAGTAGGGCAAATGGCCGATGCATTTTATGGCGCTCCTTCTGCGAAACTGAAAGTGGTGGGGATAACAGGTACAAATGGTAAAACAACTACCGCTACACTATTATACAAACTGTTCGAAGCGCTGGGGCATAAATGTGGTCTGATATCTACCGTTCAAAATCATATACACGATAAAGTAGAAACAGCAACACATACCACTCCTGATGCTATATCTGTACATGCACTGTTGGCAAAGATGGCTGATGCAGATTGTGAATATGTTTTTATGGAGGTTAGCTCTCATGCTATTCATCAAAGACGTATAGAGCGTATTCGTTTTGTCGGCGGTGTATTTACCAATATTACACATGACCATCTTGATTATCATCACACATTTGACGAATATATACGCGTAAAGAAAAGCTTCTTCGATGGCTTATCGGCGAGCGCATTTGCATTAACTAATGCAGATGATAAACGTGGTCTGGTAATGCTGCAAAATACTAAAGCAGAAAAATGTACTTATAGTTTGCGTGTGCCAGCTACTGTAAAGGGAAAGGTGCTTGAAAATAACCTTACTGGTTTAGTAATGTCGATAGACGGACAGGAAGCGTATTTCAGAATGATAGGTACGTTCAATGCGTATAATCTTTTGGCTGTGTATGGCGCAGCGACATTATTGGGTAAAGATAAGATGGAAGTGCTGGCAGTGTTGAGTGATTTGCATGGCGCACCCGGCCGCTTTGAGACATACATGTCGCCTAACGATAAGGTGCTTGGAATAGTTGACTATGCGCATACGCCTGATGCATTAATAAACGTGCTGGCTACAATTAATCAACTGCGTACATCAGGCCAGCAGATAATAACAGTAGTGGGCTGTGGCGGTGACCGCGATAAAACCAAACGTCCAATAATGGCTGAGGTTGCCTGTGAGCACAGTGATAAAGCAATCTTCACTGCAGACAACCCACGTAGCGAAGATCCTGAGGCAATACTAAATGAAATGGAATCCGGTCTTACTATGCCGCAGAAAAGAAAGGTATTGCGTATAGCCGATCGCAAAGAAGCAATAAAAACAGCCTGTGCTCTTGCGCAGCCTGACGATATAATATTAGTAGCTGGCAAGGGACATGAAACGTACCAGGAAATAAAGGGCGTCAAATACCCTTTTGATGATAGAGTGGTGTTAACAGAAGCGTTTAAACTTTTAAATAAATAATGAATAGCTAATAATGCTGTACTACCTGTTTACATATCTACGCGACCACTTCAGGTTATTCGGTGCAGGGGTGTTTTATTATATCACCTTCCGTGCAGCTTTGGCTATTATTTTGTCACTCGTTATTTCTATGCTGTTCGGCAAGCGTCTTATCCGCTTCCTGCAGCGCAAGCAGATAGGTGAAACAATACGTGACCTCGGCCTCGAAGGTGAAAATCAGAAGAAGGGCACCCCAACTATGGGTGGGCTTATTATAATAGCTGCAATATTAATACCTACATTGCTTTTTGCGCGCATAGAGAATGTGTATATCATATTAATGCTGGTATCAACAGTGTGGTTAGGCTTAGTAGGTTTCCTTGATGATTATATAAAAGTATTCAAGAAGAATAAAGAAGGTCTTGCAGGTCGTTTTAAGATAATGGGACAAGTAGGCTTGGGCATTATTGTAGGCTTGACCATGTATTATAATCAAAATGTGGTAGTGACAAGAGAAGTAACTGGAGGTAGAACGCCGGTATTCAACGTTACAGAAAAGGTAATGTCAGGTAAATTTTCCAGGAAAGATGAGAATTGTAAAGAGCATACTTATGTAAGAGTAAAAAGTACTACAACAACAATTCCATTCATAAAAAGCCACGAGTTGAGTTGGGGTGCAATAGGGGAAGTTTTTGGTGATAAGGCTGCACCTTTCGTTACGCCTCTTATATATATACTGTTCGTCACTTTTATTATCACTGCAGTATCGAATGGTGCTAATATAACAGACGGCGTGGATGGTCTGGCAACAGGTGTCTCGGCCATAGCAGGTGTTTGTCTTGGTGTGTTTGCCTATGTATCCGGTAACTACATTTTTGCAGATTACCTGGGTATTATGAACATACCTAACCTTGGTGAGCTCTCTATATTCATTGGTGCGTTTATTGGCGCATGCGTTGGCTTTTTGTGGTACAACGCTTACCCCGCCCAGGTGTTTATGGGAGATACGGGTAGCCTGGCATTGGGTGGTATTATAGCCTCGCTTGCTATAATAGTCAGGAAAGAATTGCTGATACCGATTATCTGTGGTGTATTCCTGGTTGAAAATTTATCGGTAGTGCTGCAGGTGTGGTATTTCAAACGTACAAAGAGAAAGTATGGTGAGGGCCGCCGCATATTTCTTATGTCGCCACTGCATCACCATTACCAGAAGAAAGGATATCATGAGTCTAAGATCGTAACACGTATCTGGATAGTGGGTATCATATTGGCCATTATGAGTATAGTAACATTAAAATTAAGATAGTGCAGGAACAAACACATAAACGTCTGGTGATGCTTGGCGCCGGTGAAAGCGGCGTAGGTGCTGCGCTGCTTGGTAAGCAGCAAGGCTGGGACGTATATGTGAGCGATGGTGGAGCTATAAAAGAACAGTTTAAGAAAATCCTGGACGCACAAAAGATAGCTTTTGAAGAAAATGGTCACACAATAGACAGAATACTGAATGCAACCTGCATTGTGAAAAGCCCGGGAATCGGCGAGAAGACAGAAATAATGAAGCAGGTGCGTGCAGCGGAGATTGAAGTATGCAGTGAAATTGAATTTGGCTTTAGGTATAAAGGAGAAAGCAAGATAATAGCTATTACCGGCAGTAATGGTAAAAGCACGACTACTAAGCTTGCGTATCATTTGCTTAAAGAAGCGGAGTATGATGTAGCAATGGTAGGTAATATAGGTTACAGCTTCGCAAGACAAGTGGCAGAACGCCCATGTAAGTGGTATGTAATGGAGGTAAGCAGTTTTCAATTAGATGATATTCACTACTTCAGGCCTGATATAGCGGTGCTGTTAAATATTACACCCGATCATCTTGATCGTTACAATTATCGGTTTGAAGATTATGTAGCGGCTAAATTCCGTATTGCTGAAAATCAAACAAATGCTGACTATTTCATAATTAATAAAGACGATCCGGCTATTAATAATTATTTACTAACCCATTCTTTTAATTCACACCCAATTTACTTTACGATGAGCGAACAAAATCAAATGCAGGAAGGCGGCTTTATAGACGGAGAAAATATGCATATCCGTGTTGACGGCGAGGATTTGAATATGTCGATACACGACCTGTCAATAAAGGGTAAGCACAATCAATATAATAGTATGGCAGCTGGAATTTCTGCGCGTATTGCGAATATTCGCAAAGAAAAGATACGTGAAAGCTTTGCAACATTTGAAGGTTTGGAGCATCGCCTCGAAAGCGTAGGCACAGTACGCGGCGTGGAGTTTATTAACGATAGCAAAGCTACCAATGTAAACTCCGTATGGTATGCACTCGAAAGCATGACTAAGCCAACTATACTGATACTTGGCGGGCAGGATAAAGGAAATGATTACAATGAATTAAAAGAGCTGGTGAAAGAAAAAGTAAAAGCTATTGTTTGCATGGGTATAGACAATGCCCCTATACACGAAGCTTTTGAAGATGTAATAGAAACAATAGTGGATACTAAAAGTGCTATGGAGGCAGTAGCTGCTGCTTACGCGCTCGCAGAGAATGGTGACGTGGTATTGCTGTCGCCTGCATGTGCCAGCTTCGATTTGTTTAAAAATTATGAAGACCGTGGCCGCCAGTTTAAAGAAGCGGTACATGAACTCTAAAAGGATAATTATACCAGTATGTCAAAGCTATTAAAGCAAACGAAAGGAGACCAGGTGATATGGGGAGTAGTATTGATACTCTCTTTTATCAGCTTGCTGGCTGTTTACAGCTCTACCGGTTCATTGGCATACCGTATGGAAAAGAATGCGAGCTACTATCTTATCAAGCAGCTCATGGTATTGGTGTTGGGGGTGTTGATAATATATTGGGTACATAAAATAAATTATACAAAGTTTGCCGGCGTGGCCATTGTGCTATATCTGTTAAGTCTGCCTTTGCTTTTCTATACCTTGTTTTTTGGTACAAAGCTAAATGAAGGATCAAGATGGATAAGGCTGCCGCTTATTAATCTCACGTTCCAGACATCAGATCTTGCAAAGCTTGCATTGTTTATGTTCCTGGCTCGTATGTTAAGTGTGAAGCAGAATAGTATTAAGGATTTTAAGAAAGGCTTCATGCCTGTGTTAATCCCTGTATTGCTCACATGTGCATTAATTGCCCCAGCCAATTTATCTACGGCATTAATGCTTGGGTTTACTTGCTGCATACTTTTCTTTATTGGCCGTGTGCAGGTAAAGCACATCATGCTGCTTGCAGTAGCGGGTGTAATAGGGGTTGTGTTGTTGTTTACAGTTTCTAAGCTTACGGGTTTTGGTCGCGCCTCTACCTGGCAGCAGCGTATAGAAGATTTTTCAGGTAAGAAAAAGGCAGGTGCCGATAACGTGAAAGGCCTTGCGGCAGAAGCAAAGCAACAAGGTACATATCAGGTAATGCAGGCGAAGATTGCCATCGCAAATGGCGGTCTTACCGGCAGGGGGCCTGGTAATAGTTTGCAAAGAAATTTTCTGCCACACCCTTATTCCGATTTTATTTACTCAATCATTATAGAGGAGTATGGCCTGGTCGGTGGTGCTATTATCATAATGCTATACCTGCTTTTTTTATGGCGGAGCATTTTAATATTCAGGCGCTGTCCCTATGCATTTGGTGCTTTCCTCGCGGTGGGGCTTAGTATCACATTGGTGTTCCAGGCTATGCTGAATATGGCTGTAAATGTGCACCTGGTGCCTGTTACGGGTTTAACATTGCCTATGGTGAGCATGGGTGGCTCATCCATATGGTTTACCAGTATAGCAATTGGTATAGTGCTCAGCGTAAGTAAGTATGTAGATGAAATGGAGGGCAAAAAGAAATCAACAGGTATAAAGAATAAAGATGTAACAGACGAAGTGGAAGAAGATGAAGAGGCGGCAGAAGAAAATGATGATGAAGAAACAGTGAAAGAAAAAGTTATAATAAATAAAAAGATAGCAGGTATAGCATAGTATGAATAACATGCGCGTAATAATAGCAGGTGGTGGCACTGGCGGACATATATTTCCGGCCG
>Ga0070665_100002769_pt1 | contig 19002 bp, 20 predicted proteins | sample KBSS13metaG_FD_65862 | JGI IMG/M metagenome (GOLD analysis project Ga0070665, IMG submission 65862) | Switchgrass rhizosphere microbial communities from Kellogg Biological Station, Michigan, USA - KBS S1-3 metaG | ecosystem: Host-associated > Plants > Roots > Rhizosphere > Soil ...
GACACGGCGATGTTCGGCGGAGCGTTCGGCCGCGCGTTCTTTTTCAGCATCGAAACGTTTGCGACAATCGGCTACGGGCAGATGGCGCCCAACGGCGTCCCCGCGAACCTCGTGGTGACGGTCGAAGCACTCGTGGGCCTGATGTACCAGGCGCTGGCCACGGGCCTGCTGTTTGCCCGGTTCACCAGGCCGACCGCCGCGCTCCTGTTCAGCCGCAACGCGGTCGTGGGACCCTACGGGACCGGCGAGGGTCTCATGTTCCGGCTCGCGAACCGGCGCCGGAACGAGATCATCGAGCTCGAAGCGCAGGTGCTCTTCAGCGCCATGGAGGCCGACGGACGCGGCGGCCTGGTGCGGCGCTACACTCCGCTCACGCTCGAGCGGAACAAGGTCACGTTCTTCCCGCTCTCCTGGACCATCGTCCACCCGATCGATGAAGCCAGCCCGCTGGCGGGACGGACGCCGGAAGACCTCGAGCGCGCGGAGGCCGAAATCCTCGTCCTGCTGTCCGGAGTGGACGAGGCGCTGGAGCAGACCGTCCACGTCCGATCGTCGTACCGGGCCAACGAGATCATCTGGCATGCGCGATTCCAGTCGATGTTCCTCCAGGACGATGCGAAGTCGCGCGTGGCGGTGGACATCAGCCGGGTCCACGAAATCGAGCGCGTGAAGTCGCGAATCGGCTAAGATACCCAGCTGAAAGGAGGGCCTGTCCTGATGCGTGCTGCCGATGAAACTTCCGGGGACGGGTTCGCCTTCTCGAATCCGGTCAGCTAGCGGCCCGTCCCTCTCTCTTCCCAACAACTTGTTGCGAATACCCAAAGAGAGGTCGAAGTGTCTTCACTCGAACGTTGGGGCTGGAACCGTTTCTTCGAACAGCAGATTCAGCAGTACGAACGCGACGACGTCCGTGCGGGCCTGGCCTGGGCGCGCGTCGTCGAAGAGCAGCGCGGGCTGTACCGCATCGACGGCGGGGCCCGGGGCCGGGCGGAAGTCAGCGGGCGCTTCCGCCACGAGTCGTCTTCCGCGGCGGATTTCCCGGCCGTCGGCGACTGGGTCGGCGTGGCGGCGTCCGCATCCACATCCATCATCCACGTGCGGCTGGAGCGCCGGAGCACCGTCTCGCGGGCGGCGGCCGGCCCTGCGGCAGCCGAGCAGATCATCGCGGCGAACGTGGACACGATCTTCCTGGTGACCGCGCTGACCCAGGACGTCAACCCGCGCCGGCTCGAACGCTACCTGACGATGGTGTGGGACGCGGGCGCCGTGCCGGTGGTCGTCCTCAACAAATCCGATCTGACCGACGACCCCGAGAGCGAGTGCGCGGCGATTCGTGCGCGGCTCCCCCACGTGGATGTCGTGTCCGTGAGCGCGCTCGCAGACGAGGGGATGTCTGCGCTCCAGCCGTACCTGCAGCCGGCGCGCACGGTGGCGCTGCTCGGGATGTCCGGCGTCGGCAAGTCGACGCTCATCAACCGGCTCCTCGGCGGCGATCGCCTGGCCGTCGGCGCGGTTCGGGAATCGGATGGGCGCGGACGTCACACGACGACGTCAAGGCAGCTGGTCGAGCTGCCCGGCGGCGCGCTCCTGATCGATACGCCCGGGATGCGCGAGCTGCAACTCTGGTCCGACGAATCGTCGGTCGAGCAGGCGTTCGACGACATCGCGGAGCTCGCGGGGGGCTGCCGCTTCGAGGACTGCGCGCACGGGTCGGAGCCCGGCTGCGCGGTGATGGAGGCTGTCGCGAACGGACAGCTGGACGAGGACCGGCTGGCGAACTATCAACGTCTGCTGCGGGAAGCGGCGTTCGAAGCGCGCAAGCACGACAAAGCCGGCGAAGCCGAGGTGAAGCGCCGGTGGAAACAGATGCACAAGGCAGCGAAGGCGTTCTACAAGCAGCGCGGCCGGTAACAGTCACGACGATCAACGCAGAGCACACAGAGCACACAGAGTGACACACGATCAAGAGATCGAAGATCCTCTGTGTGCTTTGCGTGCTCTGTGTTGATCGTTGTGATCTAGCGCTCGTTTCGCTCCAGCAGCTCGTTCACCCGCTGTTCGAGCGCTTCGAGGCGTCCCGCCTGCTTCTGGAATTCGTTGAGCAGCAGAACGTTCAGCGTTTCGTAGTGCACGGTCTCCACCTTCCCGTCTGCGCCTCGCACCGCCAGTTCGGGGAATACCTCGGCAACTTCTTCGGCAATCAGCCCGTACTGGATGGGCTTCGCGCCGCCGCTGTACGCCTGCGTGTAGCGGAAGGTCACCGGCCGCAGCTGCAGCAGCCGGCGGCTGACGTCGGCCATGTCCTGGATGTCTTCCTTGAACCGGATCGAGGAGGATACGGTGCCGAGCTGTCCATTCGAGTCGATAACTACCGGGATCGCGTTCGCGGCACCCGTCGTAATGCCGCGAATCCCCGCGATCACCGTCTTGGTTTGCCCGTTGCCGAGGTACATGGTGTTCGATTCACCGGGGTGTCCCAAAAGACCGACGCCCAGGTAAACGTTGTTCGATCCCGTGGTCGCGTTGGACCCTGCACCGGCTCCAACGGCGACGTTGGAGCCCCCGGCGGTATTGCTCCCAAGCGCACCGTGGCCGATGGCCGTGTTGAAACCGCCCGTGTCGTTTACATAGAGCGCAACCCTGCCGACGGCTGTGTTGGCGTAACCCGTGCTGTTGACATAGAGCGCCCACTGCCCGGTGGCCGTGTTTTCGCTCCCGGTCGTGTTGTACTGGAGAGCCTGATGCCCGCTGGCAGTGTTGTTGTAGCCAGTTGTGTTGCTGGACAGCGCTTCGTTACCGAGCGCCGTGTTTTGAAAGCCGTCCGTCGTGAAGTTTCCGGCGTTCCTGCCCAGGAAGACGCTGTCGTCACCAAAGTTGTGCAGGAAACGCACGCCGGCTTTCGTGAGAATACCGGTCGTCGCGGTCGAGTTGTCGAGGTCGAGGTTGCCGGCGTGAATCGTCTGCGTGCCCGTGAACGTGTTCGCCGACAGCTTGGCGACGCCGGTCAGTGCCGCGCCGCTGCCGGCAAACGCCGGCGCGGTCTGCGTCCCGCTGAAGATGTTGGCGCCGAGCGTCGCAGCGCCGGCTGGAAACGGCAGGCCGGTGAGCCCTGCGCCGCTCCCCACAAAGGCCGGCGCGGTCTGCGTGCCGCTGAACGTGTTCGCCGCCAGCGTCGCCACCCCGCTGGTTTTCGTCGGCTCGTACCCGAATCGCAAGCCGACGACGTGATCCGTGGCGGTGCTGGGCGTCGTGTAGGCGATCACGGCGAGGTAGCTGGCGCCGGGCGTTCCGATGTACGGGGCGAGGATGCCGGCAATTTCGACTTCCATCAGCTGGTTGGCCACGCCGATGTAAGGCTTCGACGACGGCCCCGCGCAGTTGGCGCTCGCCGCCTCGCCGCTCTTCGAGGAGCAGACGAAGATGCTCAGCGTCGAGGGCCCCGCCACCCCGGTGTGCGGGATGAGTACGATCTTCGCGCTTTGCAGCGTCTTCAGATTATCGGGGACGCTCCACGCCAGGCGGACGACGCCGATCGCTGACGCCGGCCACACGGCGTTGCTGGCGATCCCCAGGCCGCCGAGATCCTGCTGCGCCGTCGGCGCGACCCAGATTTCATCCGCGCGCGCCGGCGCGGCATACACCGCGATGGCCAGCGCACACGCCACACCGACAGACACACACCGGCGTCGTCTCACACTCGTCATGTCGCATCTCCGTTGTTGATTTCTCGTCCACCGCACCGCCTGAGCGGCGGCGCGTTAATCGCGGCGCGTCGCGATGAGCTCGCGCAGTGACCGTTCCAGCGCGTCGATGCGCCGAGCCTGATCAGCGACGTCCTGCGCCTGCTTCTGGAACTCGTTCAGGAGCAGGACGTTCAGCGTTTCGTAGTGCACGGTCTCCACCTGGCCATCGGCGCCCCGAACCGCCAGCTCGGGAAACACGTCGGCGACTTCCTCGGCAATCAGGCCGTACTGGATCGGCTTTGCGCCGTCACTGTAGGCCTGCGTGTACCGAAAGGTTACCGGCCGCAGCTGCAGCAGCCGGCGGCTGACGTCGGCCATGCCGTGGATGTCTTCCTTGAAACGGATCGAGGAGGACACCGTGCCAAGCTGGCCGTTCGAGTCGATGACCACCGGGATGGCGTTCGCAGCACCGGTCGTGATGCCCCGAATCCCGGCGATCATCGTCCTGGTCTGCGTTCCCTGTTTGCCAAGGTAGATCGTGTTCGATTCACCCCACACGCCAGGGATGCCTGCACCCAGCACGATATTGAATGAACCGGTCGTGTTGACTCCCGTAGTCGCGCCCACGGCCACGTTGAAATGGCCGTGCTCGTTGGCATTCAGCGCTCCATGGCCGATCGCCGTGTTGCCGTTGCCGTCGATGTTCAAATCCGCCGCTCCAAGACCGAACGCTGAATTCCAAGTTCCCTCGGTGTTATGAGACAGCGAGTCGTCCCCGACAACCGTGTTCTCGCGGCCGGTCATCGTGAAGTTTCCGGTTCCTTTACCCAGGAAGACGTTCCGGTCGCCGAAGTCGTGCAGGAACCGCAAACCACCTTTCGTGACGTGGCCTGTTGCGGCAGTCGCGGCATCAAGGTCGAGAGTGCCGGAGTGTATAGTCTGCGAACCGGTGAAGATATTGGCCCCCAGTTTGGCGACGCCAGTGAGCGACGCGCCGCTGCCGGCAAACGCCGAGGCGGTCTGCGTGCCGCTGAACGTGTTCGCACCCAGCGTGGCAGCACCGGCTGGAAACGGCAGGCTGGTCAGCCCCGAGCCGTTGCCCACAAAGGCCGGTGCGGTCTGCGTGCCGCTGAACGTATTGGCGCTCGTCGTCGCGACACCGGCCGGCGTCTTGGGCTCGTACCCGAACCGCAAGCCGACGATGTGATCGCTGGCCGTGGTCGGCGTCGTGTAGGCGATTACCGAGAGATAGGTGGCGCCGGGCTTCCCGGTGAACGGGGCGAGGAAGCCGGCAATGTCGACTTCCACCAACTGGTTGGCCACGCCGACGCCGAAGGGCTTCGAGATCGGCCCCGCGCAGTTGTTGGTCACCAGCTCGCCGTCCTTCGAGGAGCAGACGAGCAGGCTCAGCGTCGATTCCCCGGCCGGCCCATGCGGGATCAGCACGACCTTCGCGCTTTGAAGCGTTTTCAGATTGTCGGGCACGCTCCACGCCAGGCGGACGGCGCCGAATGCTGACGCCGGCCAGATAACGTTGCTGGCGATCCCCAGGCCGCCGAGATCCTGCTGCGCTGTCGGCGCGACCCAGATTTCGTCCGCGCGTGCAGGCGCGGCAAACATCGCGAGGGTCAGCACGCACGCTGCGCCGACAGACACACACCCGCGTCGGCTCACTCTGGTCATACGCATCTCCCTTTTCCCAATGGCACCCACCGGTTGAGCGGGTTGATGCGCGGGGAGACAATTCTAGGCTGGCTCGGCAGTACAGAACGGGCAATAATTCAGTTACAAAAGCCGTCTTGAGAAGTCGCGCGCCGGTGCGCTTTTGTTCAGGCCCTGCTCAGATAATGCACACGCTTTCCATTTCGGAGCCTTGATGATGATGACTGGCCCCAGACGATCGCTTTCCGCCATCGCCATCGCCGGCGTGGCCGCTCTCGCCGTCAGCACGATCGCCGCACAGCAGCGCGCGCCGACGTTCTCGGTCGATCCCGCGTGGCCGTCGATCCCCAACAACTGGGTGCTGGGCGAAGTGACCTCGATCGCCACCGACTCGCGCGATCACATCTGGGTGCTGCACGTGCCGGGGTCTATTCCCGAGTCGCAGCGGGCGAACGCGGCGCCGCCGGTGCTCGAGTTCGATCAGGCAGGCAAGCTGCTGACGAGCTGGGGTGGACCGACCGGCGGCGAGCAGTGGCTCGGCCGCGAGCACGGCATCTTCGTCGACGCCGACAACTACGTCTGGATCGGCGGACGCGCCGGCTGGCCGCGGCCGACCACGCCGGGCCTGAGCGACGACGTGATCATGAAGTTCACGACAGCCGGCAAGCTGGTCATGCAGATCGGCCACCGCGGCCAGAGCAAGGGCAACCTCGACACCGAGAACGTGCACCAAGCCACCGACCTGTTCGTCGACACGAAGGCGAAGGAGGTCTACGCGGCCGACGGCTACGGCAACAAGCGCGTGATCGTCTTCGACTCCGAATCCGGCAGGTTCAAGCGGATGTGGGGCGCGTTCGGCAACCCGCCGCCTTCGACGTTCGCTCCCAACGCCGCCGTGCCGCAGCCGCAGACCACGCCGGACGGCCCGCCGGAGTTCGGCCTGCCGCATGCGATCAAGGTTTCGAGCGACGGCATCGTCTACGTTGCGGACCGCATCAACAACCGCATCCAGATGTTCACGCGCGAGGGCAAATTCCTGAAGCAGGTGCGCGTCGCCAACGAAGGCAGCGCGGTCGTCCCCGTGCCGGCCGGTCTTGCGTTCTCACCCGATAAGAAGCAGCAGTTCCTCTATGTCGTCGACTCGGGCCCGATGCGCGTCGTCATCTTCAACCGGCAGACGATGACGCAGATCGGCGTCATCGGAATGAAGGGCGGCAAGCCCGGGGAGTTCGATATCGTCCATCACATGGCGGCGGATTCGAAGGGAAATCTCTACACGGCTGAGATCGTGAATCAGCGTCGCGCGCAGAAGTTCGTCCTTCAGAAGTGACGCAGTAGCGCGGGGCTTTCAGCCTTCGCGCAGAAGTAGTGCAGGCCTTCAGGCCTGCCGTTCGAGGAGAGTTGGATGAGAGCGGCCGTCGTGATTCTGGTTTGCGTGCTGTCGACTACCCTCTCGGCGCAATGGGCGCCGTTCGTCCGCTCCGAAGTACCGAAGACCGCCGACGGCAAGCCGAACCTCGACGCGCCGCCGCCGCGGCTGGCGAACGGCAGGATCGATTTTTCAGGCACCTGGGAGAGCCGGATCCCGCCGAGCGGCCGGCTGGGCGGGCCGATGGTGCCCAACACCGGCGAGGCGCCGCCGCTGGCCGCTTTCGTGAACGTGGGACAGAACATGAAGGACGGCCTGCCGTTCACCCCGTGGGCCGCCGGCCTGCGCGCGCAGCGGATGGCGTCCAACTCGAAAGACAACCCGGACGCCAACTGCCTGCCAATCGGCTTCATGCAGCTCCACACGCACTCGCAGCCGCGCAAGGTCGTGCAGACGAACAACGACCTGGTCATCATGTACGAGTCGAACTACGGCCTCCGGAACATCTTCACGGACGGGCGGCCGCTGCCGTCGAAGGATGCGCAGCCGTGGTGGTACGGCTACTCGGTCGGCCGGTACGAGGGTGACACGCTCGTAGTCGAAACCATCGGCCTGCGGGACGACGGCTGGCTCGACGTCAACGGCGCACCGTTTACGAACGGCGCGAAGATCACCGAGCGCTTCCGCCGGCCGGCGTACGGGCGGATCGAGATCGACATCACCGTGGACGACGCGAAGGCCTACACTCGGCCCTGGACGGTCAGGGTGAACTGGCGGCTCGGTGCGGACGAGGAACTGATCGAGTTCGTCTGCAACGAGAACGAACAGGACGCCAAACGCCTGCGATAGGTGAGCGCACTACTTCTTCGCGAACGGATCGAGTCCTTCCGGACAGGCGAATTCCCTGAGCTGATCGTTGCCGGGGCTCGCCCGCCGGTACGTCCGCGTGACTTCCCAGGGCTTCGTCAGCGCGATCGGATCCGTGACGACGATGTGATCTTCGAGCAGGCCGGCGCTGTTGAACCGGATCCGCTCCTTCACCGTCATGGCCGTGCTGTGGGGCGTGAAGCCTTCGATGAACGTGAGATCGTTCAGCGCGACCGTGTCCACGACCAGCGTGTCTCCTTCCCAGTGCCCGGTCGAGTAGCCGGCATACGTGGGATCGTCCAGGACTTTCTGCGTCGGTTTCCGGCCATCGAGATACACGCGGCGGAGCGCGTCGTTCAGCTCGCTGAAGAACGTGATCTTGTCCTTCGTCTGCATCACTTCCATGCCGTACGCCATGTTCATCATGGCGGGCATCCCGGGAGGCAGGCACTTGGCGCTGTTGTCGTACTCGTACGAGCCGGCGATCCGCGACTTCCGCATCACGTCCCACTTCGCGAGGTACTCGGGCGTGAGCGACGGCGCGTCGGGCGACCGGCCCTGCGATCCGTCCGAGAGCGGCGCCGACTGCGTGGGCCGTGGCGGCGGAGCACCGCGCTGCGCGCCTGCCGGTGGCGGGCCTCCCCTGCGGCCGGCTCCTCCCCGGCCTTCGTTCGCCGGGTAGTAGACGCCTGAAAAATCCGGAGGCGCGGCGCCTGCCGGCGGCTGGGCCGTCTGCGCGCGCAGACCGTCGGTCAGCGTGAGCGCGGCGACGGCCATCACGCCAAGAACGAGGCCCTTCACTGGAGCACCGGCTGGTTGGACAGGATGGTGCCGTCTGCCTTGGTCACTCGCGCGATGATCCCGACCTTGGTGCCGTCCTTGGCCGGGCTCATGTCCACGGTCACCTTCTCGCCGGGCATCAGCGATGTTTTCGTCCAGCCGGCCCGGAGGAGCACGCCGGGGGCGCGGCCTTCCACCTGCCACTCGACCTTCGTGCCCTTCCCATCGTCGACCATCACGTGGAGCCAGGTGTGGGGATTCACCCAGCGGAACTCCTTGACCTCGCCGGTGATCGTGATGACCTTCGTCACCTCGTAGGCGACGTTGCTGTGATGCGAGTGCGCCGGGCTGGCGCACAACAGAACACCGGCGAGCGCGACAGCCGTCACAACCAACCGCGTCATTGGCAGCCTCCCAGTCCGTCTTCGTTGACCTACCCGACCTACCAGCCCCACCCGACCGACCCGACCTACCCGACCCACCCGACCTGCCCGACCTACCCGACCTACCCGACCTACCCGACCTTTATTTCCCCGCCTGCTTCGAATAGTTGATGAAGCCCTGTTCCTTGCACTGGTCCTTCGCGTAGGGCGCGTCGGCGATGCCGATCACATCCGAGCCCTTGTAGACGCCTTTCAGGTATGTCGGATCGTCTGCTTCGTAGGCGCGCGTCAGCTTCATCGTCTTCGGGTCGAGCGTGAAGCGTTCGACCACGTGAAGCTTGTCGCTGTTGCGGACCGGCGCGTTGAGGACGCCCGGCAGGAACCGCGCGGTGTCGACGACGAGGGTGTCGCCCTCCCACCGGCCGATCGAGTGCCCCGCCCGCGTCAGCTTCGTGCCGGCCGGATGGTCCTTCACGTTCATGTAGATCGTGCGCTTCAGCCCCATCTGCCCGTAGAGCAGCTCGATCGTATCCTTGTTCTGCGTGATGCGGTTCACCGGGCCGTCGAACGTCCAATCGAAGACGATGCTCGTCGTCTCGCACTTGAAGCGCGGATTGTCCGCCTGGCCGAAGCTGGCAGCGGCCTGTGTGCCGGCTTCGGTCAGCTCGGATCCGCCGTAGAGGCGGGGGCCGGCAGGCGGGGCGCCGCGGCGTCCGCCGCCTCCCCGCGCAGGCGCGCCGGCCGCGTCGACCTGGGGCAGCGTGCCCAGCGGAACGAGCCCGCCGCCGGTGCCGCGCGGGTTGGCCATGACGAGCTGCTCGGGTGCCCAGTCACCGGAGATGTTCGGTTCGCCCGAGGGCCGCCGCTCGGGACGACCTGTGGTGGCCGGCGCCACGATCGGCCCCCGGACCTCGGTCAGCGAGCCGCCGGTGCCTTTCACGTACTGACCGTACCGGTCCATGTGCGTGCCGTCGTTGAACCTGATCGTGTTCAGATAACACGAATTCGGATCCACCTTGTCGGGCGCCGCCTCGACCACGATCGGGACGCCGACGGGAAACTGCTCCTTCGCCCAGCCCGATCGGCGCAGCACGTGCACCGAGCGCATCTCGCAGCGGTGGTGCGACACCTTGCCGTCCGCTTCCTTGACGTCGAAGTAGAGCCACGAGTGGGGGTTGACGAGCTCGACTTTCGTCAGCGTGCCGTTATACGTGACGGACTTGCTCAAGTCGAACGTGCCGCCCCCGTGATGCGCGACTACGGGAGCGGCCGAGGCCGCGAGCAGGACGAAGAAAACGACGACGGGGTTCCGCACCATGCTTTCCCTCGCAGGCCTGAAGGCCTGCACTACTTTCGATCAGAGTGATGCGTAGTCGGTGTACCCCTGCACGCCGGCCGAGTAGAACGTGTTGGCATCGGGTACGTTCAGGTCGGCCTTCCTCGCGAAGCGCGCCGGCAGATCCGGGTTCGCGACGAAGAGCTTCCCGTAGACGATGAAGTCGGCCTTACCCGCGCCGAGCATCGCATCGCCCGACTCGGCGGTGAACCCGCCGCCGGCGAGGAACGGGCCCTTGAACAGCGGACGGAGCATCTCGAACGTGTTCGGCAGCGCCGTCTGCAGCACGTGCAGGTAGGCGAGCCCCATCGGCGAAATCGCCTTCACGAGCGCCGTGTAGGTTTCCGCGGGGTTATCGTCCTGGATGTCGTTGAAGGGCATCGCGGGGCTGATCTTGATGCCGATGCGCGACGCCGAACCGGCCGCGTTGATCATGGCTTCGAGCGTTTCAATCACGAAGCGGAGGCGGTTCTGCAGCGTGCCGCCGTACGCGTCGGTGCGCTGATTGGCCCCCGTCGAGAGGAACTGCATCGGCAGATACCCTGACGCCGAATGCAGTTCGACGCCGTCGAAGCCCGCGGCCAGGCCATTGCGGGTTGCCTGCGCGAAGCTCTCGATCACGCCGGCGATTTCCCTCGACTCGAGCGCCCGCGGCATGTCGTTGTCCTGCATGCCCTGCGCGTCGGTCCACATCTGTCCGGCCGCCCGGATGGCCGACGGCGCGATGAGCGGCTCCTGCGTGAACCGGTTCGCGCTGTGCCCGATACGGCCGACATGCATGAGCTGCACGAAGATGCGGCCGCCCTTGGCATGAACCGCGTCGGTGATTTTCTTCCACGCGGCCACCTGCTCCGGCGAATAGATCGATGGCGTCCTGACGTAGCCCTGTCCGACGGCCGAGGGAGCGGTGCCCTCGGTGATCATGAGGCCGGCGCCGGCGCGCTGGACGTAGTATTCGATGGCGAGAGCGGACGGAACGCCCTGCGTTTCGGCGCGGCATCGTGTCATCGGCGCCATGACGAGGCGGTTGGGCGTGTCGAATCCGCCGATGCGGCCCGGAGTGTGAAGCGTAACAGTGGACATGGATTAAGACTGTATCAAACGCGGCCGCCGATCGCGTACGAAAAGCCAATCGCCGCCCCGCCCACGGCGATCGACCCGATGGCCAGCCCTCCGACCGAGACACCGAATCCCAGGGCAAGCCCGCCGACGGCGGCCAGCACGCCGATCGACATTCCGCCGATGGCCACGAGACCGAACGCGACGCCCCCGATCGCCAGCCCGCCGACGGCAACATTGCCGATCGCGACAATGCCGCGCGCAATCCGCGGGCGCATCGTCACCGGGTCGAAGCCGCTGCAGACGTGCACGAGCGGCCAGCCCGCAACGATCGTCCCGGATTTGTATTCGAACCCGTAGCCGTACCATCCCCAGTTGTATGCGGCGGATCCCCGCCGCTGGAGGCAGCCGGCGCAGACGAGCCTCGGCGCGTCCATCGCCACGCATTCGCGGCACACGCCCTTCTGGCAGAGCGCGCACATGCCCACCGCCGCCTTCCCGCCGTGCGTGAAGCAGTTCACCGGGCGGTCCGGGTGAAGGTCAGCGGGATGCTGACGCCGCGCTGGGTGAATGTGCCTGTCAACTCCGTGCCACTAGCGTTCAGTTCGCCCGAGTAGGAACCGGGCACGCCTTTCTGCTCGAAGTCCACGCGCGATCCGCGCTGCACGACGACGACCGGAAGCGTCAGGCCGCCCTCGTCCACGCTCACGACACGACCGATGGCCTTGCCGCCCGGCTGGTTCGTCAACGTCAGCATCGCGCGCAGCGTCAGGCCGTTGGCCTGGAGCGTGGCGTGCCACGTGCCTTCGAGCTCCCGGCTGACGGCGTCGCTCATCGGTGGCGGTGACAAGCGTGCGTCGCCCGTCCGCTTCATCTGAAACGGCAGCGAGTAGCCGCTCAACGTGGCGTCTCCGTAAATCGCCGCGCCGTCTTCCGACAACGTGCCGGTCAGGGGTTGATCCGAGCGGCTGTAGAACGCAATCGATCGGCCGGCGACCGTGACGCTCACCAGCGGGACGCCGTCGGCGCCGCCCACGCTGATGGCGCCGGCCACCTCTCCTCCCGGTGCGCGCGCGAGATCGATCGCGAAGGCCGCTTCGCGGCCGGGAATCTGAATCGATCCTTCCCAGTGCCCCGACGGATCTTGCCCCCGCGCCGCCGGGGCGGACAACAGCATCAACGACAACATCACCATCTTCTTCATGACGCTCTCTCCTTTGTTCCTCAGAAATCCCGCCGGGCGATGTTGACCATCGCGCCGGAGATCAGCGCGGCGGACATGACGGCGCGGCTGGCGAGACCCAGCCACGGCACGCCCGCGCCCCGGAAGTAGCCCTCGCCGTTCATCACGAACAACAGCCCGGACGATGGCGATCCGTGGAGCGCCTGTTCGGCGAGGTTCAGGACGCCCGCGGCGAGAAGCGTGATGAGCGCCGGGCGCCAGACGTCGCTGAACACGGTGGACAGCAGGAACGCCAGGCTGAAGAACACCGAACCTCCGACGAACAGGCAGCCGGCGTGCACAACGGCGTCCGCGATGCCGTAGCTCTGCCCGACGAGCGGCGAGAGCACGGGGAGCGCGAGCGAGGGGACGAAGGCCAGGGTGAACAACTCGGCGAGGCTCAGCGAAGCCCGCACGCCGAGCAGACGGTGGCGCGACACCGGCATCGAGAGCGTGTAGAGCGCGCCGCGCGACGCCTGGTGGAGCAGCCCGCCGGTGCCGATGACAGCCGCGCACAGCGTCCAGCCCTGCGCCATGTTCTGACCGAACCACTGCGACCAGACGTATCCGCGGTAAGTCGCCAGCAGATCCGCGCGCTCACGGAGCTGCCGGCCCACACCTCCGGAAGCGTCGAGATTCGGCAACTGCAACAGGAGCCGCTGGACGACTGGATACGACAGCACGACGAAGCACGCAGAGCAGACGAGCAGCGCGAGCCCGATCAGGAATCGCCAGCGCGTTTCGAGCCAGGCCTTGTGCCAGAGCATGTCAGTCCTCCACCCGAACCGCGTCGCGGGCGACCGTTTCGAGGAAGATTTCCTTCAACGTGACCGGGGTCACTTCGACCGACACCGGATTGAGGGCGCGCGCCTCCGCCACCACGCGCTCGGCGCCCGCGCTCGAGAGAACCGTGAGCACACGCCCCTTGCGCGCGACGCGTTCGATCCCGGGCGACCGGAACACCGCGTCGGGCGCCGCGCCGTCGAACACCAGCTGCACCCGCCGATACCGCTCGCGCAGGTCGTCGAGCGCGCCGGAGACCGTGATACGGCCGGCGTCGATGATGGCGACGTGATCGGCGATTTGATCCACTTCGGCCAGCTGGTGCGAGGAGAAGAACACCGTCATCCCCTCGCCCGCCACGTGAGCCACCAGCGCCTGCAGCACCTCTTCGGCCGCGGCCGGGTCGAGGCCGGACGTCGGCTCGTCCAGCATCAGCAACTCCGCGCCGCGGCACAGCGCCAGCAGCAGCGCGAGCTTGGTTCGCGTGCCGCGCGACAGCGCCTTCACTTTCCGATCGAGCGGCAGCTCGAACGCGTGGACATAGCGCTGCTGCAGATCCCCTCGCCACGCGGGGAAAAAGCCGGCGGTGAAGTGGACCATCTGCTCGACCGTCATGTAGCCGTCGAGGTCCTTGTCCTCCCCGACGAACCCGGTCCGGCGCCGGATCTCGACGCTCGCACGAGGCGAAGCGGCGTCGAGGCCGAACACCCGCGCCTGTCCGCTCGTCGGACGCGCCATCCCCAGCAGCACCTTGACGGTGGTCGTCTTGCCGGCGCCGTTGCGCCCGAGGAAGCCGAAGATGGACCCGGCCGGCACCTGGAGGTCGAGCCCGCGCACCGCCTCCACGCCGCCGTAGTTCTTCTTCAATCCGGCCGTTTCGATCGCCCAGAGATCAGCCACGCGAGCCTCCCGGCCTGACCGGCTTGGTGGCCTGGGCCAGACCTGCAATTTCCGCTTCGAACAACCGGCGGATCTCCTCGTCGGAGAGGCCGCGCGCATGGAGCCGCTCGATCGCGGCCGCAACGATGGCCTGCCCCGCGCGCAGGCTTTCCGTGAGCTTCTTTGCCCTCGCGTTCGCCGACACGAACGCGCCCGCGCCGTGCCGCAGTTCGATCACGCCTTCGTGTTCGAGCTCGCGGTAGACCTTCGCGACGGTGTTCGGGTTGATGACGAGCTCTTCGGCCAGCGGCCGGATGCCGGGCAGCTGGTCGCCCGGGCGCAGGGCGCCGGTTTCGATGGCGTGCTTCACCTGCTCCATCAGCTGGAGGTAGATGGGGACGCCGGACGAGGGGTTGGGGCGAAGGAGCATGTCCTACTGTGCTACTGAACTAGCACAGTAGGACTCTAAGATCAGAGAGCGGCCCGTGTCAAGCGAGGTCGATCATGGAGTCGTTGCCGCTTGAGGCACCGCGTCGAGCGGCTCCCCGACCTCTGTGTGCTCGGCGTGCTCTGTGTTGATCGTCGTGGAACGCCTGCCGCTAGGGCAGGTTGCCCCGTAGCGACATCTGCACGACGCCTTCTTTCCTCACGGTGGCGCCGATGCTCGGCTGCGCGGATGGCTTGTCCGGCCGCTCGTAGGTGACCCGGTACTGGTGGCGCTGCTTTTCCGCGCTCGCGGCAATTTTCTTCCCGATCTCGGGCAGCAGCGTCGAGAGACGGCTGGGGGCGGTGATGCCTTCGTACCGGCCGCCGCTCATCTTGGTGACGTTCAGCCCGATCTCGGTCTGGGCCTGTCCGCCCGTGGTGCCGCCCGACCCGGACGTGACGGTCACGTGGGTCGTGATCCCTTTGTCGATGATGTTCTGCTGCAGCTTCAGATACGGTTGATCGAGCACCCGGACCTGCCCGAAGTCCGACCCGACCATCAGGATCACGGGGAAGCCCGGCACCTTGTCCTTGACCACGCGCTCGGCGGCTTCCGACAGCGCGTCGAAAAACATGCCCGCGCCTCCATCCGGCGCGACCAGGGCGATCCCGTCGATCAGCTTCTGCTTGTCGGTCGTCGGCTTCACGATGGCGCGCGGCGTGCCGGCCGTGACGTAGAGCGACATCTCCGTCCCTTCCGGCATCAATTCGAACAGCGCCTTCAGGCCATCGCGGAGCGGGTTGATGGGGGTCGTGTTCGGCCGGCCGTTGTCGACGAGCACTTGAAGCTTGGTGGGCCAGTCAACCGCTTCCAGTTTGACGACCTTGCAATTGACGTCGTTCTCGGTGATGGACACGTCCCCCGCCTGCAGGCCCTCGACCGGCTTGCCATCAGGCGTCGTCAGGCTGATGAAGATCTGCTGCTGCTTCTGCGCCAACAGCGGCACGCTGCCAGCCACGAGGGCCACGGCCAATGACACCGCGAACAGGAATCTGGTCATCTGGTCATCTCATTTCCGGCCATTACGGCACATAAGGCGGAGTTTCGTGGTCTTAGACGCCGATTTACCGTCGTTAGTTCTGCCCAGATTGGCCAATTTACTGCCAATCTAACAACTTTCAAATGGCCAGATGACCAAATGCCCGGACGACCAGATGTATGATTTCATGACGTGCGTGTCATCGCTGCCGCCCTCGCGCTCGCGCTGCTGCAGGTTCCGGCGGCCCTGCCACCCACCCGCGACCAGTTGTTCGCGCTGCTCGGCGGTTACCTGGAGTCCTTGCGCGTCCAGGCGGGCATCCCCGGGATGGCTGCGGCGATCATGGACAACGACGGCCTCGCCTGGGAACAGGCGTTCGGCAATCAGGACCTGTCGCGCTCTCTCACGACGAGAACCGACACACCGTTTCATCTCGATGGCCTGACCCAGATTTTCGCCGCGACGCTCGTGCTGCGCTGCGTCGAAGACGGGCGTTTGACCCTCGACACACCGGTCAGAACGTTCAGCCCATCGAGCCCGGACGCATCGGCCACAATCGGCCAGATTCTTACCCACACATCCGGCGACCCGAACGACCCGACGTTCGTGTACCGGCCGGGCCGACTGGACGTCCTCGCCTCCGCTGTCAGCGCCTGCAAGGGGCTGACGTTTCGCCACGCCGTGACCGTCATGCTGGACCAGCTGGCGATGTCCGATTCGGTGCCCGGGCCGGATGCCGTCACAGACCCGGCGCTCGCGGTGGATCGCTTCACGAGCATCCTCAGCCGTCTCGCCGTGCCGTATTCCGTCGATGCGCAGGGGCGCGCCTCTGCCTCGAGTTATACGGCCACGACGATCACGCCGTCGGGCGGCCTGATCTCCACGGTGCTGGATTTCGCGAAGTTCGACAGGGGGTTGCGGCAAGGCTCCCTGCTCCTTCGGCCGGACACGCTCGCGGCGGCCTGGCGGCCGCCGGTCGGCCGGAACGGGTCGCTGCCTCACGGATACGGCTGGTTCGTGCAGACCTACAACAACGAACCCGTCGTCTGGCAGTTCGGCGCGGGCGCGAACGGCTCGTCGTCGTCGCTCGTCGTGACGCTGCCCGCGCGCGGCATCACCCTTATCCTCCTGGCCAACAGCGACGGGCTGTCGAAGCCGGCATCGCTCTCGGCGGGCAACATCACTGTATCGCCGTTTGCGCGGGTCTTCTTCCAACTCGTGATCAAGTAGGCCGGCGCGGACTCATGCGAATCGGCGTGATTGGAATCGTGACGATCACACTATCGATGGCAACAGCGCGGCCCGCCTCGGCGGAATGGCAGATCAAGCCGTTCTTCGGCGTCACCTACGGGGGGAGCACGACGTTTTCCGATCCCGACCACGCAGTTGGCCATGCCAACCCATCCGTTGGCGTGAGCGGCATGCTGCTCGGGGACGTCTTCGGCATCGAAGCGGATTTCGGGCATCAGCCCGGCTTTTTCGAACACCGCGATCAGCAATCGGCCTCGGCGCCGGTCCTGGTCACCAACAGCAGCACCAGCACCCTCACCGGCAACATCGTCGTCGCGCTGCCCCGGCGGCTGGCCGAGTACACGCTCCGGCCGTACTTCGTCGGCGGCGCCGGCGCGATGTTCGCCAGTGTGGACGACGGCCTGGGCAACCCGTTCATCTCGCGCAGCTTGAAGGCCATGGATCTCGGAGGCGGCGTCACCGGCTTCCTCACCAATCGGATCGGTCTGAGCTGGGATGTGCGATACTTCCGCAGCATCGACAGGACGTTCGAGAGCGGACTGAGTCTTGCGAGCGAGCAGTTGTCATTCTGGCGCGCCAACATGGCGGTCGCGATTCGACTGAAAGGCGGACTGTAGTGACCGGCGGCGGGCGGACAGCGGGCGTGGTGGCCGCGGTACTTGTGACCGCGATGGTCGCCGTCCACGCCGAGGAAAGCCTGCACATCGTGCCGGCCGTGCGAGACGCCCAGGTGCTGGTGTCGGTCGAGGTCGCTGACGGGTACGCCGACGACGTGCGCGATGCGATTTCGAGCGGCCTGCGGACAACGTTCAGCTACGACGTGGAATTGCGGATGATCGTGCGGGGCTGGGTGGACCGGACGATTGCGACGGCGGTCATCGGCACGACCGATCAGTACGACAACCTCACGCGCCGCCACCGGCTGGTCCGGACAGTCGATGGGCGGGTGGCCGAGTCGCTGGTGACCGAGGACGAGACGGTCGTCAAGCAGTGGCTCACGACGCTGACTCACCTGCCCATCTGTGCGACCTCGAAACTGGACGCCAACCGCGAGTACTACGTACGGATCAGCGCCCATGTCCCCCACAGGACCTCCCTGCTCGGGTGGACGACCGCGGTCGTTGGGCTGACGAAGTTTACGTTCGTTCCGTAGGCCCCCGGCGGGTCACGCCGGGGCGATCAGTGGCGAGAATTGCCCAGCAGGAGTGTAGAAACTACCTCTTCAGTACCGGCACGCGCTGCGCGTAGTTCGAGTCGGGGTAGTTCTGCAGCGCCCGTTCCTGCAGCCATTCGACGGCGGCGCTGAAACTGTCGACCTTCCCTATCTCACGGTACCCGTGGGTGATATCCCCTATATAAGCCTGGCAGACACCTCTGCCGAGGAATTCGACCGATACGACGATCTGGGGATCCTGCTCCAGAGCCTGCAATTCTTGTCTGGCATTCATACGAAAACGTGATCCAAGGGTCGTACCACATGCCTGATGAGCTTAAGGGCCATCACTCGGTGTACGTCGTGTATTTGAGAAATCCCCGAGGGGACGGTAAAGCCGGCTACTACGTGGGCATGACGGGTCTCGCCCCGGAAGAGCGATTCGAAAACCACAAAAAGGGCGTCAAGGCCGCGCGGGTCGTCCGGAAATTCGGCGTGCGCCTGGTTCCCCGCCTGTATGCGCACCTGAACCCCATGACGTACGAACGCGCCGTTCGTATGGAAGTGATACTGGCGGACAGCCTTCGCAAGCGCGGCTATATGGTGTTCGGAGGTCATTAACCCATTCCTGTTGTTGCACTTCCCCGCCTACGGATGGGCCGGGGCACGGACGTTGCACTGTATACGGCTGACGTGACTGTAAGGAGTGGACATGAAAACGACCACGCTTGGCTGGATTCTCGGAGCGTCGCTGGCGATCGGTGCGTGCAACACCTCCGGCACCAGCGGGACCGGAACTGAATCGACGGCAACGGCGACGGGTACGAAGCCCGCGACCGTGGCCGAGACCGCGCGTGAGAAGGCTGCGGACGCGCTCTCCGCGGCTGCGGCCGTCGTGAAGCCGCGCCGGCAGGTCGAGCTCGCCGCGGGGACCACTGTCGCGGTTCGCACCACTCACGCGCTGTCGACGGTCAGCAATCAGGCACACGATCCCTTCACCGCCACACTGGACGAACCGGTTGTCGTGAACGACGTCGAGGTGCTCCCGCGCGGGAGCACCTCGACGTCGTTCACGACAACCGGTTCGTCCAGTGTGGCGGTGAAGGGAT
>Ga0070665_100002770_pt1 | contig 19000 bp, 13 predicted proteins | sample KBSS13metaG_FD_65862 | JGI IMG/M metagenome (GOLD analysis project Ga0070665, IMG submission 65862) | Switchgrass rhizosphere microbial communities from Kellogg Biological Station, Michigan, USA - KBS S1-3 metaG | ecosystem: Host-associated > Plants > Roots > Rhizosphere > Soil ...
GCGACCGATCGCGGCTTCGCGATGAACTACGAGGTGATCGAGCGCAACGAGAAGCACGTCGACGCGATCGCCAAGGCGGCCAAGGTCGCTGATTCGCTCTACCTCGCAACCGACTTGGATCGCGAAGGCGAGGCGATCTCGTGGCACATCGCCGAGATCCTCAAGCAGCGAGGGTTGCTCGAAGGTCGTGCGCTGCATCGCGTGGTGTTCTCCGAGATCACCCCGCGCGCGATCAAGGACGCAGTCGCGAATCCGCGCGCCCTGTCGATGGACCTCGTCAATGCGCAGCAGGCACGCCGGGCGCTCGACTACCTCGTGGGCTTCAATCTCTCGCCGGTGCTGTGGCGCAAGGTGCAACGCGGGCTCTCCGCCGGTCGCGTGCAATCGCCGGCATTGCGCATGATCGCCGAGCGCGAGGAGGAGATCGAAGCGTTCAAGGCACGCGAATACTGGACCATCGACGCCGACTGCGCGCAGCCGGACATGGCGTTCAAGGCACGCCTGTGGAAGCTGCGCGGCAAGAAGTTCGAGCAGTTCGACCTCACCAACGAAGCGGATGCGATGGCTGCGCGCAGCGCGCTCGAGCGCTCCGCGCAGGGCCGCCTGGTCGTGGCGAACATCGAGTCGAAGGAGCGCAAGCGCCGCCCGTCGCCGCCGTTCACGACCTCGACGCTGCAACAGGAAGCCGCGCGCAAGCTCGGCTTCACCACCAGCCGCACGATGAAGATCGCGCAGGGCCTGTATGAAGGCGTCGCGCTCGGCGACGAGGGCGTGGTCGGCCTGATCACCTACATGCGAACCGACGCGGTGTCGCTGTCGGCCGACGCGATCGCGGAATTGCGCGACGTGATTGGCCGCGACTACGGCCCGCGCGCGCTGCCGGAACAACCGCACGTCTACCGCAACAAGTCGAAGAACGCGCAGGAAGCGCATGAGGCGATCCGCCCGGTCTCGGCACTGCACCGCCCGAAGGACATCGCGCCGTTCCTCAACGACGAGCAGCGCAAGCTCTACGAACTGATCTGGAAGCGTGCCCTGGCCAGCCAGATGCAGCACGCGACCCTCAACACCGTCAGCGTCGACCTCGACGCCGGTGGCGATTCGATGTTCCGTGCCAGCGGCACGACCGTGGTCGATCCGGGCTTCCTCGCCGTCTACGAGGAGGGCCGCGACCAGAAGAACGCCGAGGACGAGGACGAAGGGCGCAAGCTGCCGAAAATGACGATCGGCGAAGCCGTACCGCTCGCCGCGATCAATGCCGACCAGCACTTCACCGAACCGCCGCCGCGCTATTCCGAAGCATCGCTGGTCAAGGCGCTCGAGGAATACGGCATCGGCCGCCCGTCGACCTACGCGAGCATCATCCAGGTCCTGCTCAACCGCGAATACGTGATCCTCGACAGCCGCCGCTTCAAACCCACCGACGTCGGTCGCGCGGTCGCGAAGTTCCTGTCCGGACATTTCGCCAAGTACGTCGACTACGACTTCACCGCGAAGCTCGAGGACGAACTCGATGCGGTCAGCCGCGGCGAAGAGGACTGGGTGCCGCTGCTGGAGAAATTCTGGAAACCGTTCAAGGCGCAGGTCGACGACAAGAACGAAACCGTCGACCGTTCCGAGGCGACGGGTGCGCGCGAACTCGGGCCCGACCCGAAGACCGGCAAGCCGGTGCAGGTGCGCCTCGGCCGCTACGGCCCGTTCGCGCAGATCGGCACCAAGGAAGACGAGGACAAGCCGAAGTTCGCGTCGCTGCGCGCGGGCCAGAGCATGCACACGATCACCCTCGCCGAGGCGCTCGAACTGTTCAAGCTGCCGCGCGACCTCGGCCTGTCCGAAGCCGGCGAGGAAGTCAGCGTCGGCGTCGGTCGCTTCGGTCCGTTCGTCAAGCAGGGCACGACCTACGCCTCGCTCAAGCCCGAGGACGATCCGTACACGATCGAACTCGAGCGTGCGCTGCAACTCGTGCGCGAGAAGGCGGAAATGATCGCGAACCGCACGATCAGGGATTTCGGCAACGGCATCCAGGTGCTGAACGGTCGTTACGGTCCGTACATCACCGACGGCGACAAGAACGCACGCATCCCGAAGGACAAGGAGCCGAGCGAGCTGACCGAAGCCGAGTGCGTCGAACTGCTCGCCGCGGCGCCGTTCCGGCCCAAGCGCGGCGGCGGGCGCTTCGGCAAGGGCAAGGGCAAGGCGGTGGCGAAGACGGCCAAGGCAAAGGCTCCCGCCGCAGCGGCGGAGAAAGCCCCGGCGAAGAAGGCGGCAGCCAAGAAGGCGCCGGCGAAGAAGGCCGCCGCGAAGAAAACGACGAAGAAGAAGGCGGCCGCGAAGAAGGCACCTGCCAAGAAGGTCGCCGCAAAGAAAAATTCGGCCTGAGACACTGGACGCGGATGAACGCGGATCACCATGAACCATTCGCCCGATCCGCGTCACAGGCATGTCCAAGGATCATGGACGTCTGGCTCAATACGCGCCGCGACGAATTTCACTCGGACCAGGCAGACGCTTGACGCAGATTCACGCGGATCATCGAAGAGATTCATCGCGCTCCATCCGCGTCCATCTGCGTTGATCCGCGTCGGAAGCTATTGCCCATGAGCGTCGACATGGAATCCGTGGCCGCCGTGGCCGCTGCGCTCGCGGCCGGCGGCGTCGTCGCCTATCCGACCGAGGCCGTGTTCGGCCTCGGCTGCGATCCGCACAGCCGCGTGGCATTCGAAAAGCTGTTCGCACTCAAGCAACGGCCACCGACGCAGGGCGTGCTGCTGATCGGTGCGGACTTCGAGCAGGTCGCGCCGTACATCGATCTGACCGCGACGCCGCACGAAGCGCTCGCGCGCGTGCGCGCTAGCTGGCCGGGTCCGCACACCTGGATCTTCCCGCGCGCGGCCGGCGTGCCCGATTGGATCGCCGGTGGCCACGCCGGCATCGCCCTTCGCGCCACCGCGCACCCGCCCGCGGCTGCGCTGTGCCGAGCGTTCGGCGGTGCGCTGGTGTCGACCAGCGCGAACCGCCACGGCGAAGCCCCGGCACGCACCGCCGAGCAGGTACGTGCCGCATTCGGCGACACGCTCGACGCGATCCTGAACGGATCGACCGGGGGACTTGAGCGGCCGACGCCAATCCGCGACGCTATCAGCGGGGAAAGCGTGCGGAACTAGGCATCCCATCGGGGAGGGAGACGAATGTCGGCGGTACTCGAAGGTCGCGTCGCAGCGGGGCCGGCATTGCCCCTGCTCGTGCGGGCCGAAACGGAGCGCACACTGGCGTGGTCGCGCGGACGCGCGGTCGCTGTCGGCGAATTCCTCGCCGATGTCGCCGCGGTCGCGGAGCGCCTGCCTGGCGGCGATGCGATCAATCTGTGCGAGGACCGCTACGCGTTCCTGGTGGCGCTGTGTGCGGTCGCCTGCCGCGGCCACGCGAGCCTGTTGCCGTCGTCGCGCGCACCGCAGGCGATCGGCGAGACGCTGGCGAACCACCCCGGCAGCTACGCGCTGGCCGATGCCGACCTGCCGCCGCTCGGCACGCACGGCTGCCGCAGCGACGTGCCGATGATCCCTGCCGAGCAGATCGTCGTGGTCGGATTCACGTCCGGCAGCACCGGCCAGCCGAAACCGAATGCGAAGACCTGGGGTGCGTTCCACGCCAGCAACGCACGCAATGTCGCGGCATTCGAGGCGCTGCTCGGCAGCGCAGCGCCCACCTTTGCGCAGATCGTCGCGACCGTGCCGCCGCAGCACATGTACGGCATCGAGCTGTCGATCCTGCTGCCCCTGCTCGGCCCGTTCGCGATGCACGCGGGGCGCCCGCTGTTTCCGGCGGATGTCGCCGCAGCGCTCGCCGGGTTGCCCGAGCCGCGCGTGCTGGTCACGACACCGGTGCACCTCGGCGCATTGCTGCGCGATCCCCAGCCACTGCCATCGCTCGCGGCGATCACTTCGGCGACCGCGCCCTTGCCGCGCGAACTCGCCGCCGCCGCAGAGGCGCGTTACGGCGCGCCGGTGCTGGAATTGTTCGGTTCCACCGAAACTTGCGTGATCGCGCAGCGCCGCTGCGCACTCGGCGAAGACTGGCACCTGCATCCCGGCGTGTCGCTGCGTCCGCAACCCGACGGCACCCTGGTCGACGCCGCCTACTTCGAAGAGCCGGTTGCACTCGCCGACCTGGTCGAGCTCCTGCCCGGGCAACGCTTTCGCCTGTGCGGCCGGCACGCGGACCTGGTCGAGATCGCCGGCAAGCGCGCCTCGCTCGGCGACCTGACCCGCCGCGTCGCGGCGCTCGCGGGCGTCGAGGACGCCGTCGTGCTCCAGCTCGACGATGCGGATGCCGCGGGCGTGCGCCGCATCGCCGCGCTCGTCGTCGCACCGACGCGTTGCGAAGCGGAGCTGCTGCAGGAACTGCGCGCGGCGATCGATGCGGCGTTCCTGCCGCGGCCGCTGCGCAAGGTCACCGCCTTGCCCCGCAACGAAACCGGCAAGTTGCCGCGCGCTGCGCTGCTGGCGATGCTCGGCGCCTGATAAAAGAAAAGCCCCGAGGGCCAGGGGGAGCCCTCGGGGCCGGGAAGACCGATCTGGGGAGGGATCGGACTTCGGCTGGAACGCACGATCTGGGGAGGATCGAACGTCCCGGGGTTGCACTCAGGGAGGTGAGTCAACCAGGGCGCCGTTGCGTGCGCCCGATGAGATAGATCGGGATCGAAGCGAAAAGTTTCCAGCCCCGTCGCAGGAACATTTATCGCCTATTCAGCCTCGCGAACGCGGCATGACTTCCGGCCTATGCCGACACCTCACCCGACCCTCGGCCTTCCGTCTTCGGGAGATGACGCCGGCACTGCACCTCAATGCGCCTCGTCCCAGTTCGCCCCGACACCGACATCGACCAGCAGCGGAACGTCGAGTTCCGCCGCCGCGGCCATGCGTTCGCGCACGCCCGCGATCGTCGACTCGACCGCGTCGGCGCGCACCTCGAACACGAGTTCGTCGTGCACCTGCATCAGCATGCGCGCGGAGTCGTCGCGCTCCAGTAGCCAGGCATCGACCGCGATCATCGCGCGCTTGATGATGTCCGCCGCGGTGCCCTGCATCGGCGCATTGATCGCGGCGCGCTCGGCGCCGGCGCGCTGCGCCGCATTGCGCGAATGGATGTAGTCGAGATACAGGCGCCGACCGAACACGGTTTCGACGTAGCCGTCGCGGTGCGCCTGCTCGCGCACGCGTTCCATGAAATCGCGCACGCCCGGATAGCGCGAGAAGTAGCGCGCCATGTAATCCTGCGCCTCGCCGCGACCGACGCCGAGCTGGCGCGCCAGGCCGAAGGCGCTCATGCCGTACATGAGGCCGAAGTTGATCGCCTTCGCCGCGCGTCGCTGGTTCGCGTCGACTTGCTCGAGCGGCAATCCGAATACTTCGGCCGCGGTCGCGCGATGCACGTCCTGGTTGCCGTGGAATGCGGCAAGCAGGCCCGGATCGCCCGAAAGATGCGCCATGATGCGCAGCTCGATCTGTGAATAATCCGCCGCGACGACCTTCCATCCCGGCGGCGCGATGAACGCCTGGCGGATGCGCCGGCCTTCCTCGGTGCGGATCGGGATGTTCTGCAGGTTCGGCTCGACCGAGGACAGCCGTCCGGTGGCCGCGGTCGCCTGGTTGTAGTTCGTGTGCACGCGGCCGGTGCGCGGATTGACGTTGTCGGCAAGTTTCTCCGTGTAGGTCGAGCGCAGTTTCGCGAGACTGCGGTAGTCGAGGATCATGCGCGGCAGTTCGTGCTGGTCGGCGATCGCCTCGAGCGCCTCTTCGTTCGTCGACGGCTGTCCGCCGGGCGTCTTCACCAGGGCCGGCAGTTTCAATTCGTCGAACAGGATCGCGCCCAGCTGCCTGGTCGAATCGAGACTGAAGTTGCGCCCCGCGAGCGCATGCGCCTGCGTGGTGATCTCGTGCATGCGCCTGGCGAGCTCCTGGCTCTGCAGCTTGAGTGCGCCGGTGTCGATCAGCACGCCGCGTTGTTCCATGCGCGCGAGCACCGGCACCAGCGGCATCTCGATCGTCTCGTAGATCGAGCGCAATCCGCGTTCCGCTTCGAGCTTCGGCCACAGCGCGCGATGCAGGCGCAAGGTGACGTCCGCGTCTTCGGCGGCGTAGCGCGTCGCAGTGTCGATGTCGACCTGCGAGAACGGGATCTGCTTGGCGCCCTTGCCGGTCACCTGCTCGTACGGCACGGTGTCGTGGCCGAGGTGACGCTTGGCGAGGGTGTCCATGTCGTGCCGAGACGCGGTCGAATTCAGCACGTACGATTCGAGCATCGTGTCGTGCGCGACGCCGCGCACGACGATGCCGTGCGTCGACAGCACATTCGTATCGTACTTCGCGTTCTGGCCGAGCTTGGCCTTGCGCGCATCCTCGAGCAGCGGCCGCAATTGCGCGAGCACCTGCGCACGATCGAGCTGCATCGGCGTGCCGGGATAGTCGTGCGCGAGCGGTATGTACGCGCCTTCGCGCGGCGTGACCGCGACCGACACGCCGACGATGTGCGCCTGCATCGGGTCGAGCGAATCGGTTTCGGTATCGAATGCGATCAGCTCGGCCGCGCGCAATTTCTCCAGCCACACATCGAGTTGCGGCTGCGTGAGCACCTGTTCGTAGATGCCCGGTCCGGTCAGTTCGGGATCGGTCGTCACCGGCGGCGGCGCGCTGATGCCGCGCACGCCGAATTCGCGCCGCTCCGGCATTTCCGCGGGCGGCAGGTCGGGCGCCGCGACCGCCGGCGCGTTGCCGGCGTCGAGTTCCTTCAGCGCCGCGTTGAATTCGTAGCGCTTGTACAGGGTGCGCAGGCTGTCGACGTCGCGCGCAGCGAGGTGCAGCTGCGCCGGTGCGCGATCGAGCGCGACGTCGGTCCTGATCGTCGCGAGTTCGCGCGACAGCGGCAGCTGCGTCAACGCCTTGCGCAGATTCTCGCCGATCTTGCCGCCGACCTTGTCCGCGTTCGCGATGACCGCATCGAGGCTGCCGTACTCGGCCAACCATTTCGCGGCGGTCTTCGGCCCGCATTTCTCGACACCGGGGATGTTGTCGACGCTGTCGCCCATCAGGGCGAGGTAATCGACGATCTGGTCCGGGCGCACGCCGAACTTCTCCATCACCGCGCCGGCGTCGAGCGTCGTGTTCGTCATCGTGTTGACGAGGGTGATGCCGGGTTCGACCAGCTGAGCGAAGTCCTTGTCGCCGGTCGAGATCGTGACATCGATGCCGGCGGCGCGCGCCTGCCTGGCGAGCGTGCCGATCACGTCGTCGGCCTCGACGCCGTCGACGCGCAGGATCGGGAAGCCGAGCGCGCCGACGATCGCGAGCATCGGCTCGACCTGTGCGACGAGGTCGTCCGGCATCGCCTGCCGGTTCGCCTTGTACTCGGCGTAGAGATCGTCGCGGAACGTACGCCCCGGCGCATCCGCGACGAACGCGGCGTATTCGGGTTGCTGCTTCAGGATCGTGCGCAGCATGTTGACGACGCCGAACAGCGCGCCGGTCGGCTCACCCGCCGCATTGGTCAGTGGCGGCAGCGCGTGGAATGCACGATAGAGATACGAGGAACCGTCGATGAGGACGAGGCGTGGTGGCATGGCGGGCGAGCAGGGCGACGGGCGCGCAGCTTCGCGCGCGCCCGCGGGCTTTGCAACGCCTGCCGCGTCAGCAACCCTGCGGTGGCGGGCTGAGCGTGCACAGGTCGAGGTTGAGCAGGTTGTTCTCCATCTGGTCGCGGAAGATCACGTCGCCGTTGGCGAACACCGGTACCTGCGGATAGCCGACCACGCCGACGTCGGGGTTCACGCGCCAGGCGATCGCGTTGTTGCCGGTCTGCACCTGCGTCGCACGCACCGGGATGAGGATTTCCAGCCAGAAGCCCATCGCCATGCCCCAGGCGCCACTGTTGGCGAGGCCGCCGCGCAGCGGTCGCACCGCCAAGCCCTGCAGACCCACTGGAAACGTCGTCGGACAGCCATAGTCGGGATCGGTATCCATGTCGTGCAGACGATTCGGGTTCGGCAGGATCGCGTAGCAGAACGTCGGGTTGTCGGGCGAAACGGCGGTCTCCACGCCCGGCGGCAGGATCAGCTCGATGCCGACGGCGCTGCCGGTGCACGGATTGCCCGGATGGCCGAGCACGAGGTGCGTGTAGAACACCTCGCCGACCGCAGGCGTGAACGCCGGCGGCGGATGGCTGAAGCCGGTGTAGCCGAGCACGCGGTCGGCGAAGATCGGCGGATCGCTGAGGCAGTACTGGACCGTGCCGATATGCGCGATGGCGCCGTTGTACCAGGGCGTCACCACGTCGGGGCCAGGCAGTGACAGCGGGCCGGGCAACGGCATGGGCGACGCTACCTGCGCATGCGCCGCGGTCGACAGCGCGAACGCGAACCACGCCGCAGTATGCAGGACGCGTCGAGGACGTATGATCATGGGACGGCTCCGAAGGCAGTTCCATGACTGGTACGAAGAACCGCGGCGAAAACCTGCATGGGAACTCCGAAGTTTCGCCCTGCCGGCGAGCGGGAGGATCTCCGGCGTTTTCGAGCCTGTCGTCCGGCACGACGCCATGACCGAGGCGCCCGTCGACCACGACGTGACGCGCCTGATCGCGGCCTGGCGCGGCGGTGACGAGAGCGCACGCGAAGCGCTGGTCGAGCGCGTCTATGCGAACGTGCGCGCGATCGCTGCGCAGTCCTTGCGGCAGATGCCTGGGGCGACGCTCGGCGCGACCGACCTCGCCCACGAAGCGCTGATCCGCCTGCTCGGCGCCGACGCCGGCTGGAGCGACCGCCGCCACTTCTTCCACGTCGCCGCACAGGCGACACGGCAGATCCTCGTCGACGCCGCGCGCCAGCGACTCGCATCCAAGCGCGGCGGCGGTGCGGAGAAGGTCGAACTCGACGCCGCGCTCGGCGTCGCCGCGAACGACGGCGATACGCAGCTCGTGCGCGTCGACGACGCCCTGCACGACCTGCAGCAGACCGATGCGCGGCGCGCGCAGATGATCGAACTGGTCTACTTCGGCGGCCTCAGCCGGCTCGAGGTCGCGCAGACGCTGCAGGTGTCCGAAGGTACCGTCGACCGCGACCTGCGCCTCGCGCGCGCCTGGCTGCGCAGCGCGCTCGAAGCATGAGCGTGCCGATGATCGACACGCTGGCGCCGCACTTCGAGCGCCTGCGCGAACTGCCCGAACCGCGCCGCAGCGAGGAGCTCGCCGCACTGCCGCTCGATGATGCGCAGCGCGCGACGCTCGCGCGCCTGCTCGCGGCGGACACGCATGACGACGATCCGCTCGCCGACATCATCGCCGCCGGCGCGTCGCGCCTGCACGCGCAGGATGGGCCGGTGCAGGAACGCTTCGGCGCCTGGCGCCTGCTGCGCGAACTCGGCGCCGGCGGCATGGGCACGGTGTTCCTCGCCGAACGCGCCGACGGCCAGTTCACGCGCGAGGTCGCGATCAAGTTGCTGCGCGGCTTCCCGACGCGCGATGCCGCGCGTCGCTTGCGCCAGGAACGGCAGATCCTCGCCGGCCTCGACCATCCGCACATCGCGCGCCTGCTCGACGGCGGCGAGACCGCGCAGGGCCAGCCCTGGCTCGCGCTCGAATACGTCGCCGGCGCGCCGCTGCTCGAGCATGTCGCGCTGCATGCCCCCGCGCTGCGCGACCGCCTCGCCCTGTTCGAGGCGATGCTCGACGCGGTCGCGCATGCGCACCAGCATCTGGTCGTGCACCGCGACATCAAGCCGGCCAACGTGATGGTCGCGGGCGACGGCACGGTCAAGCTGCTCGACTTCGGCATCGCCCGCCTCGCCGAGACGGGCGAGGGTTCGCAACGCGAAACCTCGACGCGCGTGTTCAGCCGCGGCTATGCCAGCCCGGAGCAGGAACAGGGCCGCGCGATCACCACCGCGAGCGACATCTACAGCCTCGGCGTGCTGCTGCGCGAAATGCTGACCGGCCGGCGCGACGCGACCGACCTGCGCACGACGACGATCGCACCGCTCACGCTCGACGCCGACCTCGCCGGCATCGTCGCGAAGGCGACCGAGCCGGACGCCGCGCGACGCTACGCGACCGCGGGCGAGTTCCGCGACGACCTGCGCCGGTACCGCGAAGGCCGCCCGGTGCGCGCCGCGCGCTGGACGCGCGCGTATCGACTGCGCAAGTTCGTCGGCCGCCATCGCGGCGGCATCGCGGCGGCCCTGCTCGCCGCCGCCGTGCTCGTCGGCTTCGTCTGGCGGCTCGAACGCGAACGCACGCACGCGCGCGCCGCCGAAGCGGCCGCGCAAGCCGCGCTCGCCGCATCCGAACGCGACGCGACGCGCGCGCGCGCCTCGCTCGATTTCCTCAGCGATGCGATCTCGGCGGCCGCGCCGGACGTCGCGATGAGCCGCCAGGTCAGCGTACGCGACCTGCTTGATGCAGCGCGCATGAAGCTCGCGCAGCGTACCGACCCGTCCCTGCTGCAGCCGATGCAGCGCCTGCTCGCGCAGCTCTACGGCGACCTCGGCGACATCGCCAGCGGCATCGAACTCATGCGCGACGGCGTGCGCGGGGTCGCGCCGGCCGATCGTGCCGAAGCGCTGCGCCTCGCCGGCGACTACGACCGCTATGCGAGCCTGCTCGGCATCAAGGGCGACATCGACGCGGCGCGCGCGGCCGCCGATCAGGCCGCGGACTGGCGGCGCCGCTTCGCACCCGACGATCGCATCGAGCACCTGCGTAGCCTGCAGGCGATGGCGCTCGTGCAGCACCGCGGCGGCGACGACGACAAGGCGATCGCGCTGCTGCGCGAGGCATTCGGCGTCGCGAAGTCGTCACCCGGCGTCCCGCTCGACCTCTATGCCGACATCGCGCAGGCACTGGCCGCGCTGACCGCGACCGCCGGCGACGCCGAGGCGTCGCTCGCGGTCGCCGACGAGGCGCTCGCGCGCGTCGATGCGCAACGCCCGAAGCAATCGCCCGAACACGTGCTGCTGCTGCGCTCGAAGGCGAACGCGAAGAGCGCCGCCGGCGACTCGGTCGAGGCCGAACGGCTGCTGCGCGAGGCGATCGAGCTGCAGCGCCAGGTCGTCGATCCCGGCGGCTCGCGCATGATGGAACTGACCAATGACCTCGCGATCGCGGTCAACGACCTCGGTCGCTACCGCGAGGCGGCGGATCTGTTGAAGGAATCCGACCGGCACATGGCCGGCGCCGGCATCGACGGTGCCGCCGACTACGCGATCTCCGAGGGCAATCTCGCTGCCGTGCTCGAGAACGCGGGCGACTATCCCGCCGCGCTCGCACACTACAAGGCCGCTTTCGCATTGCTCGACGGCGGCGCGATCGGCATAGACCACCAGGTCCGCCGACGCATCGAACGCCAGGAGGCGCGTACGCTCGGCCTCGCCGGCGAGCATGCGCGTGCGCTCGAGCGACTCGTCGACCTGCGCGCGCGCGCAGCACGCATCGACGGCGAGGAATCGGGCGAATACGCGATGCTGACCTGGCAGCTGGTGATCCTCGCACGCAACATGCATCGACCCGACACCGGCCTGCCCCTGCTCGACGAGGCCGAGCGGCGTTGGCATGCGCTGGCGCCGGCGGACCATCCGATCTTCCTGCATGCGCGTCGCGCGCGCGCCGCGTTCGCGCTCGATCGCGGCGATGTCGCGACTGCCGAACGCGAATTGCGCGAAGCAGTGGCCGGCTTCGAAGCGGCACGGGCGCAACCGGTCGACCTCGCCATCGCGCGCAGTGAACTCGCTGCGGTCGAACTGCGCGCGGCGCGGCGCCAGCCCGCGCGCGCCCTGCTCGCGCAGGCGATGCCGGTGCTGCGCGAGACCTTGCTGCCGACGGAGATCAGCCGCGCCGCCGCGGAACGCACCGCCACCAGCCTCGCCCCGGAGCACTGAGCGACGAAGCCTGAACGGACGCGCGATGGTGCTTGCAAGCGCACGCACGGACGCACGCGCGTCTGCTACGCTGGTCGCAAAACGCGAGGTGTCGCCCATGAGCCCGATCGTCCGCGCAGTGATCCTGCCTGCTGCATTCGCCCTGCTCGCAGCGAGCGCGACGCATGCCGCCGAGAAACCGCCGGGCAAGGCCGATGTTCCGCCGCCGCCGGGCATGAACGATCCGGGCGTGGCGACCGCGGCACCAACGCAGGCTACGCCGCAGGACGCGCCGGCTGCAGCACCCGCGAACGAAGACCCGCTCGCGCCGCTGCCGAAGCCGGACGCGCGCCTGGTGCGCGACAAGGCTTCGCGCGATGCGAATGCGAACACGCAGCGCATCGCCTCCAGCGACGTCACCCGGCGCAAGCAAGGCGAGGACACGGTCGAGGAATACCGCGAGCACGGCCACCTGTGGATGGTCAAGATCGTGCCGATCAACGGGCCGATCCAGACCTTCGTGACCAACGACGGCAGCGGCAGGCTCGTGCGCGATCCGAAGGAAGGCCCGGTGTCGCCGGTGTACTACACGCTCTACGAGTGGAAGTAGGGCGGTACGCGCAACGCGCGTGCCGCCGGTGTCGTGCCCGGTGAAGCGGCGGCGGCACTCGCGTACGAACACCCGGCCAGGATGCGGCGCCTCGCGCGCTTCGTACCGCCCTACGAAGGACGGTGTGCCTTGCGCGCTTCGCACGCAACGCGCGTGCCGCCGGCGTCACGCTCGGCGTCAGCTGGCAATCCAGTCTCGTGGTCGAAGGTAGTCCGCCAGGCGTGCTTCGGCGCTGCCCGGCTCCGGCACGTAGCCGTATTCGAAACGCACGCGCGGCGGCAGCGACATCAGGATCGACTCGGTGCGTCCACCCGACTGCAGGCCGAACAGGGTGCCGCGGTCGTGCACGAGGTTGAATTCGACGTAACGACCACGCCGGTACAGCTGGAATTCGCGCTCGCGCTCGCCGTACGGCGTCTGCCTGCGGCGCTCGACGATCGGCAGGTACGCGGCGAGGAACGCGTCGCCGACCGCGCGCGTGAGACCGAAGCAGCGCTCGAAGCCGCCCGCATTGAGGTCGTCGAAGAACAGCCCGCCGACGCCGCGGGTTTCGTGGCGGTGCTTGAGGAAGAAGTACTCGTCGCACCATTGCTTCCAGCGCGGGTAGACGTCGTCGCCGAACGGCGCCACCGCGTCCCGCGCGACCGAATGCCAATGCAGGACATCGTCGTCGAACGGATAGTACGGGGTCAGGTCGAAGCCGCCGCCGAACCACCACGAGCGATCATGGCCCGGATGCTGCGGACGCGCTTCGAAGTAGCGCACGTTCATGTGCGTGGTCGGCAGGTAGGGATTGCCCGGATGCACGACCAGCGATACGCCGAGCGCGCTCCATGGCGCGCCCGCGAGTTCCGGCCGGTGTGCGCTCGCCGCCGGCGGCAGGCGCTCACCGGACACCTGCGAGAAGTTCACGCCGGCCTGCTCGAACAGCGCGCCATCCTTGAGCACGCGCGTGCGCCCCCGTCCAGCCAGCGCAGCGACCGCAGGTCGCTGTCCTTCGTCCCTGTGGGGTGAGGGTTCGTTCGCCGACGCACCGACCGGCGCGTCGCCAGTCCGCTCCGCCCCACGCGTCCATGCGTCCTCGACGAAGCGCGCGCCGCCATCGACGGTTTCGAGCGCGGCGCAGATGCGGTCCTGCAAGGCATCGAGGTAGTCGCGCACGGCTTCGATGCGCGAAGGCGCGACGGCAGGTTCGTGGTCGGGGTTCATTCGCGGTTATTCCGGCACGCGGCAGCGGCAGGCGCCGCGGATTCGGCGGCATCGTAGCAGCCGCGCCGCCCGCGCTGTCCGGACAGGCCCGTGTGGCATAATTTCCGGCCATTCCGACCCCTGCTCGACGCGTGCCCAGCCGCATCCCGCCGCTCGCCATCACCGCGCATACCGCGACATCCGCGCTCGGACGCGGATGCCTTGCGCATGCGCGTGCGTTGCGCGAGCGGCGCAGCGGCCTGCGCGCGAACGATTTCAGCGCGACCCCGCTGGCCTGCGCGATCGGGCGCGTCGACGGGCTCGAACAGGCCACGCTGCCGAACGAGCTGGCCGCGTGGGACTGCCGCAACAATCGCCTCGCCTGGCTCGGTCTCGGCGCCGACGGTTTCCTCGACGCGGCGCGCGCGGCGATCGCACGCCACGGCGCGGCGCGCGTCGCCCTGCTGGTCGGCACCTCGACCGCGAGCATCGGCGCGACCGAACAGGCGTATCGCGAACGCGTCGATGGTCGCATCCCGCCCGCGCTCGCGCATCCGCACCTGCACACGCCGCATTCGCTCGGCCTGTTCCTCGAAACCGTGCTCGGCACGCGCGGCCCGTGCCTGACCATCGCGACCGCGTGCTCGTCGAGCGCGAAGATCTTCGCGCAGGGCGAACGCCTGATCCGCCTCGGCATCGTCGACGCAGCGATCCTCGCCGGGGTCGACACCCTGTGCGGCAGCGTGCTGTTCGGTTTCAATGCGCTCGAACTCGTCTCGCCCGAAGCGTGCCGGCCATTCGATGCGGCGCGACGCGGCATCTCGATCGGCGAAGCGGCCGGCTTCGCCCTGCTCGAACGCGAAGGCGAAGGCGTGCCGCGCCTGCTCGGCCATGGCGAATCCTCCGACGCGCACCACATGTCGACACCGCATCCGCAGGGACTCGGCGCGCGCCTCGCGCTGGCCGATGCGCTCGCACGCGCCGGCATCGGCGCGCACGACGTCGACTACGTGAACCTGCACGGCACCGCGACGCTGAAGAACGACGAGGTCGAGGCCACGCTGCTCGCCGACACGTTCCCGCCCGGCACGCGCGCGAGCTCCACCAAGGGCTGGACCGGCCACACGCTCGGCGCGGCCGGCATCCTCGAAGCCGTGCTGACCCTGCTCGCGATCGAGCACGACCTCGTGCCCGGCACGCTCAATACGACCACGCCGGATGCACTGTGCGGACCACAACTCGCGCTGGCGAACGAACGACGCGCGATCCGCATCGCGCTGAGCAATTCTTTCGGGTTCGGCGGCAACAACTGCACGCTCGCGTTCGGGTGCGCCGCATGAACGACGCCGGCCTCACCGTGCACGTCGACGGCATCGGCTGGTGCACGCCCGGCCTCGCCGACTGGAACGCCGCGCGCCACATGCTGCGCGAAGGCGTTGTGCCGGCACTGGTCGGCCAGGCGAAGGGCGCGCCGGCGATGTTGCCGCCCAACGAACGCCGGCGCGCGCCCGACGTGGTGCTGATGGCTTGCGACGTCGCGGGTCAGGCCTGCGCGATGTCCGGTCACGAAGCGTCCGACCTGCCCTGCGTGTTCGCCTCGATGCACGGCGACAGCGCGATTACCGAGAACCTGTGCGTGACCCTGGCGACGAATCCGCTCGAGCTTTCCCCGACGCGCTTCCACAATTCGGTGCTGAACGCGCCGGCCGGCTACTGGACCGTCGCGACGCACTGCCACGCGGCATCGAACGCGGTATCCGCCGCCGGCGCCAGCTTCGCGGCCGGGCTGTTCGAGGCGGCGGTCGAAGCGAATGCCGATGCGGTTCCGACCCTGTTCGCCGCCTACGACATCGCCGTGCATGGCATGCTCGGCGAGCTCATGCGCCTGGATACGAGCTGGGGCATCGCGATGGTATTGAGTCCGCAGCGTGGCCCGCACACGCTCGCGACCTTGCGTCTGCGCCACGTCGAGGTGGCCGACGCCTCCGCATTGCCGACGACGGGCACTCCGTTCGCGAGCGCGCTGCCGATGTTCGCCACCCTCGCGCGCGGAGATGGCGGCGAAGTGCGTATCGCCAGTGGTCGCGCAACCGCGCTCTCGATCGAGGTGCTCGCATGAGCGCGACCGAAGCCGCTCGCGTCGCGGTGGTGATTCCCGCACTGAACGAGGAGCGTGCGATCCGCGCGATCGTCGAATCGGTACTCGCGATCTGCCCGAACGTGATCGTGATCGACGATGGCTCGACCGACCGCACGGTCGCATGCATCGCCGACCTGCCGCATACGCTGATCCGCCACGCGACCCCGCTCGGCAAGGGCCAGGGCCTGCGCGACGGTTTCCGCAAGGCGCGCGAACTCGGCTTCGATGCGGTGATCGCGATGGACGGCGACGGCCAGCACCTGGCCAGCGACATCCCGCGCCTGCTCGCCGCCGCACGCGCGTATCCGGAACACATCGTGATCGGCGCGCGCATCCGCCACCGCGAGAACCAACCGAACGCGCGGCGGCGTGCGAATGCGGTCGCCGACTGGGGCATTTCGTGGGGCTGCGCGCTGCCGATCGCGGATACCCAGAGCGGCCAACGCTATTACCCGCTCGGCGCGCTCGAACTGGCCGACCTCGCGGCCGATGATTTCGTGTTCGAAGCCGCGCTGCTGATCGCGGCGACGCGCGAGAAACGCCTCGGCGTGGTGTCGGTACCGATCGACTCGCGCTACCAGGGCGAGTTCCGCCTCAGCCATTTCCGCCCGGTGCGCGACGTCACGCGCATCACGCTGTACACGATCCGGCGCATCCTGCACTACGGCGGCGTGATCGACAGCTACCGGCGCGGACACGACCGCGCGCCGCTGATCCACGATCCGCAGTGAACACGACGGCGATGCCGCACCTGCTGCTGCAGCTTGCCGTCATCCTCGCCACCGCGCGCGTGCTCGCGCTGCTGCTGCGCCGGCTCGGCCAACCCGCGGTGATCGGCGAAATGATCGCCGGTTTCGTGCTCGGACCGATCGTGTTCGGCGCACTCGCGCCGGAGTGGCACGCCGCGCTGTTTCCACCCGGGCGTCTCGCCGCGCTTGAAGCACTCAGCCAGCTCGGCCTCGTGTTGTTCATGTTCGTCGTCGGTGCCGAGCTGCGCGCGCCGGAGGGCGCACGCGCGCGCGTCGTCGCGGCGGCCTGGGTCGGGCTGCCGGGCGTGCTGCTGCCGGCCGCGTTCGGCCTCGCGATCGCGCCGTTGCTGCACGCGCGCTTCGCACCGGCCGGCGTCGGCGCGTGGCCGTTCGCGCTGTTCATGGCCGCCTCGATGGCCATCACCGCGTTCCCGGTGATGGCGCGCATCCTCAAGGACCGCGGCCTGACCCGTTCGCCGGTCGGACAACTGTCGCTCGCCGCGACCGCGATCGCCGACGTGCTGGTGTGGATCCTGCTTGCGTTCGTCGTCGCATCGATCGGCAGTCAGGGCTGGGGTGCATTCGCGCGCACGATCGGCGGCCTGCTGCTGGCGAGCGCGTTCGCATTCGGCGTGCTGCGCCCGCTGGTCGCACGCCTGCTCGCGCGCCATGCGCGCGACAGCCGCCCGGACGGTGCCGTGCTCGGCGTGCTGCTGATCGGCGCCTGCGCGATGGCGGCGGCAACCGAATGGCTCGGCCTGCACGCATTGTTCGGAGCGTTCCTCGCGGGCGCCTGCCTGCCGCGCGACGACCGCCTGCTCGACACCCTGGCCGAGCGCCTCGAACATGTCGCCGTGCTGCTGCTGATGCCGGTGTTCTTCGCGCTCGCCGGACTCGCGACGCGCGCGGACGCATTCGCCGGCGCCGGGTTGTCGGCCCTGCTGCTAATCCTCGCCGCGGCGGTGCTCGGCAAGGTGCTCGGTGCCGGCGGCGGCGCGCGCATCGCCGGCTTCGGCTGGCGCGATTCGCTCGCGGTCGGCTCGCTGATGAATGCGCGCGGCATGATGGAACTGATCGTGCTGAAGGTCGGCCTCGACGCCGGCGTGATCGGCGCCGACCTGTTCACCCTGCTGCTCGCGATGACGATCGTGACGACGCTGATGGCGACGCCGATGCTGGACGCATGCCGGCGTGGTACGGCGTAGGGCGGGTCGAGCGCGCAGCGCGAGTCCCGCCGCACCGCGAGTCGCGGCGGCACGCGCTGCGCGCGCGACCGAATCCCCCACGCCGATCAGTCGCCGACGATGCGCAGGCCGAAGTACAGCGAGGCGTCACCGACGAACTGCGCGCTGCCGTGGATGTTGAGGCGCAACGTCGTCGGCTTCTTGAAGAACTGGCGCGCCTGCGCATCGCTGAGGCCGTAGTTCTGCACCAGCGATTGTTTGCTGACGAGGCCGGCGATGCACACCGCCGAATCGCGGTCGCGCTGGAACGAATGCTGGCCCGCCGCGAGCGGCACTTCGTAGCGCTCGGACGAGGTCATTCCGGTCAGCAGACTGCCGCCGAACGGCAGGCCGGTGTTCGGATCGATCAGCGCGGGATCGTCGAGCACGGGATTCTCGACCGTGACCGTCGGCACGTAGCTCAGCTGCGCGACCGCGGGCGCCGCGGTCGGGTTCGCATAGTCGACCTGCAGGAACGGCGAGAACCAGTAGCACAGCAGCGAGTTCGCGGCATTGCGCGGCAGCGTCACGTGGCCGACATCGTCGAACGCGAACGTCGTCGTCGCCGGCGCGGGCGCGAGCGGCTGGCAGCGCTCGGCCTCGCTGCCGCTGCAGTCGGCGGCCAACTCGATCCACGCGTCGGTCAGGCCGAGCCAGGTCAGGGTGCGACCGAACGAGTCGGCGTCGCCGACATCGGCCGCGGAAGGTCCCGCCTTCGACACCACCGCGCCGGCGCGCAATGCGGCCGGCAGGCGGATGTCGGCGGAACCGGCGATGTCACCGGCGACGGCGGTCGCACGCGGCGCGGCGGCGAATACGGACGAGCAGGCGAGCGCCAGGGCGGACGCGAAGATCGAAAGGCGAGCATTCATGACGCGGACTCCGATGGGTGGACGCCCGCATCGTGGCGATCCGCGGCGCGCGATGCCGCGAGCCGCGACGCAGCCGCGGCGCCAACCACGTCACAGATCGCATTCAGGCGCCCCTTGGGAGCAGCTGTCTTCTCTGCAGGAGCGGGCGGCCGCTCAGCCCATGCCGCCGTTGATGCCGATGACCTGGCCGTTGATGTAGCCGGCCGCGTCCGAACACAGGAAGCGCACCAGTGCGGCGACATCCTCCGGCGTGCCCGCACGTCCGGCCGGCACCAGCGCCTTCAGCTGCGCTTCGTCGAACAGGCCTTCGCTCATGCG
>Ga0070665_100002775_pt1 | contig 18983 bp, 18 predicted proteins | sample KBSS13metaG_FD_65862 | JGI IMG/M metagenome (GOLD analysis project Ga0070665, IMG submission 65862) | Switchgrass rhizosphere microbial communities from Kellogg Biological Station, Michigan, USA - KBS S1-3 metaG | ecosystem: Host-associated > Plants > Roots > Rhizosphere > Soil ...
GTACGCCGGACGCCTCGCGAAAGTGCAGGGCGGGTTCGCCGGGATGCCGGCGTTCGCAACCGCCCCGGGCGCGCATCACTATCGCCTGCAATTCCTCGAGATCGTCAACACCTATCCGCACACGGACATCATCCAGCTCGGCGCCCAGGATTCGACCCAGACCTCGCTCTCGAGCGTGGCGCACGATCTGATCATCGATCGCTGCTACATCCACGGCGACGCCGTGAACGGCCAGAAGCGCGCCATCGCGCTCAACTCGGCGGCGACGACCATCGTCAACTCCTATGTCTCGGACATCAAGTCGTCGCAGTCGGACGCGCAGGCGATTCAGGGATCGAACGGCCCGGGGCCGTACCTGATCGCCAACAACTACCTCGAGGCGTCCGGCGAGAACATCATGTTCGGCGGCGCGGATCCGTTCATCGCCAACCTCGTGCCGTCGGACATCACCATCAAGCAGAACTACATTTCAAAGCCCGTGAGCTGGCGCGGGCAGGGATGGACGGTCAAGAACCTGATCGAGCTGAAGAACGCGCAGCGCATCACGATCGACGGCAACCTGATCGAAAACAACTGGGCCGCCGCCCAGATCGGCTACGCCATCCTGCTGACGCCGCGGAATCAGGACGGATCGGCGCCGTGGACCGTCGTGCAGCAGGTGCAGTTCACGAACAACATCGTCCGTCACGTGGCATCGGTGTTCAACGTGCTCGGGCACGACAGCCCGAACACCAGCCGCGCCACCAACACCATCACGATCCGCAACAACCTGTTCCTCGACGTCAGCCGCGCGAACTGGGGCGGCACCGGCACGTTCCTGCTCACCAACGGCGGCGACGGCATCGTCGTGGACCACAACACGGTCTTCACGGATGGAACGTCGGCCATCTGGGCAGATGGCGACGGGGTGCTCAATTTCACCCTGAACAACAACATCGTCCCCGACAACATATACGGCATCATGGGCAGCGGCATGTCCCCGGGCAACGGCTCGCTGGCGAGGTACTTCCCGGGCGCGCAGGTCCACCGGAACGTGTTCATCGGCGGCAATGCTGCGACGTATCCGGTGGACAACTTCTACCCTGCAAGTGCCACCGCGGTCGGATTCGTGGATGTGGCCGGAGGAAACTATCGACTGACGACGGCGAGCCCGTACGTGAATGCGGCGACCGATGGCACGGCGGTTGGAGCCGACCAGTCTGCGATCGTCAACCTCGTGCCTCTTGCCCCGTAGCCGGGCTGAGAACTCGTCGGGGGGTCAGTTGCTTTCGGAGGGCGCCGGGGATACGGGACGGCCGTCAATCTCCGTATAACGGTAGGTCATCCGCAGCGATGCAGGGCCGAAGACGCGCACCTGAGCGTCCGCCGTCAGCAATACGGGCACGACCACGCCGTTGATGCGTTCGTAGGATCGCTGGATCTCCACGTCCCTGATCCAGAACGACGGGTTCCTGGCCAGCTGTCCGCGCAGCCGCACGAGGCTGCCGTCGTCGGGCTGCAGAAACATCCTGCCGGCGACCAGCACGCGCTCCTTGCGGCGCGGCGACAAGAGAACGTTCGCAAGACCGTCATCGTCGATGCCGGCCGGCTGGAACGTGTAGTTCGCGCGCGCGAGGGCCGAACGGGCCGTCTCGCCCCGCGAGATGGCGTCCCGCTCTTCGTCGAGCACCGCCCGGAGGACCTTGGTGCGGATCAAATCGGACCCGCCTTCACCGGTCACTTCGTAACTGAATTTCGAGGGCGTGTACTCCGTGACCGCTTCGAGCCAGCCCCGGCGGTTTCCGTTTTCGGCTTCGAGCCGCCGCGTCGCCCGATACGGGTGCTGCGCATCGTCCTGTTCGAGGAATCGCCGAATGCAGTGATCGGCGGCTTCCGGAAGCGTTGCGCCAAGGGCCGGCGCGAAGGCCACGACGGTCAACGCGAACACGACCCGGTAGACCCCAAAGGCACGCCGCACACGTGCGCGTCCTGCACTGTTCGTACCGAATGGCACTCGCCCGATACGGTAGCGCTCTTGCAGTCCCGACGTGTCAGGAGAAGCCAATGGTGCTCTTGATGACGGTCCTCGCAGCGGTCGGACTGGGTCTTGCGGGTTCGCGCGCGGCGCTCTGGACCGTTTTGTTCCTCATGACGCGGCGGATTGTCAGGAATATGAACACGGCGATCGCCGTCGATCATGACACTCCGTTCGGGTACTCTTGAATGAACCGGAGGCACCCATCTCATGCGTTCTTACCCAAGCCGGGCCACGTCGCTTGTGCTGCTTGCAGCGATTTGGCTCGTGGTCTCGGCTCAGACGGCCCCCGCGCCGCTGGCGCTCGTCTCGACGGCCTGGCCCCCGTTCACTGACGGCCCCGGACAACCCCGGTTCGCGCTCGACCTGGTCGAGGCCGCCCTCAACCGGATCGGCCTCAGCGCGAAGACGTCCATCGTCAGCGCCTCGCAATTCACGCCATCGCTTCTCACCGGTGCGTTCGACGGCAGCGCGGCCGTGTGGAAGGACCCCGAACGCGAGCGTGTGCTGCTCTTCTCTCAGCCTTATCTCGAGAACCGGCTCGTGCTTGTGGGAAGACGAGGCAGCGATGTGTCCGCGAAGGCGCTGTCCGATCTCAAGGGCAAGCGTGTGGCGATTGTCGAAGGCTACTCGTACGGAGACACGATTGACGCCGCCGGGCCGGCCTTCGTGCGCTCGCGCAGCGAGGAAGACAGCCTGACGCGGTTGCTCAACGGCGGCGTGGACTACACGCTGATGGACGAGCTCGTCGTGCAGTACATCGTCAGCAATTACCCGAAGGAGTCCGGCACGAGGCTGCAGATCGGTTCGACGTCACTGCTGACGCGGGAGTTGTATTTTGCCGTGCGGCGATCGCGCCCGGATGCCGCGCAGATCATCGCGCGCTTCAACGCGCAGATCACCGGGATGATTGCGGATCGCACGTATCATCGCCTCCTGCACGTGGACTGGATTCGGGCGGACATCAACGGCGATGGCGTGCCGGAATACGTGCCGCTGAACGATCGGCCTGGTCCGTCGGAGCCCGAACACGTCTACTCGATTTTCGCGGATCCGAAGCCGGCTGCGCCCGCCCAGACGCCCACCAAGCCGGGGTTCTATGTCGGCGGCAACATCTACAGCGACTGGGCGAGCGTGCCGGACAGCTACAAAGAGGTCAACTCCCAGCAGCCTGACCCGCGGCGCGCGTCGGGCACCATCTTCAGGTTTTCGTGGTGAGGAACGCCGCGGCAGGTGCTCACGTCAGCGCCAGCCGAGCCCGGGCGCGACGAACTTGAGGATGCTGTTGATGGCGTGGGCGTTGTATTCCACGCCCAGCTGATTCGGAACGGTCAGCAGCAGCGTGTCCGCGGCGGCGATGGCCTCGTCCGCGGCGAGCTGCTTGACGAGCACGTCGGGCTCCGCCGCGTACGAGCGGCCGAAGATGGCGCGGGTGTTCGCGTCGATGTAGCCGACCTGGTCCTGGTCGCGGGCGTCGCGTCCGAAGTAGGCCCGGTCGCGGTCGTCGACGAGCGCGAAGATGCTGCGGCTCACGGAGACGCGCGGCTCCCGCCGATGTCCTGCCTCTTTCCAGGCCTCCTTGTACGCCTCGATCTGCTTTCGCTGCTGAACGTGCAGCGGCTCGCCGCTCTCGTCGTCCTTGAGCGTCGAGCTCTGGAGGTTCATGCCCAGTTTCGCGGCCCACTGGGACGTGGCGTTCGAGCTGGAGCCCCACCAGATCCGCTCGCGCAGGCCTTCCGAATGGGGCTCGAGGCGCAGCAGCCCTGGCGGATTGGGAAACATCGGACGAGGGTTCGGCTTGGCGAACCCCTGGCCTTCGAGCACCTGAAGGAAGACCTCGGCGTGGTGACGCGCCATGTCCGCGGCCGTCTGACCCTCCGGCGGCACGTAGCCGAAATGGCGCCAACCGTCGATCACCTGCTCGGGTGATCCCCTGCTGATGCCGAGTTGGAGCCGGCCGCCCGCGATGAGGTCCGCCGCCCCCGCGTCCTCGACCATGTACAGCGGGTTCTCGTAGCGCATGTCGATGACCGCTGTGCCGATCTCGATCTTATTGGTGCGCGCGCCGACAGCCGCGAGAAGCGGGAACGGCGAGCCGAGCTGGCGGGCGAAATGATGCACACGAAAGTAGGCGCCGTCGGCGCCCAGCTCTTCGGCGGCCACGGCCAGCTCGATCGACTGGATCAGCGCGTCCGCAGCCGTGCGGACCTGCGACTGCGGCGACGGCGTCCAGTGGCCGAACGACAGAAATCCGATCTTCTTCACTCTCACATCCTCTCTTCAAGGCCAAGGGCTTTCGCGAGCCGTACGGCGAGATCACGACGGGCAGGATCCTGGTGGATCTGACAGTAGCGCGCCCACACGAGAAATCGCCCTTCGTCGTCCATCGGGTGCACCGGATCCGTCAGCTGCCTGGACGCAATCTCGCTCACCTTCGCATCGAGCATCCGCGGGAAGTCGGGCAGACGGCCATCGACGTCCGTGAAACCGTATTCTCGCGCGAGGTCGGCAGCGAAGTGAACCTGCCCTGCCTTCCGGCGAACATCCGGGTCAGCAGCCAGGGCGACGACGGCGCGGCCCGTGAGGCGCGGGCTCTCGGATTCCGCGAAAAAAGGGTCTTTCGCAATCGCGTCGCGCCAGTTGTCCTCGCTCACGCCGAAGTGATCGAGCACCGCTTCCGAACGCAGAAATCCCGGCGACAGGGACATCGCCGTCACGCCGGTTCGCGCCAGCTCCATGGCCATCCCGTACGACAGGCGCAACAACGATGATTTGACGAGGTCGTACAGGATGTGGCCCCGGTATCCCGCGAAGTGGCCGTCGATCACCTCGACAATCAGGCCACGGTCAGCCTCCACCATGAGCGGCGCACAGTGCCGGCTCGTGATCACATGGCTGATGAGGGTCTGGTCGAGGTAGGCGTGTACCTTCCCGAGATCAACTTCCCAGAAGCGTCGTCCCCAGTCGACCTGAGGATCCGCGCCCCAGATACTGTTCACGAGCACGTCGAGACGTCCGGCCTCGTCCCGGATGCGGGCGGCGAGGCGCGCCACTTCCTCCTCGCGCGTGTGATCGACTCGCACTGCGACTGCGCGGCCGCCGGCCTCCTCGATCAGCGCGACCGTCTGGTCGATCGTCTCGGGCCGATCCATCCCTCGCGGGTGCCCCGCAGCGCTGCGACCCGTGCAATAGACGACAGCCCCGGCCTCGCCCAGCGCTCTTGCGATGCCGCGTCCCGCTCCCCGCGTCGCCCCTGCTACGAGCGCCACCTGGCCGGCGAGGCGCAGCCCTTCCGTGGTCATGTGCGCTGACTCCTCATCTATTGTTCACCGAAGGAGCATCCTGAAGGGCGCCGCTAGGATCCGATCGCCGCCAGCCGCGCGACCTCGCCGGTCGCCAGCCGCAGATCCACGGACGGCAGCAAGTCGGCGAGCTGCTCTTTCGTCCGCGCGCTGGCAATCGGCGCGGCAATCGTGGCGTCGGCGAGCAGCCAGGCGAGCGCGACGGCGGCAACCGTCGTGTGATGCGCCACCGCGATCTCGTCGAGCGCCTGCAGCAGGCGCCGGCCGCGATCGTCGAGGTAGTCCTTCACCCACGCCGCGCGCGGGCTGTCCACCGTGGCGCCTGCTCGGTACTTGCCGGTCAGGAACCCGCTCGCCAGGGCGAAGTACGGCACGCAGGCGAGCTGTTCCCGCTGGCAGAGATCGCGAAGCGCGCCTTCGTAATCCTGTCGATGGGCGAGGTTGTAGTGGGGCTGGAGGGCGACGTACGGCGCCAGCCCTTCGCGCCGCGACACGGCGAGCGCCTCGGCGAGACGCGGCGCGGTGTAGTTCGAGGCGGCGACGTAGCGGACCTTTCCCTCGCGCACGAGCGCATCGAACGCGCGCAATGTCTCTTCGAGCGGTGTGTCCGGATCGTCGGCGTGCGCGAAGTACAGATCGATGTGGCCGGTGTCGAGCCGCCTGAGCGATGCCTCGGCGCCCGAGCGTATCGTCTTCGCCGACAGGCCTTTCATCGACGCCAGCCGGCCGACCTTGGTCGCGACGATCATCGACGCGCGGTTACCGCGCGCCTTCATCCAGCGGCCGATGATCGTTTCCGACTCGCCGCCGGCGTGGCCGGCCACCCACGCCGAGTAGGCGTCGGCGGTGTCGACGAAGTTGCCGCCTGCCGCGCTGTAGGCGTCGAGGACCTCGAACGACTGCCGCTCGTCGGCCGTCCAGCCGAACACGTTGCCGCCGAGGCACAGCGGAAACACCTGGAGATCGGTCGTGCCGAAGCGTCGATTAATCGTCATCAGATCCCGATTCTACAACTCACGCCGGCTGAGCCCGCATGACGCCTGCGGTAACATAATCGTGTCTCGCAGGAGCCCTGGTTGAACCTATGAGCCACAAATACGAAGCACGGGTCACATGGTCGCGTCAGAACGCTGAGAAATTCACGGACAACCGCTACAGCCGCGCCCACGAATGGTCGTTCGACGGCGGCATCACCGTGCGCGCGTCGTCTTCTCCGTCGGTCGTGCCGCTGCCGCTATCGGCCGCCGACGCCGTGGATCCCGAGGAGGCGCTCGTCGCGTCGGTCTCGAGCTGCCACATGCTCTATTTCCTGTTCTTCGCGGCCAAAAAGGGGTTCGTCATCGACCGCTACGAGGACGAAGCCTTCGGCGTCCTCGAGAAGAACGAAGCCGGCAAGATGTTCATGTCCAGGATCACGCTGAGGCCGAAAATCGCGTTCTCGGGAGACAAGACGCCGTCCGCGGACGAGCTGGGCGCGCTGCACCACAGCGCGCACGAGGAGTGCTTCATCGCCACGTCGCTCAAGAGCGAGATCACCGTCGAAACTTGAGGCTCAGGGATTCAGCTCACATTGACCAAGGCTAAGCTTTCCGAGCCGAGGGTGCGCCCGATGCGGCGCGTGGAGGATCGCATGAGGAGTCGAGTAGCCGGAACGGCTGCAGCGCTTGCCGGTTTCTTCTTCTACGCCGTCAGTTCCGCCAACGGGCAGGCGCCCGCCGCACCCTCACGGAGCAGCGCGGTCGCGTCACCGACCTATGTCTCGCTCTATATGGAGGTGACGGTGAATCGCCCGGCCGCCGATGTCTGGAAGCGTTTCGGCGGCTACTGTGCGGTCGCCGAATGGATGAAAAATCCTTGCATGATTACATCCGGCAAGGATGGCGAGCTCGGGGCGGTACGAACGCTGGGCGGGGGCGAAGTGCTCGTCGGGAAGACCCCCACGTCCTACACGTACACCCAGCCGGTCAAGGACGGGCAGCCGTACAACCTCTACCACGGCACCTTCGAGGCGAGGCCGGTCACCACGACAACCTCGAAGTTGATCTACGCCTTCGTCTACGACAACTCGATGCTGGCCGACGATGCCGCGCGTGAAGCCGACAAGGCGCGGCGGACTTCCTCGTTCACAGAGCGGCTTCAGAACATGAAGAAGTACCTCGAAGACGGGGGCGCCGGCCAGTAAATCCGGCAAGAAGGCTAGGGGGTTTTCGTGAGTCGGAACGGCTTCGGGAGCGGCACTTGCCCCGCAGCGAGCTGTCGCCTCTCCTCCTCTGAGAAAATCGGTGCCAGTTCCGCGTGATTCGCGTCGAGCGAGCGAAACTCAAATCTGGCAACATCGGGACCGTCGTTGATTCCAAACGACAGGACACCGTCGTTCCAGTGCACGTCGAGCATTCGACTCGGCGTGGAGGACGATGCCGCCGTGACGCTGTCGACATTTCCCTCGCCATCGACGTGCACACGCTGCCCGATGCTCAACGTCCCCTGAGGGGACGTCGCGCCTTCAACGCACACGAGGCGCACAAAGGTTGTGCCCTGAAAGTCGGCCGTCCAGTTTCCAATCAGGACATTGCCTGGCTGGCCGAGCGCGAGTCCCACCAACGCTATGGCGAAGGGTCGCATGGCGCCTCCTCAATAGGCCTTCAGACGTTCAGAGAACCCTCCTGGCCGCTTCGCCTGGCGCGCGGCCCGGCACATGTGGAACATTCTTGCTCGTCCGATGTCTAAAGCCTGAGCGGGTTGGCCCGCATCGCCAGCCGCAGACTAACGGGCTCTGCTTGAGTGTCATTCCTGCAAGGTGCCGCTATGAAGAAGACAGCTCTCCTCGTGCTCCTGGCTGCGGTGGCGCCTGTTTTCGCGCAGCAACAACAGCCCAGGTTCGAGGCGGCGGAAGTGCGCGTCAGTCCGACCGCTCCCGGCTTCGGACAGAACTTCGGCGGTGTGCTTCGGGAGGGCCGTTACGTGAACCGGGACGCCACGATGCTGAACCTGATTTCATCGGCGTATGGCGTGTCGGAGGACAACGTCGCCGGCGGTCCCGGCTGGATTAGCCTCGATCTGTTCGACGTCATCGCCAAAGTGCCTGAAGGCACGACGCCGGCGGCGGCGAACCTGATGCTGCAGTCCCTGCTGTCCGAGCGCTTCGGGTTGGTCGTTACTCGCGGTACCCGCCCGGTGCCCCGCTACGTGCTCACAATCGGCAAGGGCGGATCGAAACTGAAGCCGGCGAGCGGAACGGGCAATCCCTCGTGTCAGCCGATTCAGCAACCGCCTGCGGCATCGCCCGCGCCAGCCGACCAGCCCAACATCAAAGTCGCCTGCCGCAATCTTCCGATGGCTGCCATCGCCGACAATCTCCATCAGATGGCTAACGGCTATTTCGATCACGATGTCGTCGATCAGACGAAGCTCGAAGGAAGCTTCGACTTCGATATCGAGTGGACCGGGCGCGGTGTGCTCGCCGCGAAAGGCCCGGACGGCATCTCCGTGTTCGACGCCGTCGAGAAACAGCTGGGCCTGAAGGTCGATCTGCAGAACATCCCGATGGAATCGTTCGGCGTCGAGCGCATCACGCGAAAGCCAGCGCCGAATCCATCCGGCGTCGAAGCCTCTCTCTCATTCGCAGCCGCACGATTCGAAGCAGCGGACATCAAACCTGTCGAGCCGGGGGCACCTCCGTTCGTCGGGCTCTTGTATACCGGCGGCAGTCAAATGCGCGCGGGCGGCACGCTGCGGCAGCTGATCGCGATGTCTCTTCAAGTCTCGCCGAACGTCGGCGACGACCTGGTGGTCGGGCTTCCGAAGTCCGCTGACACGCAGCGGTGGAATATCAACGCCAAGGTCCCGAGCACCGGCGAAGGCGCTCCCAACATCGTGCGGGGCCGCCCGCAGCCGCCGCCGCTCAGCGTCGGCCTCGAGATGCTCCGCGGCCTGCTGGTCGAGCGATTCGAGATGAAAACACATACGGAGACTCGGGAGGTGACCGTCTACGCGCTGACGCTGGCCGGCGGGCGACGCAAGATGACGCCGGCGGACGAGTCCGAACGATCGGGCTGCAGGCCGGATCCGAGTGCGCCGAAACCTGCGACGAATATCAACACCATGATCGGCTGCAAGAACACGACGATGGCCGATCTCGCGCAGAACCTGCAGCAGATGGCGAACGCCTACATCGACCATCCCGTAGTCGACGGGACCGGTCTTTCGGGGGGCTGGAATTTCGTCATGGGCTGGACGCCGAAGACCTTGATGCCGGCTCCCGGATCGCCAGCGGCCAACGCCACGACCGTCGAGGCCGCTGATCCCAACGGCATCACCGTCTTCGACGCGATGGAACGCGAACTGGGACTGAAGCTGGTGAAGCAGCGGAAAGCCATCCCCGTGATCGTCGTCGATCACGTGAACGAGAAACCCATCGACTAGACGCCGCGCCTCCGCGCCGATCGAAAATCAGTTGATGGCGAAGCAATAGAAGAGGCCGGTGCCGCCGGTGCTTTCCAGATCGGCCTGGCTGCAGCCCTTGGTGGCGTTCGACGAATTCCAGGAGGAGCCATTGCCGATGCGATCGGAATGGCCGGCCTGCGCGGAACCCGTGGCGCTGCTCGTCCAGTTGTTGCACGTGTGGTCGGCGCCATCGGTGTAGGCGCGGCCGTCCCATTTCGATCCGGTAAGAATTTCGTGCTGAATCGGCGGCGGATCGCCGATGCCGTGAATCACCTGCCCGTGCTCGTTGCGCGCGGACTGCTTGAAGAGATTGTTGCCGCGCTGCGCCTGGATGAGCGTATCTCCGTGAAGGTCGGCGAGGTCCACTGAAATGAGGGCGTTCTGCGGCGCGCCCAGTTGCGCGAACGACCAATTGAACCAGGGCCCTTTGCCGATGCGGTCACGCGCGTTGACGGCGGGCTGCCCGGGACGAGCCTGCGTGCTCAGATAGGCGTGCCAGGTATGACCGCCGGCGCCGACAGCCGTCGCCAGCGCCTGGCAGTGCGCGTCGGCGCCCGCAAGTCCGCCGAGGTTTCCGCCTTTGCGGATACCCACGCTGGTGACGAAGAAAGTCATTTTGGCCGGAGTGGGATTGCTGCCGGGCGGCGGCGTGACGCCCTGCGTGTTGTACGGAGGTGCCGGAGCGGTCTGCTGCGCCAGCAGCAGGCCGGAGGCGAGCACCAACGTCGACACGACAACGTAGGCGCGCCGCGGGGTCAGGAGTGTGTTTGCCATCCTAGTTGGTGGCGAAGCAGTAAAAGAGGCCCTGGCCGTGGGTTCTGGGCAGGTCCGCCTGGGCGCAGCCGCGCGTCCCGTGCGAGGAGTTCCAGGAACCGTTGCCGCCGCCATTACGGTCGGGAAAACCGATCTGGGCGTTGAGCCGGCCGTCGGACGCATTCAGGTCGCCGCCGGACTTTCCAGGATCCGGGCTCTTGTTGCTGGTCCAGTTGTCGCAGGTGTGATCCTGGCTATCGGTGAACGCGGTGCCATCGGGCTGAGTGCCGGTGAGCATTTCGTGCCGGCTGGAGAACCGGGTGTTCCTGGCGTATTCCCAGTCGGTGTCGCGCGGATCGTTGTAGTCGTACAGACCGGGCACGATCTGGCCTTTTTCCGTCAGCCCGGTGAGCTTGTTCAGATTGTTTCCCTGATGGGCAAGCTCCATCGTGTCGCCGTGCAGATGCGCCAGGTCCTGCGCGATCATTTCGCCCCGGAAGTTGTACCAGGGGCCTTCGCCGATGCGGTCGCGCGCGTTGACCGACGGCTTGCCGGGCCGCGCCTGCGTGCTCAGATAGGCGTGCCAGGTGCGACGACCGGCGCCTGCGGCCGTTGCGAGCGTCTGGCAATGCGCATCGGCGCCTGCCAATCCGCCGAGATTGCCGCCGTCGCCGACGGGCACGCTCGTCACGAAAAAATTCATCATCGGAGAAGCCGTTTCGCCGCGCGGATACTCCCCGGGCCTCTGGGTCTGTGCCAGCAGCAGGTAGGACGCCATCGACACGATGCCGAACGCAAGGGCGGTAGTTTCGATCTTGAGCATGGTCTCCCTCAAGGAAGCGACGGCACGGTAACACGCGAGGCGAGCGCGGGCAATGTGCGACGCGACAGGGCGTCCTGCAATCGAACAGCGCGAGTCAGCGGCGCGCGCTCGACGCCGGCTTGTCGGGATGCAGGATCAGCTTCTGGACCCGCCAGTTCGACGTCTCGGCCGCGTACACCTCGTATTCCGACGGACACGCCAGCTGATGCACGCCTGAGAACTGCTTGAGCTGGCGGCCCGACTTGCCGATCACGCCCAGCACGCGCCCGTCCAGCGCGACTTTGAACAGACGGCCGGGAAACGTGCTCTCGCCGACAAACAGCACCTGGTTCGGTCCCGGCGTGATGCAGATCGAATTGGGCGCGCCGATCGTCGCGGCCAGACGCTCGCCGGTCGGCGTGTTGCCGTTGACGGGGCGCGTGCCCGGCGCCGGCGGCACGTCGATCGTGAACATCCGCAGGAACTTGCCTTCGGTGTCGAACACCTGAATCCGCCGGTTCGACCGATCGCCGACGTAGACGTTGTCGTTGCGATCGATGACGATGGCGTGCGGAAGGTTGAACTGGCCGGGCCTGGTCCCTCGCTCGCCCCACGACTTGACCCAGTCGCCGTTGCGATCGTACTTGGCGATCCGCGAGTTGATGTAGCCGTCGCTGATGTAGATATTTCCCGCCGAGTCCCACGCGACGTCGGTCGGCTGGCGGAACAACCCGTCGATCGCGGGCAGGGGCGGGTTCGGGTGCTCCCACGGCTTGCTCTCATCGTCGGCCGATTCCTTGCGGCGACCGTACACTTGCGTGACGCGCCCGGCCTGGTTGAACTTGATGATCATGTCCGAGCCTTTGTCCACGGCCCAGATGTTGTCGTCTTTGTCCACGCGGACGGTGTGGGCGAACGACCAGGCGTAGAGATCTTTTCCGACCTCGCGGACGTACTCGCCCTTCGGTCCGAACTCGAGCAGCAGGGCCGCTGACGGCGCGTAGGCGGGACCGTGCGCGCTGTTGGAGCGGGTGAAGACGAAGACGTGGCCTTTCGAGTTGACGGCCACGCCCGACACCTCGCCGAAGTTGGCGCCGACCGGCAGCTTGAAGAAGTCGGGGACCGAATCGAAGGCCAGCTCGGGCACGCTCTGCTGCGCTCGGGCAGCCGGCACCGCCAGCAGCATGGCCACTGTGAACAGGCAGATCTTCATAACGCCTCCTGGCAGCCGTCGGTTATCAGATCCTGTCGCGACCAGCGCGCGTCACCACGGCACTCTGACCACGTCGCGCAGGTCGGCGTCGTACGAGTATGACCACGTCGCCCCAGCATTGGGGCCCTGCGTCCATTGGACCTCGTCGACGTAGCTGAATGTACCCTGCATCCGGCCGATCGCATCGATCGTCGCCGACCAGGAGACCAGCCGAACGATGTGCGTCGCCGAGCCCACTGGTTCGCTGCGGGAGCCGTTGAGGACGAGCGTCGCCGCATTGGTGCCTGTCGTCCCGCTCACCGGCAGTGGTGTGCCGTTCGAGAAGGGGATCGAGGTCGCCGTGCCGGAGACGTCGCTGTCCACCTGCGAGAGCTGCAGATCGAACGGCGCTTCGTTGCCGCCGGGCATCGGGCAGCTTGTCCAGCCTGCAGGCGTGCACGACCGAATCCCGTACGTGCCCTGCCAGTGACCCGCCAGCGACGATGTGGGCAGTGCGCCGTGGCTGAGCGACATGCTCGTCGCGTTTACCAGCAGATCCTGCGTGAAGTAGCACGAACTCAAATGCTTCTGCGTCACGAAGGTGAAGTCCCCACTGATCGTGTCGGTGACCGCAGAGTAGCGGCCGTGCCATCCCGTGATGCTCCATCCTCCAGCCGGCTGACAGAATTCGCTCGCCGGCCACGAATCGCTTCCCTGAAGCGTCATGGCTCCGTCCGCACCGATTGTGCCCGTCACGTTCGCGACCCGCGGCAGCCATCCCGACAGATTGATCTGCCCGCTCAGCATGCTGCCGTCCTGGCGAAGCGCGAGCGCGAACGCCTGCGGCCCGCCCGGCGCGGCGACGACCGACGCGCAGTTGGGGGAATTCGGACACACGGGAACGTAGCTGCCGGCCCACGTCCCGCCGACACTTCGCGCGGGCGAGGGCGCGGTCGGTGTCGGCGGATGGGAGCCCCCGGCGCAGGCGGCGGTGACGGCGATGGCCGCGAGACAGACGAGGCGCACAAAATCAGACGCCGACCCCGGTTGAACCCGCCACAACACCAGCGCATTCATCGTGCGGCCATCGCGTCGCGCGAAGGTGGCTGAGCCACCGGATCGGGCTCAGTTGGTCGCGAAGCAGTACAGCAGGCCCGCCCCGCCCGTCGGGGCGAGCTGCTCCAGGCCGCAGCCTTGCGACGGGTGAATCTGGTTCCAGGAGTTGACGCCCGGGTTGCGGCCGAGGCGGTCGGCATGGCCGAGCATCGCCTTCGCGTCGGCATTGCCCACCGTCCAGTCCCGGCAGGTGTCTGCGTTCTTCGTGCCGTCCTCGTTCGTGCCGGTGAGGATGTCGTGCTGCAACGGCTGCGCGACCGGCTGGGGCGGATTGCCCGCCAGGTAGTTCGGGGCGACACCCTTTTCGGTCAACGCGGTGGCCGCCGTGATCTTGTTGTTCGCGCTGTGGAGGTCGGCCACGTTGCTGGCGATGAGCTCGCCTTTGAAGTTGTACCAGGGCCCGTTGCCGATTCGGGTCTTCGCGTCGACCGTGCTCGAGCTCAGGTAGGCATGCCAGGTCTTGCCGCCCGCGCCCGCGGCCTGCGCCAGCGACTGGCAGACGGCGTCGCCGCCGGAGAGGCCACCCAGGTTCCCGCCCTTCGGGTTCGAGCTCGTCACGAAAAAGCTCATGTTGGCTGCCGGGCGTTGTGCAAGGACCGTCGACACCGCCCCGATGGTGCACACCGTCATGGCCGCCGCCAGATAAGTCTTGTTCATCACCGCTGCTCCTCTTTCTTATTCAAGGCCCGCGCCGGCAGCGCAGGCGTGTGGCGGAGGGAGAGGGATTCGAACCCCCGGAACCCTTCCGGGTTCAGTGGTTTTCAAGACCACCGCCATCGACCACTCGGCCATCCCTCCGCGGCTGTTTCTCAGCAAATCTAGCACTCTTCGCCGGACGTTTGCTCGCTTATAGATGTGAGTCCCGGAACCTGGGTCGCATGTGTCGCTCCGTGGCTATTTCTCGATCCGGACCTGAATCCGGTACTCGCGAATCGGCGAGTTGTAGAAGTGACCGAAGTCCGGCGCGCCTTGATTGGCCTGGACATCGACCGGCAGGAACGAGTTCAGCGCGTTCGCGAAGCGGATCCCCACCCACGCATGCACCTTCGCCACGCTCACCCGCCGTTCGACGCCGGCGTCGACGCGCAGATAGGTTGGAAACCGCTGCTCGTTTCTCGGCCCGACGAAGTCGAGCGCATCGTTGACGACCGAATACGGCAGCCCGCTGCGCCAGTCGAACGTGCCCAGCACCATCCACACGCCGTCCGGCATCGCCCGGCCGTGGACGAACAGCCGGTTGGGTGCGTCCGCCGTCGCCGGCGCGTAGGCATTGGCTCCGATAATCGGCTCGAGCACCGAGTCGTAGAAATCGACGAGGCCGTTCAGATCCTGATGCGCGGACGAATGGACGTACGACGTGGTGAGGTCAAGGCGCGTTCCGCGCGTGACGTGGACGTTCATTTCCTGCTGCAGATAGCTGGACTCACCGGTGCTGCTCAAGAGCAGCGCGCCGCCGGTGCCCGTCCGGACCGGATCGACGACCAGCTCGTGACTGCCTTGCCGGCCGAGGACGCTCAGCCGCACGGCGACCGTCCGGTTCAGACGCTTGTCGTAGGAGAGGTCCCAGGCGGTGCTGCGGGCGACCTGGAGGTTGGGCTCTGTGACGTGCCTGTAGAGCACGGCCGGGCCGAGCGGCGTGACACCGTCGGTGTCGTACCGCGTGTCGAGCGTGTTCTCGAACTCGTCGAACACGCCGGCCACGAGCGGCGTTCTCTCGTAGAACACGCCGACGCCGCCGCGCAGTACGGTGTTGCCGGTCTCGTCCAGCAGAACGGCGGCTCCCACGCGCGGCGTCGCGCCGATGCGCGTGGTGATCGCGTCGCGATCGAGGCGGCCGCCGAACTCAACCCACCAGCGCGTGCCGGGCTGGACGCGGTCCTGCGCAAATGCCGCGAAGTCCGTACCGTGAACGGATTGCGCCGTCGGGCTGCCGAACGTCAGCCCCCTCGCCAGCGTGCCGTCCGAGCGCCTCACCAGAACCGGCCGGCTGACGCTCGTTCCGTCGTAGCTGGTATGCAGCAGGTCGATCCCGGCCTTCAGGGCGTGCGTGCCGAGAGGGCCCTTGCGCGAGCCCGACGCGGTTTCAACCCACTGGAACGACGTCGTGCTCCGGTCCTGGCGATTGAAGAAGTTCCCCAGCGTGTTGTCCGGCAGGAGCTGCATCGTCGCCGCTCCTTTGCCCTGGACCGACGTGTCGAACGTGTGGAACGCCAGCATGCTCTCGAGAAACGTCTGGCTCCCGATCCGGGCCCGTTCCGTCATCATCGAGTGGCCGAAGCGGTTGTCGACGTCAGCGGTCGCGGGTGGGGGCGTGAAGGTACCGAGCGTCGCATTCGACACGCTGCCGGGCACGAACCCCACGCTCACCACCATCGAGTGGCCCTCCGCCAGGTTCGCGTCGATGCGGGTCAGCGAGCTGACCCAATTCGTCGTGCGCAACTCGTTTTCGGGACGGCTGTTGATGTCGGTCGTCTGGTAGTAGTACTGCCCCGTCTGCTCCAGGAAGACGCGATCCTTGACGACCGGGCCCCCGAACTCGAGGCTCGGCTTCCACGCGAGCACGCCGGTCGCCTCGAAGACCGTGTTGCGCTTGACCCTCAGGTTCGGCTGGAAATTGTTGAAGTGGACCTTCCAGCCGTCGCCGGCGCGCCGCGTCTGGATCATGACGAGACCGGATGAAAACCTGCCGAACTCCACTTCGTACGGGTTCGACATCACCGAGACCGAGTTGATGCCGTCGGCCGGCAGCGTGACGCGCGACAGGTTGGTCGCCGGATCGACCAGCGTCGCCGCCCCGAGCTGCAGGCTGGCCTGGTTGGGCCGCGCGCCGTTGATGCTGTCCCCGCCGCTCGTTTCGATCACGCCAGACGTCAGACGCACGGCAGTCTGGATGCCCTCGCCGGGCGCGAGCAGCTGTGTTTCTTTGTTGTCGACGGTCTCGGTCGTGGCGAGCGAGTCCGCAGCTGACACGACCGTCCGCGCGACGACGTCGACCTGCTCGGTGACCGCGAACGGCAGGTCGATGGTCAGCGAGACCGTGGCACCAGCGGCCACCGTCACCGGCATCTCCACCGGCTGAAATCCATCGAGCGCCGCCGTGAGCGTGTACCGGCCTGGCGGAAGGCCTGGAACCACAAATGTGCCCTCGCCGTCGGAAACCGGCGCCGGCAAATCTACGGCGGCCTCGCCCTTGACGACCACGACGACGCCCGGCAGCCGCACCGAGCCGTTCTGCGTCGAAACGGTTCCCGCGATTGTGCCGGTCTGGGAGCCCGTCTCCTGGGCGCGCAGTTGTCCCGCCCCGCACGCGGTGACGATCAGCAACAGCGCCGCGCGGAGGACGAACGACAACGATCGAGCAGAACGACGGGTGGACAACGATCTATTGTCAGTCGCCCGGCGAGCGGTCGCAATGACAATGCAGAGTTAGATGTCCTTACTGATGACATTGTGTTGCGCCTCAGCATCTGTCATGGCCCGGATCATGCAGCGTTAAGCCCGAGTTCTCAATGACCGGCCGCCGTGCCGAGGCACGCGGTACACGACGAAGTAAAAACGGGAGATGGCGTGATGAAAACTACCTGGGCAATCGTGACGATGGCGATTGGTTGCGCGGCGGCTCAGCCGCTCGCGACGAGCATCGATATGCCGCTGCTGCGGCACGCGCCGAGCTTTGCCCGCGCGCTCGCGGCCCAGGACACCGCCGCCATTGCGTGGAATGGCCGATGGGAAGGCACCACGGTGTCTGGACAGCCACTCGTGCTCCAACTTCAACTCCAGGGACAGCGCATCACAGGCCGACTCATGGTTGGCAAGCAATCGACGAACATCATGTATGGGAAAGTCGTTGGCGAGGCGTTCGCGCTCACCACAGGGCCAATCGACGGCCATAGCGTCGACGCCACCGGCCGGCACGTCGGTGACACGATCGAATTGACGATCGAAGGCGTGAAGCAACCGCTGACATTGACGCGTGTGCCGTAAGCGTCGCGCTGCTGGGTCAGTTTGACTCAGCGCCCGTGTACCGCCGCACGCTTCATGTCGCGCTGTCAGCGGCCGACGCCGTCATAAAATGTCGGCAATGGATGCTGACCTTCGCGAGAGCATGCTGCAGTACTACGATGAGCGTGCCCCGGAGTACGACGATGCGTACCTGCGTGGGACAGGCACCGCCTCAATTCGTGACCCGAGCGTATTTCAGCTCGAAGCGACGCTCCTCGGTGAAGTGGTTGAGCGGATGGCGCGGGGACGGGTCGTTGACCTGGCGTGCGGGACGGGCTACTGGCTTCAGTACTACGCTCAGCGCTGCTCCCGCGTGACACTCGTCGATCAATCCGTCGGTATGCTGCACGAATGCGACAAGCGCATCGCGGCGCTTGGCGTCACGGGGCGGTGCTCCGTCGTTCGCTCGGATGTCTTCGACTACGACAGCAGCGCGCATGATTTCGCCCTGGTGGGATTTCTTCTCAGCCACCTTGACGATTCACAAGAAGCACGGCTGTTTGGCGCGCTCAGGCGGATACTCGGCGAATCCGGCCGCTTTCTGATTCTCGACTCAGCCTGGAGCGCGACGCGCGCTCGCTTCAACGCGAAGACCGAACGTCAGCGCCGTCGCCTGAACAATGGGACGGAGTTTGACATTTACAAGCGGTACTTCGATGAGCGGGACGTTTCCGCCTGGACTGACAAGTACAGCGTGACCACCTCGATCGAACACGCTGGCGCCGCGTTCCTGGCCGTGTCCGGGCAGTTCAAGTAGTGCCCCTGTACGGCCCTTGATAGCGAGAGCCGGGCCGACCTCGTCGGTCTCAGTTGGTCTTGGGTTCGGGCCTCGAAGTGGTACCGAAGAATACCGCTACGAACCTCCCTTTGGCGTTTCCACCATCTCGGTATCCCGCCGTCACGCCGCCGGTAAACGAGAATCGTGTGTCTGCATCCTTCGAGATGAAGTAGACGGGCGCCTCAAACGTGTCGAAATCCGACGTGGCGTCGCGCGTGATTCTGAGGCCGGGCGAGATCGGCCAGCTGAAGAAATGTCGAATGTCCAGCTGCACGAAGTGGCTGGGCTTTGACTTCGGCGGCGCATCGGGCAGCGCGGTTGTGTCGCAGGCAGAAGCCGTGCTGCCCGTGATCGGATGGCAGATAAACTGTGTGGTGTCGGAGCCATCGACGTACGCCCAGCGCCGCTGGTACGTCATCAAGAACGTGGTGATCGGTCGATCCTTGTCAGTAGTTGCACCGTGTGCCAGCACGTATCCACCGGTTGCATTGAACGCCTGCGCCCTGTGTTGCTCGGTCGCCTTCGCGTAGTCATTCGTGGGATCGGCGAAGGAAAAGGTGGTCCGACCGATCTCGTAGCTC
>Ga0070665_100002777_pt1 | contig 18978 bp, 15 predicted proteins | sample KBSS13metaG_FD_65862 | JGI IMG/M metagenome (GOLD analysis project Ga0070665, IMG submission 65862) | Switchgrass rhizosphere microbial communities from Kellogg Biological Station, Michigan, USA - KBS S1-3 metaG | ecosystem: Host-associated > Plants > Roots > Rhizosphere > Soil ...
GCCTCGTCGCTGGTCGCGAATCGCTCCAGCAGGCGCTCGACCCGCGCGCGGACCGCCGGCGCCGTGCGCTCCAGCCCGGCGAGCACCTGCTCGCGTGCGATGACCCGCTGAACCCGTTGGAAGCTCACGCGCGCATTCTAGTGGTACACCTGCGTCGAGATGAAGGCCGCAGACGTCCGTCGTACGTTCCTCGATTTCTTCAAGCGCAACGGCCACCAGGTCGTGGCATCGAGCTCGCTCGTTCCGCAGAACGATCCGACGCTGTTGTTCACGAACGCCGGCATGAACCAGTTCAAGGACGTGTTCACCGGCGCCGAGGCGCGGCCGTACAAGCGCGCGACGTCGTCGCAGAAATGCGTGCGCGCCGGCGGCAAGCACAACGACCTCGACGAGGTCGGCAAGACGCCGCGCCATCACACGTTCTTCGAGATGCTCGGCAACTTCTCGTTCGGCGACTACTTCAAGGCCGACGCGATCGCGTTCGCCTGGGAGCTGCTCATCAAGGGCTACGGCATCGATCCGAACAAGCTCGTCGTGACCGTGTACGGCGGCGACCCGGCGCTGCCGGGCATCTCCGCCGACGACGAAGCGCGCGCGCTCTGGAAGAAGGTCACGGGATTCTCGGACGACCGCATCATCGGCCTCGGCAAGAAAGACAACTTCTGGCAGATGGGCGAGACCGGCCCGATGGGGCCGTGCACGGAGATCCACTTCAACTTCGAAGCGAGCGATCGCTGGCCGACGCAGGATCCGGCGAGCTGGCAGGGCTGGCTCGAGATCTGGAACCTCGTGTTCATGCAGTTCGAGCGCCGCGAGAAGGACGGCCCGCTGCATGCGCTGCCCGCTCCGTCGGTCGATACCGGCGCCGGGCTCGAGCGCGTGACGAGCGTCGTGCAGGGCGTGCGCTCGAACTACGAGACCGACCTGTTCGTGCCGATCATCCAGCGCGTCGCGGAGATCTGCGGCCACGCGTACGGCACCGACCGCGAGCGCGACACCGCGATGCGCGTGATCGCGGACCACGCGCGCTGCACCTCGTTCCTCGTCGCCGACGGCGTGTTCCCCGACAAGGGCGAGCGCGAGTACACGCTCCGCCGGATCTTCCGGCGCGCCGTGCGTCACGGCCAGCAGCACCTCGGGCTCGACAAGGTCTTCATGCCCGACGTCTGCGACAAGGTCATCGACGTGATGTCCGAGGCGTATCCCGAGCTGCGCGAGCGCCGCACGGTGATCCAGAACGTCACGCGCGAGGAAGAGACCCGGTTCCGCGCGACGCTGGCGCGCGGCCTCGAGCGCCTCGAAGGCGAGCTCGGCAAGCTCGGTCGCGGCGAGACGTATTCCGGCAAGAGCGTCTTCACGATGTACGACACGTTCGGGTTCCCGGCGGATCTCACGAAGATCATCGCCGAGGAGCGCGGGATCGCGGTCGACGACGACGGCTTCAAGGCCGAGCTCGAGGCGGCGCGGCAGAAGAGCAAGTTCCAGATCGACGACGCCGCGATCGCGACCGTGTTCAAGTCACTCGCGAGCGAGGTCGGCCCGACGAAGTTCATGGGCTACGACGGCCGCGGCACGGCGGGCGAGGGCACGCTGAAGGCGATCGTTATCGGCGGCAAGCGCGCCGACGCGGCGAACGCCGGCACGCAGGTCGCGCTCGTGTTCGATCAGACGCCGTTCTACGGCGAGTCGGGCGGTCAGATCGGGGACACCGGCATCGTGCTGTCGGCGGGCGCGAAGATCCGCATCGACGATACCGAGAAGCCCGCGGGCGACATGCACGTGCTGATCGGCGAGGTCGAGACCGGCACGCTGTCGGTCGGCGACAAGGTCAAGTTCGAGGTCGACGACGCGCGCCGCGAGAAGATCCGCGCGAACCACTCGGCGACGCACTTGCTCAACCACGCGCTCAAGCACGTGCTCGGCAACCACGTCGCGCAGAAGGGCTCGCTGGTCGCGCCCGATCGCCTGCGCTTCGACTTCGCGCACTTCTCGCCGATGACCGACGATCAGAAGCGGCAGGTCGAGGATCTCGTCAACGCCGAGATCCGCGCGAACGCCGACAGCAAGGTCGAGGTCCTGCCGATCGAGCAGGCCAAGCAAAAGGGCGCGGTCGCGATGTTCGGCGAGAAGTACGGCGATTCCGTGCGCGTCGTCGGCATCGGCAACCAGTCGCTCGAGTTCTGCGGCGGCACGCACGTGCGGCGCGCCGGCGACATCGGCATGTTCAAGCTGCTGTCCGAGGTGGGCGTCGCGCAAGGCGTGCGCCGCATCGAGGCGGTCACCGGCGCGGGAGCGCTCGATTACCTGCGCCGGCTCGAGGCCGAGCTCGGCCGAACCGGAGCGCTCTTGAAAGCGCAGCCGATGGAAGTCGCCGCGCGCGTCGACAAGCTGCTCGCGGATGCGAAGGCGTCTGATCGCGAGATCGAGAAGCTCAAGGGCCGGCTGGCCTCGGGCGGCGGCGCTCGCGACCTGATGAGCGAGACGGTCGTGGTCAAGGGCGTGAAAGTGCTCGCGGCGCAGGTCGAGGTCGACGACGCGAAGGTGCTTCGGGACACCGGCGACCAGCTCAAGGACAAGCTCGGGTCCGGCGTGGTCGTGCTCGCGGGCACGGGCGGCGCCGAGGTCAAGCTCGTCGCGATGGTCACGAAAGATCTCGCGGATCGGGTGCCGGCGGGCAAGCTGCTCGGCGAGGTGGCGGCCGCGATGGGCGGGCGCGCCGGCGGCCGTGCCGATATGGCCCAGGGTGGCGCCAAGGATCCGTCGCAGCTGCCCCAGGCACTCGCGGCAGCGCGCCGCTGGGTCGAAGACCACGTCTAGCGCCTGCTCGGCTCGCTTCGTGGGATAATTCGCCAGGCCGATGGCGTCTGACGACACCAGCGGGGCGAAACCGGCGGGGCCGGTCGCGCTCCGCATCAAGCTTCGCTACGACGACATCGACGCGATGATCTCGCGCTTCGCGGGCAACGTCGGGCGCTCGGGCTTGTTCTTGCCGACGCGCTCGCTGCATCCGGTCGGCACCGAGGTGAAGTTCGAGCTGCGCATCGCGAACGACACGCCGGTGCTGGTCGGCCTCGGCAGGGTCAAAGCGGCGCGGCCGCCCGATCCGGCGAACGCGCGCGCGACGTTCGGGCTCTCGATCGAGCTGATGCGCGTCACGCGCGACGGCCGCGAGGTCATCATCCGCATGCTCGAGCGGCGCCGCGAGCTCGGCTTGCCCGACGTCGCGATCCCGCTGCCCGAGGACGTCGAGGCCGCGCGCCGGATGGACGTCGAGACGCAGCCCGGTGTGCCGGTCCCGACGCGCCCGGTCGAATCGGCACCGGTTGCCGCGCCGCCAGCTCCCGCGGCGCCCGCGACACCGGTCGCCGCCGAAGCGACGCCGACGCAGCCGCGCGCGACGAGCGAGATCGTGCCGGTGCGGCCGACGCCGCCGCCCGACTCGCTGCTCACCGCGCCTCGTGCGATCACCGGGCCGATCGGCGTGGTGCGCGGCACGAGCGATCGCGCGTCGGCGCCGATCCTCGCGCCCGAGCCGCCGCGTGCGAAGCGTCCGAAGCTCGCCGATCTCGTCGCGAAGGCAGCGGAACTGTCGGGCCCGGTGGCGGCGCTCGATGTCGGCGGCGAGTCCGACGTCGACGTCGCCAAGGCGATCGCGCGCGCGCGCATGCTCGCGGGCGGTCAGCTCGACGTCGACCTCGATGCGTTGCGCGAGTCGACCGCGGCGCCGGTCGCGATCGACGTCGAAGCCGCCAGCGCCGAGCTCGCGCGCCAGCTCGGCGGCAAGGCGATCTCGAAGAAGGATCGCAGCGCGCGGTGGGCGCCGCCGCCTGCCGTCGCACCGGCACCCGAGCCAGCGCCCGAGCCGGCTCCGTCGCCGCCGGCTCCGGTGATCGTGTCGCCGCCCAACGCCGAGACGATCATCGCGAAGCCGTTCGAGCCGCTGCCCGACCTCGACCCCGCGACCGAGCGCGAGGCTCACGGCCGCCGGCTGCCGACGGCGAGCGGCGAGATGGACGAGCTCGCGCAGGAAGCCGCGATGGCGATCGTCGGCCAGGCCGGCGCGGGCGTGCGTGCGATCGAGCGCGCGGACGAGCCACTCGTCGCAGCCGATGCGGCGCCGGTGCCGTTCCTCGAGGTGCCGTCGGCGCCGGTCGAGCAGGCCGAGCCGACGCCGGTCGCCGAAGCGCGCGTGTCGTTCGTCGCCGAGCCGGTCGTGACGACCGTCGACGAGGATCCCGAGCTGTTGTCGTTCGAGCGCGCGCTCGACGCCGCACGCATTCACACCGGCGTGAGCGCGCCGGCACCCGCGCCGGATCCCGAGGACGACATCGAAGAGCTCGACGCCGACGAGCTCGAGGACGAGGTCGGCGAGCACACGCAGGTCGGCGAGATCGGCGCGTTCGCACAAGGGCTCGAAGAGCCGCCGCCGCCGGCCACGTACGATCCGTTCGCTCACGAGCATCCGTCGCAGGCCGCCGACTTTCGGGAAGAAGAGATCTCCGATCTCGACGTGCTCGCCGAGGCCGATGCCGGCGACGACGATCTGCTGTCGGCCAACGGCGAGCGCGACTCGTCGGCGTATCCGGTCGTGCCCGAGCCGGGCTACGTCGAGCCGCAGCTCACGCCGCCGCCCGAGGAGCCCGCGTATCCCGAGCCCGCATATCCGCAGCAGTACGAGCCGCAGCCCGACGCGCCGTCGTATCAGGATCAGCCGCACTACTACGATCCGGACGCGCCTCGCTACGCGCGCGAAGACTACGTGCACGACGTCTTCACGCCGCCGCCGTCGCTGCCGCCGGAGCCGGCGCCGTTCCGGGCGCTGTCGCCGCGCGACGACTTCGCGGCGCGACTCGCGCTCGACGAGGAAGACGAGCCCGCCCGTCATCCAGCCGACGCACACCGCGCGACCAGCGACAGCGACGACGACAACGACTTCGACGAGCCGCACAACTACACGCTCGCCGAGGATCCCGACTACGAGAACCCCGAGCTCGAGTTCGACGAGCGCCACAGCTTCGGTCGCCGCGGCTTCGAGCTCGCCGAGGAGACGCCCGATCCGATCGAAGATCTCGACAACGCGCTGTCGACCCTCGACGTCGATCTCGATCGGCTCGAGGTGCCGCCCGCCGACCGCCGGCGTGCACCGGTGCGGGCGCGAGCGCTGCCGGGCATGCCGCCGGAGCGTGCGCGCCGGGTCAGCGACGCGCAGCCGCCGCAGAAGCAGTCGACGCAGCCGCTGCCGCGCGCGAACGTGCGCCCGCGTCGCCCCGACAGCGACGACGGCGTCATCATCGACTTCGACGACGACGACTGACGCGCGCGCTCAGCCGAGGCCGGGATGCGCGAGCGCGCGGATCAGCGCGGCGCGGTTGCCGGCGTGCTGGCGCCACAGCTCGCGGATCCGATCGGCCTGCGTGCGGCCGCTCGCGGCGATCGCCTCGACGGGCGCAAGCAGCGGCAGCGACGCCGGCGCGATGCGCTCGAGGCCATGCTTGGCGATCGCGACGAGCTCCTTCGCGAGCTCGCCGACGCTGTGGTTGCCGGCGCGCGCGGCGAGCCCGAGGCTCGGCACGTCGTCGGCGAGCTTCTGGCGCTCGGCGAACGTCAGCTGCGCGGTCAGCTCGGTCGCGGCCGCGCGCGCGCTGGGATCGTAGAGCAGCCCGCGCATCATCGGCGCGAGTGCCTGGATCATCTCGATCGAGCCACAGTCGCAGCCGCGCACCTCGATGAATTTCTTGAGCCGGCCCTCGGGGAACAGCGTCGACAGGTGCAGCGCCCAGTCGGGCCGCGTCGCGTGCTCGCCGTTCCAGCCCTCGGCCATGAACCGGCGGAACGTCAGCCCGGCGGGCACCGGCCGATAGCCGTTGCGGTACACGAAGTACATCGGCACGTCGAGCGCCCACTCGGTGTACGCGGTGAACAGGTCGTCGCGCTCGAACACGAACGGCACGAGCCCGGCGCGTGCGTTGTCGGTGTCGCGCCAGATCCACGCGCGATACGTCTGATAGTCGGTCGCGACCTCGTCGACGATCGGCGAGGCGGCCCACAGCGCGGTGAGCAGCGACGTCACCGAGTACAGGCAGCGCATCATCGCGGCGGCGTCGGCCTCGTCCGAGAAATCCAGGTTCGCCTGCACGGTCGCCGTGCGCTGCATCATGTCGAGGCCGCGCGAGCCGACGGTCGGCATGTACTCGCGCATCACGTCGTAGCGCTGCTTCGGCATCCACGGGATGTCGAGCCGGCGGCCGAACGGGCGCAGGCCGATCGCCAGCCACGCCAGGCCGAGCGGCTGGGACGCGGTGGCGAGCTCGGCGACGTGCGAGCGCAGATCGCTGACGAGCTCGGTATCGACCGAGACCGGGCGAGCGGCGAGCTCGAACTGGCCGCCGGGCTCGATCGTGAGCTGGGCATCGCCGCGCGCGATCGCGATCGCGTGACCGTGCTCGAGCACCGGGTCGCCATGGGTCGACGCGAACGCGGCGAGCAGCGCGCCGATGCCGTTCGGCCCCTCGTACGGTGGAGCCTCGCCGGTGTCGCGGACGACGCCGATCAGCTCGTGCTCGGTGCCGACGCGCCACTCGGTCGACGGTTTGCCCGCGGTGGCAAAGTACGATCGCAGATCGTCCAGCTTGGCCACCGGCGCGTCATCTTGTTCGTCGACGAGGTACACCGTTAAGCACGCACTCTAGGGGGCGATCCCCCGTGCGTCAATCAACCGCAAGCAACGGTGTGATAGCGTCGGGGTCGTGGGTCCCGACTTCGCCGCAACGCGGGCGCGCCTGCTCGAGCTCCTACGGACCCGCGCGTTCCAGGAGCGCGAGGTCACGCTGTCCTCGGGCCTCAAATCCAACTTCTACATCGACTGCAAGCAGGTCAGCCTGCACGCCGAGGGAGCCGCGCTCATCGGTGAACTTATGTTTACGCTCCTCGAACAGCACGCGCCGGCCGCGGTCGCGGTGGGCGGGCTCACGCTCGGCGCCGACCCGCTGGCCACCGCGACCAGCATCGCGAGCTTTCGGGCCGGCCGGCCGCGCGACGCGTTCATCGTGCGCAAGGAGCCCAAGGCACACGGCACCGCGCAATGGATCGAGAGCGCGCAGCTGGCGCCCGGGGCGCCGGTCGTGATCCTCGAGGACGTCGTCACCACCGGTGCGTCGACGCTGCGCGCGATCGAGCGCGCGCGGCTCGCCGGGCTGAACGTGCTGCACGCGATCGGGCTCGTCGATCGGCTCGAGGGCGGCCGCGAGGCGGTCACCGAAGAGGCTCCGCTGACCACGCTGTTCACGCGCCGCGATTTCTTGCCGTCATGAGAGCCGCCGCTGTTGCCGTCGCGATCACCGTCGGGCTTGCCGCATGCGGCGAGGTGGCGCCGCCGATCCGGCTCGACGAAGTATGGCCGACCGCGCCGCACGGCTACGAGGCCGTGACCGACGCGTGGACGCGCGACGCCCAGCTGCACGGCCAGTATCAAGAGACGCTCGATCTGCGCGCGACGTTCAAGTCGCCCGACTGGCGCGCGGCGCACGCCGAGCGCGTCGCCGATCAGCGCGGCCTGGAGGGCGCGGCGCGCGAGCCGATCATCGCGCAGGCCAAGGCCGACATGGCCGGGCCCTACGAGTTCGAGCTGATGTTCACGACCTGGGATCGCCGCGAGAACGACCTCGATCGCGGCGCGAACAGCGTCTGGCGCGTCATGCTCGTCGACGATCAGGGCCACGAGATCGCGCCGCTCTTGATCAAGCGCGATCGCCGCCCGCTCTACACGATCCGCGCCGAGTTTCCGGCGATGGGCGACTTCGCGACCGCGTACATCGCGCAGTTCCCGCGCACGCAGCCGGTGCTCGGCCCCAACGTTCACACGCTGCGCCTGCGGCTGTCGGGCGAGCGCGGCGGCGTCGAGCTGATCTGGGCCGTGCCCTAGGTCAGTGACAGGTCGCCATCATCTCGGGCGACGTCGACGCCGCGAGGCAGCGCCGCAGCGACTCGGCCCACTCGTCGTCCGCGCACGTCGCCGCGATCTGGTCGGCGATGCCGGTCACCTGGTCGTTCATGCTGTTGATCACGGTCATCGGGACGCCGTCGACGAGCGGCACCCGCACTGTGATCGTCCCAGCGACGTGCGTGGCGACCGCCTTGCAGCCGTCGTCGGTGACGGCCGCGAGCTGCTCGGCGGTCGGTCCGTCGATGCCGGGCGGCGCGCCTTGCGAGCACTCCGCGGTGGCGAACATGTCGCGGACCGACGCGAGGCAATCGATGAGCGACTGCGGCCAGTGCTCGTCCTTGCACTGCTGCTCGAGGTTGTTGCCGAACGCCGCCTCCATCGCGTCGCTGCCGGGCAGCTCGCCGCTACCTTCGACGACGAACATCTGGCCGCTGCCGAGTGCGGCCCGCAGCTTTTCGACCTGATCGGGCGTCATCGTGATCGACGTCGAGCTGCTCATCTGCGGCGCGAGCGATCCGAGGTGGCGGGCGACGGCGGCGCAATCGTACGGCGCGTGGCCTGCCGCAGCGGCTGTCGGCAACGCGGGCGGTAGCGACACCGCGTGCACGGCGTGCGCGTGCCGGGCCCACGGCATGTTCGCGGCCATCGCTGCTGCCGTCGACGACGATCGCGGCGCGACGGCCTGGCTCGCGCTCGTCATCGAGCGATCCGCGTGCGAGCGATGCACCGCATAGCCAGTTCCTGCGAGAGCGGCGACCAGCGCCGAGGCGATTCCGATCTTCAACATGCTCGTTCCTTTCGATGCGTTGGCAGTGGCTGCGTTCGCATGGCCAGGAATCACCGCAGCGGGCAGCGCTGCGAGCACGGCGGCGGCGATGTTGCGGCGAGCGCGCCGGCGTTCGAGCGTGTGCTCGACGAGCTCGGCGACCTCGGCGGCGACCAGCTGGCGGCCTCGCGACAACCGCTGGTGCACGGCCTCGGTGCTGATGCCGAGCGCGTCGGCGACCGCGGCCACCGAGCGCTGCTCGACGTAATACAGCACCAGCGCCTCGCGATACGTCTCGGGCACGCGCTCGAGCGCCTTGCCGACGACGACATCGCGCTCGCGTTCGCTCGCCGCGTCGAACGGCGACGCGCCGACCACGTCGGGCTGCGCGTCGTCGATGACATCTTCCCGGTCGCGCTGGCGTCGCGCCTTGCGCGCGAGGTTGCGCGCGATGCCGCACAGCCACGGCCGGACGCGCGACGTGTCGCGCAGCTGATCGAGCTGGTGAAACGCCGCGACGAACGTGTCCTGCGCGACGTCCTCACCGAGCGAGCGATCGCTCGTGCCGCAGTAGCCGACCGCACACACGACGCGCTGGTAGCGCGCGACGAGCTCGCCGAACGCGGCGCGCTCGCCTCGCCGGCTGGCTGCAACCAGCTCGGCGTCGCTTGCGGTGATCCTGTCCATGTCGCTCACCAGTGCCGTGGCGGCGGACTTTCTGACGAAAAATCGTGCCGGGCGATCGCAATCGTCCAACGCGCTGGAATGTCTACTGATTGCGCGGCCGCCGACCGAACACGCGGTCCCAGAACTTCGGTTTCTGGTAGCCCTCGTCGAGATCGTCGAACGATTCGACGCGCGGCCGTGAGATCCGCTCGGATTTTTCTGCGGCCTCGAAGAATGCCTTCTCGGCTTCGCTGAGCTCGACCGCGTCGCGCCGCACCTCGGAGACGACCATCTCCTTCGACGCCGACGCCGCATCTTCCGTCGGCGGCGCCGCTGCCGCTTTCGCGACGACCGCCGCGATCGCCGTGTGCGCCGCTGCGAGATCGGCGACGAGATCGGGCTCGGCCGGCGCAGCCGCTGCGCCCGGCACAGCTCCGAGCATGCTCGGCTCGGGGTTGGCTCCCTCGGCGCGCTCGGCCTGGGCGCGCTTGGCCTCGGCTGCCGCCTTCACGCGCGCGGCGTAGAGCTTGGCCTCCTCGGCGGCCGCCGAGCGTGCGGCGGCCTCGCGTTCTTTGGCCTCCGCTTCCTCGCGCAGCGAACGCTCGATCCGCGCCTTGTCGATCTCGGCCTGCACGCGCTCCGCGGCGCGCGCTCGCTCGCGCTCGGCCTCGGCCTCGGCTTCGGCTTTCGCGCGGTCCGCTTCGAGCTTGGCCTTTGCGGCCGCGATCACGCGCGCATCGGCCTCGGCTCTCGCCTTGGCTTCCGCGTCGGCCTTGGCCGTCGCTTCTGCTTCGGCCTTGGCCTTGGCTTCCGCCTCTGCCTCGGCTTTCGCCTTGGCTTCCGCTTCGGCTTCGGCTTTCGCCTTGGCTTCCGCTTCGGCCGCTACCGCTGCCTCCGCTTCTGCCTCGGCACTGCCGTCGACGACGACGCTGTCCTCGGTCGGGAAGATCTTGTTTCGCTCGTCGGCGTCGGTGAGTGCCTCGAGCCGCTCGCGCTCGTGATCGCGCGTGACGTGATCGATCTCGCCCGCGGCGTTGTAGGCCGGCACGACCGTCGACAGCGGGCCGACCTCGCCGCCGATCACGCGCGGCACCAGTGCGCCCCAGTCGATCTCGCCGGGCTTGGCCACCGGCATCGGCAGCGGCGTCGCCGCGCGGCGCTGCTTCTTGCGGCGTTGCTTCTTCTTCTTGCCGGGCGGCGGGACGACCGCGACGCGCTTGGTATCGATCGATGCCGTGCGCTCGACGACCGTGTCGCGCGTCTCGTTGCCGACGAGCCATTCTTCGATCGCGAGCACGGCGCGCCACGACGTGCGCAAGCGGTCCTCGTGGAGCACGCGCAAGAGGCCGGCCTCGAGTGCCTTTTGCGTGATGCGCAGCGTCTCGAACACGCGATACGGCGAGTCTTCCAGCACGTCGGCGAGCACGTGGTGACCGTCGAACATGCGCAACACGCCGTGGACCTCGGTCGGCACCTGTTTGCCGAACGCGCCGAGGCGCTGCGTGTCTTGCTCGAGCACCATCGACGGCGAGAGCTGCTCGGCGCTCTCGCGCACGCCTTCGAGGAAGCGGTCGGCGTCGGCAAACAGCTCGTCGGTCGGCAGCGGGATCTGCTGGCGGCGCACGATGTCTTCGCGGCTGAAGTCGAAGCGCGCGTCGGTCCACAAGAGGAGCTGATGGAACGCGGCCTGGCCGTAGATCAGGCCGACCTGCGCCGACGTGATCTCGCCGCGGTAAAACCGGATCTCGCCGCGCCGCAGCCCGCGCACCATCGTGAGGACGGCGCTGCGCCCGAGCGCGGACAGCGCGCGGACCAGCGTGTAGACACCTGTCGTTTCGGCCAGGCTGCCGGCGAAGTGATCGCGCTGCGCCGGAGGCTGATCGCGCAGGATGCGGCCGACCGTGACGACGTCGCGCAAGAATGCCGGATGGCCGATGACCTCGTCGGCGCCAGCGGCCGCGGCTTCGTCACGCGTCGCGCCGGTGCCGGCAAAGACGATCGGCAGGTCGCGCACGAGCTCGCGCGTTCGGCGCAGCAGCTCGACCGCACGGCCATTCGCGCCGCCGACCACGGCCACGCCGCCGACGCCGTCAAGCGCGAGTGTGCCCAAGTCTGCCGGGATCGCGGGAGCCTCGACCGGGATGCCTTCGCGCTCGAATCCGAGCTGGACCTGAGCGGCCGCCCGGGGATCGGGGTCGAGCACGAAGACTTTCGAGGACCCCGCCATGAGCGAAGTTGCAGTATAAACCTCGACGAAGGACCACGGGTCTTTCGCGTCTCCTTCTTACAATGATCGTTCTCGAGATCCTGCACGGCACCGCGCCTCAAAAATCGCATCGCGTCACGGGAGCGTCCGCGACGATCGGGCGATCGCCTGCGAGCACGGTCGTGGTCACCGACTATCACCTCTCCGGCGACCACGCTCAGATCACGCAGATCGGCGACCACTACGTGTTCCGCGATCTGCGTTCGACGAACGGCTCCGCGGTCGAGCGCCGCGGCAAGCGCATGCCGGTCGATGCGACGGCGCGCTGGGAGATCGCGCTCGCCGACGGCGACACGCTGCTGCTCGGCAACCGCAACGATCCGGTGCGCATCTCGGTCCGCATCGGCGACGAATCGGAAGACGATCTCGGCGATCGGTTGATCGCGTCGCGCTCGATCATGGACCTGCCGCAGGTCACCGATCAGCTCGACAACGAGCCGGCCGAGGCGCTGCGCGTCTACAAGGCGCTCCAGCCGCTCGGCGCGCGGCTCGAGCCCAACGAGGTGATCGACGCGATCGTGACGGCGACGTTCGAGCTGCTGCCGCGCGCGACGCACGTCGCGATCTTGCTGCGCTCGGAGAGCGACAAGGATCGGTTCGCGCTCGCAGTCTCGCGCCAGCGCACGCCGTCGGCGTCGACGACCGGGCCCGATCCGGTGCGCGCGAGCCGCGCGGTGCTGCGCCGCGTGCTCGCCGATCGCGCGGCCGTGCTGACCGCGAACGCGCAAGAAGAGCTGTCGACGAGCGAATCGATCATGGGCGGCCAGATCTTGTCGATGCTCGCGATGCCGCTGTGGCGCGGCGACGACATCATCGGGCTCATCCAGGCCGACAACCGCGCGTCGACGAACATGTTCGCCGACCGCGATCTCGAGGTCTCGCTCTTGCTCGGCTCGCAGGCCGCGCTCGCGGTCGACAACGCGACGCTCGTGCAGCGGCTGCGCGTCGCCGAGGAGCGGGCGCGCGGCGAGAACGTGTACCTCAAGCGCCGCGAGACCAAGATCAAGTTCGACAACATCATCGGCGAGTCGCCGGCGATGAAGGCGGTGTTCAACCAGCTCGAGCGCGTGATCGACACGCGCGCGACGGTGTGCATCGAGGGCGAGACCGGCACCGGCAAGGAGCTGATCGCGAGCGCGATCCACTACCAGTCGCAGCGCCGCGACAAGATGTTCGTCGCGCAGAACTGCGCCGCGCTGCCCGAGAACCTGCTCGAGAGCGAGCTGTTCGGCCACAAGCGCGGCGCGTTCACGAGCGCGGACTCCGACAAGAAGGGCCTGTTCGAGATCGCCGACGGCGGCACGCTGTTCCTCGACGAGATGGGTGAGATGCCGCTCTCGCTCCAGGCCAAGCTCCTGCGCGTGCTGCAAGAGGGCACGATCCGCCCCGTTGGCGCGACCACCGAGAAGCAGGTCGACGTCCGCATCATCTGCGCGACCAACCGCGATCTGTCGGCCGAGGTCGAGAAGCAGCGGTTCCGCCAGGACCTCTACTACCGGCTGATGGTGTTCCCGATCAAGCTGCCGACGCTGCGCGAGCGGCGCGAGGACATCCCGCTGCTCGCCGGGCACTTCTTGAAGCGGTACGCCGAGGAGTATCGCGTCGAGTTACCGGGCTTCTCGCAGGACGCGCTCGACGCGCTCGCGTCGTACGCATGGCCGGGCAACATCCGCGAGCTCGAGAACGAAGTGCAGCGCATCGTGATCCAGGCCGAGTCGGGCCACTGGATCGAGGTGACCGATCTGTCGCCGCGGCTGCGCAAGATCGAAGGCACGGTCACGCGCATCGCGCCGAAGCAGGGCACGCTCAAAGAGATGATGGAGCAGGTCGAGCGCTGGCTGATCGCGGAAGCCTTGCGCGATCACGGCGGCAACAAGACGAAGACCGCCGCGACGCTCGGCATCACCCGCGAGGGTCTGCACAAGAAGCTCGCGAAGTTCGGCGTGTGACTACTTCTTCGCCGAATTGAACAGCGAGCCGAGGCCGGGGATGGCGCTGATGATGTCGCCGATCGCCGACTTGCCGGCGCCGACCGCGCACCCGATCGCGGCGCCGTGCGGTCCGGCGTGGAAAAAGCCTGCGACCGCGCCACCGGCGCAGCCCTCGGCTGCATCGACGACGTCGCCGCCGACCTGACCCGCGAACTTGCCGAGGTCGGGCCCGGGAGCGGGCGCGGGTGCTTTTTTCGTCGCTGCGCCGGCGCCGCCGACGACGAACGCGAGATCGAAGCTGCTGATCGTTTCCATGGTGCAACGGTGTGCTGCATGCGCAGTGCCGTGCGCAGCCTCGCGATACCCTTGGTAGACGCGTGGCGGATCGAGTTGCGCGACGCAAAGCCGGTAGCCGTCAACCGCGAGCGACAAATTCACTAACGCGTCGAGATCAGCGGCACCGACGAGGGCATGCCCGCTGCAAATGCCTCGGTCACCATGACGAGCTTATCGATCAGCGAGCTAGCGGCCGTGACCGGCGGCAACAAATGGACGGCGCTCGGCGAGGCAGCCGACTACGCGGTCACTCACGCGCCCGCGCTCGGCAGGTCCGCGGAGACAATCCTCGAGCAGAAGATCAAGGGCATTCGCGATTTGACGGGGGTTTCGGTCAACTCGATTCGCAAGATGATCGCCACGCACGGCATCGACAAGGTCGAAAGCTCGGCATGGCAGGCGGTTCGCAACAGGATCGCAAAGTAGTGAAGTGATAGCGTGCGGGCATGCCTCGCACGCTCTACGTCGGCAGCAAGCGCTACTCGTCGTGGTCGCTGCGGCCGTACCTCGCGCTCGCACACGCGCGCATCGAATTTACGACCGAAACGATCCCGCTCGATCGGCCCGACACCAAGCAGCGCATCGCCGCGGTGAACCCGGCCGGCAAGGTCCCGGTGCTCCACGACAGCGGCCTCGTGATCGGCGACTCGCTCGCGATCTGCGAGTACGCGGCCGAGCTCGCGCCCGACGCCGGGCTGTGGCCGGCCGATCGCGCGACTCGTGCTCGCGCGCGCGCGATCGCGTGCGAGATGCACGCCGGCTTCGTGGCGCTGCGCCGCGAGATGCCGATGGATCTCGGCGCGCACAAGCCCGGTTTCGGCCGCACGCCCGAATCGCTCGCCGACATCGCGCGCGTGACGCAAATCTGGCGCGACGAGCTGGCGGCGAGCGGCGGCCCGTTCCTGTTCGGCGCGTTCACGATCGCCGATGCGATGTTCGCGCCGGTGGTCACGCGGTTCGTGACCTATGCCGTCGAGCTCGACGCTGCATGCGCGAAGTACGTGCACGCGATCGGCGAGCTGCCGGCGATGCGCGCGTGGACGCACGACGCCGCGAAGGAATCGGCGAGCCGGTGACCATCGGTGCACTGATCGATCGCCTCTTCGCGAAGTCGGGATGCGATCCGGGCTTTGGCGAGGATCCCTGGAAGAAGCAGCCGATCGTCGCGTTGGCGAAGGTCGGCATCAAATCGAAGGAGCTGGCCGCGTACGAGCAGGCGATCGGCACGGCCAAGCGGCGCGAACGCGTCTCGGCGCTCCTCACGAGCGCGTACTGGAACGTCCATCCGGTGCGGACGCCGAAGAGCCTCTTGTTCGGGGCATCGCCGTCGCAGCTGGTCGCGTTCCTCGCGGGCATGCAGCCGATCGCGGAAGATCCCGACAGCGGTGCGATCTACGCCGTTGCCTGGGATGGCTCCGGGGTCGCGAGCTTCGAGTTCAACGGCGGCGACGGTGGCTTCGTCGTCGAAGCGCCGTCGCTCGAAGCGCTGTTGCGCGGCCCGAAGAAGCGTCCAGCCGACAAGGCGAAGCTCGAGCGGCGCTACAGCTCGAACATCTGGATCGCGCAGATGCTGTACGACCGAAAAGATTGGTACTGCGACGACAGCGCGGACGACATCCTCGCGGCCATTTCAGACGCGCGACCGTCGGCGGACTACAAGAAGGATCGCGCGTCGCTCGGCGCACGTCCCGATCTCGCGGCGAGCTGGCTGCTGGCGCACGCGCTCGCCGGCCGCGACGCCCTGCTCGCCGATTCGATCGCCGCGACCGCCAGGCAGAAGCATCCCGCGATCCAGGAGCTGCGCGAGAAGCTCGCGAAGCCGCGCGCGATCGACAAGCTCCTCGCGAAGAAGACGTCGCTGACCGCCGACGAGCTCGCGCAGATTCGCGCCGCGTTGCGCTAGCTGTCGTCGTCGACGTCGCTCGCCGGCGGCGGCGTGAACGGCGTCTCCGACAGCTGGGCCATCGCGGTCGCGAGGTTCGCGACGGTCACCGACGGCGGCGCGTTGCGCTCGAGCATGAACGCGCACGTCGCGCACGACGTGACGACCATGCCGCCGCCGGTCGCCTGCACCTCGGCGAGCCGGCGCTTGCTCATCTGATCGGCGATCTGCGGCATCGTCTTCGGCAACAGGCCACCGCCGCCGCAGCACTCGGTGTCGCGCTTGTGCCATGCGAGCTCGCGAACCTCGGCGAGCTGCGAGAGCGCGCGCCGCGGCGCCTCGATGACGTCGTTGTAGCGCGCGTGATAGCAGGGGTCGTGGTAGTAGACGCTCTTGCGGTTGACGGGGCAGGCGAGGCTTTGTGCCGCCGGCGCCAGCACGTCGGCGAGCGAGACGACCTCGGGCCGCATCTGCACGCCCTCGGCGGGGTACTGCGCGCGGATCGCGTACAGGCAGGCCGAGCAGTTGATCGCGATCTTGCGAAAACCTCGCATGGCCGCGGCGACGCGCCCGGCGTGCCACCGAAAGAGATCGCGATGGCCGGCCGCGAGCAGCGGATAGCCGGCGCACGCCTGCGGCGCCTGCGCGATCGCGACGTCTTGCCCGACGCGGTCGAGGATCGCGAGCGCCGCGGCGATGTCCTCGGCGCCCTTGTCGATCGCATCGCAGCCGGGCCACAGGCCGAGATCGCCTTCGGTGGCCATCCGGTCGGCGAACTGCATCTGGAGCTGCGCCGACAGCCGCTGCTCGCGCGCGCGGAACCGTTCGCTGTAGCCCGCGAGCGCCGGATGCGGCACGCCCTTGTCGGTCGCGGCCGCGCGGCCGGTGAACAGCACGAGGCCGGGCTCGTTGCCGTGAACGCAGTACACGGTGCAGTGCCGGCAGCCGGTGCATGCCCACAGCGGATCGGTCGACTCGGCGTTCCAGCTGTCGTGCCCGAGGCGCAGCTGGTTGAGCCGGTCCATCTTGACCTGCGGGATGTACGTTTCCTTGCCGCTCGCCGTCGAGACCGGGCACGCGTGCCGGCACATCTTCGGGCAGAACGTGCAGTAGTCGAGCTGCTTCGCAACCGAGTCGGCGGAGAACTCCGTCATCGAGCGGATCTTAGTTCAGGCCGTCGACGCGAGCACGCAGCTGCTCCAGATCACGAGCGATGCGCGGATTCTGCGGCTCGAGGATCGCGAGCCGCTCGAGCACGTCGAGCGAGCGCGGGAGATCGCCGTTGCGTCCGTAGATCCCCGCGAGATTGACGAGCATTCGTGCGACGATCTGCCGCTTGCTGGCCGCGGCGATGACGCTAGGCTCGAGCACGGCGGTCGGCGTAGTGGTCTGGCGCAGGAGCGTCTCGAGATCGGCGGGCGCGAGCGAGCGACCGCGATTGTAAGGATCGAGAAACAGCCACGCGTCTTCGATCGCGACGCGCACGAGAAAGTGGCCGGGGAAGTTCACGCCCTGCGCGAGCACGCCGACGCGGCGCGCGACTTCGACGTAGAGCACCGATAGCGAGATCGGAATGCCGACGCGGCGATCGAGGACCTCAGCCAGGAAGCTGTTTCGCGGATCGTAGTAGTCCTCGAGGTTGCCCGCGAAGCCCATGCGATCGAACAACCAATCGCTGATCGCGCGAGCGCGTCCCGCGCCGTTCGTCGCACGCGCGACCTCGGGGCCCACTTTGTCCGCGATCTCGTCGAGCAGATCGCGATACGACTCGAGATCGCGCCGCGGGTATTCCCACGCGCCGATCAGCAGCGCCGCGTGGTCCAGCGAGAAATCATCTCGCACGACGACCTCGGCGAACCGGGCAAGGCCCGGGCTGCTCTCCATGGTCCCGAGATTACCATTCACGCGCCTGCCCTCGTGGAGAGTTTGTGCGAAGATGAGGGTGCGTTATGTCTGACGATCCGCGGCCGGGCACGATCGTCGGCGGCCGCTACGAGCTCCTCGAAGTCGCAGGGCGCGGCGGTATGGCCGATGTCTGGCGCGGTCGAGTGCGCGGCGACTCGGGATTCGTACGAGACGTTGCCGTGAAGCAGATGCACCAGAATCTCGCGGAGCAGCCGCCGTACGTCGCGATGTTTGTCGAAGAAGCGCGGCTCGGCTCGATGTTGCAGTCGCCGAACGTGGCCGAGGTTCACGACTTCGTTCACGACGCGGGCCGCTATTACATGGTGCTCGAGTGGATCGACGGCATCGACCTCGGGACGTGGATCCGCTGGCACGCGCAGCGCAACGAGCCCACGCGGTGGGAGCTAGTCGCTGCGGTAGGTGTGGGAATCTTGCGCGGGCTCGCGGCAGCACACGAGCGGCTCGGTCCCGACGGCCGGCCGCTGCCGGTCGTGCATCGCGACGTGTCGCCGCACAACGTGCTGCTCACGACGCGCGGCATGGTGAAGCTCATCGACTTCGGCCTGGCGCTCGCCAACGATCGCTCGCAGGAGACGACCGAGCCCGGCATCGTGAAGGGCAAGATGTCGTATCTCGCGCCGGAGATCGTCGCAGGCGGCCGGCCGCTCCCCGAAAGCGATCAGTTCGCGTGCGGCTCGGTGCTGTGGGAGTCGCTCGTCGGCCGCAAGCTGTTCGAGGGCACCACCGACTACGAGACGTACACGCGCCTGCGCGACTGCATGGTGCAGCCGTTGCGGCCGCTCCGGCCCGACGTGCCGCAGCCGTTCGTCGCGATCGTGCAGCGCGCGCTGTCGCCGACGATCGACGCGCGGTTTCCGTCGGTGCGCGAGATGGCGCGCCAGATCGGCACCACGCTCAAGAAGGTCCAGCTCCGCAAGGATCTGCACACGGTGCTCGCGCGCACCGTCGAGGAAGCGCGCGCCGGCATGGGCCTCGGGCCGCTCACCGGCGATCCGTCGTCGGCGACGCCGGTCGCGCAGATCGTCGGCGACGACACGCCGCGCATCGAGCTCGCGCCGAAGGTCGAGACGCGGGAATCGATCGCGACCGCGACGCTCGACAAGCTGCGCGGCTTGCGCCACCGTTTGCCGTTCTTCGGCAGGCGCCGCAGAGACTAGGGCGAGCTTGCGAGCCCGCATCCGTACAGGCGAGCGTCGCGCGAGCCGATCCTAGCGACCGGTCGCGCGGACGATCGACCGGCGAAGCGGACACGCTCCGCGACGG
>Ga0070665_100002780_pt1 | contig 18969 bp, 17 predicted proteins | sample KBSS13metaG_FD_65862 | JGI IMG/M metagenome (GOLD analysis project Ga0070665, IMG submission 65862) | Switchgrass rhizosphere microbial communities from Kellogg Biological Station, Michigan, USA - KBS S1-3 metaG | ecosystem: Host-associated > Plants > Roots > Rhizosphere > Soil ...
AGTAGGTGTATGTACCGCAGCACCTACACGGAAATAATCGTTGAATTTATATATTGCTCCTATCTTAAGGTTAATTCCTGCTCCACTGGTAATCAGGCTTTCAGAATAATTGTAGCTGGAGAAAGTTGACGTTGGATTCAAAGCGGTTTCTGTAACCTGCGCATCTCTTTGATAGTTAATTACAGGTATTCCGATAGTAGCGCCAAGCATTAAGTGCTCCATATAATTCCCGCCAAACGATATGACAGCTTCACTTATCCCCCCACGCTCGCTTACTATGTGATTCTGCTTAATTCCTGCTTGCCAGGGCACTAATGTTCTGTACAACCCCTGCGACGAATCATAGGCAATAAGACCAACGCTATTAGCTGCATCGCCTAATCCATTTTGATTTCCGCTATTTTCATCTCCTGCAAACAACTCAGAATAGCTACTGCTATTAGTGCCGGAGTTATTGCCACTATAGTTATAATCCCGGTTAAAATCAGCAAGTCTATTAAAACCAATGGCAAAGGAAACAGACTTCCATTTGCTGCGCTCATATCTTCTGCCTTTTAGACCGTTGCTAAATACAACGCCGACATTATTGAAATTAAAACGTGTATTGTTGTCACTTGTTCCATTACCCTGGTAAGTTGCATCTACAGAGTTCATTCTAAGGGCAGGCGTTAGCATTATTTCCGATGTTCTGTAAATGCCTATACCTGCAGGGTTTACACTCAGGGAACTAAAATCACCACCTACTGAACCCAATGCATTACCAAAGCCCACAGAACGTGCAGTACCCATGGGTGACAAGTACGAATAACGAAGCGCATCTGTTACATCCTGCGCATATATTGACGAGGAAAATCCTGTAGCCAGCAACAGACTTAGGGATAAAATTTTTCCACTATTCATAGATGATTTTTTAAGTTAAAATTTGGACAAATAACATGCCGTTATGTTTAAACACGGCAGTGTCTTAAATAATTTTTAACAAACCTATAGAAATAAAAATGTCCCGTTACTAACGGGACACTGTATGTAAGCTGATTTTAATCATTGTTATCTGCGGCCACCACCCATACTGTGACTTCCGCCTCCGCCGCCAAAACTGCGACCACCACCTCCGCCGCCACCAAAGCTGCGTGCGCCGCCACCAAAACCACCACCGCCAAAGCTGCGTGCTGCAGGGGCATTCATGTGAGGAGCGCTGTAAGATGGGCCGCTTGAGCGCGGTGTATTATATGCCGGACCGGCGCTACGCATAGGGGCTGGAGCACTATTGTATTGTCTGCCGCCTCCGTTATACGAGTTATAATTTTGTGGTGTATACCCTCCACTCGGAGCCCTTTGCATTCTGCCGGTATTATTTATTTGACCGTTATTATTATAGCTACGTCCTACAGGAGCATTAGGGTTACTAACCATTCTATTGCCATTAGGCACCATTGAAGTGCGGGATGCAAAGGGGCGAACTGTAGTACCATATACTGCGCGATAACCTAAACCATTATAGCGACTGTTTGCAGCATAGCGCGGACCATACAAAACGGTATGTGCACCTGTGTAGCCGCCATATCCATTGTACAAACCACCATAATAGCCGTTCCAGAAGCCGCCATAGTATGGACCAAACCAACCACCGGCATACATTGGATAACCCCAGCAACTAAAACCAGGATAACCATACCATGTATTCCATCCCCAATAAGAAGACCAATAAGGACCGCCGAAACCGAAACCTACAGATATGCCAGAGCCCATCCATGGATTATAACCCCAATAAGGGTCAGTCCAGAATGGATCATACCAGTAAGGATTGTAATAAGGGCTATAGTAACCCATATTATAAAAAGGTTGATTAAAGCGACGCAAATGGGACGCATAAGTATAATCGTCATTATAGTCTATATACTCTTCCGTATTACCCTCATCGCTGGAATTGTTATAATCTGCCGTTTGATCCTGCTGGGCGTTCTCATCCTGATACTCAGATTGATAGGCGGGACGATTGTTATTATAACGACGGTCATCAGTACTCCGCTGCTTTTCCATTTCAGAGCCGTTACTGTATATATCGTCGCTTTGAGCAAAAGCACCCAGTGGGGCCATGCTCAAAATTAGTGCACCGATAAAAAGAAGACGTTTCATGTCTATTTGAAGTTTTACGTAAAATTTCCTTAGTGAAATTAGTACTTTTGCCACTCTTCACCAATATTATATAGACAGCGAAAAATATGCCAAGTTTAATATGAGCAGCGTTTTAACAAGTCGTAAAGATGATTATGCCCAGTGGTATAATGACATAGTATTAAAAGGCGGACTGGCCGACTATTCGGCAGTGCGCGGATGCATGGTTATAAAGCCTCATGGGTATGCCCTTTGGGAGAATATGCAGCATGTATTAGACAAAATGTTTAAGGATACGGGCCACCAGAACGCTTATTTCCCCTTATTCATACCCAAGAGCTTTTTGAGTAAGGAAGCAGCTCACGTAGAGGGGTTTGCCAAAGAGTGCGCCGTTGTGACACATTATCGTCTTAAAAACGACCCTAATGGTGGTGGCGTAATCGTGGACCCTGAGGCAAAGCTGGAGGAAGAGCTTATTGTTCGCCCTACTTCTGAAACCATTATCTGGAGCACGTATAAAAACTGGGTGCAGTCTTACCGAGACCTTCCCCTGCTTATAAACCAGTGGGCCAATGTAGTGCGCTGGGAAATGCGTACCCGCCTGTTCCTGCGTACCGCAGAGTTTCTGTGGCAGGAAGGCCATACAGCGCATGCTACCCGCGAAGAAGCCATAGAAGAAACCCGCAAAATGCTGGATGTATATGCCACATTTGCAGAGGAATATATGGCTGTGCCTGTGATACGTGGTGTAAAGACTGCCAACGAACGATTTGCAGGTGCAGAAGACACTTATTGCATAGAAGCATTGATGCAGGATGGCAAGGCACTGCAGGCCGGTACCTCTCATTTCCTGGGGCAGAATTTTGCTAAGGCATTTGATGTGCAGTTCTCTAACAAGGAGAACAAGATGGACTATGTATGGGCTACCTCCTGGGGTGTTTCCACTCGTTTGGTGGGTGCATTGGTTATGGCTCATAGCGATGATAACGGGCTTGTACTGCCTCCACGTCTTGCACCACTGCAGGTAGTGATAGTGCCTATCTACAACAAGGATATGGAAGCAAGGCAGAAGATAGATGATACTGTGGCTACGATAATGAAAGATCTGAAGGCTAAAGGCATAAGCGTGAAGTATGATAATGACGATAACACAAGACCGGGCTGGAAATTTGCCGAATATGAACTGAAGGGTATTCCCGTGCGCATAGCTATGGGCTCCCGCGACCTGGAAAACGGGCAAGCTGAGGTTGCACGTCGTGATACTAAGGAAAAAGCCTCTTATAAGCTTGAAGGGCTTGCAACAAGCATTGAAGAATTGCTGGCAGGCATTCAAAAGCAGATGTTTGAAAAGGCACTTAAGTTCCGTGATGAAAATATAACTAAGGTTGATAGCTGGGATGATTTTGTAAAAGTGCTGGATGAAAAGGCCGGCTTTATTTCCGCTCACTGGGACGGCACACCTGAAACAGAAGAAAAAATAAAGGAAATGACAAAGGCTACTATACGCTGCATACCACTGAATAACGAACAGGAAGCAGGCAAGTGTGTACTGACAGGCAATGCTTCTTCACAGAGAGTTTTGTTTGCAAGGGCTTATTAATTTTAATATTTATTTTTATTATTGTTATCCAAACACACCTTAAACTATGTATCAACAGAACGAAAATAACCACCTGGAGATTGATCATGTAGGACGAGCATATATACTGGAGACTGTACGCTGGACAAAGTTTTTAGCGATACTTGGATTTATAGTAATGGGCCTTGTTTTCATATCAGGATTATTGCTGGCGGTGGTGATGCCTTCATTATCTTTATTTCCGGGCGCAGGTACTTCGGGAGCTGTTAACAGTGTGGGGCTGATATTTTTAGTGGGTGTTTATTTCTATCCTATTTATGCGCTTTCAAAGTTTTCAAGCAATATGAAAGTTGCTATGACTACTTCAAGTCAGCTACATCTTAATGAGGGTTTACGCTACCAGAGATCTATGTATAAATACATAGGCATACTGACTATTGTTATGCTGATATTTTATCTCCTAATGTTTTTGTTTATGGGATTTTTGATTGGTGGCTTTGCAGCTAATTATCATTAAACACTAATAACTTTATTAAGTAAAAACTGCGCTCAGTGAGCGCAGTTTTTTTATGCATTTCCTTTCATCAATATGCTTATGCCACGAGGGGTAAGAGATATTGGCGGCTTAAATATCTGTTCATCGTTTCTGCGCTTGCGGTAGGCGGTGAATATTGCTTTGTGCGATAGCAAACCGATCACTTTCTTTTCTTTATCGTGGCTTACTACAGGCAGCACATCTATGTCATAACGGTCCATAATGTCTATGGCTATGCTTAGCTTGTTGTATTCGTAGATATAGGGTGTGCTATTACTAATCAGCTGGCTTACGGGTGCGGCATCGTTGTGTTGCTTGTCAAACAGCAGGCTTCTTTTTACTACACCTTTATAATTCCCGGCTATGTCTGTAATTACAAATGCTGTTGTTTGTCCCTGCTCTATTGGATGAGTCTTTATCCATTCACGCGCTTCCTTTATAGTGATATCTGCATCCAGCAATTTGGCTTCTTCTTCATATACATCCTTTACCGTTACTGATCGCAGCACATCGGGCTCGTATGAATGAGGGGCAAATACGCCACGGCGCTCTATCTTCTCTGTCATTATCGTTCCCTTCATCAGGAAGAAAGAAATAAAATATGCTGCTGTGCATGCACCTAGCAATGGCAATAAACCATGCGGCTGCATGGTAGTCTCCAATGCGAATACAATAGACGTAAGCAATGCCCTTGATGCGCCCGCAAACATGGCTGCCATACCTATCAATACACAGGTCATAACGTTTACTTCGCTGCCGGGGAACAAGGCAAGTGTAGCCACGCCTAACAGGCCGCCTAATGCGCCACCTATAGTAAGCAAGGGTGCCAGTGTACCACCTGATGTACCACTGCCCAGTGATATAACCCAGGAGAGGAACTTCAAAAAACAAAGTGTGAGCAACAACTGTACAGTCAAGTTACCCGACAAGAGATCACTGATATTGCTGTAACCAACACCTAATGTACGTGGAGCAAAATAACCAACCACACCTACAGCAACCGCACCTATAGCAGGCCACCACATCCAGTGAATTGGCAGCTTTTCAAACAAGTCTTCTACCAGGTACACGCTTTTTGAAACTAAGGCAGCAGCAACGCCTATGATAGCTCCCAATATAACATATACGACCATTGCCAGGCTGGTAGGCTCCGGTATAGTAGGCATTGCAAATACCGACTCTGAGCCAAATAATGCATAGTGTGCCGCAGCACCTGTGACACAGGAAAGCGCTACCGGTATAATAGAGCGTGGTGAAAACTCAAACAGCAATAATTCAATGGCAAGCAAGACGGCGGCAAGTGGTGAACCGAATATAGCAGCCATACCCGCACAAGCACCAGCGGCCAGCATTATCTTTCGCTCGCTGGAGGTGATCTTCATTATCTGCCCGGTGAATGAGCCGAAAGCGCCGCCTGTGGCTATAATAGGCCCTTCTGCACCAAACGGGCCACCGGTGCCGATAGCAAAGGCTGCGGATATAGGCTTTAAGAAAGTGATGATGGGTTTTATCTTACTATCGTTAGTGAGCACCTGTTCCATAGCTTCGGGTATACCATGACCACGGATAGCAGCAGAGCCAAAACGTGCCATGATACCCACTATTATACCACCTACAATAGGCACCAATATTACCATGAGCCCAAGGTGATTGCCTGCGGGTGACGAATTAGCAAAAGAGAACTTGCCGTAAAATGCAAGGTTGGTGATGAGGCTTATAAGCCCTACCAATATCTTAGCAACGAAGCCAATAATTATAGCATTAATAATAGCCTGTATGCTCAGGTAAAAAACGCGTTTACCAACAGGATGATTTTTTTGTTCCAGAACTTCAGGTTCATAGTCCATGGTTAATGATGGAGAAATAGGAATAGCACCTGGTGCTCCTGGTTCAGTTTCTTTTCGGGACATGCTTCGTAAAATGTTGTAATGCCGCTAAGACTGTTATAATTACGGCTAATGTGGCCGCAAAGTTATACAAACGAGAAATGCAACGGAGGCATTTATACCAACTACGAATGTAAATTAATTTGATTAATCCCTAATCAATAGAACCACAACACATTGCAAATGCTTTTAATCTCATTTTAATTATCCTTCGTACATTTTCTCTATCTGGGCTGCATATTTCTGTTCTATTATTTTGCGTTTGAGCTTGAGTGTTGGTGTGAGCTCGCTGCTGTCTATGGTCCACTCATGGGCGAGCAAAGTGAATTTCTTAATCTGCTCAGGATGGCCGAACAGCGGGTTGTATTTATCAATTACACCCTGCATCAGCGCTATTGTTTCAGGCTGCTGTATGAGCTCAGCGTTATTGTCGGAGAAGGTTTTATTTGGGTTCTGGTCTTTTAGTGTTTTGCGTACATTATTGAACGCGGGAACGATTAAAGCACTTACAAATTTTCTACCGGCACCAATTACCATCATCTGCTCTATAAGCGAGCTCTCTTTCATTTTGTTCTCTATCACCTGAGGAGCAACATACTTACCACCTGAAGTTTTGAATATTTCTTTTTTGCGGTCTGTAATTTTCAGGAAGCGACCTTCTACCCACTGACCTATGTCGCCCGTGTGAAACCAGCCACCTTCCATCGCTTCAGCAGTTTGCTGCGGGTGCTTGTAGTAACCCATCATAATGTTATTGCCACGGCATAATATTTCACCATCATCCGCAAGCTTTACTTCTACATTATCTATCAGCGGGCCTATGGTGCCTACCCTTCTATCTTCAGGCTCGAAACGATTAACAGATACAACAGGAGATGTTTCCGTTAAGCCGTAGCCTTCCATGATAACTAAATGCGCGGCAGTGAAAATGCGTATCAATCGCTCCTGACAAGCTGCGGAACCTGTAACAATTGCTTTTACATTGCCACCTAAGGCTTCACGCCATTTGCTAAAGACCAGCTTGTTTGCAATGCTTAGCTGTATGCGATACCAAAGGCTGCCATGGTTTACATTATCAAAACGCTTAGCAAGCTCTAATGACCAGAAAAACAAAGCACGCTTAATGCCCTTCAGTGTAAGGCCAGTATTGAAGATACGCTCATATACTTTTTCCAGCAGGCGCGGTACCGTTGTGAAGACCATCGGTTTTACCTCCTTAAGGTTGTCGCCTATAGTATCCATGCTTTCGGCATAGTAAATAGAGATACCTGCCTGTAAATAAATGTAGCTTACAGTGCGCTCAAATACGTGATTGAGCGGAAGAAAGCTTAAAGCACGTTCGCCCTTCTTAGCAAATGTAAATGCAGGCATAGAGTCCTGCACGTTGCTTACTATATTCTTATGGCTCAGCATTACACCCTTAGGATCGGCAGTGGTGCCGGAGGTATAAATGATAGTAGCCAGCGTTTCTGTAGTGATGCGCGCGATAACACTTTCGTCCGGCTGCAGGTTTTTATTTACCAGCTCATTCCAGTTGCTTACACCATTTATGGGGTCGAAAGAGTAGATATGTTTTAATGAAGGTATCTGCGCGAAGACAACTTTAAACCGCTCGTATAGTTCTGCATTGGCAATGAACAAAATACTTACAGCCGCCTCATTGAGAATGAATGCAAAGTCGTTAGGGCTAACCGTAGGATAGATAGGTGTAAGCACGGCACCTGTGAGCTGTACCGCCACATCCGTCATTATCCACTCGGGCCTGTTGGGTGATACTATAGCTATCTTTTCCTGCTGTTCGGGCTCAAGCACCTGATTAGAAATACCCAGTGACAAGATACCACCAGCGAGCCTGCGAGCCGTGCTCCAGACTGTGGATGCGCTATATGTGCGCCATTGGCCGTTTTCCTTAGCCGCAAGCATTATATCCTCTGCTCCTTCTTTGCTGCGCTGCTCTATAATATCAAAAAGACGTGCTACCATACCTAAATTTAACAAAAATGCACATTCGCCAATAACATAAGTATTACTAAACTACTATTTATTGTTCGACAGGTCACGAGTAATCTTAGTAAATCCAATTATTTCGCCTGGGGCATCGTGTATTGCTGTAATGGTGACCCTTGCCCAAAAGGTGGAACCATCCTTGCGTACACGCCATCCTTCATGTCTGGCAGCACCAGCCTGCCGGGCAATATCAAGCAAACGTTCCGGCAATTGGTTGTCCTGATCCTTTTGAGTATAAAATATTCTGAAATTTTTGCCGACAATCTCATCAGGATGATAGCCTTTTATTTTCTCCGCGCCTTTATTCCAGTTTTCAATGTTGCCATTTTTATCCAGCATAAGGATAGCATAATCTTCAATTTCCTCTACCATTTTGTTATATCTTAACAGCTTCAAATCTTTGTTGCCCATTGATTCATTAATGATAGACTGGATTTTACCATCGAGAATGCCCGTTGCTTCGCTAATCATATTGAGCCACTCAGTATCCACCCGATAATCTCCATCTTTAACCATGTTTACCAAGCCAAGGACCATAGAAAGCGGGTGCCTGATATCGTGAGACTGCAATTGCGTAATGGCGCGCAATGAATCGTTTTTTGCCTCAATTTCCCTGATACGTGCCTGTAATTGCTTCTGGCTTAATTCTAACTCCAATAAAAGCGTAACCTGAGCAGACAGCATCTTTAAAGTCTTCTGCTGCGCAGGAGTAAGCTCTTTAGGCTTCACATCAAATACACACAAGGTACCGATACAGTAACCATTGCTGAGCTGTAATGGTGCGCCTGCATAAAAACGAAGTTTGGGATTATCGTGAACCAAAGGATTATTATTAAATCTTTTGTCCTTTGAAGCATCAGGTACAATTAATAAGTCTCTCTGCTGAATACTATGCTGACAAAAAGAAAACTCCCTTGGAGAGGCAAACTGATCGGCCCCGGTAGCTACCTTGATCCAATTAACATCTTTATCTAAAAGGGTTATAAGAGAGATTGGAACCTCACACAATTCTGAAGCAAAATCAGTAATAGCTTTAAACTGCTCGTATCTATCAAAATCCAAGTGTAAGAATTTCTGTACCTCTTCTAAACGTTTTTCTTCATTCATTGCTGATAATATATAAATAACGTGCCATAAATACTTTTTTTATGCTGATCAGCAATGACTTGCACATACGCACATTTCATATTTAAATAAATTAAAATTACATTATTTAATACTTAGAACCCAAGGCATATAGATAATTAAGATCGCTACCACCACAGGGGCCTGTTCCTGCCCCATAAAGGACTGCCGGGCTGTATAACCGTTATACCCCGGTAACGATAAACATATGGATCTCGTGATATGGCGTATTTTTCTTCTAAGTATTGCGCCATGGGGCTTTCAGGGTCTGCGACTCGCGGGTTAATGCCCCATTCGTGCCCCATATCCGGCTGCGCTACTTCTGATTCGTTTTGATCTTCCATAGCATCCAGCTCTACAGATGGTTGTGTGTTGCTGTCTTCTTCGACCTTTGTCCCGAGTTCAGGTAAGTTGATCTCGTTTTGGAACAATTGTCGGGGTGCTGGAACTTCTCCTGAACCTTCTTCTTGTAATTTCTGTTGTTCCTGCTTCTCTTCCAGTAGTTCTGCAATGACCTCCTGCTGGGTCGAGGGTTGTTTGGCTTTCTTGATAAAGCTATCGGTGTAGGGCAATATTTCTTTTACCAGTGCCGGGGCTTCTGTTTTTAGCTGCTCCATGAAACGGGTCATGGTTTCGATATGCTCGGACATTGTCTGCCCTGTTTTGATGCGGCCTATGGTAAGGGTGAGCTTGCGGATAATCTCCGCTTCTTCCCTTGTGGGATATGGATGGTCTTCGCGGGCTTCTATCTTGTCATTGATAGCTGCGAGCTGGCGGTAGTACTGCTCAGCTAATATAGAGGGTGTGTGACGGGCGGAACGTTTTACCTGCTGCCAGTTGCCTTCCTTCATCCATAGATACAGTGTTTTGCGGTTTACGTTTAATAGCTCTGCAATTTGTGTTTGCGGCATGTCTGTCTGGAAGTAGAGGTCGTGTGCCTGGCGGAGCTGGTCGGGTTTCTGAAGCATGGATTTATAGATTTAATGCGGCAATGTGATGGAATGCGGCAATGTGATTTCAAATGTTATTTTAGTCTTCGATTAGTATATGTTTTTTTGGCCGTAAAGTTCCAGCGCGTATTTGTTTTGGGCAAATTGGAAATCTATGGTACTACAGTTAGTGCGGTATGGTACCGCAATAACTGTAGTATGATAAAACTTTTTTCGAGGTTAACTGGTTGAGGGATAGTGCGGTATATATAGTGGTGTAACCTGAGGAAATTTTGAAAGTATTTGTTGCCGTGCACAGCGTTTCTTTGCTTTTCTTTTGCGGAAAAGAAGCTACATATTTGGAAGACATGGAATTTCGAAAGTGTTTGTTGCCGTGCACAGCGCTTCTTTACTTTTCTTTTGCGGAAAAGAAAAGTAACAAAAGAAAGCCGCCGGAAAAAAAAGCTTCCTTTTTTCCGGTTGGTGCTACTATGGGCGACAGTGCTACTGCGCTGCCTAGCTAAGGATGGCTACATTTCGTTTTGGGAAATGTGGATGAAAATCGGATTTCGGTCAATTCCGACAGCGGATATTATTGCAGATACCTAACATCTTTTCCTTTAATTCACAGGAATAGAAATATGTAACAATAGTGACAAAGTCTAAAAAGAATAAATGGTAAATTAGTATTGTAAACTCATGGATGGCAAAATGTTCAATAGCCAATATAAACCTATATTGATAAGTTTTCTACTCTTTACATTGCTCTCGATTTTTTCAGGCAACTGTTGTTGCGCGCAGGATAGTACTGATGCTGAAAAAATGCATTTGCAGGGGCATGTAAAATCGATACACGAGGTGATATACAACTCCCCATATTTTGATAATTATAGAATCCCAAATCTTGATATATCAGGACGTAGCGACTTTTTTTTCGACAAAAACGGGAATATCACTAAAAAAAATTACTATCACGGCGACGGAGGGCCTGTGGATACAATGCTGGCAAGATATCTGGGAAAATTTGAAGTCTTTCATTTGGAAACTGAATATGTTTGTCTGGGCTATAGACATGTGGAGTATTCTCGCGAAAAAGACACTCTAAAACATATTGTTACAACAAAACAAGATCAAGGTGTTGATAGCATAAAAAGTATCGAAGTATATGACGAACATTGGCGCCCAAAATATTCTATAGGATATGTAGACAATAAGATATTTTCCCGGGATAGCTTTTTCTATGGATCGCAGGCCATAAGCTTTCTGGAAAATTATGTTATGCATGGAGAAGCAATAAATAAACAACGCTTAGCTTGCTGCGCCCTTCTAGAAAATAAGTATGGCAATGACATAATTGTTAAAAAAACGCAACGGTATTCATCAGATCTCATAATAAGAATTTACGACCGCAAAAAACTAATAAAAGAAGAAGCGGAATCATCAGATACATTGCGAAACTTTTTCTTTAGACAAGAATATAAATATAATGACTTAGGCGAAGTGACAACATTATTTGCGTATAGGAAAGAAGGCCCTAAAAGCCCTAAAGACCCCGAGGATGCCGAAGATCCTGATTTCTGTGATTGCCAGGAAATCAATGAGGTTTATTATTACACCTACGATTGTTACGGAAATAGATTAACAAGTGATCATTATTACCGTAATGCCAATGATAATCTTGTAGCAATTTCAGATGGTCTTATTCAAAATGGAACTGTAGCCGACTTTACAGATCACTTAAGCTGGGAATATGATTATGATTCTCGTGGCAACATTATAGCGCAATACGAATTTCAAACACAACCCAAAAAAGATCTCCTCTGGCTTAGCTTCTTAACTATTAAATATTATTAAACCTTCTCTCTAATCCATTCTTTACTTAACAATACTGCTGCGTGATAAAGTGAATGCCACAGTAGTAATGTATGGAAATGTGAACGCATATAAGCCAACGACTGTATTTTATATTCGTAAGTCCAAAAAGCAACATACTTATTAATGCTTAACCAAATCTTGTAACACTTACGATAAATATCAGCAGAAAGAACATTAGCTGAAGGACGTGGTACAGGGTTACTCTGCGTTTTACTTTTGAGACTTTGGGTTGTTCGTTCTCAATACTGTTTTCGCCATAAAGCAATTGCTTTAACAGGACGTTTGCGGGCCATGCTGTTACTATAGCATTGAGGATGAGCAGGAACAATAAAATGAGTTTTATTTTAAACCATGCCTGATGCATGGGCATGCCATGGAAAAATATCATCATCATTATACCACCTGATATGATGAGAAAGCCTCCTAGTCCCTGTATTATGGGGAAACGGGCTATTGCCTTTGCAATAACCTGTGCTTTGCCTTTTTCAGCAGGAAGAAATTTCCATAGTTGTGCCATTGCTACAAAATTTGCAAGGACACCGCCCACCATCATTGCGATACCTGTGATGTGGCATACGAGGCCAAGATTGAACAAACTGAACATAACGATGTATTGAATGGTTATAAAATAGATTTCATTAATCGACTGAGGTATTGGCGCGCTTAGGATATACGGAACGGTAAACTTTGCTGAGGTAATAAATCTGGAATAGTGCAACAAAGAACTGTGCAATGCCTGAAGTTTCGAATATTACGTTATTGGGTATTTCGTAGGTAGGTGCAGGATAAAGCATACGCCATGCGCTAAGCTTCATGCCTGAGAAATAGAGCAGGTCTTTGAGTAAGTGATTATAGGCACCTTCAAATATCCCTATGCCCAGACTGAATACAAGGAACGTGAGCAACAGATAGATGACCAGAAAGGCTTTCTTATTAAGGTACCTATATAAAAGCAGGCACAGGATGGCAACCAGCATAACTGCGCCACCATTAGGCACTACGTCTTTTCGCCAGGGTGTATTATATACAATAGCGCCATAGTAGTGATGAAAAGAAGTGAGCAGATAAACAAGACTATTTGCAATGATGGACTCCTTTAAAAAGCTTGTTTTATTTTTTATTAAGGCTACTTGCTGCATGGTTTAATTTTAAAAATGTTTTTCTTTACTTTTGCACAGTAGTCAGATACTGAACAATTGTTTTGTATTGCAAAAAAACATGCAAATATTTTGCTGCCCAAGCACAGATAGGGATGAATGTGCGATACTGAACAAAACGTAAAAAAAGTACGGAATAATGAAACCCACATTGCAGGACGACCGCCGGACACAGAAAACCAAGAAACTGCTGGCAGATGCCTTAAGAGAGCTAATACTGGAAAAGGGCTACGATGCGGTGACCATACAGGATATAATAGACAAGGCCAATGTGGGTCGCAGCACTTTCTATGCACACTACGAAAACAAGGAGCAACTGCTGATAGGTAATATCAATTTTCAAATGGCCCTGATACACACGCCGGGGGATGACTGGGAAAACTACCCTATGGGTGTGAACCTGCACTATCTATTTGACCATACTAAAGAACAGCTGAACCTCGTAAAGGCTTTATATCGCAGCAGGAGTATTGATACTGTGATGAATTACTTTGCAGAAATATGTGCTGCGAAAATTATTGAATACAATAAACGAAAGATAAGAGGGAAAGCTGCACTGAAAACGCTGCGGTATGAGGCTGAGGCTGCCGCTGGAGGCATAGTACGGGTGCTGCTGAAATGGCTGGAGGATGATGCGATAACGCCTGTGGATGAGATGGTGGTGTTTGCGAAGAGGATTTTGGATAGTGTGGTTACGGTGGAGAAGGGAGTGTAGCCATTCACTCGTTATTGTTTGTTACTGTGCACAGCGCTTCTTTACTTTTCTTTTGCGGAAAAGAAAAGTAACAAAAGAAAGCCGCCGGAAAAAAAAGCTTCCTTTTTTCCGGTTGGTACTACTTTCGGCGACAGTACTACTGCGCTGCCGGGCTAAGTGACTCCGATGATTCTCACATTTGTCATTGCAATGTATGAAGCAATCTACGATGGGGATTATGACAACGTTTAGCTTCATATAACTATTGCAAGTTTTGCTTTCAGATTGTTATACTAATAGGGACATTTATGCTAAATAGAGCCCTGAACGATGAATGGTGCCAACGCCGTGGGTGCCTAATAGGAATGGGGAGATGAAACCCAAAGCCTTTTCCTTATTTTTGAAACTCCAATTCATTAATCAAACATGCAATTATTTCTGCAGGACCTTGTGCCGATACCGCTTCGTGATAAAGTGAATGCCAGCCGTAGTGATATATGGAAGCGCGAACGCACCTTTAACCAGGGGAACTGCATTTTTATTCAGGCACCTTCAGGCACGGGCAAGACTACGCTGATACATATGCTGTATGGCATACGGAAAGATTTTAGCGGGATGCTGCACTGGGATACTTATAACATTGCCTCTATATCGAAAGATGACCTCTCTCAACTGCGTGCGATGCATGTAAGTGTTGTGTTCCAGGACATGCGTTTGTTTCCTGAACTGACTACCTGGGAGAACCTGGAAGTGAAACGCCTGCTGACTAACTCGGTAGCTGCTGAAGATGTAGAAAGATGGCTGCAGCGACTGGGGCTTGGAGACAAGAAGGACTCGCTGGCGGGAACATTGTCTTATGGCGAGCAACAACGTGTGGCTATAATACGTGCGCTGGTGCAACCTTTTGAATGGCTGCTGATGGATGAGCCCTTCAGCCACCTGGACAAAGCAAATACAGACCTGGCGATAGCGCTGATAACCGAGGTGGTGCAGATGAACCGTGCAGGCATGATACTGGCCGATCTTGATGATAACGACCATTTCTTCTACACCCAAAAGATAGCACTGTGAGGCATAACACCAAGAGGAAAAAGATACTGAGGAAGCTAATACTGCGCAGCGGTCATATATCACGCCTGATGGCGGCGCTGGTGGCGCTGTGTATAGGCACTACCCTGCTGCTGCTGAGTGTGATGATATGGTGGAACTTCCAGGAACTACTGAATGGGAAAAGCGATGATAGTGACAGCCTGGGCAGCAGCTTCCTGACGATAAGCAAAAACGTGACGGACGCAAAGATGGGCAAGCCACAGCTCACCATCTTCAGCAGCAATGAGATAGAAGAAATGAGGTATGCACCCGAGGTGCAGGACGTGGGTGTGTTAACATCGAACCGCTTTAACGTATATGCAACGCTGAACAGCGCGTTGAACTTTTCGACAGACATGTTCCTGGAGTCGGTGCCGGACAGGTTTATAGATAAAAAGCCTGTAGACTGGTACTGGCAACCATCTAACAGGGAGGTACCTATTATTCTTTCCACTGAATTCCTGAACTTGTATAACTATGGGTTTGCGGTGAGCAAGGGCTTGCCGCAGTTGTCGGAATCGTCGATACAGGCGCTGGGCTTTGACCTGAAGGTGGGCGAAGGTGACCTGCAACAAACTTACCGTGCGCATATAGTTGGCTTTTCGGACCGCATAGCATCTGTGCTGGTTCCGGATAGCTTTATGGCATATGGGAACAGGGTGTTTGGGCATAATGCCTTTAGTGAACCGACGAGACTAATAGTAAAAGTAAAAGACCCATCGAGCAAAGCATTTGTGCAGTACCTGCAAACCAATGACTACACTACCAATGCTGAACAACTGCGCTGGAGCAAGCTGCGCTCGATAGTGGAAGTGGTAACGGGTGCAACGGGACTACTGGCAGTGTTGCTGATGGCGCTGGGAGCACTGGTGTTCATACTCTTTATAGAGCTGACCATAGCGCGAGCGCAGCAATCTATAACGCTGCTACTGCAAATAGGCTATGCGCCGGGCTACCTGAGCCGCTTTATGATAAAGAAATTTTTTCCGTTGCTGCTGGCCACAGCTGTGATATCTATGGGCATAGCTGTACTGGTGCAAATGGGCATAGCCAACTGGATAAAGGTGATGCACCTGTCGCTGCCAGCCTACCCCGGATGGCCTGTGTATGTGGCGCTGGCTGTGAGCACGCTGATTTTGCTTTCGCTGGTGGCCGTGTCTATAGTAAGGGCTATAAGAAATACCGACTAAAAAACAACTGCTATGAACATTGAAGAATTGAGAGACTATGCAATAGCAAAGCCTGATACGGAGGAAGGGTTTCCCTTTGGGGAGAGCACGCTGGTTTTTAAAGTGAAGGGCAAAATATTCCTGCTTGTGTCTGTGGATGCGCAACCATTGCAATTTAATGCCAAGTGTGACCCTGAAAAGGCGATGGAGCTGCGTGAACAATATGACAGTGTGCTGCCGGGCTACCACATGAACAAGAAGCACTGGAATACTGTGATAATAGATGGCAGCCTGAGCAAGAAGCAGCTAAAAGAAATGATAGACCATAGCTATGCACTGGTAGCCAAAGTGAAAAAATAGTTAGCCAACATAAACTACCATTGTTTTGTTTTTATTTTGCAGCCAAACCAGCTTTTGGCTTTATGAAAAAACTTTTGTTGTGCTTTGCCTTGTGTTCCTTCTTTAAAACAAGCTTTGCACAGGTAGAAACGCCGCTCTCCTTTACCTCTGAAGATGATAATAAGCTGATAAAGGAAGCCGACTCCGGCAAATATTACACTGCCAGCAAAGACCCTGAGAAAACAGTATTTATAGGGGAAGACCCAATGATGTACCGCCTGTATGACAAGGAAAATGTGGTGCTGGTGGAGGGAACCCTGGTAGCTGACGGGGACAAATACCTGCACCATGGCAAGTGGACTGAATACTATGGCAAGGGAAAAGTAAAAACCAGTGGCTGCTATGTGCGCGACCGACCTATGGGTAGCTGGCTGAAATACTACCCAAGCGGTAAACTAATGAGCAGCTACAGCTACGCACCGATAGAAAATAACGGCAGCCCCTACTACTGCATGGCGGGCAGCTATGAAGAATACTATGAGAACGGGCAGCTGAAAGTGAGCGGCTTTTACAAGGCAGTGATAGATGAGAATAGCAAGGACACCGTAATAATACAAGACCCTATGACCGGCAACGACGTGAAAAAGATAATAAAGGGTAGCAGGCCAAGACCAGAGAAGTTTGGGACATGGGAATATTATGATGAAAAGGGGGAGCTAACGAAGAAAGAGGACCTTTAATATGATAAATTGATAATATTAGCACTTTGTAAAAGGAGGAAAAATACTGGTATTTGAAAGAAAATTTTATACCTTTGCCATCCTCTTTCAGAGAATACGGGCATAGTTCAACGGTAGAATAGAGGTCTCCAAAACCTTTGATCCTGGTTCGAATCCGGGTGCCCGTGCTGATTAAGTAGTTTTTGAGCGGAATTAGGATTTTTAGAAGAATTATAATTAGATTTGAAACCTAACTTTATTAATAATTAACCTGTTATACAGTTTAAAAAAGGCTGTCATGGCGGGTTTAGATTTTTTTTATGAGCAAATTCGGCAGTTATATACAAGAGGCTTACGATGAATTAGTGCATAAGGTAAGCTGGCCTTCATGGGATGAATTGCAGCAAACCACTATCATAGTGCTGGTAGCCCTGACTATAGTTACCCTTGTTATCTTCGGTATGGATGCCGTATCTGAAGGGGTACTAACAACAATTTATAACATCTTAGGTAAGTAAACGACGTACAATGGAAGAAGCTGTAACCAACCAGGACACCAAATGGTACGTGTTGCGTGTCATTAGCGGTAAGGAGAAAAAAGTAAAGGAATATCTTGATAAAGAAGTAAAGATAAACGGCTGGGGAAACGCTATTCTGCAGGTATTATGCCCTGTAGAAAAGGTTTTCAAGGTGCAGGCGGGTAAAAAAGTATTGCGTGAAAAAATACTTTTCCCGGGATACCTGATGCTGGAAGCTAACGATGGTAAGCTTTCGGATGATATGATACAGTCTATAAAGAATGTTACCAGCGTAATACACTTCCTTGGTAAAGACCACCCTACCGCACTTCGCAAATCTGAAGTGAACAAGATGTTTGGTAAGATGGACGAAGTGAGCGAACAGGGCGTAGGCTTTGCAGAACCATATATAGTGGGCGAAACCGTGAAGATAATAGACGGTCCGTTCAACGACTTTAATGGTACAGTGGAAGAAGTAAATGAAGAAAAGAAGAAACTGAAAGTAGTAGTAAAAATATTTGGCCGCGCTACCCCTGTAGAACTAAACTACATGCAGGTAGAGAAGATAGCCTAGAACCTCGTTTATTTAAAGCGATAACGCGCCGCAGTCATTCCTGACTGCGGTATTTTTTTGCCCTGTACTAATTAATTGATTAACCTTCGAGGTGGATAGAGATAACTATCATGCGGGTATGGAGATCCTGGATAGCATTGCTGAGGGGAATGCTGGGATCGCGGTAAAGTTGATTCACAAGGCCCTGACTTAATTTAATCTCAGGAGAGAAAATGAAGTTGGGGTTAAAGAACTCAAAACCAAAGCCCAATTCAAAACCGAGATCTATAGGGCTTACCTTCAAAAACTCATCGGCCCTGTGTGAGCGGGCATTTGCAGCAAGATCGTAGTCGAACTTACCACCGCCGAGGGCGTAGAAACGAAAATTCTTGATACGATCACTTTTGAACTTTACCTGTAAGGGCAGGTGCATGTATATGGACTCAATAGTACGATCGGAAGAGCTGTCTGCAGGGATAGTCATGTCAAAAACCAATCTCTTTTCCGAGAAAGATAGAGAAGGGACAAACCTGAGATCAAAGCGCTTGCTGAGGCGCAGATTGGCCATTAGGCCGAGGTTGAAACCCGGCATAATGTATGGCTGAATGCGCTTGAATGTATCGAAATTGGCAAAAGACTCTGTGTAGCGTATTCTATAACTGGATAAGTTGAGCCCGAAT
>Ga0070665_100002781_pt1 | contig 18968 bp, 22 predicted proteins | sample KBSS13metaG_FD_65862 | JGI IMG/M metagenome (GOLD analysis project Ga0070665, IMG submission 65862) | Switchgrass rhizosphere microbial communities from Kellogg Biological Station, Michigan, USA - KBS S1-3 metaG | ecosystem: Host-associated > Plants > Roots > Rhizosphere > Soil ...
TGGATTCCGAGCTGAACGGTGTGGCGACCGCCATAGGTACGGCGGTTGGCGCCAAGCTGCAGCCCCGGCCGATCCGAAGGATTCACGGCGGCTCGATCAACGAGTGCTACCGCTGGGAGAGTGATGGGGGACCTCTCTTCGTCAAGGTCGGGGGCGCGGAAAACCAGTCGATGTACGCGGCAGAGGCGGCCGGCCTGGCTGAGCTCCGGCAGGCGAATGCCGTGCGCGTCCCTGGCGTCCGGGGCGTCGGCGTGACAAGCGCGACGGCGTGGCTCGCGCTGGAGTGGCTGCAACTCGACGCATCCGCCTCTGCGGACGCCGCGTTGGGTGAGCAACTCGCCTTACAACATCGGCGCACGGCCCCGGCCTTCGGCTGGCACCGCGACAATACGATTGGAAGCACGCCCCAGTTGAATGCCCGGTCGGAAAGTTGGGTGGAGTTCTTTCGCGAGCGACGCTTGCGCTACCAGTTGGATCTCGCCGCGCGCAACGGTCACGGTGGACGTCTCCAGCAGCGGGGATCGCTTCTGCTCGAGCGGATGGGCGGCTTTTTCACGGACTACCAACCTGTCCCGTCGCTGCTGCACGGCGATTTATGGGGCGGCAACCGGGCCACCGCCACCGACGGGCAGCCGGTTATTTTCGACCCCGCCGTGTACTACGGCGATCGGGAAGCCGACCTGGCGATGACCCGCCTGTTCGGCGGCTTCGGGCCGGAGTTTTACGCTGCATACGCGTCGGCGTGGCGGCCGGACGCGGGGGCCGGCGAGCGCGCCGACCTCTACAACCTGTATCACGTGTTGAATCACCTGAACCTGTTTGGCGCAGGCTACCTGTCCCAGGCCCGCGCTCTCACCGACACCCTGTTGGCGCGGCTGGTCTGATCTGGTTTTCGTGCTCCTAATCATAGCACGCGCCGGCCTCCAGGGCGTGCGATTGCATTGCAACATTGTTCGGGTTGTGAGTTTGGGACCTCGACACGAACTGCAACGCGGCGCATGATTCTCACGGTGTCAAAACATCGAGCTCCCCCCTGTCATAAGGAGTGAGTCAGTAGCCCATGACTGCGGATAATCCCGCGAGCGAAGTACCGGGTCTGACAGAAGATCCACTGGATCGACGTCGTGACCTGCGAGCGCGTTGCGATGCTATTTTTCGCGAGCACAACGATGCGCTCGTGCGTGCGGTGTACTCGAGGCTGCATTCCTGGGAGGAGGCAACAGAGGTCGTGCAGGAGGCGTACGTGAGGGTTTTCCGCCTGGACAACCCTCCACCGATCAACTTCCTGCGGGCGTACCTGTACAAGACGGCGTTCAATCTCGCCTACGACCGCAGGGGCGAACGGACGATCCGCCAACAGCGCGAGGAGTTTGTTTACACCGAGGTTTACAGGGAGCGCGAACGTGAGAACCCGACACCGGAGCGACTCTGTCTAGACGAGGAGGTGCGCGCCTGTTTGCAGGTCGCGGTCAACAAGCTACCGCCGAAATGCCGCATGGCGTTCACCCTGGTCGAGTTGGAGAACCACACTGTCAGGCAGGCGGCAGCGTCGATGGGCATTTCCGAGATGGCGGTGTATCAGCTCGTGAACCGGGCCTACGGTCACATGGCCCGGGTAGTCGTGGAAAGAGGTTGGCGCAAATGAATCGATCGCAGGAGGATTATGGCGCAACGCAGGACCGTTGCTTTGAAGAGGCCGCCGCGTGGCACACGCGGTGGAAATCCGCCTCCGGCGCGGGTCTCTCGGCGGAGGACGTGGACCAGTGGGTCCGCTGGAGCAAGATCCCAGAGAACAAGCAGGCCTACGACGCGGTGCAGTTCGTGTCGCGTGCCAAGTTCGCCCTGGCGCCGCCACCCCTGCCGACCGCCGAGGAATTGGCCGCGGACGCCTCCGACGACGTCGCGTTTTTCCCCAGGCCGCAGGTGCGCTCATCCGGGCTCGCCGCCGTGCGATGGCCGCGCGTCGCGCTCCTGGCTGCGGCGGCTGTGCTCGTGGCCGTCGGCTTCGCACCGCTCCTGCAGTGGCTCAACGTGGATCGAGCGGAGCCGGTGCACGTCGTGTCCACTAGCTCGGGGGAAGTGAAGCACATCGTGTTGCGTGACGGCTCGCGGGTGACGCTGGGGGCGAAGACCGAGCTGTCGGTGCAGTTCGGGCACTGCAAGCGCACGATCACGCTCGATAGCGGTGAAGCGCTGTTCAATGTTGCTCACGATCCGCAATGTCCTTTCATCGTGATCGCCGGCGGCGGCGCCATTACGGCACTCGGTACGGAGTTCAGCGTGCGCCGAACGTTGGATCGCGTGACCGTCCAGGTTGCCGAGGGCAGTGTGAATGTGCAGCCACGCGACGCCCTCGTTGAGGTGCCGTGGCCTACCAAGGACCTGGAAATGCCGCGCGTGGCCTGGTCGGATGCCAAGCTGACCGAGGGCCAGGAAGTCACCTATGCCGGTAGCCAGAAACGCAGCGCGGTCGCATCCGAGGATCCGAACGTCGCGACGGCGTGGCTGGATGGCCGCAGGGTCTATCGTCATGAGCCGCTAGCCTATCTAGTGGCCGACATCGGTCGCTATTTCGATGAGCCGATCGAGGTCGAGCACGACGTGGGCGACCTGCAGTTCACCGGGCTGGTGTACGAGTCGCAGGTGAAGAAGTTCCTCCAGGATCTGGAGATCATCTTTCCGGTGAAGGTCGTGCGCACCGAAGAAAACCACATCGTCATTCGTGCGCGCGACGCAGCAGAGGGCTCGGTGCTGCCGGAGATTCCAACTCCTGACACGCAGGAATAGGAAGCCGAAACAACGGGACGAAAAAGGTCCGTACTGCAAAGTGTTGATTGTGAACGCAAAGCGCTTAAAATCCTACAACATCGGTATGCGCTGAAACACTCGAGGCGGTCCATGAACCCCGCGCACACGAAAAAGCTCGCCGACCTGTTCCGGGACGAGTATCCGAAGCTGGTACACTACATGGTGTCCAAGACAGGGTCGTGGCCGGAGGCGCGCGACGTCGCCGCGCAGGCGTTCGCGCAGGTGTTGGAATCGCGCTCGCCGGAGACCATCAGTTTCCTGAAAGCCTACGTTTACCGGGCCGCGCGCAACCTTGCGACGGACCGGGCACGTTCCGGCGCCATCCGTAGCCGGATCAACCGCATCGTCAAACACGAGTTCGCGAGCACCACGCCATCGCCGGAGCCGCAGTTCATGCAACAGCAGCGTATCAAGGTACTCGGAGATGCCATCGAGCAATTGCGACCCACGCGCAAGATGGTCTTGCGGTGGCGCATGTGGGATGAGCTACCGTACGCCGAGATCGAGTCGCGCTTCGCCGCCGAGGGCGTGTCGGTCAACGAGCGTACGTTGTTACGGTGGTATGCAGAGGCGCTGAAAGACCTGCGCCAGGCCATTCTAGCGGCGGAGGAGATCAGCAAAGAGAGGGCTTGATGCCATCCCGAGGGTGGTTTGTCTTTCTCTATTCGGTCGCTCTCCTGCTCGGTGGTACCGGCCTGCTACCGCTGCACGACGCCAGCGCGCGCGTCGTTCCCCTGATTTACCACGGCAGACCGCTTCCCGAAGTCATCGAGGACATCCAGCCGTATACCCGGCGCCGCATCGTCATTGACGCTGCCGCCGCCGAGTTCCAGTACAGCGGCATCGTCAAGCAGGAGGACGTGGACGCGTGGATCCGCGACCTGCCGGCCATCTACCCGGTGACGGTGATCGACTGCCACGCCGCGCGCTATCGGATCGACCTGCCCGCCTGCACCGATCCGACGCTGATCGTCATCCGCTCCCGCCTGAACCTCTATCAGAACAGTCTGCGCTCAGCCTTGCGCTGACGGCGCGTCTGCCGGCGCTTCCGGGGCGGGTGGCGGCTGCTGCGCTTGCTGCGCGGCGGCGGCTTCGGCCATGGCCTTACGCAGGCTCAAGGGCCGCATGTCGGTCCAGACTTCCTTGACGTACTCCAGGCAGGCTTTCTTGTTGTTGCGCGCGAACACCTCGCGCCAGCCTTTCGGAACTTCCAGGTCGGCGAGCCACAGTGAGTACTGTTCCTCGATGTTGACCAGGACGACGTATTCGCGCGTGTCCTCTTCTTCCATGAAGGCACCTGTATGTGATCGAGACCGTGCAGAAAGATACTACGACCGGGGCGGCCTGAGCTCCTGCGGCCGCGCGGCCAAGAGCAAAACCCAAGCCTACAGTGAGTCCGGCTCCGTCCAGCCGTTCTCGTAGAGCAACTCCTCGAGCGGCCGCGGCTGGCGCCATTGCTCCTGGGCCAACATCGGGGCGGAGTAGAACTGCTCGACGTGACCCAGGCACAGGATGGCGATCGGCTTGACGGTGTCAGGAAAGCCGAGCAACTGCGCGAGCGCGCGCGGCTCGAAGATGGAAACCCAACCCAACCCCAGGCCTTCCGCACGCGCCGCGAGCCACAGGTTCTGAATCGCGCACGCCGCGGAAGCAACATCCATCTCGGGCAGGGTGCGCCGGCCAAACACTTCGGTGCAGCCGCCGTCGCGCAGGCCGACGACGAGCAGCTCGCCGCACTCCCGGACCCCCTCCACCTTCAGTCGCAGGAACTCCGGGCTACGACCATTCATGGCCGCGGCCGTGCGCTCCCGCTCCTGTTGGACGAGCTCGTAAATCCGGGTGCGCAGCTCGGGGCGGGTGATGCGGACGAAGCGCCAGGGTTGACTGAGGCCGACACTCGGCGCGGCGTGGGCCGCGTCGAGCAGCCGTCGCAACACTTCAGGATCGACCGGAAGCGGCACGAAGTGCCGCATGTCGCGCCGCTCGCGGATAACACGGTGGACCGCCGCGAGCGACGCGGGATCGTACCGATGGACCGATTCGGTCATCAGCCCATGTAGAACGCGCAGAGCTTGTTTCCGTCCGCGTCGCGGAAGTAACCGGCATAGAAACCCTCGCCGCGCGGGCCGGCCGGGCCTTCGCACTTGCTGCCGAGGGAAATGGCCTTGTTGTAGAGCGCGTCGACTTCGGCTTTGCTCTGGGCCGCGAGTGCGACCATGACGCCATTGCCGATGGTGGCCTGGTTGCCGTCGGCAGGCTTGATCACGAACAGCATGGGCGCCTTGGGATTGTTCCCCCAGGCAATGAATTTTTCCGACTCCATGGTCCGCTTCGCCCCGACGACGGTCAGGAGATCGTCATAAAAGCGGCCGGCACGCGCCATATCGTTCGTGCCCAAGGTGACATACCCGATCATCGCTGCGCTCCCCTTCGGTCAGCTCGCCAGTTACAGGTCGACTATAGGAGCGCATAGCATAGCCTGCAGCGGCGACCTTGGGGGCCGGCCGCCGCAGGCACGGGGTTTTTCTACTGCTTGGACGCCATGGTGGTCATGCCCTCGCCAATCGACTTGATCGAGTTCGAGAAGGCATTCGAGAGCATGCTGAACATCTGCGAATCGGCCTGGAACTTGGCCATGGTCGCCTGGAATTGCTGGGCGCCAGCGCCATCCGCATTGCCGGCCAGGCCTTGCAGAGAGGTGCTCTCGTCGACGAGCTTCTGCGCCATTTCCCCGAGGGCCTGCCCCATGGCTTCGGCGATCGCCTCCAGCCAGCTTTGGCCGCCGCCCGCCGCGCCATGCCCCGCGGCCTTGTTCTTCTGCAGACCATCGGCCCCCAAGGCATCGGTGAGGCGCGCCTGCATGGACTGGGTCACCGTCCTCATGACCGTGTTCTGTTCAGACTGCGTCAGGCCGGAGTGCGCGAGCGCGTTCGAAAGCGAGGTGTGGGTCAGCGAGTTCACGATGTTCATGATCTGCGCCGGGGAGAGATGATCCGCGGAGGCCATGGCCGTCAATGTCTGGAAGGCCTGCGTCTGGACGGGGTTCCAAGTCATGGGTGCGCTACCTTTGGTGTGAGGCTCACCGAGAGCATCCTCGATCCGCCGACCAGCCCGCATCTGGTGCGTACCCTAGCTAGGGTTCTCCCGTGCGTCACCGCTCACCGACTGTGTCCAAATGTGAGAACGCGCCGGTGCGCCCGCCGCGGCGGCCGCGATGACGGCCGCGGGCTGACCCTGTTTCCAGGTCTCGACCAGGATTGCGAGTCGTTGCCGCGTCTGCCGGGTGAAGGCTCCTTCGATCCCGGCCAGGTCGGCTTCGATCTTGAGAGGGTACAACTCACGCGACGCTGGGCTGCTGTTGAATAGCCCGACCAGGCGCAGCAGGCACTCGTGGTAGGCCGCCTCCGACAGGTAGGGTCGGTGGGTTCTCTGGCTGAACCAGACCGTCAGGTATTCGATCGGATCCAACTGGCGCCGCGGCGGGGCACTCAACAGGTTGCCCGGCAGCATGCCCGCGTGTAGCGGTTGCCGGTCCGACCAGAACCGGGTGGCGCCCCACGAAGTCAACACGCCGCTGGGCGCATCGCCGCGCCGCAGTCCGAGCGCCACCGCATCCGCCAGCTTGCGCCGGGCGAGCTCGTTGGAGCTCTCCGCGACGGTGAGCAGCAGCTTGAGAAAGCCCGGGAAGCCGTGATCGCCGAAACGACGCGTCAGTTGTTTGAGCACGGCGAGCGACAGCTCGACATCGGCGGAGGTCTCGAGCAAGTGGACCAGGCGCGCGGCCGACTCGCGCCACGGCGCGATCAGCGGATCATCCGCGCGGGTGCTCATCGGGGGCGGTCAGACCAAGGGCTGGAAGATGTGGTCGGCCCAGCCCTGGATGGCACCGGCCGGTTCAGCGGCCGAGGGCTGGAAAGTGACCGACGCGATGAGTTGGCGCGATCCGTCGGGGACGCCGTTCCAGATATCCAGCTCCAACAGGCCCTCCGCGCTGTCGCGTGACGGCGTCGCGCTGTTGGATGCGGTCCCGGTGGATTCGCCGGCGAGAGGAGTCTGCGGCGCTACGACTTCCGCCGTGTCGCGTAGCCACGTCTCCAGCGGCGAGACCATCCCCGGGTCGGATGAGATCTTCATCCGCAGGAGAATAAGGCTCCCTTGCTGTGGGAGACATCCGGGAAAACCCCAGGGCGAAGGGCGTTGTCCCGCCCTGAGCGCCGGCCATGGATGGCCGGCAGGGGCACGGATCCGAAGGACGGAGCCGCGGAACCGCATATAGAATAACCCCATGGCCAAGGAACAAAGCGGCGACCAGACCGAGAAACCCACCCCGAAACGCCTCAAGGATGCGCGTAAGGAGGGCAATGTCGCCAAGAGCCGCGAGCTGAGCGGCACCATCACCCTGTTATGTTGGCTGGTGGTGGCCTGGCTCGCGGTGCCGCCCATCCGGGGGCAACTGCAGGAGCTGTTCCAGCGATTCATCGATTCCATCGGTATGGCCGGGCAGGTCGGGCCGCACGGGTTGCAGGCGATCCAGGCGCTCGGCTGGGAGGCCTGCAAGACCTTGCTGGTGGTCACGCTGCCGGTACTGGTGAGCGTGTCCCTGGTGGGTCTCTTGAGTGAGTTCCTGCAGGTCGGCGGTCTCTTCACATTGAAACGCATCCTGCCCAAGGGCGAGCATCTGAATCCCGCCGAAGGCCTCAAGCGCATGTTTTCCCAGAACAACTTCGTGGAGGTGGTGAAGTCGCTGCTGAAAACCGCCGGCCTCGTCGCCATTTTCGTGCTGGTTCTCGAGCGCGTCATGCCCGAGATCATGCGGTTACCGGTCGGTTCACTGAGCGACGTGGGTGCTGCGCACTGGCACGCGTTGATGTGGCTCGGCATCTGGACCATCTGCGTATTCGCCTTGCTGTCCGTACTGGATGCGCTCTACCAGCGTTATGCCTTCATCAAGAAGATGAAAATGAGCCGCCGTGATATCCGCCAGGAACTGCGCGACACGGAAGGCGATGCGCTCGTCAAAGGTCGCCGCCGCCAACTGCACCAGGAGTGGGCGCAACAGAACATGCTCAACGCGGTCCGCAATGCGAGCGCTGTCGTGGTCAATCCCGAGCACATCGCCGTGGCGATTGTGTATGAGCAGGGCAAGACCGAGCTGCCGGTGGTGTGTGCCAAGGGCGAGGACTACGAGGCGCAACTGATCCGTGAGGCGGCCGAGGAGGCCGGTGTTCCCATCATGCGCAACGTGGAGCTCGCGCGCGGCCTGCACGAGAAGGTGGGCCTGGACGAGTATATTTCGGCGGAGTTCTTCCGCGCCGTCGCCGAGCTGTTGCGTTGGGCGGAGACGATCCGGCGCTAACTGGCGCGGACCCTACAACATCTGGCGCAGCAGGTTGAGCAGGCCGCGATTCGCGAACAACTTCTGCGTGGCGACGTCGATGAACGTGCCGAGCGACAGCAACACGATGAAGGTCGTCACCCAGGCCTTGATCGACAAGGTGAGCGAGAACACGTTCAGCTGCGGCGCGTAGCGGTTGACCAGGCCCAGTGACAGGTCCAGGAGCGAGGCGACCACCAGCGCCGGGGCGGCCAGCATCACCGCCAGGGTGAGCAGGGATGAGAACTCGGCGATCGCCCGTTGCTCGGTGACCGCGCGCAGGGGCGGCAACATCTCCGGTACCGGCCAGATGGTGTAGCTCGTCATCAGCAGGTTCAGGAACAGCGTGAAAGCGCCGCTCGCCATGAACAGCCAGGCGACGAGCTGCGCCAGCAATTCGCCGGTAAGGGTGGTCTCGTGGCCCTGGATGGGATCCGCGACCGCGGCGAAGTTCGTTCCCACCTTGGTGTCGATGAGACTGCCGGCCGCGCTCACCGCCCAGAAGACCGAGCTGAACAGAAAGCCGAAGCACACACCGATGAAGAGCTCCTTGATGACCAGCAACGGCCACAGGGCGCCCTGCAGGCTCGCGGCCGGTGTGCCCATCGCCACGGGATAGGCCAGGACGCCCAAGCTCACCAGGAAGCTGTTACGCACCAGGGACGGGATGGTCGAGCTGTTGAGGAGCGGCAGGACCAGGAAGGCCGCCGCGAGCCGCGGCAGTGTCAGGGCGATCCCGCCAATGGTTGGGCCCAGGCCCCCGAGGAAGTTCACGGGTGTGCCAACATCGGAAAGTCGGTGAGCAGGTGGTCCGCGAAGTGGTACAGGTTGGAGCTGATCAGTGAAGCCGTTACGAACAGCGTCAGAATCACCGTGAGAAACTTCAAGGTGTAGGTTGTAGTCTGCTCCTGGAGTTGGGTCGCGGCCTGCAGGAAGGCGACGATGAGTCCCACAACGGAAGCGGCGATGATCGGAGGCGCGGACAGTGCGAGCACTAGCCACAGCGCCTCCCGGGTCAATTGCGCGACGTCGGCATTCATCTGTAGGTCAACACCAGCCCATGCACCAGCTTTGCCCAGCCGTCGAGCGAGACGAACAGCAGCAACTTGAACGGTAGGGACACTGTAGTGGGCGACAGCATCATCATGCCGAGGGCCAGCAGGATGTTGGACACGATGAGATCGATCACCAGGAAGGGGAGAAAGATCAGAAAGCCGATCTGGAACGCAGAAGTCAGCTCGGTCACCGTGAATGCGGGTACGACGACGATGAAATCCGCCGCCCCGATGTCGGTCCGATCGCGCACCAGGCGCTTGGCGGTCTGGAGGAAGAACGCGCGCTCGCCGTCGCTCGAGTGTTTCACGAGGAAGGCGCGCAAGGGCTCCCTACCGCTCGTGGCGAGCTCGACGAGGTGTTTGACGTCCATCTTCTGCTGCGACTCGGTGGTGGCGCGCTCGCCGATCGCCGTGTAGCTGTCGAGCAGGACGGGGTACATCACATAGATCGACAGGATGATGGCCAAACCGTTGACCACGACATTGGGCGGCACTTGTTGCAGGCCGAGCGCGTTACGCAGCAGACTGATCACCACCACGATCTTGGTGAACGAAGTCACCATGACCGCGACGAAGGGCGCCAGCGCGAGGCTGACGACCGTGACGATGATGAGTGCCGGGCTTAGATTACCGAAGTCCATTCGTCTCGAGCGCGAGCAGTTGGACACCGAGTACATCACCGACCGCAACCAGCTCGCCGTACCCCACGCGCGTGCCGTTGGCGCGGATGACGACCCGCACCTGGTTGAGGTTGCCCGCCACTTCGAACACATAACCCGGTTTCAGATTGGCGAGCTCCCCGAGTGGCAGCGCGGTACTGCCTAGCTCGAAATCGACGGTGACGCCGACGCCCGCCAGGGCGTTTGCTTCGGATGTGGGTGCGGTATCAGGCTCTGACATGGACGACTCCGTGGGCACATAAGGTAGCGCCGCAGTGATCTTCAGGCGGCGGCCGTCATACTCGGCGTTCCAGCGCCTCTTCAGATCAACAGAGTCCTCCGCCAGGAGGTGGAGGCTGCGCCAGCAATGCGAGCTGCGACCGAGTACGAGGACGTCCCCGACTTCGGCCGCCGTGAGCTCCTCGGGCGCAAAGTGGACACCGTGCATGCGGATGCACAGATTGACGGGCAATGCCTTCCAGGCTCCGGGCGGGACAGCCGGCTGCTGCCAACCTGTGTTCTGCAGCAGTCGGCGCACGACTTCCGGCGACATTCTCAACAGGCCGCTGGTCGCCTGGCCCTCCGCCGTGGTCACCGTAAAGCCGAGTGTGACCGTCGTGAGAGCGTCCGCGAGCACGCTGGAAGTGTCGCTCCAGGTATGCGGCATCAGTGGCTCACGTAACAGCCGGCCGAGCGCCTCCAGGAAGACACTGTGAGCCAGGGTCCAGGCGAGCAAGCGCGATTCGCCGTCGTAATCCCACCACTCGCGCTCACCGAGTCGTTCCGCCAGCCCGTCTTCCGCGACATTCAGTGCGACTTCGGCGTGCGCTCCGCGAAGTAGCATCCCGTGCGGCGAAACCGGCTGCGCCAGGTGAAATTGCCACGTCGTGGTCGGCTCGCCTTGCAACACCAGGGAGTCGGCCTTGGTAAACAGCTCGCGCAGGACGGCTGCTGTTGCGGGTGCAAGTTGTCGCAACAGGCTACTGATAGCCAAGGAACACCTTCACCAGGTCGGGCACGTTGCGCACGCCCAGCTTGGTCATGACGCTGGATCGGTGCAGCTCCACGGTCTTGGTGCTGATTCCGAGCACGTCCGCAATGGTCTTGTTGAACTTCCCCGCCACGACGAGCTCGAGCACCTGGCGCTCGCGCCGTGTCAGGGACGACAGCTTGGAGCTGGGCTGCCTCGTGGCGCCGGCGGCGACGCCGTGCGCCTGCAACAGCTCCTCTTGCGCCGCCAGGCGGATCGCCTGGATCAACACTTCCGCGGCGAACGGCTTTTCGATGAAGTTGACCGCGCCGCGGCGCATCGCCTCCACGGCCAGCGGGATGTCGGCGTGGGCCGTCATGAAAATGACCGGGATCGTGTACTGGCGTCGCTTCATTTCCTCGAGCAGCTCGAGCCCACTCATGTCGGGCATGCGGATGTCGCTGACGGCGCAGGCACCGAGACCGGACACGGCGGCGTGCTCCAGTTGCGCCAGGAGCTGCGCCGCGCCGGGGAAGTCGCGGACGTCCATGCCGGCGGTTTCCAACAGCATGGCCGTGGAGCGGCGGAAGGGGTCGTTGTCGTCGACCAGGTAGACCAACGGCACCGCCGGTGCGCTCATGAAGCGGCCACCGGTCGCAGCGTGAACGTGAACACCGACCCGCCGCCCTCGTGGTGCTCGAAGTAGAGGTGCCCCTCGTGGTACTCGATGATGGAGCGGCAGATGGCGAGCCCGATGCCCATGCCATTCTCCTTGGTCGTGAAGAATGGCGTGAACAGTTGGGCTTCGTCCGTGCCCGTGATTCCCGTGCCGCGGTCGGCGACGCGCACGGCGATGTTGCCTTCCATGTCGAGGCGCGCACTGATGGTGAGTCGGCGGTCGGCCGGGCGCGTCGCCCGCATGGCTTCGATGCCATTCCTCACGAGGTTCGCCAGGACCTGCTCGACCATCACCCGGTCGACCAGGACATCCGGCAGGTTGGGCTCCAGGTCGACGGCAACGCGGATGCGATGCTTCTGCGCATCGAGTTGCTGCAGCTGGACTACGTGCTCGACGAGGCACCGCAGTGGGAGCGGCTCGCGGCGCGGCTCGCGTGTTTTGACGAACTCGCGCAGCCGCGCGACGACCGCCGCGGCCTGGCCCGCCTGGTCGTAGGCGAGATCCAGGGCCAGGCGCAACCGGTTGGCATTCGAGCCCCGCTGGGCGAGCAGGGTGCGTGCGGTGGTCAGGCAATTGACGATGGTGGCCAGGGGTTGGTTTATCTCGTGCGCGAGCGTCGTGGCCATCTCGCCGACCGACATGACCCGCGAGCTGCTCAGAAGTTGCTCTTGCAGGGCGCGTTGCTGGCGCATGGTGTCCATGCGCTCGGTGAGGTTCTGCGCGTTGAGCATGAGGAGCCGGCTGCCGTCGGGGACCTCGAGGCGGGACCAATGAAACAGGTACCAGCGACTGGTGCGCGGGCAAAACAACTCGACGCGCTGCGTCTCTTCCGTGTCGCAGCTCGGAGTCACGCTGCTGTCGGCCCCGCCCGTGACGGGCTCGAAGCCGCGCTCGAACGCCGCACGCGACTTCGGGATACAGCCGAACTCGGCGACGAAGGCCGGGTTGGCCAACATCAACACGTCATCGGCCAGGTCGAAGATCGCCTGGGGCCCGGGAGTCGCGGCACAGACCTGCGCCAACGCCGCTTCGAACAGCGCGCGTGTGCGGCCGACTCCTGTATTAACCGCCTGCGCTGTGTGCATACCTTGCAACCGGCCCGGGACACCCAATGGGCCAGCCTCATCCGCCCCTGTTCTGTGACGACCAGCACATCTATGCTAGCAGTACGATGCGTTGGGATGCGAGCGTCGCGCGGATGTGACAAAGAGATGACGATGAAGCGAATAGCCTACAGCGTGGCGGTTGGATTGAGCCTGTATGCAACAGCAGCGTTTGCAAGTAGCGACGCCGCTCCGTCCGACAGCGGTGGCATCACCTCGCTGGTCGTGGCTCTCATCCTCGTGGCGGGCGCGGCGGCGGCCGCTACGTGGGTACTGCGCCACTGGAAAGGCAGCGTCGCCAGGCGTGAAGGGCCTTTACAACTCTTACATGTCGTCGCCGTGGGCCCGAAGGAGCGGCTGGCACTGGTCAAGATCGGGGGCCGCTACCTCGTCGTAGGGATTACGCCCGCCAGTATCACGCGCGTGGCCGAGCTGTCCGACATACAGGACAATGTCAGAGAGACGCAGCAGGACAACGTCCGAGACATTTTTACAGGCACCGGCTGAGCGGGGCCGCCGCCACCCCTTCCGTGCACCTGCGACGGATGGCGGGGATTTTTACCGGGAATCGGCGCGCGCACACCTGGGGTTGTTACTAGGTTTGCATGCGTGAAGGCTGATGTTACGGTGAACCCGTAGATTCACCGCAACAACCCGGGGAGAGAGTTCTGAAGGCCCTCACCGCCAGACGATTCGGGCTTGCGGCGCTGCGCCCGCCACGCACCTTCAGCGACATTCTGCTCGCCTTCGGTGTGGTCGCGATCGTCGCCCTGATGATCCTGCCGATGCCGGTGGTCGTGGTCGATGTGTTGGTCGCGGCTAACGTACTGTTTGGCGTGGGATTGTTGCTGCTCGCAATCTACATTCCCGGGCCGACGGCGTTCGCCAGCTTTCCCAGTGTTCTGTTGCTGTCCACACTCTTCCGGCTGTCGCTGTCGATCGCCATTACGCGGCTGATTCTCCTCGAGGCGGACGCGGGACGCATCATCGAGACGTTCGGCCTGGTGGTGGTGGGGGGCAACCTGGTCGTGGGTATCGTGGTTTTCCTGATCATCACGGTCGTGCAGTTCATCGTGATCGCCAAGGGCGCGGAGCGCGTGGCCGAGGTTGCGGCCCGCTTTACGCTGGACGCCATGCCCGGCAAGCAGCTCTCCATCGACTCGGATCTGCGCTCCGGCCTGGTTGACAAGGACGAGGCGCGGCGGCGCCGGCGGCGCCTGGAGATCGAAAGCCAGCTGCATGGCGCACTGGATGGCGCCATGAAGTTTGTTCGCGGCGATTCGATCGCGGGCATCGTCATCATTCTGATCAATATTCTCGGCGGCCTGGCGGTGGGTGTCCTGCAGCTCGGACTGCCCTTGGCCGATGCCGTGCGGACCTACAGTATTCTTACGATCGGCGATGGCCTGGTTGCGCAGATCCCGGCCTTGCTGTCGGCGATTGCCGCCGGGTTGATCGTCACGCGCACGGCGGGTGAGGAGCGGGAGGGACATCTCGGGACCTCCATCGCGCGCGACGTAGGCAACTATCCGCGTGTCTTGCTGACGGGCGGCGTACTCGCCTTTCTACTCGCTTTCGTGCCCGGTTTCCCATGGCCGGTGTTTGTCGCATTCGGCTGCTTGCTGCTGTCGACCGCTCTGTGGCGCTGGCGACACGAGTCGCCGTGGATTCAACAGCTCCTCGCCAGGCTCGGGAATGTCAGCGCCCCCGCGAACGTCGACGCGCCCACTAGCGAGCCGGACCTGAAGCCGCCGCCGGCAGTGGTACTAGAGACCTCCGCAGAGCTGGTCGAGTCCCTCGGGCGCGACCGGCTGCGTACGGCCGCGCTCCGTACAACAGAACGGCTCCGGGAGGAATACGGCGCGCCGATCGCGAGCCCGATCGTGCGCGTTGCTCCCGACCTGGTGGGCCACCACTTTCGTCTTACGACCTTCGGCGTGTCGGTGGCGGACACGGAGTTGGATCAACCCGAGGAGTTGGAGTCGTTGCTCGAGCGCGCGCTGCGCCGCCAGCTGTCGCAGTTTGCCGGCATCCAGGAGACCTCCAACCTGTTGAACCGCTGGTCGCGCGACTATCCCGACCTCATCAAGGAGATGTTGCGCGCGGCGCCCGCGCAGCGCGTGTCCGAGGTCCTGCGTCGCCTGTTGGACGAGGGTGTCCCCATACGACAGTTGCGCGATATCTTCGAAGCCATCACCGAGGTGAGCAGCCGGGAACGCGATATTGTGCTGATCACGGAACAGGTGCGTATCGCCTTGAGGCGACACATAACACAACGCTACGTAGGTCCCAATCGGGCCATCAGTGCCTTGATTGCGCACCCGGAACTGGAGGACGCGTTGCGCCAGGCGCTGCGCGGCGCGGGCCAATCCGGACAAGTCGCCGTTGATCCACAGTTGCTGCAACGCGTCGTTGCTGATATCCGTGCAGTACGTGATGAAGCCGGTGGCGGGTTTGCCCGGGCGGTCCTGTTGTGTTCCATGGACATCCGCCGTCACTTGCGCAAGCTCATCGAGGGGGAGTTCTTTGAGTTACCTGTCTTGTCTTTTCAGGAATTGAGTGGTGATGTCCCCGTTGTTCCATTGGGCCAGGTCCGCGGTTAGACGCTGCGGCATTGGTGTCCCGCGGCGCGCCGCCGGCGCTTCTCGGGATTTCCTCCGCGCTCCCACGTCGCGCCGTTGGCGCTTCGTGGGATTTCCTCCACTGCGTTTCGGTCACGCTGCGGTCATACTGCTGTTGTGTGCGGCATCCAGTGCCGCGTACGCGGCACGCATCCCGTTTCCGAACGAGAAGGTCTCCTACCAGCTCCAGGCCGAACCGCTGAAGGATTTTCTCAAGCGCTTCTTCGATGATCTCGGCATTGCCGTGAGCATCAGTGAGGCGGTGCAGGAGGAGTCGGGCACTCTCAACGGGCCGCGCGAGGGTGACGCGGCGGCCGTGTTCAAGAAGATCGCCGATTCCAACGGGCTGGTCGGCTATTACGACGGCAGTGTCGCGTTCATCTACAAGACGCGCGAGCTATCGAGCCGTTACTACCAGATCGATCCTGCGCGGGTCGAGGCGTTCCGCCAGGCGTCCGTGGGGTTCGGACTCACTGACAATAATGACACCGTGCACATCCGTACAGACACCGGCCTGGTCTCGGCCTCCGGTACGCCACGGTTCCTCGACCAGCTCACCCAACTCAGTACCGCGCTCGGACGCCGTGTACGAACCTCGGTCAACGAGCCGACGAGTCAACGCATCACGTTGCGGTTCATCCCGTTGAAATATGCGTGGGCGGCGGATACGACTTTCAGCTCGGGAGGTCAACGGACGGTCATCCCGGGCGTTGCGACGATCATGCGCGAGCTGGTGGCACAGCCGAACGCCTTGGGGGGGTTGGGCGACACCACAACGACGGCGCCGGCGGTCAGGGGACTGCGGGGCCGGGGACTTGCCGCGCTCGGTGATCGCCTGGGCCAGTTGACCGGGCAGTATGGACAGTCGGGCTCGGCGATGGGCCAGGCGCCCGCGAACGGCGCCCCCAGCAGTGGCTCCGGCGGCACGGCAGGCGCCGAGACGAATGGCACGGCCGGCGCGCCGCCACCGAACTCGCTGTCAGCTTTTACCGCGTCGCTCGAAGGTGGGGAGTCACCGAGAATCGTGGCCGACCCCTATCGTAATGCCATCATCATCCGCGACTTCCCGGACCGCATCCCGATGTACGAGGACCTGGTCCGGCAGCTCGATATCGAGAGCCAGATCATCGAGCTCGATGCGACCGTCATCGACATCGACAAGAACAACACGCGGCAGCTCGGTATCGACTGGACTTATCAGCACGGCAATACCGGCGCGGCCTTCGGCGGCGGCATTCATCCGATCGATGCCGCGGGCGCCCTGTCCGGCCTGCAGATCAACAGCATCATCAGTAACGCCTCGACCTTCATGGCGCGGGTCAATGCCCTGGAGCAGGAGGGCATCACGAACATCGTGCAGCGGCCCCAGGTGGTAACGCTCAATGACGTCGAGGCCGTGATCGAGAGCACTCAGACCATCTATTTTCCGGTGTCGGGGGCGTTCGACGAAGACTTGTACAACGTCGTCGCCGGTACGGTCCTGCGGGTGACGCCGCACATGATCGTCGACAACGGTCGCCAGCGGATCCGCCTGCTCGTCGAGATCGACGACGGCACGGTGCAGGTGTCGAACCAGCCGACGGTCAATGCCAACGGGCAGCAGCTCCAGCTGGCGGTTCCCTCGGTCGTCAACAACGCCGTCAACACCCAGGCGATCATCGATGCGGGCGAAGGGCTGCTGCTGGGCGGCTTGGTCCGTCACGAGAATACGCGCAGCACCAACAAGATTCCGCTGTTGGGCAGCATTCCGTTGCTGGGGCACCTGTTTCGCGGGGACACGGTCACCAAGGACCACACCGAGCGGCTGTTTCTGATCTCACCACAGATTGTCACAGCGAGCGCGCAGACTTTGCCCCAGTCAGCCAAGCCATGAGCGAGGAGGCCGCTATGCCCGAGTCGCGCACCTTGAGTCTTCGGGTCGTCCGAGGGCTGCACGTAGGGGCATTGACCCAGGTGCCACCATCCGAGGTGGTGCTCGTCGGCGCGGGCGAAGACTGCGACGTCATCCTCAGCGATGCCGGAGTGGCTCGCCACCATTGCGTGCTCAGTAACCTCGATTCCAGGTTGTTCCTGCGGGCCATCGACGAGCCCCTGGTGTTGGATGGGCAGACACAGGATCCCGGTAAATCCTTCTGCGTGACGCCAGGGACTTGCGTGGAGCTGGGCGCCGCGGCGTTCGATGTGGTGACGGAGCAGGAAAGCCACGTTCCCTATGTCGCAAAGCCGGTACTCGCACCGCGCGGGCGGCTGAGCTTCGGCTGGATCGCTTCGAGTGAGATGTTCCGGAGGATGCGCTGGGCCGCCGTTGCCGTGCTGGGTGTCGGTGTCGCCGTGGCCGCCGGCTGGACCCCGGTCCAGATGGGGCTCAAAGGTCATCGCGCACACGTTGCCGAGACGCCGGAGCAGCCGCTCACGGCCGGTCGACCGGGTGCTGACATTGCACATGACGTCGAAGAGGTACTGCGCCTCTCGGACGTAGCGAGTGACGCTCACTATGACGGCAATGGCACGGTCACTGTGCGGGGGCATCTCGGAGACCCCAAGGTTCTCGCGACCGTGATCCAGTCGCGCGCGATGCGCGAGATTGTCGGATTGAAGCGCGTGCTGGCCGTCAATCTGGACGACCGCCACGCTAGCGGCGCGCCGACACAAGTCGACGGTACACGGATTGTATCGGTGATCTCGGGCGATGACCCCTACGTCGTGACTGCCGACGGGTCACGGTATTACGTCGGTGCCGAGCTTCCGCAGGGCGGCCGGCTCGCCGGCGTCGACGGCGATGAGGTTTTGATCGAGCGTAATGGACAAGTCGAGCATATGCGGCTGCAAGGTGCACGCCTCGGCAGCAGCAATCACCAGGAGAAGCGAACGTGACCAACTCAATCTATTCGGTTCTGAACTCCACGACCGCGGCGATCGGCTCCCCAACCGTGGGCAGCCCCGTGAACAACACCCAGTCGTCGACCCACAAGCTGTCGATGAGCGCGGCGTCCGCCGGGCTGACGAACCCCAGCCAGAGCGATCGCAAGTCCTGGTACGAGGCCATGGCGCAGGCCTGGGGGCAGTCGCTCAACAACCAGGCGCAGGTCATCACGCAACTCTCGAACGAGATTGGCAACGGCGGCAGCGACCAGCCCGCGCAGATCACGCAGCTCACGGCCGAGTCGATGCGGTTCTCGTTCATGGCAACGAATGCCTCCACGGCAACGACCAGTGTCGGTGACGGCCTGGAGTCCCTGGGACGCAAGCAGTAAGACAGCTCCCGGGACGATTGGAGGATTTCCATGGACGCAATCAGTTCGGTGGCCTTCGAGCTCGTCTCGGCGGCCAAGCCGATGCCAGACACCGCATCGATGTCGACGAGTTACAACATTCAGGATGTCGCGCGCTTTGGCGCCATGTATGCGGAGCAGGCGCCGGCTGCCCAGGCGACCACCACGGCCGCTCCGGCTGCGGGCGTGTCTGCCGCGGAGCAGAACGGTTTCAGCTCCGTCATCGCCGCGTTGCAGAACCTCAACGGCCGGGCCGAGGTGTTGGGGTCGAAGACCCTCGAAGTGGGCTCGCGCGACGGGGCTCTGCAGCCGGGCGACATGCTGATGATGGCCATGAAGGCGCACGAGTTCCTGTTCCATTGCGAGTTGACCTCGAACGTGGCCAACAGGACCTCGGATGGCGTGCAGCAACTGTTCCGTGAGCAGA
>Ga0070665_100002785_pt1 | contig 18958 bp, 12 predicted proteins | sample KBSS13metaG_FD_65862 | JGI IMG/M metagenome (GOLD analysis project Ga0070665, IMG submission 65862) | Switchgrass rhizosphere microbial communities from Kellogg Biological Station, Michigan, USA - KBS S1-3 metaG | ecosystem: Host-associated > Plants > Roots > Rhizosphere > Soil ...
ATGGCGTAGGCGTTGTCGTGGAGGTTGGAAGGATGCAGGCCCGCCTCGCCGCCATCGGTGCGTGCCCAGCGCGGCTTCGGCCCGATGAGTCGCACGCCGGTGCGGCTCGAGTTGTAGTGCACTTCCCAGTCGGCGGCGTAGAAAGCTTCGACATCCTCGGCGGTGAAGAAATCCGGCGCGCCATGCGGGCCGTCGTTCACGCGGATCCGCCATTGCTCGCCGTACTCGGGACGCTGCTGCGGCGCGATGGCCTGACAACCTTCGAGCTCGAGGCCGGTCCGATTCAGTCGCAACACATCGCCGGCGCGCAGCGCGCGCCCGCCATGGCCGCCGAATTGCCCCAGCGTGAACGTGGCGCGCGAGCCCAGGTACTCGGGCAGGTCGAAACTGCCGCGCACGGCCAGGTAGGCGCGCTGGCCCGCGCCACGGATGCGGCCGAGCGTGAGCACGGCACCGCGCGGCACCCGCAATGGCTGCCAGTAATCGACCGCGGCGCCATCGAGCGTCGCGTCCATGCGTGCACCGGTGAGGGCGATGACGGCGTCCGCTTCGAAGCGCAGCGTGGCGCCGGTGACGGTCATTTCCAGCGCCGCGGCGCCGGCGTCGTTGCCGACGATGCGATTCGCGAGCCGCAAGGCCAGCGGATCCATGGGGCCCGAGGGCGGTACGCCCACGTCCCAGAGCCCGAGTCTCCCCGGCCAATCCTGCACCGTCGTCATCGTGCCGGGAGCCAGCACTTCGATCGACGGCGAAGCCAGCACATGGGTCGCCAGCAGCGCGGTGGTTTGTTCACCGCGCGCGAACACCGGGTGGCGCAGCACCGAGGAGAGATAGCGCAGGTTGGTTTCGATGCCGTCGATGTTCGAGGCGTCCAGCGCCGCGGCGAGCTGGGCGATGGCGGCTTGGCGGTTCGCGCCGCGCGCGATCACCTTGGCCAGCATCGGATCGTAGAATCCCGTGACCTCGGTGCCCGCTTCGATCCAGGCATCGACGCGCATGCCGCCGGGCTCGCCCCGCGTCGGTAGTTTGACGCGCGTCAGCAGTCCGCTCGACGGCCGGAAGTTGCGCGCGGGGTCTTCGGCATAGACGCGCGCCTGGATGGCGTGACCGCGTGGCTGGTACTGGAACGCGGCCAGATCGGGCGGCACGCGGGCCGCGGTGCGGATCATCCATTCCACCAGGTCGAGGCCGCCGACTTCCTCGGTGACACCATGCTCCACCTGCAGGCGCGTGTTGACCTCGAGGAAGTAGAAGCGCGCGGCGTCCGCGTCGTAGACGAACTCCACCGTGCCGGCCGAGCGATATCCGACGGCGCGGCCGAGCCGCGCAGCCGCGTCGTGCAATTCGCGACGTGAAGCTTCACCGAGGCCGGGGGCCGGCGATTCTTCGATGACCTTCTGATTGCGCCGCTGCACCGAGCAATCGCGTTCGCCCAGCGCGATCACCCGGCCCGCGCCGTCGCCGAAGATCTGCACCTCGATGTGCCGCGCCCGCGCCACGAATTTTTCCAGGAACACGCCGGCATTGCGGAAGTTGCCCTCGGCGAGGCGTTGCACGGCGGCGAAGCTTTCCTCGAGCTCGCGCGCGTCGTTGCAACGGCGCATGCCGATGCCGCCGCCGCCCGCCGTGCTCTTGAGCATCACGGGATAGCCAATGCGTTCGGCGGCCAACAACGCCGCCGGCAGGTCGGCCAGCAGGTCCGTTCCGGGCAACAGCGGCAGGCCTGCCTGCTGTGCCAGTTCGCGCGCCGTGTGCTTGAGGCCGAACTGCCGCATCTGCTCGGGCGTGGGCCCGATGAATTCGATGCCGGCGGCTTCGCAGGCGGCGGCGAAGGCCGCGTTCTCGGAGAGGAAGCCGTAACCCGGATGAATGGCCTCGGCGCCGCATTCGCGCGCAATCTCGAGGATGCGTTCCTGGCGCAGGTAGCTTTCGGCGGCGGGCGCGGAGCCCACGCAATACGCTTCGTCGGCGTCGCGCACATGCGGCGCATTGGCGTCCGCTTCCGAGTAGATGGCGACGGAGCCGATGCCCATCGCCTTGACGGTACGCAGGATGCGGCACGCGATGGCGCCGCGGTTGGCGATCAATACCTTCTTGAACATGGCGCAGACCTCAAGCGCCGGGTCGTCCCGGCCGGATTGAGCTGCGACGGGTCGTCCCGCCGCCGGAAGCGCGCGCTCATGCGCTCTCCCGGGTGATGACCCGAATAGGCGTCGGGTTGTAGGCGTTGCAAGGATTGTTGAGCTGCGGACAGTTGGAGATCAGCACCAGCGTGTCCATCAGCGCCACCAGTTCCACGTGCCGGCCCGCGGCGGAAATGCCATCGGCGAAGCGCAGGCCGCCTTCGGGTGTCACCGGAACGTTCATGAAGAAGTTGATGTTCGACGGCAGGTCGCGCTTGGTCAGGCCATGGCCCCGGCGCGCCAGCGCGAGCAGGAAACTGTCGCGGCAGGAATGCATGTAGCGCTTCTCCAGCGCGTAACGCACGGTGTTGCTCTCGGAGGAACAGGCGCCGCCGAGGGTGTCGTGCCGGCCGCAGGTGTCGTCCTGGATGCGCAGCATGGGTTGGCCGCGATTCGAGAGCAGCACGCTGCCGGTGGTCAGGTAGATCCGGCCTTGCGACTGGATGGTGTTCTGCGCGCTGTAGTGCTCGTGGGTGTCATCGGCGTTGTAGAACAACGTGTCGACCGCCTGGTTGCCCTCGAGATCGACGATGCGCAGCAGCTGGCCGCGGCGCACGACGCCCATCCACGGTTCACCGGCCGGCACCACCGTGTCGTTCACAGGTAGAGCCGCTCGGTGTTGACGAAGCCGCGCGCATTTTCGGGACAGCGCATGCGACAAGGGTCGTCAGCCGCCACCGGCGAGGCGCGGCGCGCTTCCAGCCGCACGCCGGCGGGAGCGTAGGGCGTGGCCGTGTCGAGGGGGTGCGGCCCGGCGTGCAGCAGGACCAACGTGTCCATTTCGAAGCGCAGTTCCACGTGCTGGCCGGCGCGCGCGAAGCCCGCGTCGCGGCGCATGTGGCCGCCGTCGTCCACCACCACCTTGCTGAAGAAATTGATGTTGGCCACCAGGTCGCGCTCGCCCAGGCCGAATTTGCCGAGCTCGACCAGCATGGCTTCGCGGCCGCTGACATAGCGCGAATTGCGTTCTTCCTGGAAGCGCGTGACGCCGTAACGCGCGGCGATCGAGTCGGGGTCGGTGAGTCCGCACAGCGGATCGTGCCAGCCGCAGGTATCGGCGACCACGGAGCAGAGGATGCGGCCCATGTCCGAGTAACACACGCAGCCGGTGGTCAGGTGCGCGGTGTGCTGCGCCTTGAGCGTGTCGGCCATGTTGTAGCGCTCGAGCGGCTGCTCGCGGCTATAGAAGAGAGCGGCCACGTTGGCGTCGTCGTCCTGCGCAATCAGCCGCAGCGCCACGCCGCGCCGCAGGACACCCGACCAATGCGAACCGCCGGGGAGGTCTTCTTCCCAGAGCAGCGGTGTCACGACATGAGGCGCGGCGGTCATCGAATGCCCGAGTGCAAGGCGTGTACCAGCCGCGACCCGCGTTCACGTCGGCCATCTGGGCGATTTGCAGCGCCGGCTGCTCCGTGATCGTGCGATTCGAGCGCGGGCGCGTTTGTTTGGTGCAGAGCCGGGCCTTGGCGCGCGTTGCGCGTCGCCACAGTGGCGACGCGCACACGGCACATCTCTTGCAAAACTCGCAACGGAATGTGCGTCTAGGGTTCCGGCTGAGCGATCAGCGCTGGTCCGAGAGAGGCAGTCCCACGGCCCGAGTTCCATCCCTGGATGGCGGAACGGGCCGGGGATACACGGCGGGACAAAAGCCCGGGAGATGCTCGATGAACTAACAACACGGGAGAATCTCATGCCTCAGAACCGTAAAACCTCCGCGCGCAAACTTTCCCTGACTTTCCTGCTGGCCGCGACCCTGGCCGTGGCACTCCTCGTGACCCCGTCCGCGCGCGCCGCGGAAAAATCCTCGTTCAAGGTGGCCTGGAGCATCTACGTGGGCTGGATGCCCTGGGACTACGCCGATCAAAGCGGCATCCTCAAGAAGTGGGCCGACAAGTACGGCATCAAGATCGAGCTCACGCAGATCAACGACTACGTCGAGTCCATCAACCAGTACACCGCGGGCCAGTTCGACGCCTGCGTGATGACCAACATGGACATGCTGACCATCCCCGCGGCGGGCGGCGTGGATTCCACGGCGCTGATCGTCGGCGACTATTCCAACGGCAATGACGGCGTGGTGCTCAAGGGCGCCGGCAAGAAGCTCACCGACATCAAGGGACAGTCGGTGAACCTGGTGGAGCTGTCGGTTTCGCACTACTTGCTGGCGCGCGGCCTCGACTCGGTGAAGCTCGCCGAGAAGGACATCAAGGTGGTGAACACTTCTGATGCGGATATCGTCAGCGCCTTCGCCACGCCCGCGGTTACCGCCACGGTCACCTGGAAGCCGCAGCTGGCCGAGGTCACTGCCATCCCGAAGACCACGCTGGTGTTCGATTCCAGCAAGATTCCCGGCGAAATCCTCGACCTCATGGTGGTCAACAGCGCGACGCTCAAGGCCAACCCCAAGCTCGGCAAGGCGCTGGTCGGCGCCTGGTACGAAACGCTGTCGGTGATGGCGGGCAAGGACGCGAAGGCCACGGCCGCGCTCGAAGCCATGGCCAAGGCCTCGGGCACCGATCTCGCGGGCTTCAAGGGCCAGCTCGCCACCACCTATCTCTATTCGACGCCGGCGGCCGCGGTCGCCGCCGCCAAGGCGCCTGACCTGGTCAAGAAGAATGACCTGGTGCGCAAGTTCTCCTTCGATCACGGCTTGCTGGGCGAAGGCGCCAAGACCGTCGACGTGGTGGGCATCGAGTTCCCGGGCGGCGTGACGCTCGGCAACAAGGCCAACGTCAAGATGCGCTTCGACGCGAGCTACATGCAGATGGCGGCAGACGGCAAGCTCTGAACACCTGACGCGCCATGCGCAGGTTGATCAATCAGCACCCGGGCCGGGCCGCGGGGCTCGCGCTCGGAGTGTTGCCGTTCATCGCGCTGCTGTTCGTGTACGTGATCGCATCGCAGCTGCGGCTGGCGGACAACGCCGGCGACAAGCTGCTGCCTTCGCTGGGCACGATCGCCGAAACCTTCCACAGCTACGCGTTCGAGGAAGACCGGCGCAGTGGCCAGGTGCTGTTCTGGGCTGATACCTGGGCCAGCCTGAAGCGCATCGGTGCCGCGCTGGCCATCAGTGCCACGCTGGCGCTGTTGCTCGCCGTGTGCATCGGCGTGATTCCGCGCGCCCGGGCGCTGTTGTCGCCGCTGCTGAACACCGTGGCGATGATTCCGCCGCTGGCCGTGCTGCCCATCCTGTTCATCGTGCTGGGACTCGAGGAGACCTCGAAGATCGCGCTGATCGTCATCGGCGTGGCGCCGTGCGTGGCGCGGGACCTGGCGCTGCGCGTCGCGGAATTGCCGCGCGAGCAGATCATCAAGGCGCAGACGCTGGGCGCCTCGACCTGGCAGCTGATCCTGCGCGTGGTGCTGCCGCAGCTCTGGCCCCGACTCATCGACGCGCTGCGCCTGTCGATGGGCTCGGCCTGGCTGTTCCTGATCGCGGCGGAGGCAATCGCCTCCACGCAGGGCCTGGGCTACCGGATATTCCTGGTGCGACGTTACCTCGCGATGGACGTGATCCTGCCCTACGTGGTGTGGATCACCTTGCTCGCGCTGCTGGCCGATTTCGCCTTGCGCACCTTGCGGATGCACGCCTTCCGCTGGGCCGAGCCGGAGCGCTGATGGCCACGGTGTCGGTGCGCCATGTGTGGAAGGAGTACGGCGCGCAGGTCGTGCTCGAGAACGTGCGGCTGGAGATCGCGGACCACGAGTTCGTCACCATTGTCGGCGCCTCGGGCTGCGGCAAGACCACCTTCCTCAAGATGCTGCTCGGCATGGAGCAGCCCTCGCGCGGACAGATCCTGATCGATGGTGAGCCGATCCGGCCCGAGCCCGATCCGGATCGCGGCGTGGTGTTCCAGCGGTATTCCTCCTTTCCGCATCTGACCGTGCTCGAGAACGTGATGCTGGGTCTCGAGCTCAAGTCCGCGAAGTTCGCCGGCCGATTGTTTGGTGGCGGCCGGCGCGCGGCGCGGGAGCAGGCGCTCGCAATGCTGGAATCCGTCGGGCTTGCCCACGCGCGCGATCGCTACCCGGCGCAGCTCTCGGGTGGCATGCAGCAGCGCCTGTCGATCGCGCAGGCCGTGATCTGCAAACCGAAAATCCTGCTGCTCGACGAACCCTTCGGCGCGCTGGATCCCGGCGTCACCGCCGACATGCACCAGCTCATCCTGCGGCTGTGGGCGGAGAATCGCATGACCATCTTCATGGTGTCGCACGACATCCAGGAAAGCTTTCAGCTCGGCACACGGCTGCTGACCTTCGACAAGCTGCGCCACGACCCGCAGTCACCGGAGGCCTATGGTGCCGGCGTGACCTACGACTTGAAACTGACACGGCGCGAACCGCGCTCACCGGGGGATGGGCGGCGCAGCGCGCTGGAACACCGGCTTGATCGCGAGACCCGACTGGATGCGTGACACGCCCGGGATGCGCGTCAGCACGTCCAGCATGAAGCGCTGATAGCTAGGCAGGTCCGGCACCACGATGCGCAGCACGTAGTCGGCTTCGCCGGTCATGAGGTAGCAGCTCATGACCTCGGGAACGTCGGCGATTCTCCTTTCGAATACCTTCAGCGTTTCTTCGACCTGGCGTTCGAGCGACACCCAGACATACATGGTGATTCCGAAGCCCAGCTTCTGTTCGTCGAACTGCGCGCTGTAGCCGGTTATGTAGCCATCATTTTCCAGTCGTCTGATACGCCGCAGGGTGGGCGTCAGCGACAGTCCGATCTGTTCGGCCAGGTCGCGCCAGCTGATGCGGCCGTCCTGGGAAAGGATCTGCATGATCTTCGCGTCTACCTTGTCGACCTTTTCAGCTGCCATGAGTCATGGATTCCCGGTTTTTTGGTGCAAAGATGCTAAAAGAAGCCTCCGAATAGTCAACATTTGGCAAAAACGCGCTCCCGATGGTGCGTTAGGCTACGCATCACGTAACTATATGACTGGTATCAGGAATTCATGACCCGCAGCCGACCCGTATCCGTGTCCTTCGAGTTCTTCCCGCCCGGCGACGAAGCCATGGAGAAGACGCTCTGGGAGTCGATCCGCTACCTCGAGCCGCTGAATCCGCGCTTCGTCTCCGTGACCTATGGCGCGGACGGCAGCACGCGCGAGCGCACGCACAACGTGGTGTCGCGCGTGCAGAAGGAGACCCAGCTCAACTGCGTGCCGCACCTGACCTGCGTCGGCGCCAGCAAGGGCGAGGTGCTCGACATCGCGCGGCGCTACTGGGACCAGGGCATTCGCCACATCGTCGCGCTGCGCGGCGATCCGCCGGCCGGCGTCACCCGGTACGAACCGCGCTCCGATGGCTTCGCGTATGCGGCCGACCTGGTCGAGGGTCTCAAGACCGTGGGCGAATTCGAAATCTCGGTGGCGGCTTATCCGGAAGGGCATCCGGAGGCGCCGAGCTTCGAGTTCGACCTGGGAAATCTGAAACGCAAGATCGACGCGGGCGCCTCGCGCGCGATCACGCAGTTCTTCTATGACACGGACGCGTTCCTGCGCTTCCGCGATCGTTGCGCGGCGCGCGGTATCGACGCGCCCATCGTGCCGGGAATCCTGCCGATCACGCGCTTCCCGCAGATCACCAGGTTTGCCCAGCGTTGCGGCGCCTCGATCCCCGAGTGGCTGGAGCATCGCTTCGATGGCCTCGAGGACAACCCCGACACGCGCAAGCTGATCTCCGCCGCGGTGGCCATCGAGCAGGTGCACACGTTGCAGCGTCACGGCGTCGAGCAGTTCCACTTCTACACGCTGAACCGCTCCGAGCTGACCTACGCCATCTGCCACGCGCTCGGCGTGCGGCCGCGCGTCGAACGCAAGGTGGCGAGTGCCTGAGATGAACCAGATCGAACGCGCCCAGTCGCTACGCGAACTGTTCGAACGACGCATCGTGGTGCTCGACGGCGCCATGGGCACCATGATCCAGCAGCACAAGCTGGACGAGGCCGCGTATCGCGGCGAGCGCTTCGCCGACTGGTCGCGGGATCTCAAGGGCTGCAATGACCTGCTGGTCATCACCAGGCCCCAGGTGATTGCCGATATCCACCGCGAATTCATCGACGCGGGCGCGGATCTCGTCAGCACCAATACTTTCAACGCGACTTCCATTGCCATGGCCGACTACGGCCTGGAATCGCTGGTATACGAGTTGAACCGCGAAGCGGCCGCGCTGGCGCGGCGGGTGGCCGACGAAGAATCGGCGCGGCTCGGTCGCGCGGTGTTCGTGGCCGGCGCGCTCGGCCCGACCAACCGCACGGCGTCGATCTCGCCGGATGTGAACGACCCGGGTTACCGCGCCGTCACCTTCGATGACCTGGTGGCGACCTATGGCGAAGCCACGCGCGCGCTGATCGAGGGCGGCGCCGACGCCATCCTCATCGAGACCATCTTCGACACGCTCAATGCCAAGGCGGCTATCTACGCCGTCCGTACCACGCTGGACCAGGCGGGCGTGGATCTGCCCATCATCATCTCCGGCACGATCACCGATGCCTCGGGTCGCACGCTCTCGGGCCAGACGGTCGAGGCCTTCTGGGCCTCGGTGCGCCACGCGCGGCCCGTGACCATATCCTTGAACTGCGCGCTGGGCGTCAAGCAGCTGCGACCGTACGTCGAAGAGCTCTCGCGGCTCGCGGACACCAACGTCGGCGTGTATCCGAATGCCGGACTGCCGAATGCCTTCGGTGAATACGACGAGGCGCCGGCCGACACGGCCGCCGTGCTCGGCGATCTCGCGCACCACGGCCATCTGAACCTGGTCGGCGGCTGCTGCGGCACCACGCCCGCGCACATCCGTGCCATCGCGGATCGCGTCCGCTGCGAGCCGGTGCGCAAGAAGAAGGAGCACGAGCCGCGGCTGAAGCTGTCGGGTCTCGAGGCCTTCAACCTGACGGACGACATCCGCTTCGTGAACGTGGGCGAACGCACCAACGTCACGGGCTCGGCCAAGTTCCGCAAGCTCATCGAGGCCAACGACTATCCGCAGGCCCTGTCGATCGCGCGCCAGCAGGTCACCGACGGTGCGCAGGTCATCGACATCAACATGGACGAGGGCATGCTGGATTCGGAAGCCGCCATGGTGCGGTTCCTCAATCTCATCGCCGCCGAGCCCGACATCTCGCGCGTGCCGGTGATGCTCGATTCGTCCAAGTGGTCGGTCATCGAGGCCGGCTTGAAGTGCATCCAGGGCAAGGGCGTGGTGAATTCCATCTCGCTGAAGGAAGGCGAGGAGCCGTTCCTGGAGCACGCGCGCAAGTGCCTGAACTTCGGCGCCGCCGTGGTGGTCATGGCCTTCGACGAGCAGGGCCAGGCCGACACCATCGAGCGCAAGGTGTCGATCTGCGAGCGCAGCTACAAACTACTCACGGAAAAAATCGGCTTCCCGCCAGAAGACATCATCTTCGATCCGAACATCTTCGCGATCGCCACCGGCATCGAGGAGCACAACGGCTACGGCGTGGCCTTCATCGAGGCGGCGCGCGAGATCCGCAAGCGCTGCCCGCACGCGCACATCTCCGGCGGCGTCAGCAACGTGTCGTTCTCGTTCCGCGGCAATGAACCGGTGCGCCAGGCCATGCACTCGGTGTTCCTGTATCACGCCATCCAGGCGGGCATGGACTTCGGCATCGTGAATGCCGGCCAGCTGGCCATCTACGAGGACATCCCGAAGGACCTGCGCGAGCGCGTCGAGGACGTGGTGCTGAACCGCCGCGCCGATGCCTCGGAACGCCTGCTCGAGATCGCGACCCAGTACAAGGATGGCCCCGGCAAGGAAAGAGCCGTGGACCTGGCGTGGCGCGGCCTGCCCGTGAACGAGCGGCTGTCGCATGCGCTGGTGTCGGGCAACGACCAGTTCATCATCGAGGACACGGAAGAGGCGCGCCTCGTGGCGGCGCACCCGCTGCACGTCATCGAAGGTCCGCTGATGGACGGCATGAACGTGGTGGGCGACCTGTTCGGCTCGGGCAAGATGTTCCTGCCGCAGGTGGTGAAGTCCGCGCGTGTCATGAAGAAGGCCGTGGCACACCTGATCCCGTTCATCGAGGCGCTGGCCGACGGCGTGCAGAAGACCAATGGCACCGTGGTACTCGCCACGGTCAAGGGCGACGTGCACGACATCGGCAAGAACATCGTCGGCGTCGTGCTCCAGTGCAACAACTTCGCGATCGTCGATCTGGGCGTCATGGTGCCGGCCGACAAGATCCTCGAGACGGCCGAGAGGCTGGGTGCCGACATGATCGGGCTCTCCGGTCTCATCACGCCTTCGCTGGAGGAGATGAGCTACATCGCGGGCGAGATGCAGCGCCGCGGATTCAAGGTGCCGCTGCTGATCGGCGGCGCCACCACGTCGCCCGCGCACACGGCGGTCAAGATCGATCCGCAGTACGACGGCCCCGTGGTCTACGTCAAGGACGCGTCGCGCGCCGTGGGCGTGTGCCGCCAGCTGGTGACGCCCGAGATGAAACCCGCGTACGTCGCGGAAGTGAAGGCGGAGAACGTGCGCCGCCGCGAGCAACACGCCGGCAAGAAGGTGAAGGGCGCCCAGATGACGCTCGGCCAGGCGCGCAACAACCGTTTCCGGACCGACTGGGCCAACTACACGCCGCCGGTACCGCGCTTCCTCGGCGCGAAGGTGTTCAACGACGTGCCACTGGCGGCGCTGACGCCGTACATCGACTGGATGCCGTTCTTCAACGCCTGGGAATACGGCGGGAAATTCCCGGATGTGCTCCAGGATCCCTTGCGCGGCGAATCGGCGCGATCCTTGTACAAGGACGCGCAGGAAATGCTGGCGACCATCCTGCGCGAACACTGGCTGACCGCGCGCGCCGTGGTCGGATTCTTCCCCTGCAACAGCGTCGACGAGGAAATCGAGGTCTACAGCGACACCACGCGTACGCGCGTGTTGCATCGCCTGCATCACCTGCGCCAGCAGAAGGGCAAGCCGGCGGGCCAGCCGCACTACGCGCTCAGCGATTTCATCGCACCCAAGGATTCCGGCAAGGTCGACTACATCGGCGCCTTCGCCGTGACCGCCGGCATCGGCATCGAGAAGCATCTCGAGCGTTTCGCCAAGGCCCATGACGACTACAACGACATCCTGCTGAAGTCGCTGGCCGACCGTCTGGCCGAGGCCTCCGCGGAAGCCCTGCACCTGCGCGTGCGCCGCGAGCTGTGGGGTTACTCGCCCGAGGAGCGGCTCACCAACGACCAGCTCATCGCCGAGCAGTACCGCGGCATCCGTCCGGCGCCGGGATATCCGGCCTGCCCGGACCACACGGAGAAGGGCACGTTGTGGCAGATGCTCGACGTGGAGCGCGCCATCGACCTCCGGATCACCGAGAGTTACGCGATGTACCCCACGGCGGCGGTCAGCGGCTGGTACTTCGCGCACCCGGATGCGAAGTATTTCGCGGTCGGGCCCATCGACCTCGACCAGATGCAGCACTACGCCGCGCGCAAGGGCTGGTCGGCCGCCGAGGCACGCAAGTGGCTCGTCTCGAACCTCGAGAGCCGCGCGCAGGATCCGCACGACGAAGCCGCGTAACGGGCCCGCCGCGCGCCGGAGGTGGCGGGCGGGGTGACTGTTACAACACAATGGGGAATGTCCGTATTCCTCGTATGGTTGTTCGGCGCATTGTTTGGTGTGCTGGTCGGCGGTTTGCTGGCCTGGCTGGTCATCGGCCGCAACCCCCCGACCTCGCCGGAATTCACGGAACCCGCTCCCGTTGCCGCGCCGGCCGAACTACCGCCGCCCGAACCCGCGACACCGCCTCCACCAGCGCCGGCCGCCGCCGAGAACGTACCGGCCGGGGACCTGGCGTCCCGGCTCTATCCACTGCGCGAAGCCATCGAGAGCTTCGCCGATTCCGCGGCGCATCCGCGCGAAATCGAAAACCGCGACGAGTTCAAGAAAGCCGTGGCGTTGTTGTCGGACCCGGCCGTGTCGCTGGACGTGGTGGCCGAATACGCGCTGGGCAACAACTGGGCATTGTCGAGCGCCGCGTTCGCGGCCTTCGGCAACCGGCCGGATCGCCAGCCGGCCCTGGCGCTGGTGTTGCCCCGGCTGCCGAACATCGGCGCATGGCCGCTGTATTTCGCGCTGGCCTATGTCGACGCACTCGCCGAGCGCCCGCCGCTGGGCGAAACGCTGGTGCGCGTCAGCCAGCATGCCGTCAACCACGGATTGTTCCCGCAGCTGTTCGCGGCTTCGTTCAAGCGGCGCGAGGCGCTGGGTGATCGCGCCACCTTCGGCGGCGCGCTGCTGCGCGAAACCGGGCTCAGCGAAGGCCTGGAGCCCATGCTCGCCAAGATCGGCCATCCGTACGCGGCCGAGTTGCAGCGCGAGGTCGAGGTCTGGAAATCGCGGCGCGTCGATCGCAAGTTCCTCGCCGAGATCGGCCGCTTCTGGCAGGAGGCCGACCCGCTGCTGTACGAGTACGACGGCCTGCGCGAACCGCTGGCCACGGCGATCACCGCGCTCACGCACGTGCCGCCGCGCTCGGTGGTCATCGTGGGCGAGCCGCGCGTCGGCAAGACCGCGCTGGCGCAGCTCATCGGCACCGAACTGAACGAGCTCGGCTACGAGGTGTTCGAGGCCAGCGGGCCCGAAGTCATGGCCGGGCAGAAGTACATCGGCGAGCTCGAGGGCCGGCTGCGGCGCATGGTGGCGGAGCTCGGCGCCGCAAAACGGCTGGTGTGGTTCGTGCCCGACTTCATGCAGATCCTGCTGAGCGGCATGCACTCGGGCCAGTCGGCCGGCATCCTCGACCAGCTGCTGCCCGACATCAACGCCGGCCGCCTGGTGATCCTCAGCGAGTGCACGCCTTCCGGCATGGTGCGGGCACTGCAGTTGCGGCCCGCGCTGCGCAACGCGCTGGACACCGTGCGGCTGCGTGCCGCCAGCAATGAAGAGACCGGCGAGCTGCTGCGCGAAGTCGGCGCGCGCATCGCGCAGAAGTTCTCGATCGGGATCGCGCCGGACGCGCCCGCCACGGCGCTGCAGCTGGCGCGCAACTATCTATCCGGCATGCAGCTGCCCGGCGCGGCGCTCGACCTGCTGAAGCTCGCGACCAACCGCGCCGTGTCGAACCAGGAGGCGGTGCTCGAACGCGGCACGCTGCTCACGGCGCTGTCGCAGCTCACCGGGCTGCCGCGCGCCGTGCTCGACGACAGCGAGAAGATAGAGCTCGCCGAAATGCGGGAATTCTTCTCGCAGCGGGTCATCGGCCAGGACGAGGCCGTGGCGGCGGTGGTGGATCGCATCGCCATGCTCAAGGCCGGGCTCACGGATCCGGCGCGCCCGGTGGGCGTGTTCCTGTTCGCCGGGCCCACGGGCACGGGCAAGACCGAGTTGGCGAAGACCCTGGCCGACTACCTGTTCGGCTCCGCCGAGCGGCTGCTGCGCCTCGACATGAGCGAGTTCCAGCATTCGGGCTCGGTGGACAAGATCATCGGCGCCGCCGACGACGGCCGCACACAGTCGCTGATCCAGCGCGTGCGCAAACAACCGTTCGCCGTCATCCTGCTCGACGAATTCGAGAAAGCGCATGCCAACGTCTGGGACCTGTTCCTGCAGGTGTTCGACGACGGCCGGTTGAGCGACACGGCCGGGCAGGTCGCGGATTTTCGCCACACCATCATCATCCTGACTTCCAACCTCGGCGCCACCGCGCACCAGGGTTCCGGGGTCGGCTTCGCGCCGCGCGCCGATGCGTTCTCGCAGGAGCAGGTGAAACGCGCCGTGGCGCAGAGTTTCCGGCCCGAGTTCGTCAATCGCCTCGACAAGGTCATCGTGTTCCGGCCGCTGACGCGCGATCGCATGCGCGGCATCCTGCTCAAGGAACTGGCGCGCGTGCTCGAACGCCGGGGTCTCAAGAATCGCGAGTGGGCGGTGGAGTGGGAGTCGTCGGCGCAGGAGTTCCTGCTCGAGAAAGGCTTCACCGCCGACATGGGCGCGCGTCCCTTGAAACGCGCCATCGACCAGTACCTGCTGGCGCCGCTCGCGGCCACGCTGGTGGAACGGCGCTTTCCCACCGGCGATCAGTTCCTGTTCGTGCGCAGCGACGGCCAGGCCATCCAGGTCGAATTCGTCGATCCGAATGCCGAGGAGGGCGCGACCGCCGCTGCCGTGGCCACGGACGGCGCCACCGATGCCGGCGCGCTCGCGGCTGCGATGCTGCAGTCGGCCGGCACGCGCGCGGAGCGCGAGCTGCTGCAGGCGCAGCTGGCGCGACTCGAGGCGTCGATCGTGGGTGAAGAGTGGGAGCGGCTGCGCGAGACATTGACCACGCAGATGGCGGAGCCCGGCTTCTGGGAGCGGGCGGATCGCCAGCGCGTGTTGTCGCGTTACGCGCTCATGGATCGGGTGCGGGCCGCATTCAGCACCGCGCGTTCCTTGTACGAACGGCACGGCCGCGGGCTGCGTGGCAAATCCGGCCAGTACTCCAAGGATCTGGCGCGGCGTTTCGCGCTGCAGCTGTGGCTGGTGGATCGTGGCGTGCAGGACGCACTGCTGGACGCGCCTGTCGAAGTGGTGCTCACGGTCGAACCGGCCATGGACGGTGGTGATGTCGAGAACGCGCGGCGCTGGAGCCGTCGCATCTTTTCCATGTACGTGGGCTGGAGCGAACGCCGCCACATGCAGGCCGTGCAGCGAGAATTGCCCGGCGGTGCGCCGCTGCTGGTGGTCACGGGCTTCGGCGCGGCCAGCGAGCTCTCCCGCGAGATCGGGTTGCATGTATTCGAGAACGAGGACGCCGGCCGCAGCGTGGCACGCGTGCGCGTCGCGCCGCTGTGGACCAGCGAGAATGCCGCCGACGTGCCGGTCGCGGATCTGCAGAAAGCGCTGTCCGGGTCGCCGCCCGGCACGGCCATCGTGCGCCGCTACCGCTCCGAACCCTCGCCGCTGGTGCGCGATACCGAGCGTGGCTGGCGCACCGGCAGGCTCGAGGAAGTCCTGGCGGGAGACTTCGACCTGTTCCGGCCGTCGTGAGATGGGCCATGTTTCCTTCAAGGAAGCATTCCGTTTCTGGCTGAAGCTCGGCTTCATCAGCTTCGGCGGGCCGGCCGGTCAGATCGCCATCATGCATCACGAACTGGTGGAGCGACGCCGCTGGATCTCCGAGGGCCGCTTCCTGCACGCGCTCAATTACTGCATGTTGCTGCCCGGTCCCGAGGCGCAACAGCTGGCGACCTACATCGGCTGGCTGCTGCATCGCGCGCGCGGCGGGCTCACCGCCGGGCTGCTGTTCATCCTGCCGTCGTTCGTCATCCTGGTCGCGCTGTCGTGGTTGTACGCGAGTTACGGCCAGGTGCCGGCGATCGCCGCGTTCTTCTCGGGCATGAAACCCGCGGTGGTCGCCATCGTGGCCTTCGCGGCGTGGCGCATCGGCACGCGCGTGTTGCGCAATGCCTGGCTCGCCACCATCGCGGTGCTCGCCTTCGTGGCGTTGGCGGTGTTCGCGTTGCCGTTTCCGTTGATCGTCGCGCTGGCCGCGCTGGTCGGAATCGTGGGATCGCGCCTCTCGCCGCGCAGCTTCCAGGCCGTGGAGCCGGCGTCGCCCGGAGATGCGCTGATCGACGAACACAGCAGCACGCCCGATCACGCGACGTTATCGTGGGGACGTCTGGCCTGGGTGCTGACCACGGGCGTGGCGCTGTGGCTCGCGGGCATGGCGCTGCTGGTTGCCTTCGAAGGAGGCCATGGGACGCTGTCGCGCATGGCGGCGTTTTTCTCCAAGGCCGCGCTCGTGACCTTCGGCGGGGCGTACGCGGTGCTGCCCTACGTGAACCAGGCCGCGGTGGAGCAGTACGGCTGGCTCACGGCACCGCAGATGATCGACGGGCTCGCGCTCGGCGAGACCACGCCCGGCCCGCTGATCATGGTCGTCACCTTCGTGGGCTACGTCGGGGCGTGGACCCACGCGGCGACGTTGGCCATGCCGCCGTGGCTCGCCGGCCTCGCCGGCGCCACCGTGGTCACCTATTTCACGTTCCTGCCGTCGTTCGTGTTCATCTTCGCGGGCGGTCCACTGGTCGAGGCCACGCGCGGCCGGCGCTTGTTCACCGCGCCGCTGGCGGCGGTTACCGCCGCGGTGGTCGGCGTCATCGCCAACCTGGCGCTGTACTTCGCACGCCACGTGTTCTGGCCCGGGGGATTCGCGAATCCGCCGGACGCCATATCGCTGGCCATTGCCTGCGGAGCGGCACTGGCGCTGTTCTGGTTCCGGCTGGGCGTGATCCCGGTGATACTCGCCTGCGGAATCGCCGGCCTCATCGTGAGCCATGTCTGAGCGTCTCGCCTTTGACGACTACGTGCTCGACCTGACGCGCGGCTGCCTGCTGCGCGAAGGCCGCGAAGTGACGCTGCGCCCCAAGACCTTTGCCGTGCTGCGATACCTGGTCGAGCACATGGGTGAGCTCGTCTCCAAGGAAACACTGCTCGCGGCGGTGTGGCCCAATCTCATCGTCACCGACGACACGCTGGTGCAGAGCATCGGTGAATTGCGCCGCGCATTCGCCGAAGCCGGCCGCGAATACATCACCACCGTGCCGCGGCGCGGTTATCGCTTCGAACCGCCGCGCGCCGCGATGCCGCTCGCGGAGCCGGTGAAGCGCGCCTTTCGCTGGCGCTGGAAATTCGGCATCGCCGCGCCGCTGGTGCTGGCCCTGGTCATCGTCACGTTGTGGTTGGGCATGCGGCCACGCCCGGGTGCGCCGGAAGCGGGAGCTGGTGCGCGTCCGGCCATCGCGGTGTTGCCGTTCCAGAACCAGAACGATGACGCCTCGCGCGAATACCTGGCGGATGGCCTCACGCAGGACCTGGTCAATTCGCTCGGGCGATTTTCCGCGCTCACCGTGATGTCGTGGAACGCCGTGGCCGGATACAAGGGCGCGCTGGCCAAGCCCGGCGAAATCGCGCGCGTGCTCGGCGTGCGTTACCAGGTCGAGGGCAGCGTGCGCTACGCCGGCGATCGCGTACGCGTCAGTGCGCAGCTGGTCGATGCGCAGGGGCGCGTGTTGTGGTCGTCGCGCTTCGACGAGGCCACGGCCGACGTGTTCCAGCTCCAGGATCGCATGACGCGCGAGATCGCCGGCGCGCTCGCCATCCGCGTCACCGAGTTCGAGCAGCAGCGCGTCGCGCGCAAGCCCACCGCGAGCTTCGACGCCTACGACTGCGTGCTGCGCGCGCGTCCCGCGCTGCAGCGACCGACCCGCGCGGGCCTGGTCGAGGCGCGCACGCTGTTGCGCCGGGCCATCGAGCTCGATCCTCTGTACGCCGCGCCGCATTCCGCGCTCGGTGACACTTTTCATGCCGCCGTGTCCATGGGCTGGGCCGAATCGCCCGATGACTACTGGAACCTGCTGGTGGAACAGGCCAATGAAGCGTTGCGTCTCGATGCCGGAGACGTGCGGGCGCGTATCCTGCTCGGCCGCCGCTACATCGCCTACAACCAGTTCGACGAGGCGCGCGCGCAGATCGATCGCGCCATCGAGATGAATCCCAGCGATGCCGACGCACTGGCGGGGCGTGGCAACATCCTGGTGTGGCTGGGTGAAGAGGACGCCGCCATCGAATCGCTCGAACTCGCGCAGCGCCTCGATCCCGAGCTCAATGCCTTCGACCGTTTCGCGCTCAGCCTGGCTTACTACCTGAAGGGCCGCTACGACGAGTCCATCGAGCAGGCCGAGCTCAACCTGCGTCGCAATGCCGATGCGCGCTTCAACTACGCGATGCTGGCGGTGGCGCATGCCGAGGCGGGGCATGCCGAGGAAGCCGCGCGCGCCGCGGAGGCGGTGCGGCGCAACGATCCGCTGTTCGATGCCGAAACCTTCGGCAACAAGTTCCGCGATCCGCGCAACCTGGCCCACGTGCGCGCGGGCCTGGCCAGGGCCGGCCTCTACCGCCCCGGCTCCTGAGCCTTGAGCAGATCGCGGTTGTGTCGCGCGCGCTCGATGTTCGGCCCGAGCTCCTTGCGGAACAGGTCCGGTCCATAGGACTTGCCGAACAGGTACAACTTGCCGTCGTTGATCAGCCAGTACTCCGGGTTGGCTTCGCGCGCTTCGCCGCGGGCCAGCGCCACCGCGCAGAAGTTGGCGAACTGCGGCGCGTAACGCACCGGGTCCGCCTTGAAAAGGTCGCGATGCTCCGCGTTCGCGAAGCGCCAGACGTGCTCATCCCACTGATACTCGAACTGGGCCAGGCCCGGCGTGGCGTGCTGCAGGGTGAAATACGCCACGGGATCGTAGCCCTTGATGCCCAGGCGCATGCCGGAGGACGTTTCGGGTGCGGCTGCCGGGGCCGGCGGGGCGGCGAGTCCCGCAAGCAGGGCGGCGATCAGGAGCAGGCGGCGCATGATGGGGCAAACATAGCGCGGTTTCGGCGAACTTTCGGGACTTCTTCGTTACGCGCGTGCCGGCCCGGGGTTCACTGTGGCCACCCAAGGGAGGGAACATGAAATTAATCGTTCGCTGGCTGGTTGCGATCATGGTCTGCGGCAGCGCGCAGGCCGACGTCATCATCGACTGGAACACGCGCGCCGACGCCATCGCCACCGAGAAGAAGCTCGGCAGCCCGGTGCATGGTCGCGGCCTCGCGATGATGCACGTCGCCATGTTCGAGGCGCTGAATGCCATCGACCGGCGCTACCAACCCTATCGCCTCAAGCTGGTGGCTGATCGCAACACCTCGCGCGAGGTGGCGGCCGCCGTGGCCGGACACGATGTGTTGCTGGCGTTATACCCGGACCAGAAAACCAGCCTGGATGCGCT
>Ga0070665_100002789_pt1 | contig 18949 bp, 19 predicted proteins | sample KBSS13metaG_FD_65862 | JGI IMG/M metagenome (GOLD analysis project Ga0070665, IMG submission 65862) | Switchgrass rhizosphere microbial communities from Kellogg Biological Station, Michigan, USA - KBS S1-3 metaG | ecosystem: Host-associated > Plants > Roots > Rhizosphere > Soil ...
CAGGGCAACGACTCGCTGAACTACTACGCGCCGGGCGCGCAGGTGCTGGGCAACGCGCTCGCGGGCGGGCTCGCCAAGAACTATCCGACCGGCAACGACTTTCCGACGGTCGCGCAATGGCTCGCCAGCTTCACCAGCGTCGGCACCGGGAACTACCTGGTCGTGCCGGGCAGCCTGTTGAAGAACGCCGCCGCCGACGGCACCGATACCGGCGTCAACTACACGACGCTGAACGACGCGCTGACCGGCGCCTCGGCGCCGCCACCACCACCGCCGCCCCCGCCGCCGCCGCCACCGACTCGATCGACACCCTACTCCGGTTCGCCGATCGCTCTGCCCGGCACGGTGCAGTTCGAGAACTACGACGCCGGCGGGGCGGACATCGCCTACTTCGACACGACGGCGGCCAACAGCGGCGGTGCGTATCGCAGCAACGCGGTCGACATCAAGGCGGCAACCGATACCGGCGGCGGCTATCTGGTCGGCTGGACGCAGGCCCACGAGTGGCTGAACTACACGGTCGCCGTGGCAGCGGCCGGCACTTACGCCATAGACGTCCGCGTCGCGTCGAGCGGTGTGGGCGGCACGTTCCACATCGAAGTGAACGGCGCCGACATCACCGGAGCCATTGCGGTACCCAACACCGGCGGGTGGCAGACGTGGACGACGATCACGAAGACCGGCATCACGCTGGCGGCGGGCACGCAGATCATGCGGGTCGTGATGGACACGATCGGGCCGAGCGGCTCGGTCGCCAACTTCAATTGGTTCGCGGTCCGCTGAGAGCCGCCGGCGCTACCTCGAGCTGCGTCCTCCCGCGACGAGCACGGGCACCGCGCGGTAGACGTCGGGTGACAGACGCTTGAGATCGTCGATCTTCGGCAGATCGTTGATCGCGATGTATGGGGCCGACGGATTGCGCGTCAGGTAGTCCTGGTGATACGCCTCGGCGGGGTAGAACACGCGATCTGATTCGATCTTCGTGACGATCGGCTTCTTGAACGCGTGGGCCTGATCGAGCTGGGCGATGTAGGCCTTCGCGACCTCCGCTTGTTCAGCGGTGGTGGGGAAGATGGCCGAGCGGTACTGCGGCCCGGTATCCGGACCCTGCCGGTTGAGCTCGGTCGGATCGTGGGCCACCGAGAAGAAGATCTGCAGCAGCCGTCCGTAGCTGATTTGGCGCGGGTCGTAGGTCACCTGCACCGACTCCGCGTGGCCGCTCCGGCCGCCGCTCACCGTTTCGTACTCCGCGGTCTTCTTCTCACCGCCCGCGTAACCGGAGACGGCGTTGGTCACGCCCTTGACGTGCTGAAACACGCCCTGCACGCCCCAGAAGCAGCCGCCGGCGAGGACGATGGTGGCCGACGTCGCCTGGCCTGGCGGTAGATCCGCCGCCGGCAAGGGAAGGGCGCGGCCGCCCTCGGCCGCCGCGGACGTATTCCTGATCGCCAGACCAGCCGCCACGGCGATGGCGACGGCGATGACTGCCGGCGAGACGCTCCGAAGCATTCGATGCATATGTGACCTCTTGCCGCAGCCGGTGTGGTAACCCCACTTTAACCGAAGCAGGGCCTACCGGGTTGGACGCCGGCATCGAGCAGCGGGATCGCTGGCGCTCACTTCAGAATCTCAAAAGATCGGAAAAACTTCGTCCCGACGGCCGATTGATCGGCGGCGCCATTGAACGCGAACGTCACCTCGTAGAGGCGCTTTCCCTTGACCACCAGCCATACCGTGGCCCGCACCATATCCGCGGCGCCGTCCCTGCCGCTCTGGAACGAGAGCGTCAGGCTCGGCAGCCTGTCGGCGCCGAAGGTGCCGTCGCGTCGGCCGACGAGAGGAATGCCCAACGCCTGGCTCGCGTCGTTCTCACCGGCCTCGAACAGCATTCTGACGTCGGTCGAGTTGGTCTCGAACACCTTGACCGCCGCCGTGTAACCGGCGGCTCCTTGACGGGCCGGGGAACTGCTGGCGTAGCTGCGCCACGTCAGCGCGGTGCCTCTGGCGTCGGACTCCTCGACCTTGCCCGAAACGATTCCCGGGAGATCGGCGCGAAACCGGTAGCGGCTGTCCTCGACGACTTTCGCAAAGGCGACCGGCTGCGCCAGCAGGACGGCCAGCAACAGAATCGCTCGCTTCCTCATTCCCGCTCCCGGAGCCTCAACCTGGATCATGCGCCGGTCCCTCGCCAACCGCGACGCGTCGAGCGCCGAGGCTTGCCCTCGGGAACGCGTGTCGGCGCTATTGCTGGTGAACATCTTACAAGTCTCTCTGCTGTTTCGACGCTCGACGCACCCGTCGAGAGCAACTATCGATCAACGTACTTTCGACGCCGCTCGGATGATCAGCTATGGTAGGTGACAGACACGATGCACCTCATGAAAGCCGTCCCGCAGGTAGAGAGCCACGCTCCGTCACCAGCGGTTCGCGTTGCGCCTGGATCCGCAGCGACGACCCTTCGCCGCGACGAGATTGCGCGAGTGTACCAGAGCGGAAAAACACTGGAAGCGACCGGGGCGATGTTCGGGATCACTCGGGAACGCGTCAGGCAGATTCTCGCGGGAGCCGGCGTACCCTCACGACGCAAGGACCGGTTTCCGGCTGCGTTGGGTGACCGGGTCGCTCGACTCTACCAACGCGGGGAGACGATCGAGGCGGCGGCACGTGCGGTTGGCGTCAGCGCGTTCACTGCGCGGAAGATGCTGATGGAACGCGGCATCGAGCGTCGGCCGGGCGTCAGCGCTTCCTATCGGAAGGCATCCACACGCAGGCGCCAGGAGTTGATGGTGCAGCTCTATCGCCAAGGCAAGACGTTCAAGGAATTGGCGACCGCCTTCGAGACGTCCACGACCAGCGTGCAGCGTGTGCTCGACCGGCTGGGCGTCGAGAGGCGCGGCCTCGGCGGGCTCAGCGCAGGGAGAGTTCGCGCAACGAGGATCTCGCCGATCGACGACGTCGTTGGTGTAGATCGGCAGGTTGCCGAAAGCGGTTCGGTCCAGCTGTGACTCGCACCTGTGCACGTGCTACCGCGCACAGGAGGCGAGGATGCTCGCCCGCGTGACGTGGCGAGGCGATGGCTGGTCGAATGCCGGGTGCTGCGAGCGTGGATGGATCATCGGATGCGGGAGCGTGCCTGCGGCGACGCGCTCGGTGACCAACCGGGCGAGGTCTTGAAACACGATCCACGCCTGAAGCCGGCTGCTCGAATAACGGACGTGGATCGCATCGTCGAACAGATTTGAGTCCGCCGGAAACCGCGCCGCAAGGTCGATGAACGGCAGATCGTGTCGGCGCGCAAAATTCCTGAACACGCGGTTCTGCAGATCGGCGAGGCGTCTCATCGTCTTGTAGGTCGCGGGCCAGTAGTCGCGATTCAGGTAATCGAACAGCCTCAGCTGACGGGGGAGCTCGAGCCGGAGGCCGTCCTTCACCATCCAGACAAAAGAGGTCACGACCAGCTCCGATCGAACCGGCTCGAGCGCCGCGCGGACCGATTCAAGGTCCTTGACGATGGCAGGGAGTTCGACGGGGAGATTCTCGTCCGCGGGATCGGGATCCTCTTCGTTCACGCCGGGCATGCGAATCCATTGAACCGGCTTCACCGGCTCGCTGCCGTCGCCGCCTCGCCACGAATCGATGAGGCGTTGGACCCGCAACCCCAGCGCCGACGCGCTCTGCCTGGGCGTTCGGCTGGCGGCGGCAGAGCTCGGCCGAGAATACAGCCGCCCGAGTCGATAGCCGATCGATCCCGGCGGCCAGAATTGGTTCGACCCTTCGTAATAGACCACCAGATCAGGTTCCATCGGGACCAGTTCATTTCGCACGATGGCCGCGATCGAGTGTGAATCGATGCCCGTCCGCGCGGCGTTGATCACCTCGAACCGATACGGCCAGCCGTTGGCGCGGCTCCATTGGTTCAGCCAGTGGTTGATGAACTCGGGGTACGAGAAGGGAAATGCGTAAGCCCCGACGGTCGTGGACGCGCCGACGAACGCTATGCGAATGGTGTTGGCGGGCTTGTTCAGCGCGAGGTCGGGGCCGCGCCAGCCGAACGAGTTGGTGGTGAACCAGCCAGGCGCGCTCAAGCGGCGAAGATGCCGGTACGAAGGATAGATGCTCGGTTCGACCGGGTCGAAGTACAGAAAGTCGTCAAGCGTGCCGAACATGGAGGTCGACAGATCCCGGCAGAGCCGGTCCTTCAGGAACGCGAGGTTGAACTCGAACAACCGGGATTCAGTTCCCTCGAGCTCCAGTCGATCGCGCACCCAGGACGGCGTCGCGTTCGAGGCAATCGACGGTGGGTCCTGTTCGTACCATGAGGCGCTGACTTTCGGCCCGACCGCAACGTCCAGAGCGTAGCGCCGCGCCAGTTGATCGGCGTCGGCGGGCGCGGCAGCCAACGGCGGCACCGGCCTCGAGAGCCGAAGGTGCCCGAGCGCGTAGCCGTCGATGAGCCGAAAGACCACCTCGCCAAGCACCACCGCGAGAACGAGGCTGCTGATGGCTGCTACCAAGCGCAGGTAAGCCCTTGCCATTCAGGCGTATTGTCTCAGAAGTTCGAGCACCGGGCCTGGCGGCCGGTGCTCCGGGGCGGGGGCCTCACCCGACGAAGCGGTTAGGTCACGTGTCTGAGCTTCTTCGTGCGATGGCGGTACTCAAAAGTTCCCGCACAGCCAGGACACCGCAGCTGGTCCCACTGTTCCCGGTTGCTGGACGAGACACCGCCGACCCGACTCTTCTGATAGTCCAGCGGCCGATCGCATTTCAGGCAATGCAGGACAGGCGGGCGGTGCGGCGGAGCGGTCGTTTCGAAGCGCTGGAACGCCCGGCACGCAGCCTTGCCGCTGTCGACGACCGGCACCTCGGGTTCGTCCGGTGAAGCCACGCCGTCGCACAGCCGGGTGACTTCCGAGCAGAATCCCTCGAGCGGCAGCGGCTTCGACAATACCCGTGTCGCGCCCAGCTGTCGAAGTCGAGTGAGCTCAGCGGAACGGCTTTCTGAAGTGACCATCAGGATCGGCACCGCTCGCGTCGCTCCATCCCGGCGCAGCAGCTGACACAAGGCGTAGCCGTCGACACTCGACAGCTGGGTGTCCGCGATGAGCAACGCGGGCGGCTCGATGAGGCACTGCACCAGCGCGTCGCGACCATCGTCCACTTCGACGATGTCGAGCGGCAGCGGCCGAAGTGCCTCTCGGTACATCGACCGCGTGTCGGCGTCGCCGTCGGCGATGACGACGCGAAGCAGCGGTTGCGCGCATGGCCCGGTAATCGGCCGTGTCATGAGATCCTCCGCCACCCTTATAGAAGAGGGTGCTGGCGATGTCTGTTAGAAACCTAACCCATCTTGAAGGGCGTGTCGAGCGGGGGGCAGGAGGGCGCCTGGCCGCCTTGATCAGGGCGCAGATTTTGCTGGAATTCCCGCGGGAGGGCCCAGTGATCCGGAAGCTCAGGTCGGGCGGATATCGGTTGTACTCGCGAAAGATCGATCCGAAGAGCGGCAGACGCCGAAATCTAGGCACCTTCAAGACGCGAGGGGCAGCCGAGAAGCACGAACGGGCGGTCCAGTTCTTCAAACATCACGGCTAGTGGCAGGCCGCTAGAACGACATCAAACGGCGCGCCTCCTCGCAATCGATCTCGGATGGCAGGCCGAAGCCGCGGCCATACCCGAAGAGCTCGGCGATGGTTTTTGCACCGAACCGGTCGTCCAGCAGCTCGAGCTGATCGGCGGTAATCAGGGACGGATGCGGCACGCCGCACGCGCAGCTGAGTGCCAGCAGGTCCTTGCGGAGCGTCATCACGTAGTTCGCGAGCCGCGACGCCTTGAGCGTCGGATCCAGGCCCCGCACCAGCCAGGGATGTTGGGTCGCGACGCCCGTCGGGCAGTGGTTGGTGTGGCAGCGCTGCGCCTGGATGCAGCCGATCGCCATCATCGCCTCGCGGCCGACATTGATCAGATCGCAGCCGAGCGCGAACCCGAACAACGCCGCTTCCGGGAATCCCAGCTTGCCCGACCCGACGAACACGATCTGCTGGTGCACGCCGTGTGCGGTGAAGATCTTCTGGACCCGGCTGAAGCCGACCTTGAACGGCAGGGCGACGTGATCGGTGAACACCAGCGGTCCAGCGCCGGTGCCGCCTTCGCCGCCGTCGATGGTGATGAAATCGACGCCGCGCGCGCCGCCGGCCATCAGTGCCGCCAGCTCCTCCCAGAACGCCGACGCGCCGACCGCGGACTTGATGCCGACCGGCAGGCCGGTCTCGCCGGCGATCGACTCGACGAAGTCGAGCATCTCGTCGGCGTTCCGGAATGCACTGTGCGAGGCCGGGCTGATGCAGTCGCGGTCGGTGGGGATCCCTCGGATGTCGGCGATCTCGCGGGTGATCTTGGCTCGCGGCAGCACGCCGCCGAGACCGGGCTTCGCTCCCTGACTGAGCTTGACCTCGATCGCACGGATTTGCGGAGACCGTGCGATCGTGTCTTTCAGCCTCGCCATACTGAACCGGCCGTCGGGTTCACGGCAGCCGAAGTAGCCGGTGCCGACTTGCCAGACGAGATCCCCGCCCTTCAGGTGGTGCGACGAGACGCCGCCCTCTCCCGTGCTCTGCAGACAGCCGGCGATCTCGCAGCCGCGATTGAGCGCTTCGACGGCCGGCCCGCTCAGCGAGCCGAAGCTCATGCCCGACACGTTGATGACCGATGGCGGACGGAAGGCCTTGGGTCGCCGGCGTGACGCCCCCAGCACTTTTGCGCACGGAATCCGGAACTGCGGATCGAATCCCGGATCTCCGGGGTGGGGAGTAGGCAGCGGAAAGGTGTCGTGCTTGATGATGAGATAGTTGGGCTGCAGCTCCATCTCGTTGTCGGAACCGAAGCCGAAGTAGTTGTTCTGGCGCTTGGCCGAGGCGTAGACCCACCGGCGCTGGTCGCGGCTGAACGGGCGCTCCTCGTTGTTGTCGGTGACCACGTACTGACGGAGCTCCGGCCCGACGGCTTCAAGCCAGTAGCGGAAGTGACCGACGATTGGAAAGTTTCGGAGGATGGCGTGTTGCCGCTGCGTCAGATCGTAGATCACGACCAGCGTGAGCAGGATGATCGCGATAGTGGCAACAGCGATCACCATACATGCCATCCTTTCTCACCGCCCGGCCGCCAGCCGGCATGCCGTTCGCGGCATGCGACGGAGAGCGCTGCTCCCGGGCAGCCCATCCATAGTGTCCTTTATCGATGGTTTCCTTCCAACTGGGAATTGAGCTCAGGTCCATCTCCGCGCGGATCCTGCTCGCCGGGCACGTAGTGGACGAACTTTCTCTCGTAGTCCAGGCTCATGCCGAAGGGAAAGCGCGCATACGGCCACAACACCAGGCGCGCCGGACGGACTTGCGACGGCATCGCGTCCAGCAGGCTTTGCTCGACGGACGCCAGCGGAACCTGCGACGGGGCGAGCTGGACATGCATCGTGCACTGTGCGCCGGAAAACGTCAGGCGGCAGGCGCCTGTCATGAGGCGCGCGATCCGGTGATCGGCGTACAGGGCGTCTTTGTAGAAGCCCACGTGCGATCCGTTCGGCAATGCCTCCTTTTCCCGGCCCCGCAACGCCAGGAGCGCCGTCGGGAGATCGGCGTCGAGCGTCACCCCGTGATGGTGCGCCAGGTCCGTCACTTGCGTGTGATCGAGCAGGCACACGATGTCGCCGGTCTGATAGCGGAGCAAGGGTACCGCCCGCTCGGGGTCCAGCATCGACGTCGTCAGCTGGCCATATCCGTCGATGTCGGGATCGACGACCTCGATGAAGGTCCGCAGCGGATTGAACGTGAAGACCATCGGCAGAGTCGTCCCATCGTCGCTGTGGGCGCCCAGGAGGTCGCGGGCAAACCCGGGGTTTCCGAGCGAGACCCGCCGGAGGCTGATGGTGGCGGGCGTCTCCCAGCCCAGATGGAGGCCGAGCTCGCCCACGCCGAACGACGACATGATGTATCCCTGCGCCGGCCGGTCGACGTTCAAGCCGATGCTGTCGGCAAGGTATCCGCGGAAGTGTTCCCCGAAGATCTCTTCGCCGATCATGGCGTTGACCCGATAGCGGCTCCAGTCGACATTGCGCTCGCGCGCGTAGTCGGTGAAGCGCTTCATGAACAACGGATCCCCGCACAGGACAATCTGTTCGTAGTGGTGTCCAAAGGTCTGGACCAGCGCAACGGCCATGTCCTCGCGAACACTCGTGGTCGCGACCGTCATGCAGTGAGACGAGAACACCACGCCCATCGGCAGACAGTTGATCGTGAGTGTCTTGCGTGACTTGACGCTGAAGGCGGCATCGAACGCCAGATCCATGAAATCGGCATTGGCCTCGACCTGCTTTCGGCTGATCACGCCGAACGAAAATCTTCCGCCGTGCCCCGAGCTCGTGAGCACGTCGGCGACGTCGAGCAGCGTTCCCCCGATGCTCATTTGGTCGAGTTGGAACCGGTCAAAGGTGTTCGCCTTGGACATCAGCGGGGACAGCCGGCTGAAGGACACGAAATCGGTGACCTGTTCGGCGCGGACGCCGTGTTCGTCCAGCAGCACGCGATAGGCCGGCACGTCGGCCGCGGCCCGGCGAAACTCGGTCAGCAATCGCGCTTCGGTTTCGACGCCGAACACGGGCACCTCGATGGCCGCGGTCATCGTCCATCCCTCAACGCGATCGCCGGACCATGCGGTTGTCCGTCGGGGCTCTGCGACTGCACGTCGTGCGTCTGCGCGGCGAGCTCGGGTTTACTGGCGGCGGCAAAGGCGTTCAGCCCGGGAAATCGACCAGAGAGGATGGCCGCGTCGAGCTCCCTCAGAGACATCTGGTAGGGAACGACGCGTCCGTAGTATTCGGTCTCGGGTCCAAACGCCCGGAACGGAAACCCCTGTTCGGCAAGCTGGTGTCGTAATGGCTCTTCCATGGCCGTCAGCCAGTGCGTCGCCCCGCTCCGTCCCGTCGCCTGATACAGCGCCTTGAGGACCGTCATGAACGCGTCCTCACCGACCGAGCGTCGTTCTCCCTGGCGGGGATCCAGGACGTGGTCGGACTTGGACGCGTCGTGCACGCCGCACACGACGTCATTTCGGCGCCTGCGGTAGCCTCGACCGACCACCAGCCGGCCGACCTCCACCAGTCGAGGGTTCGTGCTGTGGAACTCGGTCTCGTGCGGGAACGACGTGCAGTGACCGAACAGCGGCAGGCCCAGCTCACTGACCATCACGGCGCGCGAGGTTCCAGCGAGCTCGCCGGACGCATCCACGGCACCGACGTGCAAGGCATGGGAATCGAACTCGTCGCGCTCGAGCCCGGTGGGATAGTCCTCCGCCGGCAGGAATTTCCGTTCCAGGCAGTAGACCTCGTACCTCAGGCGGTAACTCTGCACGAGCAGGTCGGGCGCATCGTCAAGGGTGCGGGCGGAAAAATGCGGAGCAGCGGGCACCTGGGGAGCATAGGCAATCGCCTCCGCGAGGGTGTGTGCAATCGGACACAACCGTTTGCCGCAGGCATTGCCATTCGGAAGCGCTCACTGGCAAGAGCGCGATGATGTCTGAGGGCCGAGCGCAATAGATCAGCGGTCAGGAAGCGGAAGGGGCGAGTGCGCTGCCTGTTGCACTTAGAAGCCGATCCTACGGGCTGGTTCATCGCGCCGGGACGCGAGCCGAAGTGGGGCTGGAGGGGCGTCGAGTGGACGAGGCGCGGGTCCCGGCAACTCCGCGAATCCTTCCAGCATGCTGTCGAACACGGAACGAGAGTATTGTGACCGCGGGGCCCAACAGACGACCTGATGCCACGCCCGCGCCCCTTCGACGGTCGTGTGGAGAAACGTGACGAGCGCCTTTCCCTGAAGCGTCTCCAACTCGAACTGACGCGCGGGGAATCCGGCCACGTGCGCGTCAACCGGACCCCGGCTTGCGAGAATGCGGAGCCCGCTCGTCAGCCGGTTCACGGTCTCAGTCGCGTGCGCCGCGAGGGTCATCGTGTGGTCGAAATCCTCGCGCGACTCGCTGATGACAATCAGGTATCGGCGCTGGATCGGATGCACGGCTTGAAGAGACGCCGAGACGTTGAGCAACCTGCCTGGTTTCCACCCCGAAGGCAATCCGATTCGTGCGAACCCCAGATCGGTGTCCTCGAGCACGCCGGAAGGCGAGCGGCGCCATGCCGCCACCGTGCGGAGCACGGGCCCAGCGGGCGATGAGCGTCACCACAGCGAAAAGCGTCATCAACAGGACGAAAGCGTCCATAACCGTCGCTGAACCTCGGTGAAAACGCTGGGTTTTGCCTTTCCTTGGGAACGGGTGCCAGAGGTATGCCGTTTGTGAGTATTCACGCGTTGCCGTACGGAACTGCCGCCGGTCATCTACCGGTTCTTTGGCGAGGAGCGCCGCCAGAGCACAACCGCCAGTGCAAGGGCGGCGAGCAAGGGCGGAATGTGCGCAATCGGTCGGAACCACTGCAAGGCGTCGTACCTGCCGAACGATCGAAAGATGCGATCAACCGGCACGATGTTCAGCATGAGAAGAGTCATCCAGCCGATCTGCGCGATCAGGAAGAAACCCACGCTGTAGCCCACGACTAGGACCCACCGCGACGACCGGGTCAACCGATAGACGCCCCACAAGAATGCGGCCAGCAGCAAGGCGAGCAGAACGAGAGATACGACCATTCGGGAGGCAACAGTAGCTCATTGGTCGCGTCGCATAGCGAAGTTGCGGCGTAAGGCGTGGTCGGTGCGGCTCGAACAGCCGTCGTCAGCCATCGGTCGGAAGAGAAGTTCGGTCGATACACGCGCTGGAAAGGATGGAGCGGGCGATGGGAATCGGACCCACGTAACCAGCTTGGGAAGCTGGCACACTACCATTGTGTTACGCCCGCTCGTCGAGGATAACCTTACGTCAATATATCACGCGCGAATCAGCGCCAGCACCTCGTCGCGTTTTTGCGCCATTTTCTCCGGCGTCGTGGCCTCGAGGTTCAGCCGCAGCAGCGGCTCGGTGTTCGACGGCCGGACGTTGAAGTGCCAGTCCGGGTACTCGACGGAGAGGCCGTCCAGTTCGTACTGCGCGCCGTCGGCGTACTTGGCGCCGATCGCGACCAGCCTGGGCGGCACTTCGTCCATGCTCTTCAGCTTGGTGTTGATCTCTCCCGAGATGAAATACTTCCGCGCCAGCGGCTTCAACAGTTCGTGCAGGCTCTGCCCCTTCTTCGACATCAGCTCCAGCATCAGCAGCGCCGGAATGAAGCCGTTGTCCGCATAGAAGTTGTCGCGGAAGTAATAGTGCCCGGTCACCTCGCCGCCGAAGATGCCGTTGGTCTCGCGCATCCGTTTCTTGAAGAACGCGTGGCCGACGCGGTTCATCAGCGAGGTGCCGCCGAGGCGCGCCGCGGTGTCCCTCACCGCGTAGCTGGCGCGCAGATCGTAGATGACCGTGGCGCCGGGATGCTTCAGCAGGAACGCCTCCGCCAGCAGGGCGGTGACGAAGTCACCCGAGACGAACTCGCCCGTGCCGTCGATGAAGAAGCAGCGGTCGGCGTCGCCGTCCCACGCGATGCCGATGTCGGCCTTCTCCGCGATCACCCGCTCGACGATGTCGCGCCGGTTCTCCTCGATGAGCGGGTTGGCCTCGTGGTTGGGGAACCGGCCGTCAATCTCGAAGCAGAGACGGGTGGTCTTGCAGGGAAGCCGCTCGAACAGCTTCGGCGCCACCAGGCCGCCCATCCCGCTGCCGGCGTCGAGGACGACGTTGAACGGCTTGATCACCGAGACGTCGATGAACGACATCACGTGCGCCACGTACGGCTCGAGCACGTCCTTGGTCGTCACCGCTCCGCGGTGCGCCGCTGCGGGCGGCGTCGTTCCGCCGATAATCATCTGGCGGATCTCCGCGAGGCCTTCGTCACCGCTGAGCGGCCAGGCGTCCTTGCGGACCATCTTCATCCCGTTGTACTGCTTCGGGTTGTGCGATGCCGTGATCTGGACGCCGCCGTCGTGGCCGTCGGTCGCCACCGCGAAGTACAGCATGTCGGTCGCCATCATCCCGTAGTTGACCACGTCGCACCCCTGCGACGTGGCGCCGTCGATGAAGGCCTCGGCGAGCGTCGGCGAGGAGAGGCGCATGTCGCGGCTGACCGCAATCCGCTTGGCCTGCAGGTAGGCGACGAACGCAGCGCCGATCGCCCGCGCGGCATCCTCGTTGACTTCGCCGGGGTAGACGCCGCGGACGTCGTAGGCCTTGAAAATGTCGGGGTTCAGATTCATGCGGCTCTCAACTAAAGACGGCTGTAGTCGGTGACGACGGACTTGTCGCCGAGCACGACGCCGTCCTCGACGACCGCGTTGCGGCCGATGTGGCAATGCCGGCCGAGGATCGATCGGCGGACGACCGCCTCCTGGCTGATGCGGCTGTTCGCCCAGACAATGGCGTTGTCGAGGACCGCGTGTTCCTCGATGTGGCACTGGCGGCCGATCACGCTGTAGGGACCGATATGGGCGCCGGCCTTCACGATCGCGCCTTCGTCGATGAAGCAGGGGCCCTCGATCACCGCGCCCGCCTCGACCCGCGCGTCAGGCGACACCCAGGCGGCGCCGGGCGCCGAAGCGAACGGCAGCGTCCGGTGCCCGACATAGTGACGGTCCATGATGTCGCGATGGACCTGCATGTATTTCTCCGGCGTGCCGATGTCGATCCAGTAGCCGCGATAGACGTAGGCGACGAATGTTTCGCCGCGCTCGATCAGCGACGGAAAGAAGCTGCGCTCGATCGACCAGGAAGTGTCTCGCGGGATGCGATCGAAGGTGTCCGGTTCGAGGATGTAGATGCCGGCGTTGATCGTGTCGCAGGTGATCTCGTCGGCGTTCGGCTTCTCGAGGAACCGCGTGACCTGGCCGTGCGCGTCGGTTTCGACCAGGCCGTAGGCGGTCGGGTTGTCCACCGGCGTCAACACGATCGTCGCTTTGGCTTTACGTTCGCGGTGGAGCGCGATGACCGCCGCGAGGTCCAGCTGGGTGAGGACGTCGCCGTTGAAGACCACCACCGAATCGCGCATCGCCTCGGACGCGTAGCGGATCGCGCCGCCGGTGCCGAGCGGCGCCGGCTCGACCATGTAGCGAATCGCCAGCCCCGACTCGCCGCCGTCGCCGAAGACCTCCTCGATTCGCCGCGGCTGGTAGTTGAGGCTGAGGATCACCTCGTCGATCTCCGGGACTTGCTTGAGGAGATCGAGCTGATAGTAGAGAAACGGCCGATCGAAGATCGGCACGATCGGCTTGGGGGTATGAACCGTCAGCGGGCGCAGACGTGAGCCTTTACCACCCGCGAGCAGAATCGCCTTCATGACAACCACCGATGTTATCATGTGCTCACGGGCTGCTGATGAACCTCCCGAATTCGCTGACCGTCACGCGCATCTTCCTCGTGCCGCTGCTCGTGGTCGTGCTGCTGACCAAGATCAAGGGACCGCTCATCCTCGGTCTGCCCAAGGACGTCGTCGGCGCGATGATTTTTGCGCTGGCGTCGCTCACCGACTGGGCCGACGGTTATCTCGCCCGCCGCCGCAAGCAGATCACGCCGCTCGGCCAGGTGATCGATCCACTCGCCGACAAACTCCTGACCTCGGCCGCGCTGATCTCACTCGTACAGCTCGACCTTGCGCAGTCGTGGATGGTCGCGGTGATCATCGGCCGCGAGTTCGCGGTCACGACCTTGCGCAGCCTCGCCTACGCGCGCGGCGTGGCGATGCCGGCGTCGCCGCTCGGCAAGATCAAGATGGTGGCGCAGGTGGTGGCGATTCTGGCGCTGATCCTGTCGCACGGACGGGCCTGGCCGTTCTACTGGATCGGGCAGGGCGCGCTCTGGGTGGTGGTGATTACCGCGCTGGTGTCGGGCGCCGACTACTTCCGCCGCTTCAACGAAGTCATGAGCCCGCGCGTCGCCGATTTCCGCGTCCCCGACAAAAAGCGTAAAGCCGGATAGATCACGACGATCAACGCGGAACTCGCGGAATACGCAGAGGCAAAGCCATCTTGTTCTGCGGTTTCTGCGGGTTCTGCGTTGATCGTCGTTATCTCCTCAAGGCGATGTAGTCGCCGGTGTAGACGGCGTCGTTCGCGCGGATGACGCGGGTGAGCGCCATCGCACTGCTGGTCGAGATCACGACGCCTTCGCCGATGCTGGCAAGCGGCAGGCCGGCGACACCGACGTCGCGAAAAATCGCAAAGCGCGAGCCCGGCATCAGCCCCTGATTCTCGCCCCAGTCGATCAGCGCGAAGTCCCCGGCGCCGACCATGTAGCGATCCTCGTTGCCGGTCATGATGTGTCCGAGCGTGGTGAAGTCCGGCTGCCCGGGCGCTTCGTCGCGCCCGGCGTCGGCGGGCACCTCGACGGCGACGAACGGCTCGAGATAGTCGCCCGTCAGGATCGCGCCGCACACGTGATCCACGCTCCCGATCGCGGTGGAGTCGTTCACCGCGACGATCCGAACCCAGCCCAGCGTCTTGGCGCCGCGCGAGATCTTGCTGGCGCCGAACGTCATCGTGCGGCGGATGAAGAACTGTTGACCGATCTGCAGGCCGGCGGATGTTCCGCCGCTGAGGACGAGGAGGTCGCGATCGCCGAACAGGCTCCGGGGCACGCCGTCCTGTGAACCGACGATCCGCAGCGCCTCGGCCGGAGCGGCGTCCAGCGACGGCGGCGGCGCGCAGGCGATGGCGACCGCGGCCGGCGACAGGGTGGCGTTGACCGCCTGCGCGTCGGCGGATCCAGCCGCGCACGCCACGAGCAGGGTCGCGAGAACCAGGGCTGAGCGCTGCATCTGTAAGTCTCCCGACGGATCTGACGGCCCGCCGCTAACTACTGGGTTTGAGCACCTGTGCTTTGAGATCGGCAATCATCTTCTGTGCCATGACGAGGTGTTCGCTCTTCTCGAACTCCTCGACCAGCTTTTCGAGGTAGGGGAGCGCCTCCGCTTCCTTCTTGACCTTCACCAGCGAGTCGGCCAGATAGAAGTACACACTGTCTCGGTTGGTGAAGGCCGGATCATCATGGAGCACCGACTTGAACCGGTCGATCGCGCCCGGATACCACTTCTGGCGGTAGTAGAAGTAGCCGACCTGATAATCGGCCTCGCTCAGGCGGTCGCGCGTTTCGCGCAGCTTCGTCTGCACTTCGGGCATCAGGCTGCTGTTCGGATACCGCGCCACGAACGTCTCGAACTCCTTCAACGCGGCCCGCGTCTCGGTCTGATCGCGCTGCGGCAGGCGCATCTGCCGGAAGTGTCCCATCGCCAGCTTGAGCTGCGCGTAGTCGGCGCGGCGGTTGGTCGGGTAGAACGAGAGAAATTCCGTGAACTCGTTGATCGCCAGGACGAGCGCCTCGGCGCTCCCTTCACCGAGATAGGTGTCGCCGATGCCCAGTTTGGCGTCCGGCCGGTACGGGCTCGCGGTGTAGGTTTCGGTGACCTGCTTGAAGAACTCGCGTGCGGTCAGCCACTTCTTGTTGTCGAGGGCGTCGGTGCCCTTGTCGAACAGGAATTTGTCCGGTTCGGCGGTGCCGGCCGGCACGGTGCCGCGCGGGTTGGAGGCGCAGGCGACCGCGGTGGCGAGGGCGAGCACGGCGGCGCACAGCCGCAAACCGGACGCCGGACGAAGGCCTTGTCGCGTGTTGATCACAGTATTCCAGCCAGCCATTGATACTCGGCCGTGAGACCCGCTTCGAGTCCGACGGTGGGTGCATACCCCAGGTCCGCGCGCGCGCGCGACGTGTCGGCGTAGGTGTGCCGCATGTCGCCTTTCTGCACCGGATCGACGAGGACCCGCGGCCGGCGTCCGGTGACGCGCTCGATCACGCTGAGCACCTCGTTCACCGACACCCGTGAGCCCCCTCCAATATTGTATACGCGGCCCGGAACGCCCTGTGCAGCCGCGAGCACATTGGCATTCACCGCGTCGGAGATGAAGGTGAAATCGCGGGTCTGGTCGCCGTCGCCGAATACCGTGATCGGCTCATCCGCGATCGTGGCGCGGAGGAACTTGTGGAAGGCCATGTCGGGCCGCTGCCGCGGGCCGTATACGGTGAAGTAGCGGAGCGACACGGCCGGCACGCCGAAGTTGGCGAAATACAGGTAACAGAGCTGCTCGGCGGCGAGCTTCGACACGCCATACGGCGACACCGGCTCGGGCAGCGCGTCTTCGCGCATCGGCATCGGCACGCGATCGCCGTAGACCGACGAGCTCGACGAATAGACGAGCCGTTCGAGCGCCGGCATGCCCATCGCCGCCTCGAGGAGGCGCTGGGTGGCCTCGATGTTGTTCACCGAGTAGATGGCGAAATCGCTGCCCCAGCTCTTTCGCACGCCGGCCTGCGCCGCCAGGTGAAACACGTGCGTGCGATCGTGGAGCTCCACCGGGAGGTCGACCTCGTGGATCGGCGCCTCGATGAAACGGAAGCGCGGGTGTTTCAGCGCGCCGCTCAGGTTCTGCTCCTTCACCGGCCGCGCGTAGTAATCCGTAAAGGCGTCGATGCCAAGGACGTCGGCGCCGTCGGCCAGGAGCCGCTCGGCCAGCGTCGATCCGATGAAGCCGGCGCAGCCGGTGACTACCGCCTTCACGAGAGCATGGCCCGCACGCGCTCCGGCAGCCGGCACGGACGGCCGTTGCGGTCCAGCGTGGCGTGCACCGTGGTGCCGGTCGCGAGCGTGGCGGCGTCGGCCGCGCGCACCACCTCGTAGCTGAACTTCACGCGCACCGGCGACAGCATCTCGCCGGTGGTGCGGACCTCGATCTCGTCGTCGTACTTCGCCGGCTCGCGATAGGTGCACTGCGCTTCGATCACAGGGAGTCCGAACCCTTCCGTTTCCATGTCGCGATAGTTCCAGCCGGACGCGCGGAGCAGATCGGTCCGGCCGACCTCGAACCACACGAAGTAGTTGGCGTAATAGACCACGCCCATCTTGTCGGTCTCGGCGTAGCGCACGCGCACCGTCGAGGTGGATGGGGAAGGGCTCACCGGGCGGCCGCGGTGACGGCGCCGAGCGCCGCGGCCTTGAGCTCGCGGGTCGCGCGCTCCGGGTCCGGAGTGTTGAAGACCGCCGACCCTGCGACGACGATGCGTGCGCCGGCGGCGACCACCCTGGCGATGTTGTGTTGATCGACGCCGCCGTCGATCTCGATCGACGCCTGGCTGCCGGCGGCGTCGAGCAGCGCGCGCACCTCACGGAGTTTAGACTCGCTGCGCGGGATGAAAGTCTGCCCGCCAAACCCGGGGTTGACCGACATCACCAGGACGAAGTCGACGTCGGCGGCCACTTCGTGGATCGCGCCGACCGGCGTGCCCGGATTGATCACCACCCCCGCCTTCACGCCCAGCTTCTTGATCGCCTGCACCGTCCGATGGACGTGCCGCAGCGCTTCCACGTGCACCGAGATCATCGCGGCGCCGGCCTCGGCAAACGCCTCGATGTACCGATCGGGCTCCTCGATCATCAGGTGCACGTCGAGCGGCACCGTCGCGATCCGCTTCAGCGACGCGACCACCGGCACGCCGATCGTGATGTTGGGGACGAAGTGGCCGTCCATCACGTCGACGTGAATCAAGTCGGCTCCGCCGCGTTCCGCCGCGGCGACCGCCTCGCCGAGCCTGGCGAAATCGGCCGACAGGATCGACGGCGCGATCAGCACGCTCATCGGCTGACCTCGAGCGAAATCGGCTCGCCCGGCCCGATCTGGAATCCGGCCTGCGGGCTCTGCCGGATGACCACGCCGGCCGCGACGCCGGGATACGGGTTCGAGCCCACGACGGCGACGCGGAAACCGCGGCCGCGCAGAATGTCGGCGGCGCGGTCGCCGTTGACGCCAATCAGATCGGGCATCACGTAACTCGCGCCGCGCTCGCCGCGGTTCACGAGCAGCGCGACGTGCCCGGCGGAGCTCTTGGCCGGCGGGGTCTGCGCGACGATGACGTCGGGCGCGAAATCCTGAGAGCGGATCTCCGACAGATCCGACAGCGTCAGGCCGTCCTGCGTCAGGCGAAGCTGCGCGGTCCGTTCCGTCTCGCCGATCAGCAGCGGCATGGTCGCGGATCGCTGGCCGGCGCTGAGCCAGATCTTGACGCTGCGCTGACGCCGGGCGGTCGAGCCGGCGGCCGGCTCCTGCGCGATGACCCGTCCGGCGCCGATTTTCGGGTCGGGACGCCGCAGGTCGTCCACTTTCACGCCGAGGCCCAGGTCCGCTGCGAGCGCATTCGCTTCGTTGGCCGTGCGGTTGGTGAAGTCGGGCACCTGCACTTCGCGGGCGCGCAGCGCGACGCGCATCGACGCGGCCGCAAACAGCACGTAGGTCGCCAGCAACCCGCCGGCGAGCAGCACCAGTTTTCCCGCGCTCCAGACGCGTGTTCGAAGGGCCATGAAGACTCCGATCGTACTACAGCTTGCGGCAGATAGTCGTAGTGCAGGCCTTCAGGCCTGCCGTCGTTCGAACACCGCACCGAAGAACGCTTCGAGACCGTGCAGGTCGGGCTGCGTGCGAAGGTGCCCCCGGCGATCGACCAGCGTCGCGGCGAGACGCGACGAGGCCTGCGCGGCGTGGAGCGGAGCAAACCCGGGCGTCGTGGCGAGAAACGCATCGGCGACGCCTTCGTTTTCCTCAGGCTCGCTCGAGCAGGTGGCGTAGACGAGGCGGCCGCCGGGCGCGACGTTCGCCGCGGCGTGCTGGAGCATGGTCAGCTCCGCCGCCGCGAGCGGGGCGAGATCCTCCTCGCGCCGGCGCCAGCGGATGTCGGGATCGCGCCGGAGCGTGCCGAGACCCGAGCACGGGGCGTCGACCAGGACGCAGTCGAAGGTCGCGGCGAAGGGCAGCGGCCGCAGCAGATCCGCCTGCACGATGCGGACGTTGGCCGCGCCGCTCGCGGCCACCGTGCGCCGGAGCAGATCGATGCGGCGATC
>Ga0070665_100002790_pt1 | contig 18940 bp, 23 predicted proteins | sample KBSS13metaG_FD_65862 | JGI IMG/M metagenome (GOLD analysis project Ga0070665, IMG submission 65862) | Switchgrass rhizosphere microbial communities from Kellogg Biological Station, Michigan, USA - KBS S1-3 metaG | ecosystem: Host-associated > Plants > Roots > Rhizosphere > Soil ...
GGCGCCTGGCTGCATCCGCAGCACAACATGTTCCTGTCGGCAGCACATACCGAGGCCGATATCGACCGCGCGCTTCAGGCCACCGACTCGGCGATGGCGGCCGTGCGCAAGAACTTCGGGAGGGGCTGAAATTTTCCTCCCTGCGCGCAAGCGCAGGGAGGAAATTTATCGCCGCCAGGGCTCCGGCATGCTCGAAGACGGGCAGTAGCGCACTTCCGTCGCGCCGGCGTGCTCGCCGAAACGAAAGGTGGTCGGGTTCACGATCACATAGATGTCCGTCATGGTCTCCGGCTTGGATTCGCGCGGATCGACCAGCTCCTGGGTGACGCGGTATCGGGTCGGGTCGATCTTCTCGATCTTCCGGAAGGTGCCCGCCTGATGTCCGATGCTCACGCCGGTCGGATCGACGTACCACAGCGTCGCGAAGCTCGCCTTGCCGCAGGGCGTGTCGGCATTCACGTAGAAGCCGGGTTTCAGCGGCAGGCCGCCCGTCGGCGCCGGCGCACCCTTGCCCTGTGCCGATGCCTGCGGGCTCGGCGGCGTGGCCGGCATCGGCGCGGGCGCGGAGCCTGGCCGCGTGAAGCGGTCGACGCAGGCATTGAGCTCGCCCAGTGCCATGCTGGTCCCGTCGAGGCTGAAGCCGAGCTGGCCACCCGGCGCATAGAGCGTCATCTGGCGGCCCTGGCGCATGGCCTCGAAAAGGCCGGCAGTCGCCGGCAGCTCGGCGCCAACCAGCGTCTTGTTCTTTGCAGCGGCAACGAGTTCGGCGGGCGGATTGCCATCGATCGAATAGCGCAGATGGATCTGCTGACCGGGCCGCAGGTTCCACGACGGATAGAGCCAGCCGACGTTCCAGCGCCGCTGCGCACTGAGCGAGAAGATCATCGTGATCCCGCTGCGATAACGCGCGAAGATCGTGCAGTGGGAGAAGCCCTTGCCCGGTTGTTCATGCGCATCGAGGGTCCAACCCTGGATGGTCCGTTGGCTTCCCGGAATGATGTCGGCGCTGGCCTCGGCCGCGAGCGCGCACAGACACAAGATCGCTACTGCAAGAATCCGCAAGGCTGCCCCACACCAATGTCCCCAGCGAACATTGACATGCGGCACGCCACCGGCGCCAGACGACCGGGCAAAGAAAAGGGCGGGCCCGGTGCATGCCGATGCCCGCCCGCTTCCCGGGATGAAGTGCCTAGATCGCTTCCTTGAGATCCTTGGCGACACGGAAGGCGACCTTCTTCGACGCCTTGATCTTGATCGCCTCGCCGGTGGCCGGATTGCGGCCCATGCGAGCCGGGCGGGCGCGGACCTGGAGGATGCCGAGGCCCGTGATGCGGACCTTGTTGCCCTTCTTGAGGTGCTTCACGACCAGGCCGACGAAATCGTCGAGGGCGCCGGTGGCGTCCTTCTTGGTCATGCCCGTCTTCTCGGCCAATTCGGCCGCGACCTTGGACAGCGGAACGGTCGGAGCAGCGGGTTTGGTTGCGGTAGCCATGGTGGAGGGGTCCTTACATTTTTTGTTTCGCCAGCGTCTTCCTGACGCCCCAGGACGCGCTGACGGCCCAAGGTTATCCACGAATCGCGGCCCCGCAAGCCCTCAAAGCAGGAAAAATGTCGATTTCTGGGGCTTTTTCGGCCATTTGAGGCGGCCATCCACAGACAAAAGAGAGTGTACCGCGTGTCTTCGGCTGAACTCGCCCCGACTTTCGCCACTGCCGTGAACACCTGGCAGTGCGATGAAAACGACCATTTGAACGTCCAGTACTACACCGAGTTCGGCCACGAAGCGTCGGCTCACCTGCTCCACCAGCTCGGTTTCGGCCCGCGCGCGCAGCGCGCCGCGGACACAACCACCACTATCGTCGATGATCATATCCGCTACCTGCGGGAGTTCCGGGTCATCGACCCGGTCGAGGTTCGCTCGGCGCCGGTCGAGGTCTCGGAGTACGAGCTCACCCTCTACCACGAGGTTCGCAATCCGGCCGATGGTACCGTCGCCTCGACGATCCGACGCCGCGTCACGAGCGACAAACCCTGGCCCGCCGCGATGCGCGAGCGTGCTGAAAAGGCCAGGGTGGCGCTGCCGGCGAACGCGCAGCCGCGCAGCGTCGGTGCGCTGGCCCTGCCCGACCTGTCGCTCGCCCAAGCGGCGGGGATCGGCCTGATCGATGTCGGGCGCACGGTCGTGAAGCCCGGCGAATGCGACGAACGCGGCGAGTTCCTGCCGCGCCACCAGTTCGGCCGCTACTCCGATGGCGCACCGTGGCTGTGGAACCACCTCGGCTTTGATCGCACGGCGATGCAGGAACGCCAGGAAGGCTCGGTCGTGGTCGAGATGCTGAACCACTATCGCCGGCCCTTGCGCGCGGGCGACCTCGTCGTCGTGATGAGCGGGCTGGCGGATTTCAGCGACAAGGTGCTCAAGTTCACGCACTTCCTGTTCGAGGCCGAGAGCGGCATGCTTGCTGCTTGCGCCGAGGCGGTGGGCATGAAGTTCGACCAGAAGATCCGCAAGATCATGACCTTCTCGGCCGAGGACCAGGCGCGCCTCGCCGAACGCAAGCTCCGCTTCTGACGGGAGATCGAGATGGACGAGAAGACGAAGACGGCGGCCGGCATCGCGGCGGGACTGCAAGGGCTGAAATACGACGACAAGCGGCTGGCGGAGATCGCCGCCGAAGTCGAGGTGCTGAACGACGCGGTGCGCAAGGCAGCCGAAACCCGCCTCACCTTCGACGACGATCCGGCAGCTTTCGCGAACCTCATGGCGAAGGAAGCGCGCTCATGAGGAACGACGATCTGGCGTTGTGGGAGCTGAGCGAAATCGCCGACGCGATCGCCGAGAAGCGCATCACCTCCGTCGAGGCGACTGAGGCCTGCCTGGCGCGCATCGAGATCTGGCAGCCGCGGGTGAATGCCTTCCTGCGCCTCTACAAGGACAAGGCGCTGGCGCAGGCCAGGGCGATGGATGCCGAGCTCGCCGCCGGCAAGCGCCGCGGGCCGCTGCATGGCGTGCCGATGGCGCACAAGGACATGTATTACCGCAAGGGAGAGATCTCGACCGGCGGCAGCGGCATCCGCAAAGACTGGCGCGCGCCGGTGACGGCGACCGTGCTCGACAGGCTCGACGCGGCTGGCGTGGTCGAGCTCGGCTTCCTCAACATGGCGGAGTTCGCGGCGGGCCCGACCGGCCACAACGTGCACCACGGCCATTGCCGCAATCCGTGGGATCAGACGCGCGTGACCGGCGGCAGCTCGAGCGGCTCCGGCGCTTCGGTCGGCGCACGCATGGTGTTCGGCGCGCTGGGCTCCGACACCGGCGGCTCGATCCGCCTGCCCGCCGCAGCCTGTGGCGTGGTCGGCATGAAGGCGACCTACGGCCGCGTGAGCCGTGCCGGCGCCGTCGCGCGCTCGTGGACGCTCGATCATGTCGGCCCGCTCACGCGCACGGTGCGCGACAACGCGCGGATGCTGGCGGTGCTCGCCGGCCACGATCCCACCGATTCGACGACCAGCGAGAAGCCGGTGCCGGATTACGAGGCGCTGCTCGAGGGCGGCGTCGCGGGCCTGAAGATCGGCCTCGCCTTGCCGACCGACGGGCCCGCGCCACTCGATGCGCAAATCGGTGCCGCCGTCCAGGCCGCCGCCGACACGCTGGGCCGTCTCGGGGCAAAGATCTCGACCGTGACCCTGCCCGACTTCACCGCGCTCTACCGTTCGGCGGAGGTGATGGTGAAATGCGAGGCCGCCGCCATGCACCGGCCATGGATGGAGAAGACGCCCGAGGCCTACGCCAACCAGGTGCGCACGCGCATGGAGGCGGGCTTCTTCATTCCGGCGACGCAGTACTTAGACGCCCTGCGCCTGCGCGCGCATTTCGTGGCCGAGTTCCTCGCGACCTCGATGGCCGGTGTCGACGCCATCGTCCTGCCGGCGATCCCCTTCCCCATTCCCACGATCGAAGAGACCGACACCGAGGAGAAAGGCGGCTCAGCCGTCCTCAAGATGGTCGCCGGCTTCACCGGCCTCACCCGCCCCTTCAACACGCTCGGCGTTCCCGCGCTGTCGGTTCCCTGCGGCTTCGACGGGAACGGCGCCCCCATCGGCCTGCAGCTCGTCGGCCGCCCGTTCGACGAAGCGATGCTCTACCGCATCGGCCACGCCTACCAGGGCGCGACGGATTTTCATCAGAAGGTGCCGGTGTAGGACAGGGGTCGAGTAGAACAGGAAGGGTTGATCGAGTGGTAGAGTTATATGATTGAGCTTCCCTCCCCCGCTCGCGGGGAAGGTGTCAGCGTCTTACGCTGACGGAGGGGGCGGAAGCAGGAGATGCCTCAACCAATCCTTCCGTCTATCTCTTTTCGGTGCATCGCCTCGAAGATCGTCTCGAGCACAGACTCGGTCCGATGCATCACGTCGGCATTCCAGAACCGCAGGATGCGATAGCCGTTCGACCTCAGGATCGCATCACGACGAGCGTCATAACTCGTTTGCTCGACATGCTGGCTGCCATCGAGTTCGACAATCACCTGACCCTCGATGCAGACAAAGTCACAGATGTAGGGACCGATCGGTCTCTGACGCCGGAACTTGAAGTCGCCGAGCTGGCGTCGGCGAAGCTTGCTCCAGAGGAGACGCTCAGCGTCGGTCGGGTTCTTGCGGAGAAGGCGTGCGAAGTCGTTCATGAGGCGGATCTGAGCCGCCCATAGTGGCGATAGTATGTTAAATCATACTACTTATACGTGTATCGCCTTCCTTCGCGTCCTCCCCCTCCGCCCCCGATTACGGGGGCACCTCCCCCGCGAAGCGGGGGAGGGAGAGCTTTATTGGCAAGCTGCCATGTCGAGGCGGATTCGCTGATCAGCACCGCCGATCACACCGCCAAATTCACCGTCACGCTCTTCCGTTGCGTGAAGCTGTCGAGCATGCCTTCGAGCGAGAACTCGCGGCCGAGGCCGCTCTGCTTGTAGCCGCCGTAGGACATGCCGGCGGTCTGGCCGCCGCCCTGGTTGACCTGGATCCAGCCCGATTCGATCGCATGTGCGGTGCGCAGCCCCCTGCCGATGTCGTGCGTCCAGACATAGGCGGCGAGGCCGTAGTGGCTGTCGTTGGCCATGCGGATCGCCTCGGCCTCGTCGCTCCAGCGGATCGCAACGAGCACCGGGCCGAAGATCTCCTCGCGCGCCAGACGCCAATCGTTCGAGCGATCGGCGAACACCGTGGGGACGGTGAAGTAGCCCTCGCTCAGCGGGCCGGTCTTGGGCGGCAAACCGCCGAATACGAGCTTCGCGTCGGAGCGGTCGAGCCCGTCCTGCACGTACTTGCAGACCTTCGTGTACTGCTTGTTGTTGATGATGGTGCCGATGTCGCTCGCCTCGTCGAGCGGATCGCCGATCTTGAGCGCGGTGGTCTTCTTCTCGAGCTTCTTCAGGAAGCTGTCGAAGATGTCCTCGTGCAGGAACAGGCGCGAGCCCGCGGTGCAGCTCTGGCTCTGGCGCGTGAAGCGCATCGCATTGATGATGCCGTCGACCGCCCAGTCCTCGTCGGCGTCGGGAAAGACGATCGACGGGCTCTTGCCGCCGAGCTCGAGCGACACCGGCACGATGCGCTCGGCCGCCGCGCGCATGATGATCTTGCCGACCTCGGTCGAGCCGGTGAAGGAGAGCTTGCGCACCTTCGGATGGTTGGCGAGCGCCCCGCCGGCTTCCGCGCCGTAACCCGTCAGCACGTTCAGCACACCGGGCGGCAGGGACTCCTGGCAGATCTCGGCCATCATCAGCACGCCCAACGGCGCGTCCTCGGCCGCCTTCATCACCATCACGTTGCCGGCGCACAGCGCGGGCGCGATCTTGAGCGCGCCCAGCATGACCGGCGCATTCCACGGGATGATCGCGCCGACGATGCCGATCGGCTCGCGGCGGGTGTAGGACAGCACGGCCTCGCCGAGCGGCACGGTCTCGCCCTTCAGCTCCGAGGCGAGCCCGCCGAAATAGCGGAAGATGTCGGCGGTCATGTTGGCTTCGCCGCGCGCCTGGGTGCGCAGCGCATTGCCGGTCTCGAGCGCGATGGTGCGCGCCAGCTCCTCGCTGCGCGCCTGGATCGCCTCGGCGATCTTGAGCAGCAGCTTGCCGCGCTCGCGCGGCACGACCTTCTTCCACGAGGCAAAGGCCTTGTCGGACGCTTCGACCGCGGCATCGACGTCGGCGGCATCGGCGCGCGGCACGTCGGTGATGCCCTTGCGCTTGGCCGGATTCTCGACCGTGAAATGCGCGCCGGAAGCGCTGCCGACCCACTTGCCGCCGATCAGCATGCCCTTGGGCTGGTACGTGTTGGATGGCGCGGCAGCGGACATAACTCACCTCTGGTTTTTGGAAGGCGCGGAGTGTCGCTCCGTCCGTTTTAACTGGAAAGGGCCCGTTCTATTGGCGTTTCAGAGAATGACCAAATTCCTACCCACCATTCTACCCACCAGCCGACCAGGAACAGGCGTCTTCGGCACGGCTAGTTGGGCGGTGAACGATCCGCAGTCAAGGCTTGGGTGAACCGTGCTTCCAGCCGTGCACCGCGTTGATCTTCGTTGCCCCCGCATCGCCCACAGACACGGTTTCCGTAGCAACCGAGCCACTTTTTTGCATCGGAGATTTTGGCAGCGAACTGACCATTGGAGATACGCTACGCGCGCCCTCCCCTCATAATCACATCGGCGGCTGTTCTGCAGCGAAGAACTGCAGCCAGACGAATGCCGCAGCGGCGATCATCGCCCCAATCACAAATGCCTTTTTGATCCCGTCCATTCGAAGCTCGCCCTCGCCTTCGACTGCAGCACTATGGAGCAGTTCAAGCAGAGGGCATTGGATTAGTTTTCAACCCGAAGCATCCTTCTTCCCTTTCGAGGCGGATCACGGCCGACCTATCACTACCTTCACTTGAGGCGGGAGGCGCTGTGACCTCCCGCCTCTGCGGTAAGGGTAAAGCCCAGCTAAGGCGCTTCGCGTCTCCGGATGCGCTCGATTTCTGTCTCGCTCGGGCGATATGCAGGCGCGGCCGGATCGAAGGTTTTCCATCCGCTCGCCCGATACTCGGCTCCGCGGGAAACGGGGTCGATCGGCTTGTAGGTGTCGAGGATTGACTGGATGCGAGCGGCATCTCTCTCGTCGACTCTTGCGCTGACCAGGGTGCCGCCACGCCGCACGCTCTCCGAATAGACATGAGCGTCATGGTCAGAAGTACCGGCACTGATAAGCGCCCCCACCAATCCACCGGCGGCGGCGCCAGCGGCCGCGCCGACGGCGAGCGACGCGAGCCAGCCCACCGCCACGACCGGTCCGAGTCCCGGTATCGCCAGAAGACCGAGACCCGCTAGCAGGCCCGCGCCACCGCCTAGCGCCCCGCCGATACCGGCGCCAGCTCCGGCTTTCGACACGTCGTCAACGTCTGCGTACTTCTCGCTGACGTACTTGTTCGCAATCAGGCTCACTTCGGCGGCCGGAACGCCTGCCGCCTCGATAGCTGAAACGGCGCTCTGAGCCTGCGAGTAGGTATCGTAAACACGGCTTACGGTCTGCATGATCTGTCCTCCAGGTCAGGGCGTGAAAACGACATTGCCTTTGTAGTCGACGGCTACCTGTCCCGATTTGCCGTCATGCATGGCGCTTCCCCGCCAAATCCCGTCACCGTCCTTCTTGAGATCGGCAACACTGGTCAGTCCTTGCGCGACAGCTCGGTCCTTGGCCTGGCCTTCGGTAAAGCTGTTCGCTCCCTTCAACGGCGCGCCCTCGTCGTTCTTGCGGGTCGAGTAGACATCGGCTTTGCAGGCGTCCAGGAAGGCGGCCTGATCGAGCTTGCCGTCAGGAGCCATCTTCTTCTCCTGCACCCGCATCGCGGCGCTGTAGCGCATCGCCTCCGCGTCGGTGAGGACGCCGTCCTTGTTCAGGTCGGCCTTCGTCCACATCGCTTGGCACTCGGCCTCGGTAGCAGCATAGGTTGGGAATACGACACAGGTCGCCAGAACCAAGGCGACTAAAGGCACTTTGTTCATCCGGTATCCTTTCGGGAATGAAGTGCCGCGAGAACACGGCGGTGATTAACGTGCCTTTCAACATCAAGTTGCTGTGAAGCTGCCGCCCCGAACATGTGTTCGCTTTCGTACTGGGCGCGCATTACGGCAGGGACTTCCGATCTACTGCGCCCGAGAGTGGATGCCCGCGCCGCCGTTATCGAACGTGCGACCGAGGTTGACACGCCGTAGGTCCCTCCGTCCGAATAGGGCGGTGCGGGGGCAACATCCGCCGATGAATGCCGTTAAGGACAATCATCCGGGAGTTCCTATGGCGACTAAGAAGAAGGTAGCGGCAAAGCGCAAGACGGCTACGAAGAAGAGAGCCAGCAAGCGCGAGCTGATCGACACCGGCACAAACAAGCTGTTCGTCCGCCGAAACGAACGCGGCACGTCCTTCAAGAAGGTGGTCGACGCCGGTAAGTCCATCACCCGAGACAAGCGGACGAAGGCCAAGCGGAAAGTCCCTTCCGGGCAAGGCGATAGGGGAGATCGAAAATAGGCAATGCCGAGGCGGTCCGCCATTGTGCCTTCGGATGCGGTTTCTCCCGCGGAGCGGGCTCGCGGTGGGCATTTGCAAAGCTGCGAATTCGTCCGGGCCGCACGACGTGGGGCCGTTATTGCTCGCTATAAGAGCCGGTTGAAGCACTCCGCAGTAGATTCCGCTATCAGATTGGCCGCCGCCAAGCATTGGCTGCGTTTCGACGGCAGGACCTACAGCCTCACGCAGGAGGGGGTTGAACTGGGTATCAAATCAAGTTCGCGCCCGAAGGTGAGACGGGTCATGCCGTTTTGAAAGTGGCACTGATCGCGACAGGGCGACCTCTGACTGCCTCTGGCCAGCAAAAGACGGTCTTTTGCGTAAGCCATGCGCCCCTCCCGCGCGCCCGATTACTTACTGCATTGGCGCAAGCCGGAAGCGGCACGAATATTCCTTGTTGAAGACTTGAAACGCGCGAGACTTGGCATTTCCGGTAAGTTCGACGACGAATTCCCTTTCCCCGACCGGTACCTTTATAATCGTGGACACCGAACCGTCGGCGGCGATCGGGGTCGCAAAATCATGTCCGTTGGCGGTCTTCCCCAAAAGCTCGCTACCGGTGTCGGAGAAGTCAAAGACGAGCCTCGATACGTCGGCTTGCCGGCAAGCAAATGGAGAATCCGGATCAAGCGCCACCGTTGCCCGCCATGTGTCGGCATGAGCAATGGTCGACGCTCCCACAACGCTGGCGACAAACGCGGCGATCAGTGCTCTCATAGATTTTTCGCTGGCGGGGCCAGCTCTTAACTCCTCCAGGTGCCCGTAGGTTGCTCTCCGGATGCCCCGCTTGAGGCCGCCGCAACGGCGCCCGCCATCCATCAGTGTCAGGCCTGCTCGGCCGTATCGGTGCCCACAGGCGGTGGGGCGCCGAACTGGCCGGCATCCGACGTGGATCTTGGCCTCGGCGCACTCGATCGGCCGCGCCCCGCGATGGTCGCCGCGATGCTCGGCTGGACGGCCGGTGGGAACTCTTGTGACTGGTGAAGAATTTTCTCTTTTCGAGGTATTGACGCGGACCGGGTCGCTCCTAAATCGCTTCCCGAACCGGGCCGCCCTCCGGGGGGCTGCGGTTCTAAACCATCGCTCCAAGGAGGATGCACAAATGCGTAGCGACTTCGATTTCTCTCCATACTACCGCGCCACTGTGGGCTTTGACCGGGTCTTTGACCTGCTGGATGCTGTGGCGGGACAAGGCGGTTCGGCAGGCTACCCACCTTACAACATCGAGAAGACCAGCGACGATCAGTATCGCATTGTCATGGCAGTAGCCGGCTTCTCCGACGCAGAACTGAATGTAACGCAGAAGGAGGGCGAACTTCTGATCTCCGGCAAGGCGCAGTCTTCCGAGGCCCATAAGGAATACCTCTATCGCGGTATCGGCGGCCGCGACTTCGAGCGTCGCTTCCAGCTCGCCGACCATGTGACGGTCACCGGCGCCAAGCTCGTCAACGGCCTGCTTACGATCGATCTGCAGCGAGAGGTTCCAGAGGAGAAGAAGGCCCGCGCCATTCGAATCGACGCGGCCTCAGCGGCGAGGACCATCACGCAGCAGTAATCCGCCAGAGCGCGCCATCACGCGTGGCGCGCTCTTTCTCATCGATCAAACACAGGAGGTGACATATGACGATCGGGTCAGCCGCATCCCTGGCCGGCACCGTGCCGCAGGAGCCGCTTTCCCCTTTCCGCGCGCCCCACATGAGGGTTGTGCATTCCGAATTCAGCCGCGCCGCGCCCCCACGCGCGGTGTCGCTGCAGAAGGCGGCCGGGGGCTCGGTGGGACCTCATGTTCTCCTGCTCGAGGACGATGCGGCGGCCGCACTTGAGGTCCAGCAGTTGCTGTGCGAGGGCGGCTACCGCGTGGTCGGGCCTGCCACTTCCTCCGAAGAGGCGGAACGCATAATCACCGCCGGTCAGCGACCCATATACTGTGCGCTACTTGGCGCGTGCGTGCCCGGCGCTGGTACGGTGGCGGACCTGCTTGTTGCCCGCGGTGTTCCCATGGTGTGGGTAGCCGCCGGAACCAGCGACGCGTTCTCGTGGGATCGACGAGTGGAGCCCGTGCTTCGCAATCCCATCGGTCCGCGGGAACTCCATGACGCAATTGAGCGCTCCGCCAGGAAGGTGGCCAGTCGCCAAGGGTACGCTACGCCTCCTCCCCAAACGGTTTGGCCGCGCGTTTTTCCTCAGCTTTAGCGTCGCTGCCAGTCGAGGAGAACTGACGTGTGGCTTGTAATGATACTGCCGATGCTGATCGCGTTGGGCGCTTCCGTATTGGCTTGGCGGCATGCGACACGGATTGATCGCACACCGCTAAGCACGTCTCAGCAGGACAATCCTGCTCAGGACCAACGCTCATGGGGGATTTTGCTGGGAGGGCTGGTCGCCGCGGTGATCGCGACGATGATCCTTCAAGCCGTCGTGTTGAGCCGGCTTTAATCCGACGATGGCCCACAATATGGTGGCGGGCTTACAGGGCGCCCGCCACCACTGCGTTGCGAAGCAGAGTGGAACGTTGCCCTTACTGACCGGGCAGCGGTATCGCTGTGTCGATCGGCGTCCCACGGGCCACAGTGCACGATCGATAGGAAGTCGCATCGATCGTTGCACTGTTCGTTATGGGTTCCCGCTTTAGGTCGGGGGTGCCGGAAGCCCTCTTAACTTGAATGCATCAGCCATCCTTTGCACCGTCTTCGCCGGGGTGGACGTGCACACGTCGCGCCCCGTCCCAGATTTCAAAGCCGTCGAGAGGCTGGTCGGTCTTTTTCCGAAACAGTGCGCGGGCCTGGTCGATTAACGCTTCGTCCGGGTCCGGATCCAAAAAGTCGACCGCCTGGATATGGCCGTTCCGCATGTAAAAGCAGCGCATACGCACCTCCATCGCTTGCGAGCGGGAGCGTGGGACATCTGATAAGCCGCTGACTACCAGCCGCCGGCGCTCGGGACAGATGCCGATGCAAATCAACGGGACAAATGCGAGCAGGCTGCAACAAGGTGCCGAAAGCTGTGTGTCTAACTTGCGACAGGCGGTCCCGCATCGATCGCGTCCGCCTGGGCTTCGGCCTCTCCGGCTTCGTCTTCGAGTTCCTGTGCAAGTCGACGCATCGACTCCTGATCGGCGGCGAGAGTTAAGTAAGGCCCTGCGCGTCGGGCGACATCAGCGGAGCGGCGTTTCCGGGCCGCCTCGGCTCTCAACTCTGCTGCGGTCTGCACGCCCCGGCCCTCCGCTTCGACTTTCCTTACAACGTGGCCCCTGTACCAAGGTTCTGGAACGACTCCCGGTCGCGAGCATTTAGTCCGGTAGTTTGTGAGGGGTCACTTATGGAACTGCAACTGAGGCTGCCCGGCGATTGGCCGGTCGGCGAGTATCGGCGTACGGCCATGGTGCCGGATGCCGAGGATCTGGAATCGGTGCTGAGCTGGCTGCAGGAGGTCGAGGTCAACGCATGGATACAGACGACGCCAGCGCACATCGCGGCGGCAGTCCACCCTCCGGATGGCGGGCCGGACATCCGGCGCGACTTCCAGGCGATCGGCGGTGAGTGGCCGCGAGGCGAGATTGCCCGCTGGCTGCTCGACACGGTGCGAGAGCATTACAACCGGATCGACCTATGAAGCGCCCTCGCAAGCTCTCGACTGATCGTGCGCGAAGGTTCTGCAGCGCTCTCGCCACCGAGACACGCGACAGGCGGAATTGGTGGGTATCGATCCAGACTGTCGCAGATCGCCTTGGCATGCCGGCCGACGACGCCGTCGAGCTGGTCGACGCTTGCGCGCGTGAGGGCCTGGTGATGCACGACCAATCTCAACACACTGCGGCCGACAGGCGGGCCGCGGTGCGGCCGCTCACCGTGACACTGAGGGAGCGGGGCCGACAGTTAGCGAAGGCGAAGAGGCCATGAGCAACAAAATGGCGATCGACAACGCACCGGGCGAGATGTTCACCCTGATCGACGAGGAGACGATGCAGCTTCAACTACCCGATCTGCGGGTGGCAGGCATGGCAGAGCCGCTGCGAATCCAACTTACCTTCGACGCGGCCGGCGTCGATAACATGCTTAGGCGGCTGGCGACGTTGCGGGCGCAGATGTTGCCGGCGCCAGTGAGGAACTAGGAGAGGTCGTAGAGTGCCCGAGACTTCGAGGCGCTTGGTGATGCGGCGCGCCGTCCTGGCGCACAAGTTGCACCCCGCGCGGCGTGGGCCCCGCGGGGTGCTAAAAGCTGATTTGTTGGTCTAGCGGTATGGGTTTGAGGGCTTTCGGTCCCACCTGTTCGGCACACCGTCGCCATCCTTGTCCCGGTCGTAGCGGTTCGGCACGCCATCATGGTCGCGGTCACCCCACGCCTGCTGCCGGTTGTTGTTGCGGGGATCATAGGCGTTCGGAACGCCATCGCGGTCGCGATCCCCCCAAGCGCCGTTACGCGGGGGTACGGGCTGAGGTTGCGGTGTGCCGATGTAAACATCGACCTGCGCCTGCGCCGGCGTAACAAGCATCGGTATTGCGATGGTAGCGGCCGCGGCGGCGAGGGTAGCGATCACAAACGGGCGATTCATGCTTGGCTCCACTGTTGTTGATTTGAGACGGGTGCCAGTCAAACGGCCCGCTTTGGCAAAGGTGGCAAGGAAATCTCGATGCAACCGAGGTATGCGGCAGGCGTTCCCCCGCTTGCCAACCAGCAGAGCATTACGGCCTTAGCGGCCGCTTTTTTGAGCGATGCCATGGAATGTCGCCCGCACCTGTCCGCCACAGGCGGGGCACTGATATCGCTCTGTCGCCGTGTCGATCGGCGCTTGATCCCAAGGCGGTCTGTGGAATTGAACCGGGCTCGCGCTCCACGGCGGAACGCAGCGCGGGCAGTTTAGCGACGCAAAGGCCTCCTTCGCCTCGATCGCCTGCAGCGGCACGATGTGAGGATGGCCGAGCCCACCGCAGGGCTCGCCGTCGTGGCGTCGTCCTCGACAGGAGAAGCGCACGCTCCCGAGGAGGCGGCTGGCGAAACCTTTACCGATCGCGACCGGCCGGCTGTTCTTGCAGCTCGAACACCAAACCTCGAGCACGAGACTGGCGCGAGACAGGTCGCCAAAGGTTCTGAACGGCAAGGGCCTTAGCCTGTAGCGCGGCTCAGCCACGAACTTGGTTCGCTCGCTCTGGGGCAGCAATTCGCGAACGACGGTCGGGCGGCGGGCGAACGGACTGGCAAGCTGCTGTAGGTGTTCCAGGCGGGCCGCGACCTCGGGATGTCGCGCGGGATTCGCCCGCAGATCGTGCTGCAGGCCCGAGCCGGCCGGATCGTCGAAGGTAAGCTTGCCGGGCCTGCCGCAAACCGTGCAACTGAAGGTCACGAGCCGCGAGTCGAGATTGTCGAGCCAGGCGCCGACCCCGACATAGCGGCCGCACGGCTCGCAAACGACATACACGCGCCCCATGACCGCGCGCAGTTCGCGGAAGGAGTGGATCTCGTAGGGGTTGGGACCGGCCAACCGCCTCCCCTGTGGTTAGTGGAAGTCCCGTGATGCGATCCTGATGGACGGGCGCTCCAGGACGACCCTGTCGCGGTCGTAGCCCGGCTGTGGTCCGTCGCGCGGATCAGGCGTCGAGGAGCGGGCCTGGTCGCCGCGGCCGGTGCGCAGCTCAAAGCGGCAGTCCAGGCTAGCGATACGGTCGAGGTCCGCCGACCAGTCCCAAAGCTGCTCGACGACAAGATGGATCACGATGCCTTCGCGCTGCACGGTACCCCTGGCGCCCATGAGGCGCGCGCCCATGACGACCCGTCGGTAGACCTCGAAAACCTTGGGCCAGACAACCAGGTTGGCGATGCCGAACTCATCTTCCAGGGTGACGAAGACCACGCCCGAGGCGGTGCCGGGACGCTGCCGGATGAGGACCAGCCCGGCCATGGCGAAGCGGTCGCCATTGCGCGCCTCGCGCAGCGCGTCGGAGTGATTTACGCTCCGTTCAATCAGCGCCGGCCGCAGCAGTTGCAGGGGATGGGCGCGCAGCGACATCGAGAGGGTCGAGAAGTCGTCGACCACCTGTTCGCCGAGCATGAGCTTGGGCAGGCTCACGGAGGGTTCCAGGTCCCGCGCCGACCGCGCATCGAAGAGAGGCAACGACGCTTCGGAGAAGGCGCGTACCGCCCACAGCACGTCGCGCCGGGTCATGCCGAGCGAGGCGAAGGCATCGGCGCGCGCCAAGGCGAGGATCTGGCGCTTGCTCAACCCGCCGCGGCGCCACAGGTCGGCCGGATCGCGATAGGGTGTCGTGCGCTGGCGGACCATGCGCGTCATGTCGGCTTCCCGCAGGCCGGTGACCTGGCGAAAGCCCAGGCGCAGCGCGCAACGATACCCTTCGGTCTTCTCCAACGTGCAATCCCAAGCGCTCGCATTGATGTCGGGTGGCCGGACCTCAACGCCATGCTCCCTCGCATCACGCACGAGCTGCGCAGGGGCATAGAAGCCCATTGGCTGGGAATTGAGCAGTGCCGCCGCGAAGACCTCGGGATGGTACCACTTCACCCAGGACGAGGCGTAAACGAGGATGGCGAAGCTGGCGGCGTGGCTCTCGGGGAAACCGTACTCGCCGAAGCCCTCGATTTGCTTGAAGCACCGTTCGGCGAACTCGCGTTCATAGTCGTTCGCCAGCATGCCGTTGATGAAGTCGTCCCGCAGCTTGTGGATGGTGCCGGACCGCCGGAAGGTCGCCATGGCGCGGCGCAGCTTGTCGGCCTTGGCCGGCAGAAAGCCCGCACAGTCGATCGCGATCTGCATCGCCTGTTCCTGGAACAGCGGCACACCGCGCGTCCGCCGCAGGATCTTCTCCAGCTTGGGTCCAGGATAGACCAGCTTGTCTTCCGGGATCTCCCGGTTACGCAGGTAGGGATGCACCATGCCGCCCTGGATCGGACCGGGCCGCACGATGGCCACCTCGACGACCAGGTCGTAATACCGCCGCGGCTTGAGGCGCGGCAGCATCGACATCTGCGCCCGGCTCTCGACCTGGAACACGCCCACCGAGTCGGCCTTGCACAGCATCTCGTAGACCTTGTCGTCATCGGTCGGCATGTCGAGTCCGCGCTCTTCGCCGTAGTGCTCCCTGATCAGGTCGAAGCTCTTGCGCAGCGCCGTCAGCATGCCGAGCGCCAGCACGTCGACCTTGTAGATTCTGAGCGCGTCGAGGTCGTCCTTGTCCCATTCGATGACAGTGCGGTCCGGCATCGCCGCATTCTGGATCGGCACCAGCTCATCGAGCCGGCCAGCCGTCAGCACGAAGCCGCCGACGTGTTGCGAGAGGTGGCGAGGGAATCCGATCAGCTCGGCCGACAGTTCCAGCGCGAGGGCAAGCCGCGGGTCGGAGGAATCCATGCCGACCTCGCCAACGTGCTTGAGGTTGATGCCGCTGCCGCCGCTGCCCCACACGGTGTTTGCCATCACGCTCAATATGTCGGGCGACAGGCCGAGCGCCTTGCCTACGTCGCGGATGGCGCTGCGGCTGCGATAGGCGATCACCGTCGCGGCCAGGGCGGCACGGGTTCGCCCCTTGGTCTTGTAGATCCACTGGATGATGTCCTCGCGCCGCTCGTGCTCGAAATCGACATCGATGTCGGGCGGCTCGTCGCGCTCATTGGACAGGAAGCGTTCGAACAGCACGTCGTTCTTGTCGGGATCGACCTCGGTGATGCCGAGGCAGTAGCAGACGGCGGAGTTGGCCGCCGAGCCGCGACCCTGGCAGAGGATGCTCATCTCGCGGGCCTGCGCGACAATCTCATGGACGGTCAGGAAGTACGGCGCGATGCCCTTGCCGGAGATCAGGTCGAACTCATGACGGATCGTGTCGGCAACCGTGTCGGGTACGCCGGCGGGGTAGCGCTTCATCGCCCCCTTCCACGTCAGGCGTTCGAGCTTCTGCATCGGCGTCTCGCCTCCTTCGTACTCGACGGGGTACTGGTAGCGGAGCTGGTCGAGGCTGAACTGGCAGCGGTCGACGATTTCGCGAATGCACTCGATCGCCCCGGGATACTCGCGGAAGAGACGGTGCATCGCCTCCGCGGATTTCAGGTGCCGCTCAGCCGAAGCGAAGCGATGGAACCCGAGCTGATCGACCCGGCATTTGCGGCGGATGGCCGTGACGACATCATGCAGCGCATGCCGTTCAGGCACGTGATAGTGCACGTCGTTCGTGGCAACCAGGCCAACGCCAATTTGATCCGCGATGTAGTTGAGGTCGTCGATACGCCTCGCGTCCCCACCACGGTACAGCATTGTGGCCGCCAGATAGCAGCGACCCGGATACAGACCCGCTATCTGCCGTAGCCTATCGTGAAAGGCGGGGTCCTTGATCTTCCGGGGCGGCAAGACGATGGCCAGCAGGTCGTCTGTGAACTCGGCCAGATCCTTGAACGTGAGGTCGCACTCGCCCTTGGCCGCCTCGCGATTGCCTTGGCTTAGCAGCAGCGACAGTCGCTTGTAGCCCTCGACGTTCATGGGATAGGCGAGCAGCGAGTAGCCATCGCGCGTTTCGAGACGGGCGCCGACGAGAAGCTTGATCCACCGCTCTTTGGGGATGCCGGTCTCTTCGTAGTAGTCGCCGACCGCCGCATAGGCGCGCACGACGCCGGCCAGCGTGTTGCGGTCGGCGATGCCGATGGCATAGTGGCCGAGATTCGCCGCCTGGTAGACCAGCTCGCCCGGATGTGAGCCGCCGCGCAGGAAGCTGTAGTTGGTCGTGCAGTGGAGCTCGGCGTAGTCCATCGGACTGGCCTCCCGAGGGCAGGCTCAGGACATCAGCAGCCGGTTCAGCTCACCGACATCGTTGCTCCACTCGACGCCACCGTTCTCGATCGCAGGATAGCTCGCGCTATTCATGCGGTGCATATTCACTGCTTCGCTGTCGCCCGCGAAATCGAAGTCGTAGTCCAGATACACATGACGGCCATCGTGCAATAGCAGCACGAAGCCCAGTGCCGTCCAGTCGCCATCCCCGATCGACCACATCGCCTCGACACGCTGCACGTCTGCACGCTCCACGCCCAATCCGTCATTCTCTGCAATCTCAAGGGCGCGTCGGAGATAGGTAACTTCGAGCAGCTCGGGATGCACGAGCGTTGCCCACTGCATGGAGCTGGCGTTGGATTCGGGCTTGCCCATGTCGTCCTCCTTGGTCAGTAGAGGCCGACTCGTAGACCCGGAAGCGCCGTGAGAACAATACAAGAACACCACACATATTCACTTTGGCTCTAATGGCGCGCCGACCGCTGCCAAAGGCCCGATATCTAGAGGCAATGATCGCATTTCAGGACCGATTGCCCCGACGCGGGCGCCGGCTATCCTCGCGCGGTGAGCAACCTCTACCGCCTCGACGCCAGCAATGCCGATCTCGCGCGGCAGTTCGGCGTTGAGCCGATACCGGAACTGCCGGTGCCCTCGCCGGTACGGCCAGGCGAGAGAGGATTGATCGTGCGTGGCGTGTCGGGCAGGCGATCGATGCACGTCGTGCAGTGGGGCTTTCCGCGACAGGGCCGCAACATCGAGCCCTCACCGGTCAACCTGGTCGCCGACCTGACCAACCCGATGTGGGACGGCATGGTTCCAGATCCGCGGTATCGCTGTCTGATTCCGGTCTCGGCCCTCGGCCAGCCAGACGGGCCGAAAGGATGGATGACGCGTACATGGTTCACCATCCCCGCGTGGCCGGTGTTCGCCCTGGCCGGATTTTGCCGGTCTCTACCGGAATGGGGCGCCGTCTATGCGGCCATGACTGGTGAGAGCAACGCGCTGGTGAAGCCACTCAACGACCGCTCGCCGATCATCCTCGCGCCCGGCGAGTACGATCGATGGCTGACCGCGCCGATACAGGACGTGATCGGGTTTCAGTTCCGCCCGCCCTTCCCTGCCGAGCGCATGGCGATGGAACGGACCGACGAACTCTGGGTGCCGCTCAGCGAGCGCAGCAACCGGCCACGCAGGAAACAGGAAGGATCGCGTCTTGTGTAACCTCTACACCGTCCGCAAAAGCGTCGACGAAGTCGCTCGTCACTTCGGTGTCACGCCGCCGACTTCATTCCCAAACGTGCCCGCAGAGGCCTACCCCGGCACACCCGGCCTTGTGATCCGCGAGCAGGACGGCCGGCGCGTGCTCCAGTCGATGACATGGGGTTTCCCGCTGCGGCTCAAGTTCATGAAGCCGGATTCCAAGCCGAAGCCGGTCAACAATATTGCCGACCTCAACAAGGGGATGTGGAAGGGCCTCGCCGCGAAGCCGCAATGGCGGTGCCTGATACCCGTGACGCACTTCGCCGAGGCCGAGGGCCCCAAGGGCGCCATGACGCGGACGTGGGTCAACATCAAGGAC
>Ga0070665_100002791_pt1 | contig 18933 bp, 18 predicted proteins | sample KBSS13metaG_FD_65862 | JGI IMG/M metagenome (GOLD analysis project Ga0070665, IMG submission 65862) | Switchgrass rhizosphere microbial communities from Kellogg Biological Station, Michigan, USA - KBS S1-3 metaG | ecosystem: Host-associated > Plants > Roots > Rhizosphere > Soil ...
CACACCAACGACGAGCTGCGCCAGCGGTTCGTCGACATGTCCGTCCCGCAGGCCGAGGCGCTGGGCGTCACGCTGCCGGACCCGGACCTGCGGTGGAACCCCGAGCGCCGGGCGCACGACTTCGGTGAGCCGGACTGGTCGGAGTTCAAGGCCGTCGTCAGCGGCGCGGGCCCGGCGAACGCGCAGCGGCTGGCGCACCGCCGCCGCGCGCACGAGAACGGGGCCTGGGTGCGCGAGGCGGCGCAGGCGTACGCGGATAAGCACGCGGGGGTGTCGGCATGATCCCGAGCGACAGCGACCAGGACGAGCAGGCGGCGGGCGTCACGGAGAACGTCACGGCGGAGGGCGGCCACGGCGCCGTCCCGACGACCGGGGTCGAGTCCGGGCTGGGCGAGCGGCCGAGCCGCCGGACCTGGCCGCTGTACGAGGTGTTCGTGCGCGGCAAGCGCGGGCTCAACCACGTCCACGTCGGGTCGCTGCACGCCGCGGACGACGAGATGGCCCTGCACAACGCCCGCGACCTCTACACCCGCCGCAACGAGGGCGTGTCGATCTGGGTCGTGAAGGCGGCGGCCATCACGGCGTCGAGCCCGGCCGAGAAGGACCCGTTCTTCGCCCCGAGCGGCGACAAGGTCTACCGGCACCCGACCTTCTACGCGATCCCGGAGGAGGTGCCGCACCTGTGAACGAGCACGTGCACGAGCTCGAGCACGACGCGACGAACGCCTACCAGTCGCTGTCGGAGACCACCGAGCACGACGACCCGCGCTGGGCCTTCGGCAGCGGGTTCGCGGACGGTCTGGGTCTCGGGGAGGCCGAGATCACCGCGCCGGTGCCCGAGGGCGTCGATCCCGCCGACCTCGCCGCCTACTGCCAGATGCTCGGCGACGACGCGCTGATCTACAGCCAGCGCCTCGCCGAGTGGGTCGCCGACGCGCCGGAGCTGGAGGAGGAGGTCGCGCTGGCCAACATCGCGCTCGACCTGCTCGGCCAGGCCCGGGTGCTGCTCTCCCGGGCCGGGCACCTGCTCGGCGGGGACGAGGACTCGCAGGCCTACCTGCGGGTGGAGCACGAGTTCCGCAACGTCGCGCTCACCGAACAGTCGGACGACCTGGACTTCGCCCGCGCGATCGCCCGCCTGATGATCTTCTCGACCTGGCGGCTGGCGCTGCTGCACCGGCTGCTCGGCTCCGCCGACCCGGTGATCGCCGCGGTGGCGGGCAAGGGAGTCAAGGAGCTGACCTACCACCGCGACTACGCCGCCCGCTGGACCCTGCGGCTCGGCGACGGCACCGCGGAGTCGCACCGGCGCATGCAGGCCGCGCTGGACTGGGCGTGGCCGTACGTCGAGGAGCTGTTCCGGACCTCGGACCAGGAGCGTCGCCTGATCGCCGCCGGAGTCGCGGTCGATCCCGCCGACACGCGCGAGGAGTTCGACGCCGTCCTGGCCCAGGTCGTCGAGCGGGCCACGCTCACCCGGCCGCAGGTCCGCCCGACCGGCACGATCGGCGGACGCAGCGGCAGGCAGGGCGTGCACACCGAGCGGCTCGGTCACCTGCTGGCCGAGATGCAGAGTGTCGCCCGCGCGCACCCGGGGGCGACATGGTGAACGGCGGGGTGAACGGCGGGGTGATCTCTCACGGCGCGCGCGATGTCGTGGCGGAGGTCGTCGATCCCGAGATGCCCATGCTGACGTTGGACGACCTCGGCGTGGTGCGGTCGGTCGAGGAGACGGCGGACGGCGTGGTCGTCACGATCACGCCGACGTACTCCGGCTGCCCGGCCATCGAGGTCATGCGGGACGACATCCGGGCCGGGCTGACCGCCGCCGGGTACGCCCGCGTCGAGGTCCGCACCGTGTTCGCGCCCGCCTGGAGCACGGACTGGATCAGCGAGGCGGGGCGGCGCAAGCTCGCCGAGGCGGGCATCGCGCCCCCCGGCCGCGCCCCGGTGCGGGCCGCAGGCCCGATCCCGCTCTCGTTGGGAGCGCCGTCCACCCAGGTCCGGTGCCCGCGATGCGGTGCCCCGTCGACCGAGGAGTTCTCCCACTTCGGCCCGACGGCCTGCACGGCGCTGCGACGGTGCCCGTCGTGCGCGGAGCCCTTCGAGCACATGAAGGAGATCTGAGGTGAGCACCACCGCCGCAGAAGTCGCGGACGCCGAGACCGGCTTCCACCGGCTGACCGTGTCCGGGGTCGAGCGGCTCTGCGACGACGCCGTGGCCGTCACCTTCGCCGTCCCGGCGGAGCTGCGGGAGACCTTCGCCTTCCGGCCCGGCCAGTTCCTCACCCTGCACCGCGAGGGCGAGCGCCGCTCCTACTCGATCTGTGCCCCGGTGGGCGCGCAGCCGCGGGTCGGGGTCCGCCGGGTCGACGGCGGGCTCTTCTCCGAGTGGCTGGTCGACCGGCTCGAGCCCGGCGACGAGATCGAGGTCGGCCCGCCCGCGGGCACCTTCACCCCCGAGCTCGCCGCGGGCACCCACCACGGTCTGGTCGCCGCCGGGTCCGGCATCACGCCGGTGCTGTCGATCGCCGCGTCCCTGCTCGCCGCGCACCCGGACACGTCCGTCACGCTGCTCTACGGCAACCGCCGCACGGACACGGTGATGTTCACCGAGGAGATCGCCGATCTCAAGAACGCCTACGGCCCGCGGCTGCACCTGCTGCACGTGCTGTCCCGGGAGCCCACCGAGGCGGACATCGTCAACGGCAGGCTGGACGCCGACCGGCTGCGGACCCTCCTCGGGGCCCTGGTCGACGTCGAGGGCGTGGACCACTGGTGGCTCTGCGGCCCGCTCGGGATGACCGAGGACGCCGTCGCGGTGCTCGGCGAGCTCGGCGTGGACCGCAAGCGGGTGCACCGCGAGCTGTTCTACGTCGACGAGCCGCCGCCCGAGGTGCACCGCGCCGAGGACGACGCCACGGCCACGGGCGAGGGCAGCCAGGTCACCGTCGTCCTCAACGGACGGTCGACCGAGCTCACCGTGCCCCGCACCGTGAGCGTCCTCGACGCCGCGCAGAAGGTCCGCGGCGACCTCCCCTTCGCCTGCAAGGGCGGGGTCTGCGGGACCTGCCGCGCGCGGGTCACCGACGGCGAGGTCACCATGCGCCGCAACTTCGCGCTGGAGGACGAGGAGGTCGACGCGGGCTTCGTCCTGACCTGCCAGACCCTCCCGGTCTCGGAGAAGGTGACCGTCGACTTCGACGCCCCCTGAGCCGTCAGGCGCTGCCGAACCACCTCGGCAGCGCCGCGAGGAGGGCCTGCCGGTCGTCGCCCGCCCAGGCCACGTGGCCGTCGGGACGGAGGAGGACGGCGGGGACGTCCAGCTCCTCGCTGACGTCGACGACGTGGTCGACCCGGTCCGCCCAGCCCGCGACGGACAGGCCACCGGTCTGGTCGAGCAGCAGCCCGCGGCCCTCGTGGAGCAGCGAGTAGAGGCGGCGTTCCTTGAGCCCGATGTCCTTCAGTCGGGTGCCGACGAGGGGATGGCCCGCGCCGAGGTCGTAGCGGACCGCGGTCCCGATGATCTTCTCGGTCAGGAGGCGGCTCACCCCGTCGATGTCCATCAGCTCCGTGACCAGCCTGCGCACCGCCTGGGCGCCGGGTTCGAGGGACATCAGCTCCATCTGGGCGCGGGTGTTGTCCAGGACGTCCGCGGCCACCGGGCGGCGTTCGGCCTCGTAGGTGTCCAGCAGGCCCGCCGGGGCCCGGCCCCGGACCGCGGCCGCGAGCTTCCAGCCGAGGTTGAACGCGTCCTGCACGCCGAGGTTCAGCCCCTGCCCGCCCGCGGGCGGATGGGTGTGGGCGGCGTCGCCCGCCAGGAACGCCCGCCCGCTGCGGAAGGTGTCCGCGAGCCGGGTCCCGTCGCCGAACCGGGAGAGCCAGCGAGGGGAGTGCGCCCCGAAGTCGGTGCCCGCGGTCGCGACCAGCTGCCGCCGGACGTCGTCGAGCGTGGGCGGGACGGCGCGGTCCTCGGCCACCCCGTCCGCAGGCACGACCACGCGGTACACCCCGTCCCCGAGCGGCATCGCCCCGAAGCGGAGCTGGGTCCGGCGGACCTCGGTCATCACCGCCACGATCTCCTCCCAGTCCGCGGTCAGCCGCATCTCGCCGAGCAGCGTCTCGACCTTCGCGGGCTCACCGGGGAACCCGATCCCGAGCAGCCTGCGCACCGTGCTCCGACCGCCGTCGGCGCCGACCAGGTAACGGGCGCGCAGCCGCTCCCCGGCGGTCGTCTCGACCGTCACCCCGTCCGCGTCCTGGCTCAGCGCGACCACCTCGCACCCGCGCCGGATCTCCGCGCCCACCTCGAGGGCGTGCGCGCTCAGCAGCTGCTCGGTGAGGGTCTGCGGGATGCCGAGGACGTAGCCGTGCGCGGTGTCCATCCGATCCGGCGCGGGCTTCGGGATGCCCGCGAAGAAACCGCCGAGCGGATGCCGCGTGCCGTGCTCCAGGAACCGTTCCAACAACCCCCGCTGGTCCATGATCTCGATGCTGCGCGCGTGCAGCCCGAGCGAGCGGACGACCGGGCTCGGCTCCGCGTCCCGCTCCAGGACGAGCACCCGCACCCCCTGCAGGCGCAGCTCGGCGGCCAGCATCAGGCCGGTCGGCCCGGCCCCCACGACGATCACGTCGATCACGAAGTCCCCCATCCCGGGAGGCCGCCCCCGGCCTCCGGCGGGAGATTCTGCGGGGTCACCGGGGTCTTGTGGCAAGCCCCCCGGTGCGCTATACGTTGAAGAGGGGCCGAAGATCAGACCCAGGTGGAGCGGTGCTCCCTGGGCGAGCAGCCGAAGCGGGTGCGGAAGGCGCGGCTGAAGGCCGCCGGGTCCGGCATGCCCCATCGGGCCCCGATCGCCCCGACCCCGAGGTGCGCGAGGTCCGTGCGGCGCAGGTCCTCCCAGGCGTGCTGCAGCCGCTGCTCGCGGATGGTCGCGGCGACCGAGGTGCCCTCCTCGGCGAACAGCTTGTGCAGGTAGCTCACCGAGATCGCGCAGGCGGCCGCCACCGACGCCGGGTCGAGGTGCGGGTCGGCGAGATGGGCGGCGAGGTGGGCGCGGGCCCGGGCGAGGTGCAGGTTCTCGGGCTCGTGCTCGGTGGTCTCCGCGGGCACCTGCCCGCGCACCAGCGCCACGAACAGGTCCCCGATCGTGCGGGCGACGGCCTCCTGGCCGATCACGGGCAGGTCGTCGGCCACGGCGCGGTCCAGCGAGGACAGCAGCGGCGGCAGCATCGCGCCGATCCCGCGCCTGCCGTCGAACGTGCGGGCGGTCGCCGCGGACATCTCCGCGGCGGACAACGGCAGCCTGCGCTTCGGGTGCAGGCACACCTGGTACTCGAAGCTGTCCGCGGCGACGAAGGTGAAGGGCCTGCTGCTGTCGTAGATCACGAAGTCGCCGGGCCCGATCACCGCCTCGCGGCCGTCCTGCACCACGAGCGTGCGGCCGCGACGGGCCAGCGCGATCTGGAGGTAGTCCTCGTCCGCGGTGCGGACCTGGCGCTCGGTGCGCTCGAACCGGTGCGGCACCGACGAGATGCGGCGCAGGTGGGTGTCCGCGACGGACGCGGCGGTGACCTTGCCCGCCACCAGACCGGGCGTCTGTGGTGTGACGTCGAGCGCGACGAACTGGTCGCAGACGGTGGACCGCCAGAAGTCCAGACGGTCTCGCTCGCCCACGGTGGTGGCGTCGATCGTGACCAGGGCCATACTTCAGTGTGGCAGCGTCAGGTCACCGGTGTGTTGCCCGGAGGTAGCTTTCACCCGTGGAGATCCGCACCTGCGGGACGATCGCGGCGCTCCGCGGCGCGGGCGCGGATACCGTCGTCGCTGCAGAATCCCCGGCCGGAACGCTTGAGGCAGAGCAGCCCGAGCAGGTGCCCGTTCTCGTCGACCACCGCGATCCGGCGCCGTCCCGCGGCGTGCATGGCCTCGCGGACCCCGGCCAGCTCGGTCTCGGGGGAGACCGTGCGGCCCCGCAGCGTGCCGAGCCACCGCACGGGCATGTCCGCGGGGCGGTCGACGAGGTCGCCGCGCTCGACCACGGCGAGCAGCAGCCCGCGGTCCACGACGAGCAGCGCGTGCACGTGGCCGTCCTCGAAGACCGTGCGGGCCTGCCGCACGGTCGTCCGGGGAGAGCAGGTCTTGGGGTACCGGACCATCGCCCCCGCGACGGTCGCCTGCTCCAGGAGGGTGCTCATGCCGCGTCGCTCGAGTGGCCGGGGACCATCGGCAGGTCCGGTCGGACCAGCGGGACCAGGTTGTTCACCGCGAGCGCCGCCTCCCCGAAGCCGACCGAGATCAGCCGGACCTTGCCCTCGAAGTCCGTGATGTCGCCCGCCGCGAAGACCCGCGGCAGCGTGGTGCGCATCGACCGGTCGACGGCGATGTGCCGCTTGCTCAGCCCGATCCCCCACGACGTCAACGCCGCCAGGTCCGCCTTGAAGCCGAGCGCCGCCACGATCTCGTCCACCCGCAGGGTCTCGACGCCGTCCGGCCCCGCCACGTCGACCTCCTCGACCCGTCCGCCACCGCGGACCGCCAGCACCTCGTGCGGCGTCAGGACCCGCACCGAGGAGGAGCGTAGTTCGGAAACGCTGCGTTCGTGGGCCCGGAACGCGTCGCGACGGTGTACGACGGTCACCGAGGCGGCCAGCGGCTCCAGGCAGAGGGCCCAGTCGACGGCCGAGTCGCCGCCGCCGACGATCAGGACGTCCTTGCCCGCCAGCTCCGCGGGCTTCGGCACCGCGTAACGCAGCCCGCGGCCCACGAAGTCTCCGCCCGCGGGCAGCGGGCGCGGGGTGAACCGGCCCATCCCGCCGGTGATCAGCAGGGCGCCTGCGCGGACCCGGGTGCCGCGGTCGGTGGTGACGACGATGCCGTCGGGCAGCTGCTCCAGGCCGACGGCGTCGTGGCCGAGCAGGTAGGTGGGCTCGGCGAGCGCGGCCTGCTCGATCAGCGAGTCGACGAGGTCCTGGGCGCGGACCCGGGGGAACCCGGCGACGTCGAACACCGGCTTCTCGGGGTAGAGCACCGACATCTGCCCGCCGACCTGGTCGAGCGCGTCGACCACGACGACGGAGAGGCCGCGGAAGCCTGCGTAGTAGGTGGCGTAGAGCCCGGCGGGGCCCGCGCCGACGATGACCAGATCCGCCGTGAACTCCGTGGTCACCGGGGCCTCCGCTGCGCGACCAGGGGGTGGTCCTCGTCGATCGGGTCGGCGTCCTCGCCGCCGCCGCCCAGCCCGTGCGAGCGCACGAACAGGGCGTTGGCCTCGATGAAGGGCGCCTGCTCCGGCGGGGTCTTGTACTCCCAGAAGATGGCGTCGTTGGGGCAGGCGGGCATGCACTTGCCGCAGTCGACGCACTCGTCGGGATGGATGTACATCATCCGGTCGCCCGGGTAGATGCAGTCGACCGGGCACTCCTCCATGCAGGCCCGATCCTGGACGTCGATGCAGGCCTCGGTGACCACATAAGCCATTGTGGACAGTCCTTTCGAGAGACGGCCGTCCGGCCGGGAGGGGGGATCCCGGCCGGACGGCCCGGATCAGGCGATCTCGACCTCGACGAGCGTGTCGGAGAACGTGGGCGCGTTGCCCAGGTCGCCGAACACGGTCGGGTTGACCGCGGCGAGCGTCGCGCCCGCCTTCGAGTTCTTGCGCCACCCGCCCATCGGGCTGACCACGACCCCGACGGGCACGGTGTCCTGCAGGTTCGCGACGACGGTGAACTCGCCGCGGTCGTTGAACACCCGGACCGGGTCGCCCTGGGCGATGCCGCGGGCGGCGGCGTCGTCGGGGTGCACGATCAGGCTGTGCTCGTCGGCGACCCGACGGTGGAACTCGTGGCTGCCGAAGCTGGAGTTCAGGAAGGCATGGGACTTCGGCGTGAGCAGGTTGAGCGGGTAGCGCGCGGCCAGCTCGGGGTTCGCCGCCGCGGACTCGCGCGGCGGGATGTAGTGCGGCAGCGGGTCGACCGGCTGGCCGGGCTGGTGGTCGTTGGACCCCTGGCGGAACAGCGGGACGACGAAGTTGCCGCCCGCCGCGGCCGCGGAGACGAACTCGGCCTTGCCCGACGGCGTCGGGAAGTTGCCCTCGGCGTGCGGGGCGTAGGCGTCCGGGGCGGGGACGTTGAGCCGCTGCCAGCCCTTCTCCTGCAGCGACTCGACGGTGATCCCCGCCATGTTCGGGTGGGACCAGTCGAACGCCTCGGCGATCATCTCCGCGTCACTGCGCTGGAAGACCGGGTCGTCCCAGCCCATCGCGGCCGCCAGCCGTCGGAAGAGCTCGGTGTTCGGGACCGCCTCGCCGATCGGGTCGATCGAGCGGTGGTTGTAGGTGACGTACAGGTGGCCCCAGGAGAACATGATGTCGTCCTGCTCGAGCTGCGTCGTCGCGGGCAGGACGATGTCGGCGTACTCCGCGGTGTCGGTCATGAACTGCTCCGAGACCACCGTGAACAGGTCCTCGCGCTGGAGTCCCTCGATCAGCCGCGCCTGGTCCGGGGTGGTGACGACCGGGTTGGAGTTGTAGACCATCAGGGCCTTGAGCGGCGGGCCCTCGGGGAGGTCCCCGGCCAGGGCCGCGCCGAGCAGGTACTGGTTCACCACGCGGGTGCCGGGGGTGAGCATCTCCGGGTGCATGAACGCGCCCCAGTTGACCGGGAACGCCCACAGCGGCAGCTGCAGGATCCCGCCGCCGGGCTTGCGCCAGGCCCCGACCAGGCCGGGGAGGCAGGACAGCGCACGCACGGTCTGGCCGCCACCGGCGTGGCGCTCGACCGCGACCCCGATCCGGATGACCGACGGCTGCGCGGTCGCGTACTCGCGGGCGAGGGTCCGGATCGTCTCGGCGGGCACGCCGGTCTCGGTCTCCGCCCACTCGGGGGTGTACTGCTCGACGCGCTCGGCGAACTCCGGGAACCCGACCGTGTAGTTATCGATGTAGTCCTGGTCGGTCAGACCTTCGGCGATGATCACGTGCGCCATGGCCAGCGCGAGCGCGCCGTCGGTGCCGGGGCGCAGCGCGATGTGCTGGTCGGCGGCCGCGGCGGTGCGCGAGCGGATCGGGTCGACCACGACGACCTTCGCGCCGTTCCTGCGGGCCTTGGCGATGTAGGGCCAGAGGTGGAGGTTGGTGCTCATGATGTTGCAGGCCCACACCAGGATGAACTTGGAGTGCACCAGGCTCTCCGGGTCCACGCCCGCGGTGTCGCCGATGGTCATGGCGTAGGCGGTGCAGGAGCCGGAGTCGCAGTAGGTGCGTTCCGCGACCGTCGCGCCGAGCTTGGCGAAGAAGGGGTCGCCGACGTTGAGGCCGTTGAGGATGCCCTGGGTGCCGAGGTAGCTGACCGGCATGATCGCCTCGGGGCCGTGCTCGGCGGCGATGGCTTTGAATTTGGCGGCGATCTCGGAGACGGCGTCCTCCCAGGTGATCCGCTCGAAGCGGCCGCTGCCCTTGGGGCCGGTGCGGCGCATCGGGAACAGCACCCGGGTCTGGTCGTACACGCGGTCGAGATAGTTGTTGACCTTCACGCACAGGCCGCCGTTGGTGTACGGGTGGTCGGGGTCGCCTGCCACGTCGGTGGCCTTCCCCTCGCCGTCGACCGTCACCAGCATCGCGCAGGTGTCCGGACAGTCCTGTGGACAGGCCGCACGCACGACCTTCGTCCCCGTCTGCTCGAGGGCCGTCTCGCCGATGGTCGCGGTCATGGAGATCCTCCGCCTCGTGGTGGGTGGCGCGTCGTCCCCGAGCCTGGCGGAGCGGCGACGGGGAAGGCTTGGCTCTCAGGGCACAGGTGTTGTCACCGAGTGCACTCTCGGGTCAGCTCGGCGATCCCGAGCTCCACCGCCCGCCCGACCCGTTCGCTCTCCCCGGTCGCGAGCAGGTCCAGCAGGGCGCCGCGGAGCAGCGCCAGGACCCGGGTGTGTCGCGCAGGTCCCGCGGCATCGGCCCGCCGGTCCGTCGGCTCGGCGGCCGCGAGCACCGCCAGCCAGTCCTCGACCGTGGCCCGTGCGAAGCCGGCCCAGGGGCCGTCGGGATCGACCAGCGAGCGGGCGTAGCCCTCGACCCAGAGGACGAGGAATCCGCGGTGGTCCTCGCGGGAGAGCCAGGCCCAGAGCCGCCCGGCGATCGCCGCCGGGGTGTCGTCGGCGGCGCCGAGCTCGTCGAGCATCGCCAGCTCGCCTGCCCGGGCCCGGGCGAGCAGGGCCTGGACCAGGCCGTCCTTGCTGCCGAAGAGGTAGAGCAGCACCCGCGGACTGGACCCGATCGCGGCCGCCAGCGGGCGCAGCGACAGGTCGGTCAGCCCGTGGGCGAGGACGTAGCGGTAGGCGGCCTCGAGCAGCTCGGTCCTGCGGGGCGAGACCTGTGGCACGGACGCAGTCTGCCACGACTGAAACGAGTGTGTCAGTATCGGAACTGAAACAGTCGTGTCAGCGAAGGAGAGCGCGATGTCCGACGTACGGATACGCCCGCTGGGACAGCCGGGCGACCTCGGCTGGGTCGTCCAGCAGCACGGGGAGCTCTACGCCGCGGAGTACGGCTGGGACACCTCCTTCGAGGGGCTCGTGGCGCGGATCGTCGCCGACTACGCGGCCGGGCACGACGAGAGCCGCGAGGCCGCGTGGATCGCGGAGGTGGGCGGCGAGCGGGTCGGCTGCGTGTTCCTCGTCCGGGGCGGCGAGGACCTGGCCAGGCTCCGGGTCCTGCTGGTCCACCCGCGCGGCCGCGGCATCGGCCTGGGCGGCCTGTTGGTCGGCACCTGCCTGGACTTCGCCCGGGCCGCCGGGTACCGGCGCGTCACGCTCTGGACGAACGACGTCCTCGCCGCCGCCCGGCGCGTCTACCTCGCACACGGCTTCACGCTGGTCGACGAGGAGCCGCACCACAGCTTCGGTCGGGACCTGGTCGGCCAGAACTGGAGCCGCGACCTGTAGCCCGTCGAGGGCGGCCGTGGTCGGTGAGCTGTTCGGTGTCGGTCAGGTCCGCGCCGGGTGCAGCCCGGCCTGCGCCGAGACCATTCTGCAGCCATTTCCTCCTTGCCTTCCGCTGGCAACAACGCCATTGTCGCAATCCTTTCTCCGGGTTATCGTCGGCCATTCCCGAGAAAGGCGGTCCGACTCGATGTGTGCCCTGCCCGCGAGCCGTTCCTACCGACGGCTCCTCGCCGCCCAGGTGATCGCCCTGGTCGGCACCGGGCTGGCCACCGTCGCGTTGGGCCTGCTCGCCTACGACCTCGCCGGGGCGCGGGCGGGCGAGGTCCTCGGTACCGCGCTGGCGATCAAGATGGTGGCCTATGTGGGGGTGTCTCCGCTGGTGGGAGCGCTGGCGGAGCGGATCCCGCGGCGCAGGCTGATGGTCGGTGCCGACCTGGTCCGGATGCTCGTCGTCGCGGGGCTGCCGCTGGTCGACTCGGTCTGGCAGGTCTACGCGCTGATCGCGGTCCTGCAGGCCGCGTCGGCCACGTTCACGCCGGTCTTCCAGTCCGTGCTGCCGGATGTGCTGCCCGCGGAACGGGAGTACACCGCGGCCCTGTCGGCCTCGCAGATCGCGGTGGCGCTGGAGAACATCGCCAGCCCGTTGTTGGCCGCCGCGGCGCTTCTCGTCGTCGGCCCGTCCACCCTTTTCCTCGGTACCGCCTTGGCCTTCGTGGGGTCCGCGCTCCTGGTCGCGGGCACTCGGGTGCCGCCCGCCGCCGCGAGCCCCCGGGCGCGGTTCGCGGACCGGCTGGGCGCCGGGGTGCGGATCATGGTCCACACCCCGCGGCTGCGGACCGTGCTGGCGGTGAACCTGGTCGTGGCCTCCGCCGGGGCGATCACACTGGTCAGCACGGTGAACGTCGTCCGGGACGTGCTCGGCGGCTCCGAGTCCGCGGTCGCGCTGCTGCTGGCCGTGTCCGGTGTCGGGACCGCCGCCGCGGCCCTGCTGACCCCGGTGTGGCTGAGCCGCTGGTCCGAGCGGCGGGTGCTGCTGGCAGGCGCGGTGGTGGCGGTGGCCGCGGTCCTGGCCGCGGTCCTGCTGTCGCTGGTCCCGAGCGGGCTCCTGGCCGGAGCGGTCTGGCTGCTGGTCGGTGCCGGGACGGGCACCATCCTCGTGCCGATCGGACGGGTCCTGCGCTCGGCGTCGGCGCCCGCCGACCGCCCGGCGCTGTTCGCCGCCCAGTTCTCCCTCTCGCACGCGTGTTGGCTGCTGACCTACCCGCTGACCGGGTGGCTGGGAGTCGCCGCCGGGTTCACCGTCACGTGGGCCCTGCTCGGCGTCCTCGCGGTCGCGGCCGCGCTGACCGCCCGCGCCTGCTGGCCCGCGGGCGCCACCACCGTCCTGCGGCATGCGCACGACGAGACCACCGCCCACGGGCCCTCCGGCGTGCACGTCCACCACGTCGTCATCGACGCCCGGCACACCCGCTGGCCGGTGCCCGTGCCGTGAGTGACGGGGTCGCCCCTCGAGCGTGCCGGGGACCTCCGCGCTCGCCGTGGGATCGGCCGGGGCGGTGGTCACCGACCGCGTGCTCCCGGAGGTGGCTCGCTACGGTCCGGGTCGAGCCTGGAGGAGGGAGCCGCATGGCTGGTCGCGGGGTGCTGGTGGTCGGGGCGGTCAACGTCGACCTGGTGGTCGTCGCGCCGCGGCTGCCCGGGCCGGGGGAGACGGTCGTCGGGCCGGGGATGGAGCGCCACGGTGGGGGCAAGGGCGCCAACGCGGCGGTCGCGGCCGCCCGCGCGGGAGCGGAGGTCCGGTACGCCGGCGCGGTGGGGGCGGACGACCTGGGTGCCGCCGCGCTCGAGGAGCTGCGGGCCGCGGGCGTGGACGTGACCGACGTCGCGGTGCTCGACGACGTCGCCACCGGTACCGCGCTGATCGTCGTGGACGGGAAGGGCGAGAACCAGATCGCGGTCGGCGCCGGGGCGAACGCCCAGGTCGCCCCGGCGGCGGTCCGGGCGGCGCTGGCCCGTGCCGCGGGCTGGGTCGGGTGCGTGTTGGTGAGCACCGAGATCCCGGCAGGCGCCGTCGCCGCCGCGGTGCAGGACGCCGTGGCGCAGGGCATCCCGTGCGTGCTCAACCCGGCCCCGGTCCTCCCCGAGCTGGGTGAGCTGCTCACCCTGGGCCCGCTCGTCACCCCGAACGCCGGTGAGCTCCGGGACCTCTCCGAGGTCCTCGGGGGCGAGGGGGAGACCGTGGCGGCGCGGGCGGCGGAGCTGGCGGCGCGGTCGTCGAGCCCGGTCGTGGTGACCCTCGGGGCGGACGGCGCGCTCGTCGTCGAACCCGAGGGAGTCGTCACCGAGATCCCGGCGCACGCGCCCCCGCAGGTCCGGGACACGACCGGGGCCGGGGACACGTTCAACGGCGTGCTGGCCGCCGCCCTCGCGGCCGGTCGGCCGATCGGGGAGGCGGCCCGTCGGGCGGGGGTGGCCGCGTCCCTGTCGGTGGGCGCCGCGGGGGCCCGGGCGGGGATGCCGTCCGCCGCCGAGATCGACGCCGCGAGCCCCGGGTGACGGTCCCGCGCCGCGCCTGCGCGCGACTGAGCGGCACCCCCGACGATCCGGGGATGCCGCTCGGTGGACGCGGGGATCAGTGCTCGTGGATCAGCACACCCCGGACGTTCTTGCCGTTGAGCAGGTCGTCGTAGCCCTCGTTGACCTGCTCGAGGGTGTAGGTCTGGGTGATCAGCTCGTCGAGCTTGATGTCGCCGGACTGGTACAGGCCGAGGATCTTCGGGATGTCCGTGGTCGGGTTGCAGTCGCCGAACAGCGAGCCCTTCACGGTCTTCTTGAACAGCGTCATGAGCGAGCCGGGCAGGTTGACGTTCTGCGTCGACAGCTTGTTGAGGCCGGTCAGCACCACGGTGCCGCCCTTGCCGATCGCGTTGAACGCGCCGGTCACGATCTCCTCGGTGACGATGCCCGCGGTCACGACGGCCTTGTCCGCGCCGTTGCCGTTGGTCATCGCGCGGGCCAGGTCGCCCGCCTCCTCGATGGACGCGACGGCGTGGGTGGCGCCGAGCTCCATGGCCTTCTCCCGCTTGTTCTGCAGCGGGTCGACGGCGATGAGGTTCTTGGCGCCTGCGTAGCGGGCGCCCTGGACGGCGTTGATGCCGATGCCGCCGACGCCGGAGACGATCACGGTCTCACCGGGCTTGACGTCCGCGGCGTTGACCGCGGAACCCCAGCCGGTCGGGACGCCGCAGCCCACGAGGACCGCCTTGTCCAGCGGGAGGTCGTCGTCGACCTTGACCACCGAGTTCTGGTGGATGGTGGAGTACTGGGAGAACGTGCCCAGCATGCACATCGCCCCGTAGTTCCCCTGGGGGCCGGTGAACGGGAACCGCTCCCCGGGCAGGTAGCCCTCGAGGATCGTGGCGCCCATGTCGCAGATGGCCTGCTGGCCGGTGGCACACCAGCGACAGGTGCCGCAGTTCGGGATGAACGAGCAGACGACGTGGTCGCCCGCCGCGACGCGCGTGACGCCGGGGCCGACCTCCTCGATGATCCCCGCGCCCTCGTGGCCGAGCACCATCGGCAGCCGGGCCTCGAGGTCACCGTGGGAGATGTGCACGTCGGAGTGACACAGGCCCGCGTAGGTGTAGCGGATCAGGACCTCGCCGTCCTTCGGGCCGTCCAGGTCCAGCTCCTCGATCTCGATGGGCTTGCCGGTCTCGTAGACGACCGCGGCCTTCGTCTTCACATGTCCTCCTCGACAGGTGGGGGGTTCTGATCTCCCACCCTCGTCGCGTGGCCGCATCGCTATCTGTGCAGATGTGACACACGCGCTACGCGTCGATACGGAACTGTCGGATGTAGCGGTACAGCGTGGTCCGGCTGATCCCGAGCATCCGCGCGGCGTGGACCTTGTTGCCCGAGCAGGTCCGCAGGGCGTCGACGACGGCGTCGCACTCGGCCTGGGGCAGCGCGCCGGACAGCGGGGCCCGCCGCTCGCGGTGCCCGGTCGGCAGGTCCGCCTCGGTCACGTCGCCCGCGCGCCGCCGCTCCACCACGTGCTCGACGACGGCGGTGAGCTCGGTGAGGTTGCCCGGCCAGTCCAGCGCGGCGAGCGCCCGCAGGGCCCCGGGGGTGAACCGCAGGCCGCCCGCGCTGCGGCGGTGCAGCAGGCCCGCGGCGACGGCGGGGATCCGGTCGCGGCGCGCGCGCAGCGTCGGGAGGTCGAGGTGCACCGGGCAGCACGCCGCGAGCGCCGCCACCCGCCCGGTCAGCGTGGTCTCGGACGAGGTGAGCACCAGCCGTCGGGTCCGGGAGAGCCGCTCCAGCCGGACGGCGAGGGGGTCGGAGAGCAGGTCGACGTCCGTGACCAGGACCGTCGTGGCCTCCTCGGGCAGGGCGTCGATCTCGTCCCTGCCGGCGTTCGCCCCGTCGACCGTCGCGACGGACTCGCCTGCGAGCACCCGGGCCACGGTCCGGCGCCCGGTCCCGGGCTCCCCGCGTACCAGCACCGACGTCCCCTGGTTGCGGTAGCGCTCCAGCTCCGCGACCGGCCAGGCCTGCCAGTCCGCGCGCGCGGGGGCGCCCCCCGGTCGGGCGCGCGGGACCGGGGCCCGACGCCAGGGCGGGGACAGCCGGAGCAGCACCCCGCCGTCGACCGCGGCGGCCTCCAGGCCGACGGTTCCGCCGGACTGCAGGTCGAACACGCACCGCCAGGTCGACTCGCCTGCGCGCCCCAGCTCGCCTGCCAGCGTCTGCAGGGCCGCGTGGTCCGCGGGCTGCAGGACATCGGCGGCGGCGTCGTTGGTGAGCACGAGATCGGGACCGAGGGCGATCAGTGCCCCCGCGCCTCCCCCCGCGGCGGCGTCGAACGCGTCGAGCAGGACGCGGTGCGCGCGTCGGGTGTCGCCGAGCAGTCGGGTCTCGATGTCCCGCACCCCGTGCAGCAGGTAGGGGCCGAGCAGGGGGCTGGCGTCGTCGGCGAGGCAGGTGATGTCCAGGACGCCCGCCGCCCGTCGGGTGGCCGGGTCGACGATCGGCAGCCCGTAGCAGGCGAACTCGCGGAAGGACTCCAGGTAGTGCTCGTCCCCGTGGACGGCGATGGGTCTGCGGGTCTCGAAGGCCGTCGCGATCGAGTTGGTGCCCGTCTCGGCCTCGGTGAAGGTCCGGCCGAGCACCACCCCGAGCCGTTCGAACGCAGGCCGCGCGGCCGCCGTCCCGAAGCGCAGGTCCACCAGCCGGGCCTCGTGGTCGGCGAGCACGAGGGTGAAGGGCGAGCCGTCGAGGGCGCCCGCCAGCTCGTCGAGGACGGGGCCCGCGGCACGCAGCAGCCTGCTCTCGGGGTCGTAGGGGGCCACGGCCTCGGGGTCGACGCGGGCTTGCGGCGCCAGCCCGCACTCCCGGGTGCGCCGCCAGGACGAGACGATCTCCGGCCGCGCCGGCGTGGTGCTGGTCAACGCGGGCCGTTCGGTGGACGGGTACTGGGCTTCCCGGGTGAAGGCATCGTCGTCTCCTGGAGCAGGGATGCCCGGATGCTGCCACGGGTCGGACGACGGAGGGGGCCCACCCTGACGCAGTGGTCAGGTCGCGGTGTTCAGGTTCCGACGGCCTGGAGCGCGGGCCCGAGCGTCTGGCCGCCGTCGGCCACGAACTCGGATCCGGTGACGAAGGCCGAGTCCGCCGAGGCGAGGTGCACCACGATCGCGGAGATGTCGGCCGGGTCACCCAGCCGCGGGATCGCGTAGGGCGCGGGGGAGAAGAAGTCGGAGATCGGCGGTCCGCCCGCGATCGACTCGGTGATCATCGGCGTGGCGATGACGCCGGGATGGACCGCGGTGACCCGGATGCCGTCCCGGCCCAGCTCGAGCGCGGCGGAGCGGGTGAGGCCGCGCAGCGCCCACTTGCTCGCGACGTACGGCGCGTAGAGGGCGGTGCCGCCGTAGGCCATCGTCGAGCCGATGTTCACGATCGCGCCGCCGCCCGCCCTGCGCAGGGACGGCGTCGCGGCCTTGATGCCGAGGTAGGTGCCGGTCAGGTTGATCGCCAGCGTGCGATCCCAGACCGCGCGGTCGAGGGTCTCCAACGGTACTGCCGGGTTCTGCACGCCCGCGTTGTTGACCAGCACGGAGAGCGGTCCGAACCGGCTCTCGGCCGCCTCGACGGTCGCGCCCCAGGCCTGCTCGTCGGTCACGTCCAGCGCCACGGCCAGCGCCCGGTCGCCCAGCTCGGCGGCGAGCTCCCGGCCCGCCGCGAGGTCCCTGGCCCCGATCACCACCCGCGCGCCCTCGTTGTGGAAGGCGCGCACGTGGCTCGCTCCCTGCCCGCCGGTGGCCCCGGTGACGAGCACGGTCCGGTCGTCGAAACGTCCCACGATGATCCCTTCGATCCAATGGTGAGTCGAGTGACTCGCCTCGGCCAGGATAGGAGCGGGCGTCATGGTGAGTCAAGCGACTCACCTCACTATGCTGGCGGGGTGCCGAGCACCTATCACCAGCGCGTCGCCGAGGAGAAGCGGGCGGCGATCGTCGGGGCGGCGACCGCGCTGTTCCTGCAGGCCGGGTACGCGCACACGTCGCTGGCGAAGGTCGCCGAGGCCGCCGACGTCTCCAAGGCGACGCTGTTCAAGCAGTTCCCCACCAAGGCCGCGCTGTTCGACGCGATCGTCGCCGAGGCCTGGCGGACGGGGACCGAGGACGGGGCCGAACCGCCGACCGGGGACCTGCGCGCCGGCCTGACCGCGCTCGGCACCCGCTACGTCGCGCTGCTGACCCGGCCGGGCATGGTGGCGCTGTTCCGGATCGTGATCGCCGAGCTGCCGCGTTTCCCCGAGCTCGGCGAGGCCCACTTCGCCCGCGGCAAGATGCCGTACTTCGACTCCGTCCGGCGCTACCTGGAGGTGGAGCCCGCCGTCCGGGTCCCCGACGCCGAGCTCGCCGCGACCCAGTTCCTGGGCATGATCGCCAACCACGTCTTCTGGCCACGCCTGCTGCTGCTGGACTACGCCCTGTCCGACGAGGCCGCGGCCCACGTCGTCGACGAGGCGGTGGCGACCATGGTCGCCCGGTACGGGTGACTCAGGTCGTGCAGAGCGCGCCAGGGGCAGGGAGGGTGCCCGAGGTGAGCATCGCCCCGGCGGCCTTCGCCGTGCACTCCGAGCGGCTGCCGCCGGGCCGTTCGGGATCGGGATGCCCTCGGCCTCCGGCGGGACGCCGCCCAGATCTACGACGCCCTGGGCCTCCCCCCCCGAGCCTCGACGACCACCGCCGCGTCCTCGCCGTGGTGAGGTACCTGGACCACTGACCGACGCTCGAGCCACACGAGCGGCGGGTCGAGGGGGAGGGCCCTCGGGTCGGGAACGCGTCCTGCCGGGTCGAGCCGCGATGGCTGGGGCGAGGAGCGAGCGATGCCCGACCCGAGGTCGTTCAACCCTCCAGAGGCCGTGCGCGCGGCCTCTGACAGGTGCAACGAACCGGACGCCGCGGGGTCACTCACCCACACCGGTCAGATGACGATCACCGTGGGGAGTCGGACACGGCGGTGGAGCGGAGTCGGAAGGACGGATGAACCGCGCTGAGCCGGGCTGCGGTGGGTCAGGGCACCAGGACGACCTTGCCCCGCAGGCCCCCGGCCTCGAGTCGGGTGTGCACGTCGGCGGCCTGGTCGAAGGGCAGGACCGTCGGCTCCGGGAGGGCCAGTGAGCCGTCGGCGACCCGGTCCATCGCCTCCTGCAGGCGTGCGGTGAGCGTGGCCCGGTCCGGGCTGGACAGGGCGACGCCGAGCTCGCCCGCCCGCGGGTCGGAGAGCGTGAGGACCCGCGTCGGGCCGCCCGCGAGTTCCACCGCGGCCCGCAGGTCGCTGCGGCCCGAGGCGTCCAGCACGGCGTCGACGGGCGAGGTGACGACCTCGCGCAGCGGCCGGTGGTAGTCGACCGGCTGCGCTCCCCGGGCCGCGACCGCGTCGAAGTCGGCTGGTCGGACCGTGGTGATCACCGTGGCACCCCG
>Ga0070665_100002794_pt1 | contig 18929 bp, 16 predicted proteins | sample KBSS13metaG_FD_65862 | JGI IMG/M metagenome (GOLD analysis project Ga0070665, IMG submission 65862) | Switchgrass rhizosphere microbial communities from Kellogg Biological Station, Michigan, USA - KBS S1-3 metaG | ecosystem: Host-associated > Plants > Roots > Rhizosphere > Soil ...
GTTGCACTCCCAGGGCGACGTTTTCCGCAAACGTGGCGTCAAACAGAAACACCTGCTGTGGAACATAGGCAACGGTCGCGTGCCAGGCGGCGCGCCTCGAGTCATCCAGTGCCATTCCGTTTATGGTCAACCGCCCCGACTGCGGCACCAGCAGTCCCGCCAGTACATCCACCAGCGTGGTCTTGCCCGATCCATTGGCGCCGATGATCCCGACACAGGAGCCGGCCTGAATGACCAACGAGAGACTGTTGAGAGCGGGCGGTCGATCCGCGCAGTAGCGGAAGCAGACATCCTGCAATTCGATGCTGCCGGCCAACCGCTCCTGCCGGGGGGCGGCCGCGACGGACGATCCTGCACTGCGCGTCGGTCCTGAGGCCAGCAGATCCGCCTCGATGCTGTCGAGTGCTGCGAGGTTCGCCCGGATGCGCACCACGGCAATGAACGTCAATTGCAGAGCCGGCAGCAAGCGATAGGCAGCCAGAGCAACAAAGCTGAGCTCGGCGATCCACGATCCGGCCCCGTCGCCACTGGCTTGCAGATACAGAGCAATGGCAACGAGGCAAAGTACCGTGACACACTCGAGCAGATGGCGCGGACTGAGCGAAATGGCCAGTGTGCTGAGCTCCACCTCCGCCATGGAATGACACTGCTCGGCAAAGCGGTGCACGAACGAGCCTCGGGCGTCCGCCAGGGTGAGTTCCTTTATTGCCCCGAACGTCTCATTCACCACCTGGCTGCGGGCCGCGAAGTGGCGACTCTCGTTGCGGCCATTGTTCAGCAGCCGCCGGCGCATCAATCCGTAGATGAGGACATAACTGGCAGCCAGCGCCAGCATGGCTATGCCGGCCAACAGAGGATTCAGCAGCAGGATGGCAATCACCACAAAAGCAACCGTGATGAGATTGGCAACCAGAATGAGTCCCTGGCGCAGTATGCCGGTGACCACGCGACCGGTCTCGTGCAACACCTTGGTCGACAGCAGTGCACTGTTGTTCCGGGCATGAAATGCGTAATCGCGCCGCAGATACTGGGCAAACAGACGCACAAAGAAACTATCGCCCACCTCGTGCGCGAAGCGGTTGATGGCCAACGTCCCCAACAGATTGATGGCGTTTCCCAGCAACACACAGGCCGCAAAAGCGATTCCCAGCGCCACGGTGAGCGACCCTGCGCCGCCCGATCCCAGATGCAGGTTCAGGGCCTGCAGAAAGGGACTGCGATTGATGGCCACGGGATTGGTCAACACCGTAAAGAACGGAACGACTGCGGCAAGGCCGCCTACAGTCGATGAGGCCATTGCCACCGCAACCAACTGCAAGCGAACCAACTGCCGGCGCTGTGACGGCACGAGCAACCGCCAGATTCGCAAAAAGATATTCAATGTCGCACCTGACGAACCAGAGACACTAGGCGTGGCGGGAAGCAGGTGCGCAACAGCGCCTGTGAGCAGGCCACATGCCAGTGCCAGCTGCGCCACGAATAAGGCCAACTCGTTGCAATTGTCCGCCGCACGCCCGCGCCGTCCCGTGCCGCTGCATACGCGCGGGCAAGGCCACCGGCCTGTCGGGCACGCTCGCGGGTCAGGATGGCAGCGGGTACCCGGCCCTGAAATTTTGCGAATATTTGCAACCTGGCCTCAAAGTTGCGCACCGTGCCGCTACTGAAGTGCTCATCGTGCCGCCGGACGCAGGAGAGCGGCTCCGCGACGGCCAGCACCTTGGATAACAACGCCAGGCGCAGCCACAAGTCGTAGTCTTCGTGCAGCTCCTGCCGTTCATCGAACCCCCCCGCCGCCTCAATCAGCGCCCTTTCGGCCATGATCGTAGGGGTTGGCGTGCCGGCGCGCAGTCGAAGCAGAGCTTCCACAATGTGCCCGCCGGGCAACGTTCTGTGGGGATTGCGCTGCCAATTGATAGAGTTTCCCGCAGCGTCAATTCGCACATGATCGGTATAGCTCCAGCGACAATCACGAGCCCCACGCAACGCACGAACCTGAACATCGAGTTTCGTGGGCATCCACGAGTCATCCGAATCCAGAAACGCGACATATTTACCGCTTGCAACCCGCAATGCGGCGTTGCGCGCCGCCCCGGGATTTCCCGTGTGGGCCAAACGGATGAGCCGGACCCGTGGAAGCCTTTCGAGGGTTTGCAGATAGTCGAGTGTTTCGCGTTCAGAACCGTCATCCACAATGATCAGCTCCCAACTGTCCAGTGTCTGTGCCAGAACGGAATTGACCGCGGCCGGCAGAAACCGCAAGCGGTTGTAAGTTGGAAGAATGACCGAGACCAACGGTTCCTGCTTCACAGCCCGGACACCCGCGGGTCCCACAGTCGGATGAGCTTCCGTGAGGCATCCAGCTCCCACGGCCTGCCGTAACGTTCAAAGCGATAACGCCACGCGGCCAGCGCCTTCAAAGCCGCCTTGCCCCACGGTGGCGAGCGCACATCGGTAATTGTGGGAAAGCGGCACCCCAGAACTGTGGTGAAGTCGCGAATTCGCTCGCGCAATGCGGGAGTCAGCCACGGAACATCGGTGTGGCACCAATAAGTCAGCCACTTCTGTTCCGCCCACCCTTCCGCAGTGGTCGGAAATACCAACGGGCGCCCATCTGTATCGCACAGGTTGCTTACCGCTTTCTCGACCTGCGGATTCGGTTTCCCCGGCCCCGGCGGCAACGGAGCATAGATATAGAGCATGATCTCCGTTTGCGGATGGACGCGCTTGACGTGGCGGATGAACTCGAACGTGCGCTCGGTTTCACCTTCCGGATCCTGCGGCGGCGCCAGCATGAATGAGAGCTCGGGAATCACGCCATTGCGGCCGCAGATATCAACGGCCTCCAATGTCTGATCCGTGCGGGTGCCCTTGCGCACATCGTGCAGCAGCCAGTCGCTGGGGGATTCCGCACCGATATAGGCCATCCGCAGCCTGCTCTTGCGTACCAGAGCCCAGGAGCTCTCCGATAGATTCAGCAGAGCATCCGCCCGGGCAAAGCACCACCACGGCAACTGCAGGCGCGACAGGACCTCCAGCAGCGGCACTGTGTCCTCTTCACGGTCAAAGAAGTTGTGATCGAAGAATTGGATGGAATCCGCGCCGAACTGTTTTTGCAGACAGCGCAATTCATGCTCGAGCCGTTCGGCGGGGGGCAACGCGGTCTTGCCCCGGAACATGGACGCAACTCCGCAGAACGTGCATCGGAACCGGCATCCCAGCGCCGCCTGAAATCCTGTTGTGCGGTTACCGAGAAAGGTCCGGCCCAGATAGGCACGCGGGTTTGCGAGGCGCTCATACGGCAGGCTGCGGCCCAGGCCTGCTTTCGAGAATGCGCGACCCGGGTTGTGCACGACTCGTCCCGCGGATCGCCAGGACAGTCCCGCTATGGAGTCCAGCCGTGCGTTGCTGAGGCCGAACAGCACATCCAACAGCTCGAGCAGAGTATCTTCGCCCTGCGCCCGGATGGCATAGTCAACATACGGCTCATTCAGCGCCGGTTCCGCGCAGATGCTGGGGAAGTGCCCGCCCCAGATGATGGGAATTCCGGGAAAGCGCGCGCGAATGGCTTTTGAAACGAGAATGGCGCTGCGTAACTGCGGTCCACCCATCACGCTCAAGCCAACCGCAGCGACGCGTCCGCCTTCCAACGCCCGGATTGCCGTGCTGACGAAATCGCGATCGATGTTGCCGTCAATGATGCTCGAGTGGTACCGGCCATCGAGAGCCGCCGACAGATTCAACACCGCCAGCGGAAACCGCGCGCTGCGGCGCGAAGTGATGGTCGGATTGATCAGCAGAATGTGCTTCAACTGCATCATGACAGCTTTTGTGCCGGAACCAACCAGCGCGTGAACAGCATTTCCACCGGCCACCGGTAGAAGTCCCGCGTGCACCGGTAGCGAGCCAGCTTCTGGATGAGCCGCTTGGCGGGCGACACGCGCTTCCATGCCAACTCATGGAAGAATTTGAACCGCTCAATCAACTCGAATTTCTCCGGCGTGACCCACGGACCGGGCAGACCCGCCACGTAATCGAAGCGCGCCCAGTCTTCCAGGGTGTGCGGCAGCTCGAAGCCCTTGGCGACGGCCTCTATGACCAGCTCACTGCCCGGATAGGGCTTGAAGTAGTAGATGGGTGTCAGGAAGTCCGGGCTCATGGAGCGCAGACGCTTGGCCACATCCAGGCTCTGCTGGATGGACTCGCCGCTCTCGTCCGGGAAGCCGACAATGAAGGGAAAGTGGCCGGCGATACCGTGCTGGACCATCTTCTGCGCAGTCGCAAACACCTGTTCGATCTTGATGTCCTTGCGGATACGCTTCAGCATTTCGTTGGAGCCCGATTCCACGCCGACGAGCAGGCGGCGCAGGCCCGACTGCTTGCACTTCGCCCACACCTCATCAGGCAACCGCACGCCCTGGTCGGCGCGCATCGTGGCCGCCCACGTGATCTTCATTCCCGACTGAATGATGCGCTCGGCCAGATCGCCGACCCGGTCGCGTTTGGTGAAGAAGGTCTCGTCCTGGAAATTGACGTCATCGAATTGATACCGATCCCACAGCTCCTTCAATCGCAAAGCCATGCGATTGGGCTCGAGACCGACCCACTTGCGCCCGTACACAAACGGGTCGGAACAGAATGCACAGCGGAAATTGCAGCCCTGGGAGGAGATGTAGTCGAGCTGGCGCTTGCCCTTGAGTTGGAAATACCGCTCCACGGGAATCAGGTTGTAGTCGTGAGCCCGGAATTGATCCACCGGAGCCAGGGCGCGTGCCGGATTCTCATGGATGCGCCCATCGGGCAATCGCACGGTGCAACCCGCACATCCTTCGAGAGAGCGCCCTTCGGCCAGACGCTGCACTATGTCGACAAAGGTTTGCTCGCCCTGACCGCGCACCGTAATGTCGACTGAAGGCTCCTCCAGACACTCAGTTGCGAACATGGACGGATGCCAACCTCCCCAGACCACCGGCAGATCCGGACGGACGCGCTTGACTGCGCGGCATACTTCCAGCGCATCTGAAATCGGCGCCCCGGTGAGAACCGTCACCCCCAGGCACAGGGCGCCCTCGAGATGCGATAACACTACGCGCAGCGCATCTGCTTCCAGGCGCGCATCGACAATGACCACTTCATACTTCTCAGGATCCAGCTCCGAACCAATCGCCAACAGGGCCAGTGGCAAGGTGAAAAACACGGCCTGCGGGTTGTACAACACAACCTTCCGCCGTGCCGGCCTCAAAACAGTTGCGGTCATGCCGCCCTCCACGTGAAATCAGCGATTTCGAGACCCGGCTCGCGGCATCCGGCCGCCGACAGAGCCCGGGCCAGTGTGCTCTCCAGCATCCGGGGAGCGCCGTCGACCCGGATGCGGGCCCAGAACGCAGGCGGCGCCAGCATTCCTGCATGAGCTTCATCCGCATAGCGGGGAATTCCCCCGACCATTACGAGCTTGATGTCAGCCCGCGTGAGTTGGGATAGCGGCCGGTCCGCGGGCACGACCAGGAGATCGGCCAGCAGACCGGGTTGCAACACCCCACGGTCGTTCAATCTGAGCAGCTCGGCGGCGCGGGCCGTCACCATCGACTCGAGCAGTGGTTCACTCAGGTCCGAGCAGTCGCGCGCGACCCGCAGCTCTTCCAGCAGGTCGCGGCTGCCGCTCAATCGCGAGTCCGTTCCGAGAGCGACCCGTCCGCGCGGCGCCAACCACTGCACATCGGCAGTCCGGCCGAACAATGTCAGGTTGGATGCTGGACACCACACGAGACCCGCACGGGCCCGGTCGAGACGCGAGCGTCGTTGCGCGTCCAGGGCGATGCCATGAACAATGAGCGTGTTGGAGCGCACGCAACCGAGCCGCTCGAGCCGGTCAAATTCGTGCGCCGATTCCCCATCGGTTCCCTCGGCGGCATGAATGATCCACGGCAGCTCGGGAGGTGTGGCTCGAAAGGAGTCGCGAACTGCATCCTCACCCTCGATGTACAGTGAATGAGACCAGCCACTGCGGCTCACCACGCGAGTTGGAAAAGCAGGGTCCGATAAAAATGGATACAGCGGATCGTGATGGCCGACGGTGGTCACCCCGCTCAGCAGGTTCTTCATTCCACCCAGGAGCAACCGGTCGTTACGCGGAACGGCAACGAGGGCTGCAAAGGCTGGGTCGGTACGCCGCCGGCAGTCCACATCGGAAATCCATTCATGGGCGCGATTGTAGTGCCGCGGGGATTCGAGCGGCGGCAGCGTATTGAGTTGCAGATGATCGTGCGCATTGATGAGACCCGGAAGCAGGCGTGCCCCGCACAGATCGACCACCGTGTCGCCGGCGAGCGGCGCTGTGTTGAGTGCCGCGATGCGGGCGCCGACCATGCGCAGCGACGCTCCGTCGCTGCCGTTGATGAGGGTCACACACCGGTTCGCGGGTATCATTTGCCTGCTCGAACGACCAACACAATGGGCAGGCCGTGCCACGTGTTGTAGAAGACATCCGATCCCGGAAAGGGTTCCCGCAGCTCAAAGCCCACCCGTAACTCGCAAATTGAATGCAACTGCAGGCCGACGGCGGCCATGGCATCAACCTGCTCGGCGACACTGTACAGCTGATGGGGAACCGTGAATGTTACATTCGCGGCATCCTTGAACGATCGGGTGAGGCCGGCCCGGGCGGCTTGCGGATGAAAATCAGAGTACAGAAGAGTCCCGCCGGCACGCAGGACTCGGGAAACCTCGGCCGCCCACGGCCGCACTGCGGTGGCATGTGCCAGGGCGAGACCCGACACGACCACATCGAAGCAATCCGGGAGAAACGGCAGCTGCATCATGCTCGCACAAACTCGCTGCGAACCCACGACTTGTTGCAACATCGGCATGCAGAAGTCCAGGGACACAACTTGCGCCGCATTCGATTCCAACAGGGTGCGCGAATACCGGCCGCTGCCGCAGGCGAGATCGAGGACCCGGCGACCCGCCATGTCCGGCCAAGCCTCGAGCATCGCCGTCTGCTCGACGCGCATCAGCGGATTGTGGGCGATCGGCGGATAGACTGGAGCCCAGCGCTCATAGGCCTCGAGGGTTTCGCTGACGGCGTTCATGGCAGCAGTTGCTCATCCACGTTGCCCGGGTCCCGGTACAGCGAGCACACGCAGCCGACGCACTCAGGGCGCTTGCCCGCGCGAATTGAGTCCCGCAAATCCATCATGGCGGGTTGATTCAACACAGTTTCCAGGTTTGTGTCATTGGCAGTCACGGCTGCCGGCCCCGTGATGAAAAAGCACGGCTGGACCGCGCCCTTCACACCCACAACGGCGGAAAACTCCGGGGCGTTGCAGCGGACAGCCGGATACGGTGCACGGCCCATCACCGCGGCGAAATACTGCTGCAGGCGCCGCAATTTTGCCGGGCTCTCGGCTATGAAGCGGGACTCGAAATCGGCCGAGCTGTGGGCCTCCAACTGCGCAATCAGATCACCGAACGCCGCCAGGTCATCCACATCCAACGCCAGGTCGGAGCCGAAATCCTCAGTGCGCCCAAACGCATGTGGATTGGCTACATCCACCGCGAGAAAAGAGATGTGATGCACTCCCAACCGATGGGCGAGCTCCACAAACAGCGCCAGCTCCTTGTAGTTGGCTCGTTGCAGGGTCACACGCAGCCCTACCTTAGAGCCCGCGGCGACCGCCGCCCGAATGCCCTCGCTGACTTTGTCGAAAGCGTCGAGTCCTCTGATCGCCTGATACGTCCGAGCATTCGTTCCGTCCAGAGACACAGTCACTGCGTCAAACAATCCCGACACCCGCTCAGCATGTTTCGCAAGCGACAAACCCGACGTCAGTAGCCAAGGCCTGATCCCCACGCCTTTCAGCACGCCTGCGATCTCCTGCCACTGGGGATTCAGAAGCGGCTCGCCGCCGGAGATGAGTGCAACACGAGTGTTCAGGCTCACCAGGCTGGGAAGGAGGCGCTGGACAAAATCGAGACTCGCATCGACCCGCCCGTGGCGCCAGTAGTCACAGGTCACGCAACGGGAGTTGCAGCGCTCGGTGAGATAGAGCGTGACCAGCGGCAGACGCCGCAGTCTCGATGTGGGTTGCACACTCGACATCCGGAAAAAGGCACTCTCGGAACACAAGGAACGCATGTACTTGCCAAGTGTGAGTAGCGCGTTCCCGACCTCGGGTTCAATCCCGAAAAAAGCTCCTCGCAGAGGAAACCCCCGGCACTCTCAGCCGCACCTACGGGCTGGGTAACCTCTCGTGAGCATTCGAAATGTCGTTTGTGCGATACAAGACAATCGGCGCTGCCCTGGCGGCCGCGGCTGCACTGTACGGGTGTGCCGGGAATGGCAGCGGACTCGACTCCAACGGCAATCCTATTGGCGCGGGCGGCGACGGCGGCGGCAGCGGCGGCCTGACGGCGGACTTCAAATCCATCCAGGACAATGTGTTCACGCCGATCTGCACGAGGTGCCATATAGGCGCGAGCGCGCCGGAAGGCCTGCAATTGGACGAGGCCCACAGCTACAGCTTGCTGGTCGGCGTGGCGAGTACCGAGCAGCCGTCGGTCAAGCGCGTCGAGCCGGGCGATCCCGATTCCAGCTACATCATTCGCAAGTTGCAGGGCACACCCGGCATCACCGGACAGCAGATGCCCTTCGGCGGACCCTATCTGCCCCAATCCACCATTGACGTCATCCGGCAGTGGATCACCAACGGCGCACAACAGTCCGCCACGGCCCAAAGTCTCGAAGCCGCTGTGAAGAGGGTCCAGCGCTTTGCCATAGCCACCACCTCTCCGGATGACGGCTCGATTGTCAGCGCGGACGTATCGCAGATCGTCGTCGCATTCAACGGCGAAATCGACTCAACGATGCTCAACAACACCACGGTCACCGTGGACTCCGGAACGGACCAGCCGGTGTTGGTGACGACGGCGGTACCTGAGGGCAATCCGGCGGCCATTGTCATCAAGCCACAGAAACCTCTGAGCAACGGCACCTACCGCGTGACCTTACATGGCTCTCTCGCCAACCTGAACGCACAGGCGCTGGGTTCGGACCTCTCCTTCACATTTACGGTGGATGCGCTTCAATGATCACTCGTGCCCTGCGTTACCTGCTCCTTCCCCTTCTGTTGGTGGCGTTGGAAGCTCATGCCGAGCCCTACCTTGCGGTTCAGACAGGCTTCAAATGCGGACAGTGTCACGTTAATCCCACGGGCGGCGGCCAGCGAACCGTGTTCGGCAACATATTTGCGCAGACTCAGCTTGCCGCACACCACATCGACACCGGCGACGCCATCTGGACGGGAGAAATCAACCGCTTTCTGTCTCTGGGCGGCGATCTGCGGGCCCAGGCGCAGGTCACCAAGCAGCCCGGCACTTCGTTGACCGACGATTTCTCTGTCGAGCAGGGGCGAATCTATGCCAGCGCGAATGTCATCCCCGGCCGGCTCTATGTTTATCTGGACGAGCAGGTCGCTCCTACCAGCATCAACCGGGAAGCCTACGGCGTGTACTGGTCGAAGAATCATGACTGGTACGTCAAGGCCGGCCAGATGTATCTGCCATTCGGGTTCCGGCTGCAGGACCAGAGCGCCCTGGTACAGCAGATCACCGGCATCAACATGACGGCGCCCGATCAGGGCGTGGAATTCGGCGTAGAGCGGGGCCATTGGGACGCGCAGTTCGCCATCTCAAATGGAACAGCCTCCGGACCCGAGGTGGATCACGGCAAGCAGTACAGCGGACAACTGAGCTACGTGGAGAGCTTCTGGCGGGTGGGCCTGGCCGCCAACATCAACAGCGCCGCCGCCGGTAACAAGAGCGCCGGCGGGGTGTTCGCAGGACTGCGGACCGGACCCGTTTCGTGGCTGGGCCAGGTCGACGTCACCGATGACAAGAGCCAGCCGGCCCTCGCCGGACGCCAGCTTGCCACCCTCCTGGAGGCAAATTGGCGCATTGCACAAGGGCACAACCTCAAGTTGACCCATGAGTACCTGGATCCCAATCGCAGCGTCCAGAACAATGCTCAGACCCGCTACAGCATCGTTTACGAGCTGACGCCCATCCAATACGTGCAGATTCGCAGCGGTTTTCGCTATTCCGACGGAATCCCCCAGAATCCTCTGCAGCACCTGAAAATCGGCTTCGTGGAGCTCCACGGGTTCTTTTGAGCGTCCATAACCGCGTTCCGGCCCCTCCGAGGGTCCGGACGCGGTCCCCTACGCTACTATTCGGCGTTGCGCAAGACTCATTCGCGCTCTTGAATGTTGATCTAACATTCATTCTTGTCGACATTTGTCCGTAGGGTGTGGTTGGTTCCTCCTTCATGATCGCTACTTATGCGTCGCCAAAAAGTAGCTATTGCGTTCGGAAGGATGCTGCGCGAAGTGCGCAAGCAAAAGGGATTGTCACAGGAAGAGCTGGCGGGCGAGGCCGAGTTCGATAGAACTTACCCCTCGCTGCTGGAGCGCGGTCTGCGCACGCCCACTCTGACTGTTATTTTCCAACTCGCCAAGGTGTTGGGCATCAGCGCCGCCACCCTGGTGAATAAAACCCTAGAAGAGATGAATCGACGTTGATTCACCCCAACTCCAGTTAGCGCCCCAGGATTTCATCCCGGACATCCGCGATTTCACGTGCTCGTGAGGGACGTGCTCCCTCGCAGCGCTCGGGACGCGGACACCGTGTACTGCGCGGACAGATGATTCGTGCAGGCTGGGACAGTGCGTCCTCAATCCAGGCAATGTTGAGCACATTGGCCACGGCACGGAGCACTTGCGAGGCGGCTTTGGGAATTTTCCCTTCGCCGCGACGGTGCAGGCATTCCTTGAAGATGGAATCCACCAGTTCCGTGGTGTCGGCTCCATTGGAGTCGAGCGCCGGCGCCAGGTCGACCCCGACTGACAGCACGTGGGGGTTGCCGGCCATGTCGCGCACCCGTTGCGAGTTGCAACAGTACAGGAGCGATCGTTCCCCGTCCCGCAACACGGAAATCTGCGATCCGGACGCTTCGCCGCGGGTGCCCTCGATCATGCGGAATACGGCCCAGTGAGGACAGGGGTCGCTCACTTGCGCGAGGTTTCCCCACGGCAGCGGAATACCATTGCCGCGATACACCGCCCTGAGATAACCCGGGGGATAGGCATCAAAGAAGTGCCAGTACGGATACGGTGAGACTTTCGTCATCCGCCGCATGATGACTGCCGGTGTCAGCTCGAGTTTGACCCCCGCCTCGACCCGATAGCGCTCGCTCGTGAGGAATTTGCGAAATGGCGCGCGCGGTGCCAGCAACGCGCCCGCAAAAAAGCTGCATTCAAAGTCCCGCCACGCATGCAGTACATCCTGCGCGTCCATGCCCGCCGCGCTCGAACCGCCTTCGGGACTGCCGCCCATCTCGCCTCCCGTTGCATGCGCGGACTTCAGGCCATCACCGCCATGGAGCACCTTGTGAGCAATGTGCGCTGCAAGATCGAATTTCAGCCGCGCGGGATCGGATTGCAGGGCCTTGTTGGCGTATACGACACCCGGAGGCTCGAAGAACGAGCGCACCATGCTGCGCACGTCGCGGTCCTTGTCGCGAACGAGCACGGGCTTGCGCTCAAACCAACGGATTTCCAGGCCGTGGCGTTTGCAAAGCTGCAGCAGGTCGTCCACCGACAGGGGAAAACGGCGCTCGCCCACACTGTCGGCGGCCCGTTCGAGGTCCGGAAAGTCGTTGCGCGACATTTCCTGGTGCGACCGGATCAACAGATGCGCAAACTGCCGCCCGGTGGTGCCGGTCTGCGCCAGCAGCTCCGGGATGGCGGCCTGCAATACATTCTTTGAGAACAGGAATGCCGGCTCGAGGGGAATGCGCGCAGCTCCCCCCTGGGGTGCCTCCGGCATTGCGAGCTCAATGTCGGGACTTTCATCCAGAAACCAGGCTGCGTCGCGTTGAAACACCGCTGCCAGCAGCTCGAGCAGCTCGGTGGATGGCGCCCTTTTGCCGCTCTCGATCATGCTCAGATACGAAACCGACGGAGCATTGCCGACATCCCGGTGAATACAGCGCGCGGACAACTCTTCCAGAGTCAATTTATTGCGCTTGCGGATGGAGCGCAGCTTGGCGCCGAGGAAATGACCCTTGCGAAGAAGCGTAGGCATAACAGTATTCCTGCCACTGACGGTCGCGCGCCCCACCGGCTGTGGAAAAACGCCGCTGTGAAATTTCACTGTGAAATTAACAGTGTGAAGTTTCTGCAGTCAAATTCTTTGACTGCCTGCGTTTATGCTGGCTCCCATGAATGCCGAACCCGAAATAGCCGGTTATTCGCGGGAGCAGGCAGGACCTCGTATTGAGATCTCCGGCCCCTGGGTGGAGCGCTCGGAAGAAGTCCTGACACCGTTGTCAATGCAGTTGTTGGCCAGCCTGCACCGCCGCTTCAATCCGCGCCGGTTGGAATTGCTGGCGGCGCGCGAGCAGCGCCAGGCCGAGATTGATGCCGGTGCCCTGCCGCAGTTCGTGCACGCCTATCCGCCGTTGGCAGCGGCTGAAGCGGCGCCCGGCGACTGGACCGTGGCGCCCATTCCCGCCGATCTGCGTGACCGTCGTGTTGAAATCACCGGTCCTGTTGACCGCAAAATGATCATCAATGCACTGAATGCGCCTGTGAAGGCCTTCATGGCGGACTTTGAGGACTCCTGTTCACCCACCTGGGGCAACATGGTGCGCGGGCAGGTCAACCTTCGCGATGCCATCCGCGGCACCATCAGCTTCGCGGATCGGGACAACGGCCGTGTGTATCGGCTGGCGGAGCAGACAGCGACTTTGATGGTGCGGCCGCGCGGCTGGCACATGCCCGAAAAACACGTGCGTATCGGCGGCGAGGTCGTGTCGGGTGCGCTGTTCGATTTCGCGTTGTACATGGCGAACAACCACGAAGCGCTGGCCCGCAAGGGAACCGCTCCCTACTTCTGCCTGCCGAAGCTGGAAAACCACCTGGAAGCCCGGCTGTGGAACGATGTGTTTGTGGCAACGCAGGATGCATTGGGCCTGAAGCGCGGCACGATCCGCGCGACGGTGTTGATCGAGACGGTGCTCGCGGCATTCGAGATGGATGCGATCCTGTTTGAGTTGCGCGAGCACTGCGCCGGACTCAACTGCGGTCGTTGGGACTATATTTTCAGCTACATCAAGAAATTCCGTAACCGGCCGGAATTCCTGCTGCCCGATCGGGCGGCGGTCAGCATGGACCGGCACTTCCTGAAATCCTATGTCGACCTGCTCATCCAGACCTGTCACCGCCGAGGTGCTCATGCTATGGGCGGTATGGCGGCGCAGATCCCCATTCGCCATGATCACGCCGCAAACGAACTCGCCCTGGCGCGCGTTCGTGCTGACAAGCTTCGCGAGGCTCATGCCGGACACGACGGCACCTGGATTGCCCATCCGGGACTGGCTCCCACAGCGCTCGCGGCGTTCGATTCCGTAATGCGCGGGCCCAATCAGATCGCCAATTTGCGGCCCGACGTCACTGTTTCCGCCGCGGATCTGTTGCAGGCTCCCACCGGAGACATTACGGAGGCCGGGCTCCGGGGCAACATCCGGGTCGGCGTGCAGTATGTTGAATCCTGGTTGCGCGGCAATGGCTGTGTGCCGTTGTATGGTTTGATGGAAGATGCGGCGACGGCGGAAATCTGCCGCGCCCAGCTCTGGCAATGGATCCGCCACGGCGCGCGGACCAGCGACGGACGCTTGATTACCGAGGGCCGGTTCGACCGGCTTCTGACCGACGAGTTGGATCGGATCCATCGCGAGGTGGGCTCTGAGCGCCTGGCCGGCGGGGTGTTCCCCACCGCGGCGCGGCTGTTTGCCGCAATGATCCAACAGGACCGCTTCGATGAGTTCCTCACCCTTCCCGCCTACGAGCACTTGACCTGACGGAGACCGAACACAATGAGTTTGCAGCGATCGCAACTACCTACCGCCGACGAGCTACGCAAGAGCTGGCGCGACAGCCCCCGCTGGCGCGGAATTCAGCGCCCCTACAGCGCGGAGGATGTCGTACGGCTGCGTGGCACGATTGCCGTCGAGCATTCGATCGCGCGCCTGACTGCCGAGAAGCTCTGGCGGTATGTCAATGAGAAACCGTTCGTCAACTCGCTGGGGGCGCTGACCGGCAACCAGGCCATGCAACAGGTGAAGGCCGGTCTGGATGCCATCTACCTGTCGGGATGGCAGGTCGCAGGCGATGCCAATCTCGCAGGCGAGATGTATCCCGACCAGTCCCTGTACCCGGCGGACTCAGTTCCAGCGGTGGTGCGCCGTATCAATGCCACTCTCAAGCGGGCTGACGAGCTGCACCATGCCGAGGGCGACGACTCCATCGACTGGTTCAAGCCCATTGTCGCCGACGCCGAGGCCGGTTTCGGCGGCGTGTTGAACGCCTTCGAGCTCATGAAGCAGATGATCGACGCCGGTGCCGCCGGCGTGCACTTCGAGGACCAGCTTTCCTCCGCCAAGAAGTGCGGCCACATGGGCGGCAAGGTGCTCGTCCCGACCCAGGATGCCATCAACAAGTTGGCTTCCGCCCGCCTGGCCGCGGACGTTTCGAATGTACCGACCGTGTTGCTCGCCCGCACCGACGCGGAGTCGGCCAACCTGCTGACCTCGGATGTTGACGAGCGCGACCGCCCGTTCATTGACACTTCGAAGCCCCGTACCTCCGAAGGCTTCTTCCCGGTGAAGGCCGGCCTGGACCAGGCAATTGCACGCGGCCTCGCCTATGCGCCCTATGCCGATCTCCTGTGGTGCGAGACCGGCAAGCCGGATCTCGAGGAAGCGAAACACTTCGCGGAAGCCATTCAGAAACAGTTCCCGGGCAAGCTGCTCGCCTACAACTGCTCACCCTCATTCAACTGGAAGCGCAAGCTCGATGACGCCACCATTGCGAAGTTCCAGCGGGAGCTCGGTGCGATGGGGTACAAGTTCCAGTTCATCACCCTCGCCGGCTTCCACGCGCTCAACTACTCCATGTTTGAGCTGGCACGGGGCTACAAGACGCAACAGATGACGGCCTATGTCGCCCTCCAGCAGGCGGAGTTCGCTGCTGAATCCAACGGTTACACTGCCACGAAACATCAGCGCGAAGTGGGTGCCGGTTACTTTGACGACGTGACGCAGACGGTCACGGGTGGCAATTCGTCCGTCACCGCCCTCACGGGCAGCACGGAAGAAGAGCAGTTCAAACGGGGCGCATAGCTGCTCCGGGACTGAAAGACTGGGGGTCTTGGCGTGCTGCTGCCGGAGTATCAGCTCCGGCGGCAGCACGTTTTCGCTTGGGGCACGCCTGCGTTGCACGGGTTCGCCGTCCATCGCGCGCGCCCTTCCGCCTTCCATTCCACTCGCCCTTCGGCCCTCCATCCTCGCGCGCCCTTACGCGCTCCATCCCGTGCGCTCGCCGACGGCTAATCCGACGCGCGTAGCCCGACGCTTGACCCAGCGCGCCGCAAAGAGGGCGCAGGACATCTGGGCATCGATTTTGAGATTTACAGAGGCTACTATCACGCGCGGCCCGCTCGCGCCCACACGTGGGAAGACGGTAAACCCGCTCGCGAATGCTCGCGCGTTGATATCTGGAAGCTCGAAGAAAAACAGTCAGACGTAGCTCTGGCCCTGCATGCTTACAGCGACGCGATTCGAAACGAGGTGGATCAGATTGTCGTGATAACCAATGACTCTGATTTCGCGCCGGCAATGCAGTTGATTCGCCAGCACACCGCAAAGGTGATCGGACTGATCGCTCCCATCAGATCCGCGTCGGAAAACGTCAACGCTCAACTCGGGAAGCATGCTCACTGGATTCGCCGACATATCCTCGATGACGAAATTGCACGCAGTCAACTTCCTTCGATGGTGCGGCGGCATAACAGCATTGTGCACGAGCCTCTGTCGTGGTACCCGCGACCCGATCTCCTCATTCCAATCTTTAACGAGGCGAGGCGTGTTCGGGGCAGCGCGGGGGCCGCGTACAAATGGTTGAATCAGCCGTGCGCGCGCTTGGGTAACCGAGTTCCAATTGCAATGTGCGAAACGGATCGCACTGCCGGCGAGCTGCGGACGTATATGGACCTTTATGCCCGGGAGTTTGGGGTTTGATCAAAAAAGCAGCGCCGCCTCATCCGGGCTTCTGGGCTGCTTGCATCCTTTACCGCGCCACTGTATATTTTGATGAATATCAAAATATATGCACGACTCGGTATTCAAAGCCATCGCCGACCCCCAGCGCCGCAAGATCTTGCAGGTGCTGCAGACCGGCTCGCGCACGGCCGGCCAAATTGCCGACGAGTTTGAGATCACCAAGGGATCGCTTTCCTATCACTTCAATATCCTGAAAGAAGCGGATCTCATCCGCAGTGAGCGGCGCGGGCAGGAACAGGTTTATTCACTCAATACCTCGGTGCTCGAGGATCTCGCGGTGTTGGTGCTGGACCTGGTGCGATCGCCCGTGTCGCGGAGGAAATCCGTATGACCCCCGACGTTCCCCACTCCGCCGTTCGGCACTCCGACTCTCGTGACCCCGGCGCTCGCCAACCGGCTGCTCGTCACCCCGCCGCGGCCTGGTTCGTTCTGATCGCCTTTGCGGTGACAGGGCTGTGCTACAGCCACCTGCCCGATTTGTTGCCCATGCGCTGGGATTGGCAGGGACGGCCCGACATGTTACTACCCAAGTGGTGGGCCGCGTGGATCGTACCTACTATGACTGCCATCGTTACCGTCACGTTGGTATGGCTGCTGAGTCCTAAACGCACTTCCGCAATCGTCATCAACGCTATCGCAGGGCTGATGTGTTACACCTGCGGTGTCAGCCTATACGCCGCGATGCATCCCTCAGAGCCGCCGTTCGCGTACATATACATGGGGCTCGGCATCTTCCTGATTGTTGTGGGCAACATTCTCGGTAAGCTGCCATGGAATTACTTCCTTGGGATCCGCACTTACTGGACCATGGATGATCCCCGAGTCTGGGAGCGAACGCATCGCACAGCCGGCCCTGTGTACGTGTTAGGTGGCATAGCCATCTTCGGCGCGAGCGTTGCCCAGGTAGCGACAACAATGATTCTCGCTCTCCTCATTGCGACCTGCCTGCTCCCGGTCGCTTACTCGTACGTTGTCTGGCGCCGGGGATAGCACCGCCGCAAGTGCCTCGTTGGGCACTGCCCCCCGAATAGGCTCTGTAAAAAGGCAAATATCCAACGCCAACCGCGCGCTAACCTCTCCTATAGCTAACAGCAACGCAGGGAGCGCGCACATGAGACGGTCTGAGGCCCACCAGGTCATTCGGGAGCGCGCCGCGCGCTCTGAGCTGACCGTGCTCGCACCTCATGCAATCTTGCAAATGCGCGAGCTCGGGATTGATTTCATGGACGTGCACCGTTGCTTGTGTCGTGGAAAGGCCGCCAGAGGTCCGTACGTTCCATTGGACTCGGAAACGGGGGACAGCCGCTACGACGTAGAGGCAATCGTCAATGGCGAATGGCTGCGCGTCGTTGTCGCGCTACCTGATGCCTCACCCGATATGGTGGTCATCACAGTTTCTGTAATCCAATGAGCACAACCTACCACTACCGCGAATGTGGCCTGCCTAACATCCATTTGACCAATGGCTATCGCGAGGTCGAAACCCCCTATGGCAAAGGAGTATCCATAGAGGAGATAGCAGACCTGCACATGACACTCGCGCTGGCACTGGTGGAAGGCAAGCCTTCCCTCACAGGCCCCGAAGCGCGCTTCATTCGCAGGCTCCTGGAGTTGACACCCGCGCAGCTCGCCGAGCTTGTGGGCATTGACGATCAATCGGTCCGCCACTGGGAGAAACTGGATCACCTGCCCAAACAGGCCGACCATGCCATCCGCCTGGTCTTCCGTGACCTGACGGGCAAAGCAACCAAACCGCTAGCCGAGATCGTACGGCAAATCGGCACTGTGGGAGTTCGCGAGCCGCGCGTGATTCGCTATCACCATTCTGACTCCGGCGAGCGCTGGCAGCGCCGGTAGCCAATCAGCCGTTGACGCAGCGCTCAATGCGCCCCGCTGGCAGCCTCCTTGGACTGAGCCCCACCCTTCTCCGGCTTGGCGAACCAGATAACAAATATCAACGCCAGAAACAGCAACCCCGACACATAGAAGATGTCATCGGCGGACAACATGAACGCCTGCTGGTCCACCAACCGGTTCAACACCCCGTAGCTCTGCTGCTGTCCCAACCCGCCCGCCTGCAGGGTGGCCAGTGCCTGGGCCGATGCGGGATCGGTGCCGCTCATGTGCTCAACGAGTTGCGAGTGATGGAGCGTCGCGCGCCGGTCCCACAAAGTGGTCGTGATGGACGTACCGAACGAGCCGGCGGTGATGCGGGCGAAATTGAACAGACCGGAGGCACTCGGGATTCTCTCCGGGGCGAGGCCTGACAGCGCCATCGAGATCAGGGGAATAAAGAAGAACGCCATCGCGATCCCCTGCACGAGAGTGGGCACGAGCAACACGCCGATAGTGGCATTGGTGTTGAAGTGCTGACGCATGAACAACACCACGGCGAAGACTCCGAACGCGATGGTCACGAATATCCGCGGATCGACACGGTCCGTGAAGCGGGCCACGACCGGCGTTATGAAGATTGCGAACAGTCCCACAGGCGCCAGCACGAGGCCGGCCAGTGTTGCTGTATATCCCATGTATTGCTGCAGCCACAGCGGCAACAGGACCACGTTGCCGAAGAAGAGACCGTAGGCCAGCAGCATCGCGACGGTACTGACGAGAAAGTTGCGGCGAGCGAACAGGGACAGATCGACGACCGGATGCTTCTCTGTCAGCTCCCAGATGAGGAAGATCGTGAACCCCACCACGGCTACAGCAGCCAGGGTGATTATCTGCCCCGAGTTGAACCAGTCGAGGTCTTTGC
>Ga0070665_100002795_pt1 | contig 18921 bp, 19 predicted proteins | sample KBSS13metaG_FD_65862 | JGI IMG/M metagenome (GOLD analysis project Ga0070665, IMG submission 65862) | Switchgrass rhizosphere microbial communities from Kellogg Biological Station, Michigan, USA - KBS S1-3 metaG | ecosystem: Host-associated > Plants > Roots > Rhizosphere > Soil ...
GAACAAGAAGCCGCGGACCTGCGCGATGCGGTCCGTCACCTCACCGATGCGCTCAACGCATCGCAACGAAAGGAATCCGCATGAAGACCCTATACACCGCCGAAGCGCTGGCCACCGGCGAAGGACGCGATGGCCATGGCCGCACCTCGGACGGCAAGCTCGACCTCGACCTGAGCATCCCGAAGGAGATGGGCGGCAGCGGCAACGGCACCAACCCCGAGCAGCTCTTCGCCGTCGGCTACGCCGCCTGCTACCACTCGGCGCTGCGGCTGGTCGGCCGCCAGGACAAGGCTGACGTATCGGATTCGGCTGTAGGGGCCCGGGTTTCGCTTGGCCAGCTCGACAACGGCGGCTTCGGTCTCGCGGTCGAACTCGAGGTGACGCTGCCTAACCTTGACCATGACGCCGCGCAGCAGTTGGCGGAAAAGGCGCATCAGGTGTGCCCATACTCGAACGCCACTCGCGGCAACATCGACGTGAAGCTGGTCGTCACCGACGACTGAGCCCGACTGAGCCCTCGAAACTGCGGGGAGATCGCGAGTTCGACGAAATCCGCGATCTCCCCGCAGTTTCGGCGTCAGGCCGTCTTAGCCCAGTCGCTGCGCGAAGGCCCCGACCCGAGCAATGAACCGGTGAAAGAATGCCGCCGGGTCGACGCCAACTCCGATGAGCGCGTTGGGTTCTCGTCCCCAGTGATTGCTCCAATCGGCGATCGTCATGCCGCGGGTGAGCGTTCCCGTCAACTCGACATCGATCGCGGCAGGCCGACACTGGACCAGATCGGGGTCAAGCGCCACCGCCGCGGCCAGCGGATCATGCAGGTGCGCCAGGTAGCCCTCGCCCTGATCGAAGTGGAACTCGAAGTAGAACCGCATCGCGTCCTCCAGCACCGCGATCAGCGGATTGGACGCCACCGACCTGGTGCCGCGGTCGTCGAGCACGCTCATCGGAATCGACGACGACCCTGCCGCGGTCGCGAGCCGGGACAACAGCGCAGGCGTCATCGCGATGTTCTCGGTCAGGTTCAGGCCCAGCACGACCGGAAGGTGTTCGGGTGGGTGAAGTCCCCACGCCGCGCCCCACACCGCGAAAACCTCCGCGGCGGCCTCCGGGTCGACGCTGATGTTCCATTCGGCAACCGGGGTGGTGTTGCCGCGGTAGTCAAACGCGCCGCCCATGATCACCAATCGCCGCAACAGTTTGGGCAGCGCCGGTTCAATGCGCAGTGCCAGCGCCAAGTTGGTCAGCGGGCCGGTCGCGATGGCCACCAACTCGCCGGGGTAGGCGCGCGCCGCCCGCACCCACGCTTCCGCAGCGTCGTGCGCAGTGAGTTGCCGATCCGTCGACGGCAGCCTTGCGTAGCCCAAGCCCTGCGGACCGTGCGTGTCCTCAGCCGTGCGAAGCGGTGCGCTGATCGGCTGCTCGGATCCCTTGGACACCGGTACGCCAGCGATCCGGCACATCTCAAGCAATGCCAGGTTGTTCTCGCAAACCTGTTGCACTGGAACGTTTCCCGCAGTCGAAGCGATGCCGACGACCTCAGCGTCGTCGCTGGCGAACAGATACACCAGCGCCATCGCGTCGTCGACGCCGGTGTCGACGTCGACGAAGACGGGCAGCCGAGTCACGTCGCCAACGATAGAGCCGGCCACTTACCAGTGCACACCCGGCACCAGACGCACCGCCTGCTTGACCGGTCGCGGCACCCGTAACGACTTGACACCGCGCGAAGGCCGCTTGGGCCGCCGCGGTGTGCGCTGTTGAACCCGTTCGGTGTCCTGTCCGCGGGCCGCAGGCGAATCGGGGTAACCGAGGTACAGCTGATGCAGCACGCGGCGCGACAGCTTCGGCGTGAAATACATCCCGACATCGGCGAGCGTTCCGACCGGCGTGTCGATGCGCGCTGGTTTCTCGACGAGGCCCCGCACCACCATGGCCGCCGCATGCTCGACGGTGATCGGAGGCATCGGGTTGAGTCGGCGCGACGGCGCGATCATCGGCGTCTTCACCAACGGCATGTGGATGCTCGTGAACGTGATGTGGTCGGAGAGTGTTTCGGTGCCAACCACTTCGGCGAAAGCGTCCAAGGCAGCCTTGCTCGGGATGTATGCGCTGTACTTGGGACTGCTGGCTTGCACACCCGCGCTGGATACGTTGACGACATGGCCGAACCGGCGTTCACGCCAATGCGGTAACAATGCCAGCACCATCCGGACCGCACCGAAGTAGTTGACCGCCATCACGCGCTCGTAGTCGTGCAGGCGGTCGGTGGACGCAGAGATCGAGCGCCGGATCGACCTGCCCGCATTGTTGACCAGATAGTCGACGTGGCCGAACTGGCCGAGGATGTCTTTGACCGTGTGCTCGACCGACGTCGAATCCGTGACGTCGCACGTGAACGCATAGGCCCGCCCACCTGCGGCCCGGATCTCGGCGATCAGCCCGTCGAGCGCTTCGGCGTTGCGCGCCAACGCGAATACCGTCGCGCCGCGCTCAGCGACCGCGATCGCCGAGGCGCGGCCGATACCGCTGGACGCGCCGGTGATGATCACATGCTTGCCGACCAACGGCCCAGCCGGATCATCGCGGCGCGCGCGGTCGGGGTCGAGGTGGTCGGCCCAGTGCCGCCACAACTTCGGCGCGTACGATGCGAACTCCGGCACCGTTATCCCGGTGCCGCGCAACGCTTCTACCGTGTTGGTCGACGCGAACGTCGGCACCAGGTCGACGACGTCGAGGATCTCACCGGGGATGCCGAGTTGCGTGGCGGCCATGTTGCGCACGATCTTCGCCCGTCCGCTGAGGCGCAGAAAGGGTGTCGCGGTCGCGCCAGGCAAGGATCCCCGCAGCGGCGGCAGGCCCGCCGCTTCGGCGACCCCGCGGTAAATGCCGCGCAGCCCAATGGTTTCCGGGGCCGTGAGGTGGAAGGTCTGCCCGTCTCGGCCGTCGGCGTGCATCAGCTCGACCAAAGCGTCCACCACATAGTCGACGGGAACGATGTTGGTGCGGCCGGTGTCGGGCAACACCATCGGGGTAAACCTGGGCAGCGCAGCGAGCTTCGCCAACAGGCCGAAGAAGTAGTACGGCCCGTCGATCTTGTCCATTTCGCCGGTGCGCGAGTCGCCAACCACGACGGCGGGGCGGTACACGCGGTAACGAAGCCCTGGCGTGGACCGGACCAACAGCTCCGCCTCGAACTTCGTCTGGTGATACGGCGTCGGTAGCTCCTGGGCCACGTCGAAGTCGTCTTCGGTGAACTCGCCGCGGTAGGTGCCTGCGACGGCGATCGACGAGACGTGATGCAGCGTTGCGTCCAGCCGACGGCTCAGGTCGATGACCGCGCGGGTGCCCTCGACGTTGGCGGCTCGCTGACTGGCGTCGTCGGCGGTGATGTCGTAGATCGCCGCACAATGCACGACGTGGTCGACGGCGCCCAGCTCGGTGATGGCCTCGTCGGTGAGGCCCAGATCGGCTGCCGTCAGATCCCCGACTAGCGGCTTGGCCCGGGGGCCCCACTCGGCGGCGAGCTGTTCGAACCGGCCCAGCGAATTCCGCCGGACCAGCACGCACACCTCGGCGTCGTGGCTACGGGCCAAAATCTGGGACACGACTCGGCGGCCAATAAACCCGGTACCGCCGGTAACGACATAGCGCATGCGAGCCATGGTCACCTGTTACCCGGCGAAGGTCAACTGGGCCCACCGAAATCGGGAGTTCTCCCGATTGAGGGGGAGGACGTGGTCCTCGACCAACCCGATATCGTCCGACTATGCCGATTGACCCCACCGCCATAGGCGCCAAGACCGACCCGACCGTCTTCGAATGGACCGACCGCGACACCCTGCTCTACGCGCTCGGCGTCGGCGCGGGGATCGACGATCTCGCGTTCACCACGGAAAACAGTCACGACCTCCCGCAGCAGGTGCTGCCCACCTACGCGGTCATCGCCTGCCTGCCGTTCGCCGCGGCAGCCAAGATCGGCTCCTTCAACTTCGCGATGCTCCTGCACGGTTCGCAGGAGATCCGGTTGTTCAAGCCGCTGCCACCGGCGGGCAAGCTCAGCGTCGTCGCCGAAGTGGCCGACATTCAGGACAAGGGCGAAGGCAAGAACGCGATCGTCATGTTGAAGGCGACGGGCACCGATCCGGCCACGTCCGAGGTGGTCACCGAGACGTTGACCACGGCTGTGATCCGCGGCGAGGGTGGCTTCGGTGGTCAGCCGGGGCAGCGCCCCGCCGCGCCGGAGATCCCCGAGCGGGAACCGGACGCGCGCGTCGCACTGCCGACGCGTGAAGACCAGGCGCTGATCTACCGGTTGTCCGGCGACCGCAATCCGCTGCACAGCGACCCCTGGTTCGCGCAGAACCTGGCCGGCTTCCCTAAGCCAATCCTGCACGGGCTCTGCACATATGGGGTCGCCGGGCGCGCGCTGGTCGGCGAACTCGGCGGCGGCGACGCCACCAAAGTCCGACAGGTTGGTGCTCGCTTCACCTCACCGGTGTTCCCCGGCGAGACGCTCACCACGTCGATCTGGCGCACCGAGCCGGGGCATGCGGTGTTCCGGACCGAGGCGGCCAACCCCGACGGGTCCGACGCGCGCCTGGTGCTCGAGGACGGCACCGCCGAATACCTCGACTAATTGCGGGTCCTCGCCAAAGTGACCTAACCGGCCGCCGGGAGTTGACAGGATGTCTCCCATGAAGCTGGTCGTTGCTTATCTGGCCACACCGGGCGGCGCTGACGCGATGGCGCTTGGCGCGCGGCTCGCCAGGACGCTCGACGCCGAGATCGAGGCGTGCATCGTCCTGCCCGCGGATCGGGCGCTGCCGACGCTCACAGGCGCGCGGGACTATGAGGCGAAGCTGGGCGAGCAGGCCGAGAAATGGTTGGCCGAAGCGCTGGCATCGGTACCCGACGACCTCACCGCGCACAGCCACGTGAGCTTCGACGACTCTTTCGCCGACGGGCTGATTCGCGAAACTGCGCGACTCGAAGCCGACCTCATCGTGGTCGGCGGGTCGGGAGGCGGACTGGCGGGCAGTTACTCGTTGGGCTCCGTGGTCAATGAGTTATTGCACTCCGCGCCGGTGCCCGTTGTCGTCGCGCCGCGCGGCGCCCGGGATTCCAAGATCGACCGGGTCCGCGAGGTGACCTGCGCGATCGGGCAGCGTCAAGGCGCAGATCTGTTGCTGGAGAAGGCGGTTCGGTTCAGCAAGGCCGCCGGTACGCCGCTGCGGTTGGTTTCGCTGGTTGCGCTCGACCCGGTGTTCGGGCAACTGCGTGGCGACGAGGAAGCGGTCCGTGAGCGCGCGATGGCGCACGCACAACAGGTTTTGGAAACCGCGAAAAGCTCACTGCCGGAAGGGTTTCCCGTCGCCTCGACCATCGTGGAGGGCGAGACGGTCGAAGAAGCGGTGCGCAAGCTCCAGTGGCACGACGGCGACCTGATCATGGTCGGGTCCAGCCGGCTCAGTGCGCCCAGGCGGCTGTTCCTCGGCTCGACGGCCGCCAAGATGCTTCGGGTGCTTGATGTTCCGATGATGGTCGTGCCGCGCGACCAACTCGGTGACGCGGACCTACCGTAAGGTCAGTGGCTGTTGCCGTTCGGTCCGTAGGTGCGTGCGATGTCGGGGGAGTCCGACCATTTGGAGTAGGTCGGCGATTGCGGCCAACCGTCGGGCGAGTCCTGCCATTCCTCTTGCCGACCCCACGGAAGGATGTCGATCAGCCCGAAGCTGTGGCTGAGTTGTTCGGTGCCGCGGCCGTTGGTGTGCCAGGTGCGATAGACCGTTTCGCCTGCCGAATCAGCAATGCGCAGGAAGACATTGACGGCGAATCCACCCCCGGGCGGCGCGTCGACGTCGGCGCCGAAGGAACTCTCCGACGAGGAGTACCAGTCCATTTTGTTGCCGACGCGTTCCTTGTATGCGAGGGCTTCGTCGATCGGCCCGTTGGTGACGATGACGAAGCGCGCGTCGTAGTTGTCGAGGAACTCGAGCCTGGTGAATTGCGAAGTGAAGCCGGTGCACCCGCCGCACTGCCACTCGGCGCCGTCCTCCCACATGTGGTTGTAGACGATGAGCTGCGCGCGCCCGTCGAAGATGTCAGCCAGCCGGACGGGTCCGTCCTTGCCGATCAGTGTGTAGTCGGGCATCTCGACCATGGGCAGGCGACGGCGCTGTGCGGCGATCGCGTCCAGTTCGCGGGTGGCGGCCTTCTCGCGTCGGCGTAGCTCGTCGAGGGCGACGCGCCAGGTGTCGGGGTCGACCACCGGGGGTAAGGCGGTTGCCGTCTTCTCAGTCACGGTTCCTCCAGGGGCATCGGGAGCGGTCTGCTTTCTAGTGTTGACCGGAATCGGGCCCGAAAGTCATCGCGCTCGCACTCGAACAAGCGTTCGATTATGCTGGCGGCATGGGCTGGCATACCGGGCCGCCGAGCTGGACCGAGATGGAGCGGGTGCTCAACGGCAAGCCGCGCCGCGCCGGCTGGCCCATTGACGAGCAGGTGGGCGACGGCGGCGACAGCCCGGCCTGGTCGCGTAAGCGGGGGGACTACGAACCGCTGGATGTTGACCGGCCGGCTTCGTCGACGCCGTATGCCGAACTGCATGCGCATTCGGCGTACAGCTTCCTCGACGGCGCCAGCACGCCGGAGGAACTCGTCGAGGAGGCGGCCCGTCTCGATCTGCGGGCCATCGCGCTGACCGACCACGACGGGCTCTACGGGGTGGTGCGGTTCGCCGAAGCGGCCAAGGAACTTCAGATGCAGACGGTGTTCGGCGCCGAGTTGTCACTCGGCGGTGGCGACCGAACCGAGGATCCCGATCCACCGGGACCGCACCTGCTGGTGCTGGCTCGCGGGCCGGAGGGCTATCGGCGGCTGTCGCGACAGCTGGCGACAGCGCATCTGGCCGGCGGAGAGAAGGGCAAGCTTCGCTACGACTACGACGAACTGACCGAGGCGGCGGGCGGGCACTGGCACATCCTGACCGGCTGCCGCAAAGGCCATGTCCGCCAAGCTCTTTCCGAAGGGGGTCCGGAGGCGGCGGGCAGGGCGCTTGCCGATCTGGTGGACCGGTTCGGCGCCGACCGGGTCAGCATCGAGCTCACTCACCACGGTCATCCTCTCGACGACGAGCGCAACGCGGCGCTTGCCGACCTTGCGCCGCGATTCGGTGTCGGCATGGTGGCCACCACCGGCGCGCACTTCGCCGCGCCGTCACGGGGCCGGCTCGCCGTGGCGATGGGCGCGATCCGGGCGCGCCATTCGATGGACGAGGCGGCCGGATACCTTGCGCCACTGGGCGGCTCGCACCTGCGCTCGGGGGAGGAGATGGCCCGGCTGTTCGCACACTGTCCCGAGGTGGTGACGGCGGCGGCCGATCTCGGCGAGGAGTGCGCGTTCGGGCTGGCGCTGATCGCCCCGCAGCTGCCACCGTTCGACGTTCCCGACGGGCACACCGAGGACAGCTGGTTGCGGCAGCTGGTGATGGAGGGCGCCCGCGGACGATACGGCCCACCGGAGCGGGCGCCGCGGGCGTATGCGCAGATCGAGCACGAGCTGAAAATCATTGAGCAGCTGACGTTTCCGGGTTACTTCCTGGTTGTGCACGACATCACCCGGTTCTGCCGCGACAACGGCATCCTGGCCCAGGGCCGCGGGTCGGCGGCCAACTCCGCGGTCTGCTATGCGCTCGGCGTCACCAACGTCGACCCCGTCGCCAACGAGTTGCTGTTCGAGCGGTTCCTGTCCCCGGCGCGCGACGGGCCGCCTGACATCGACATCGACATCGAATCGGACTTGCGTGAGAAGGCCATTCAGTACGTCTACGACCGCTACGGCCGTGACTACGCCGCGCAGGTCGCCAACGTCATCACCTACCGAGGCCGCAGCGCGGTGCGCGACATGGCGCGAGCGCTGGGGTTCTCGCAGGGCGAGCAGGACGCGTGGAGCAAGCAGATCGGCCAGTGGGGAAACCTGGCTGAAGCGCCTCACGTCGAGGACATCCCGGAAGCCGTCATCGACCTCGCGATGCAGATTTCGAACCTGCCCCGGCACATGGGTATCCATTCCGGCGGCATGGTGATCTGCGACCGGCCGATCGCCGACGTGTGCCCGGTCGAGTGGGCGCGGATGGAGAACCGCAGCGTCCTGCAATGGGACAAAGACGACTGTGCGGCAATCGGTTTGGTGAAGTTCGACATGCTGGGCCTTGGCATGCTCTCGGCGCTGCACTACTGCATCGATCTGGTCGCCGAACACAAGAGCATCGACGTCGACCTCGCGAAACTGGACCTCTCCGAGCCTGCGGTGTACGAGATGCTGCAGCGGGCCGACTCCGTCGGGGTGTTTCAGGTGGAGTCGCGCGCGCAGATGGCCACCCTGCCGAGGCTGAAGCCGCGAGTGTTCTACGACCTGGTGGTCGAGGTCGCGCTGATCCGTCCAGGTCCGATCCAGGGCGGATCGGTGCACCCTTACATCAAGCGGCGCAACGGCGTCGAAGCCGTCACCTACGACCATCCTTCGATGGCATCAGCGCTGCGAAAGACGTTGGGGGTGCCGCTGTTTCAGGAGCAACTGATGCAACTCGCGGTGGACTGCGCCGGCTTCTCCGCCGCCGAGGCCGACCAGTTGCGCCGGGCCATGGGATCCAAGCGTTCCACCGAGCGGATGCGACGACTGCGCGGCCGGTTCTACGACGGCATGCGCGAGCGACACGGCATCACCGGCGAGGTGGCCGACCGGATCTACGAGAAGCTGGAAGCCTTCGCCAATTTCGGCTTCCCGGAAAGCCATTCATTGAGCTTCGCGTCGCTGGTGTTCTACTCGTCGTGGTTCAAGCTGCACCACCCGGCGGCGTTCTGTGCGGCGTTGCTGCGGGCGCAGCCGATGGGCTTCTACTCGCCGCAGTCGCTGGTGGCCGACGCCCGCAGGCACGGCGTGACGGTGCACGGGCCCGACGTCAACGCCAGCCTCTCGTACGCCACGCTGGAGAACGCGGGCTTGGAGGTGCGGCTTGGCCTCGGTAGCGTCCGCCACATCGGCGACGAGTTGGCCGAGCAGATCGTCGACGAGCGAAAAGCCAACGGGCCGTTCGCTTCTCTGCTCGACCTGACCGGACGCATCCAGCTGTCGGTGCCGCAGACCGAGGCGCTGGCCACCGCGGGGGCGCTCGGCTGCTTCGGGGTCACCCGCCGCGAAGGGTTGTGGGCCGCGGGTGCGGCGGCCACGCAGCGGCCGGACCGGCTGCCTGGCGTCGGGTCGTCGTCGCATATCCCGTCGCTGCCCGGCATGACCGAGTTGGAACTGGCCGCCGCCGACGTGTGGGCCACCGGCATCTCACCGGACAGCTATCCCACACAGTTCCTGCGCGAAGACCTCGAGGCCATCGGGGTGGTGCCCGCCGATCAGTTGTTGTCGGTGCCGGACGGCACCCGCGTGCTGGTCGCGGGTGCGGTGACGCATCGACAACGGCCCGCGACCGCGCAGGGCGTCACGTTCATCAATCTCGAGGACGAAACCGGAATGGTGAATGTGCTTTGCGCGCCTGGGGTTTGGGCGCGACACCGCAGGCTGGCGCAGACGGCATCGGCGCTCCTGGTCCGCGGTCAGGTGCAGAACGCCACCGGCGCGGTCACCGTCGTCGCCGATCGGCTAGGCAAGCTCAGCATGAAAGTCAGTTCGAAAAGCCGCGACTTCCGCTGACCCCCAACTACGCCGTGGGCCCACACGCCAGTAGGGGACGTGCGTGTCTGCACGCCAACACGCCGCGGCGAGCGAGCATTTCGCGCACACTCACCAACGCCGAGCGTGCGTGTCTGTTCGCCGGCGCGCCGGCAATCGCGTACATAACCCGCACACTCGAACGCGAGCGAATGTGCGCAAAGTGCGTATGAAAAGCGGTGTGTCGCTGTGCAAACACGCACACTCGCGGACAGAGGGTCAACCCTCGGTCGGTGTGGTCCAGACTTTATCGATGCTGATCTTCAGCCGCGTGTTGTAGGCGGCGAGGAATTCCTCGCTGAACCCGAAGCTGGCGGCAAGCTCGTCATACTTGGCGCGATATCGTTCATCTGCCAGCGGATCAATGCCCTGAGCATCAACCGTCGCAATTCCGCCGATGATGATGATGCCCGCGCCGTTGCCATCGGAGTCCAGGTTCAGGCTGACCCGCGGATGGTTCTTGATGTGCCGGACCTTCGCGGCGTTGGGTTCGGAGTAGACGACGACATCGGTGCCGTCGAAGTAGAACCACACCAGCCGGGGAACGGGCTGACCCGACTTCGCAACAGTCGTCAGCCACCCGTAATTGTCGGATGAGAGCCTCTCGGAAACCTCTTGCGTCAGTTCGATTGCCATGAGCCGAATGTAGTCTCGCCTACTCTTCGTCATATGACCTTGAACCTCTCCGCCGATGACGTCCTGACCACCACGCGCTCGGTGCGCAAGCGGCTCGATTTCGACAAGCCGGTGCCGCGTGAGGTGCTGACGGAATGTCTCGAGTTGGCGCTGCAGGCGCCGACGGGTTCGAACTCCCAGGGCTGGCAATGGGTATTCATCGACGACCCCGACAAGAAGAACGCGCTGGCCGACATATACCGGACCAACGCCACGCCGTACCTCGATCTGCCCAAGCCCGAGTACGGCGACGTCCGCGACGAGCAGCGTCCTCGGGTCTATGACTCCGCGAAGTACCTCAACGAGCACCTTCACCAGGCGCCGGTCATGTTGATTCCTTGCCTCGAGGGCCGTCCCGACGGTGCACCTGCCGGCATGAGCGCCTCGTTCTGGGGATCGCTGTTGCCTGCGGTGTGGAGTTTCATGCTGGCCCTGCGGTCCCGCGGTCTGGGGTCGGCGTGGACGACGCTGCACCTGCTCGGTGACGGTGAAAAGCAGGCCGCCGAACTCCTCGGCATCCCTCACGACAAGTACAGCCAGGCCGGCCTGTTCCCGATCGCCTACACCAAGGGCACCGACTTCAAGCGGGCCACGCGACTGCCGGCCGAGCAGGTTTCGCACTGGAATGACTGGTGAGCGTGCGCAGACTGCACACCAAATGCGGCGTGTCGGCGTGCAGACGCGCACGCTCGCGGTACTAGGGGCGAGGGGGCTCGGGACTCGGGGTTAGACGGCGCCGCGGAAGCCCTGCTGGCGCCAGGCCTCGTAGACGGCGACGGCCGCGGCGTTCGACAGATTCAGCGACCGCCTGCCCGCCAGCATCGGAATGCGCACCTGCGCCGTGATGTGCGGGTCGGCGAGCGTCGCCGCATCCAGTCCGGTCGGTTCCGGGCCGAACATCAATACGTCGCCTGGTTGGTAGCTGACGTCGGCGAAGGAATTCGTGGCATGCGCGGTGAACGCGTACACCCGGGAAGGCGCCAACGCCGACCACGCCGTCGCCAGATCGCGATGCACGGTGACCGACGCCAGGTCGTGATAATCGAGGCCGGCCCGGCGCACCTTGGGTTCGGACAGGTCGAACCCGAGCGGCTCGACCAGGTGCAGTTCACATCCCGTCGCGGCGACCATCCGGATCGCGTTGCCGGTGTTGGGCGCGATACGCGGCGAGAAGAACAGCAATCTGAACACGGCGATAATGCTTGCATGGTCGAGCGGAGCATCTGGATGCAGAAGGTTGCTGCCAACCCCGGACATTCAAGTTGGTACATCGAGCGCTTCCGCGCCATGGCGCGTGCCGGGGAGGATCTGGCCGGCGAGGCTCGCTTCGTCGATGCGATGGCCCCCCGCGGCGCGCGCATCCTCGACGCAGGCTGCGGCTCCGGCCGGCTGGGCGGCGCGCTGGCCAAGGCCGGTCACGACGTGGTTGGCGTCGACGTCGACCTCGCGCTGATCGAAGCCGCCGAGCACGACCACCCCGGCCCGCGCTGGCTCGTCGGCGACCTCGCCGAACTCGACCTGCCGGCCCGCGGCATCGCCGAACGGTTCGACGTCATCGTGGCCGCGGGCAACGTCATGACTTTCCTCGCGCCGAGCACCCGGGTGCAGGTGTTGCGCCGGCTGCGCGCCCACCTCGCTGGCGACGGTCGCGCGGTGACCGGTTTCGGTGCCGGCCGCGATTATCAGTTCACCGAGTTTCTCGACGATGCGGCCACGGCGGGATTGGCGCCCGATCTACTGCTGTCCACCTGGGATCTGCGGCCGTTCGCCGATGACTCCGACTTCCTTGTGGCGGTCCTTCGGCCCGCCTGAAAGATTCGTCGATTCACCGCCCAATCATTTGCTCGGGCGTTACGAAACGGCTCGTCAGAGTGGTTATCAAGTCTGTCTGTTCAGTAAGAATTGTGGAATCGGCTGCACATGGCTGTCATACTCGACCAATTGCCAGGCGTAGAACGCGCGCCCATCGGTGGGCGAAATCAGCAGGAAGTCATATGAACGACGCTCCATTACTGAATTGCGGGCAGGCGACCGATAGCACCGGCGGGCGCCCATGACCGCGTTCTCGCAGCTGAAAAAGGCCGATGGCACGGTCGTCGATTTCGAACCAAAGCCGCAGCGGCCCGCCAAGCGACCATCGCGATGGTCGATGACGAATTGGCCGGTTCGGTGGAAAGTCTTTGCGATCGTTTTGGTGCCGTTGGTTCTCGCCGGGACCTTCGGCGGATTGCGCATCTACTCGAGTGCGACCGACGCCGCTGATTTGCGCCGCGCCGCCGATCGCGCCGAAATGGTGCCCGCGATCGAGAGCTACATGGGTGCGCTCGACGCCGCAATGCTGGCGAGTTCGACCGGAGGTGACACCCAGTCCGCGCTGAGCACGTTCGACACCGCCCGCCAGAACCTCCAACGGCGACTGACCGACACCGACGTCGTGCCCGATGTGAGCAAGGCTGTGACGACGATGATCGGCGCAGGCCAGGCGCTGATGGACAAGGTGACGGCCAACAGCATCGGGCTGCGCGATCGTGTGCAGGCCTACACCCCGATCCTGCTGACCGCGGAGGACGCCATCAACGGCTCGGTGCGCGTGGAAGACGAGCGCATCCGCGCCGAGACGCTGGGCCTGAGCCGGGCCGTCGGGGCCCGGGGCCAGATGATGATCCAGCAGCTCCTGGTGAACCTCGGCGGTGAATTGCCCGACCCCGAGCTGCGGATGTCGATGACCACGGTGGCAGGCACCGAACCGTCGACGCTGTTCGGCATGAGCCAGGTGCTCGGCATCGGCTCGCCCGAGGCGGGCAAGCTGCAGCAAGAGTTCGTCAAGCGAATGGCGATCATGTCCGACCCGGCCGCCGTGCTGGTCAACAATCCGGACTTGAGCGCATCGATCCAGGCGACCAACCAGATCGCGAACAAGATGGTCGCCGACACCTCGAAGGCGGTGACCGATGCGGTGGAGAGCGAGGCCGCGGCCCAGCGCACGGCCGCGATCCGCGACACCGCGATCGTCGTCGGCGCGATGCTGGTGGCGCTGCTGCTCGTCATCCTGGTGGCGCGGTCGCTGGTGCGCCCGCTGCGAAGGCTGCGCGACAGCGCACTGAAGGTCGCGCACGACGATCTGGGCCGCGAGATCGATCGAGTCCGCGCCGGCGGCGAGGCCGGCCACGTTGCGCCGATTCCGGTGTACACCTCCGAAGAGGTCGGCCAGGTCGCGCATGCCGTCGACGAGCTGCATGAGCAGGCCGTCATGTTGGCCAGCGAGCAGTCCCAGCTGCAGCTGCAGGTGAGCGACATGTTCGAGACGTTGTCGCGACGCAGCCGGTCGCTGGTTGATCAGCAGCTCTCGCTGATCGACCGCCTCGAGCGCAACGAGGAGGATCCCGAGCGGCTGGAGAGCCTGTTCCGGCTTGATCACCTCGCCGCCCGGATGCGCCGCAACGGCGCCAACCTGCTGGTGCTCGCGGGCGCGAAGGTGCCGCGCGACCAGGCCGAGCCGGTCCCGGTGTCGGCGATCATCAACGCGGCCGCCTCGGAGGTCGAGGACTACACCCGCGTGGTCACCGCGACGGTGCCCGACAGCGAGGTGATCGGCGCCGTCGCAGGCGATCTGGTGCACCTGCTGGCCGAGCTTCTCGACAACGCGCTGCGTTATTCGCCGCCGATCTCCCAGGTGCGCGTTTCGGCTGTGCACACCGGCAACGGCGGGCTGGTCATCGAGGTCAGCGACATCGGCATCGGCATGACCGAACCCGATCTGCGTGTGGCCAACACCCGTCTGCAGTCCGGCGGCGAAGTCAACCCGTACACCGCTCGGCACATGGGCCTGTTCGTGGTCGGGCGGCTCGCCTCGCACCACGGGCTGGTGGTCCGGCTGCGCAGCACCATTGCAGGCGAACCGAATTCGGGTACGACTGCCGGTGTCTTCGTGCCCGGCGACTTGCTCGTCGTCGCAGGGGCTGGGCCGGATCAGTTCGGCGAACCCGAGTACGGCGCTCCCGCCGACGCCCACGCGGGCATCCACACTGCGTTGGCGCTCGACGAGGATCACGACTTCGGCGACTACGTCGAAGAACCCGGACACGAATACACCAACGGCCACGGCGACGTGCCCGTCGCGTTGTTGCCGCAACGCAATCCCGGCGCAAGCGGAATCTCCGACATTCCTGCCTCCCTGGCCCAACCCGCCGAGGAAGAGCCCGCCGACGAGTGGCCGGCCGAAGAGCAGTGGCCCGAAGACTCGATGCCCGCGCAGACGGAAGAGGTCCCGCCATGGGGCCAGCGCCTGGCGCCGCAGCCCGACGCCGACCGGGCTCCGGTCGACACGTCGGCGTTCTTCGCCTCGCGCGCGCAGGCCGCCAGCAACGGTGTGCCCGCCTCGCCGGAGGTCGAGGAACCGCAGCCACAGTCCCCTGCGCAAGCCCAGCCGACTGCCGCTTCAGAGGAGCCGCAGCCCGAGCCAACGGGGCATGCGGTGGACGAGCCGTCGGCCACGGCAGGTGCAGACGACGCGATCTATCAGAAGATGCTGTCCGAATGGCTCGTCGACCCCACCGACCTGGCCAAGAGCGACGACCTGAATTGGGAGTCGGTATGGGATCACGGCTGGTCGGCGGCCGCGGCGGCGGAGGAGGCGCCGGTCGCCGAGCACACCGAGGAAGGCTTGCCGGTTCGTGAGCCGGGCGCGCGCCTGGTGCCAGGCGCGGTGGACGCCACACGGCCGTCGAACGGCGCTGCCCACACCAACGGCGGTGCTCACCGGAGCGACCACGACGACGACGAGGTAGCATCGGCGGCTGAGTTCGGCACCGGCGGAGGACCGATTCCGTCCCGCGATCCTGAGGCCGTCCGCGCAAGCATCAGCAACCATTTCGGTGGGGTGCGGGCCGGCCGATCACACGCCCAAGAGACCAGAGGAACCGATAACGAATGACACCGGCGGGCTGGAGCGAAGCGACCCGGGGATCAACACAGCCGCCACGTTCGACGCAGCGCGACTCGCTCGACTGGCTGGTCTCGAAGTTCGCCCGCGAAGTATCTGGCGTCTCGCATGCCGTGCTGGTGTCCGCCGACGGACTGCTGATGGCTGCCAGTGAACACATGCCGACCGAACGGGCCGACCAACTCGCCGCGGTCGCCTCCGGCCTCGCGAGCCTGTCGACGGGCGCCTCGCAGTTGTTCGACGGCGGATACGTGCTGCAGTCGGTGGTCGAGATGGAGAACGGCTATCTGTTGCTGATGCGCGTCGGCGACGGCTCCAACCTTGCGACGCTGGCCACCCGTAACTGCGATATCGGCCAAATCGGTTACGAGATGGCCATTTTGGTGGAGCGGGTAGGCGCCATGGTCCAGTCGGCACGACGCTCCCCGCAGCACTCGTGAGTGGCCTATGGAATCTTGGGAATCAGACGACACGGCCGAACCGCAGCTGGTTCGGCCGTACACCCTGACGGCCGGCCGTACCGATTCCCGCGTCAATCTGCCGCTCGAGGCTCCGATCGAGACCGTGCTTTTGCCACCGAAAGCGCCGCGCTGGCCTGGCAACGACGTACGCGGCCGGATGCTGTCAATGTGCGCAGACAGCCCGTCGGTCGCCGAAATTGCCGCTGTCTTATCGCTGCCTCTCGGCGTGGCGCGCGTGCTTATCGGTGACCTCGTGACGCAAGGTTATCTACGGGTGCACACCACCCTGGGTGATTCCACCACCATCGACGAACGACGTGAATTGATAGGAAGGACGCTGCGTGGCCTACGAGCGCTCTGAGGGGCGGGACACCGCTTCGACGAAGATCGTCATCTCCGGTGGCTTCGGCGCCGGCAAGACGACGTTCGTGGGTGCGGTTTCCGAAATCATGCCGCTGCGCACCGAGGCGTTGGTGACCAACGCGTCGGCGGGCGTGGACGGGCTCGAGCTGACTCCGACGAAGAACACCACCACCGTGGCGATGGACTTCGGCCGCATCACGCTCGCCGAGGATTTGGTGCTGTACCTGTTCGGCACGCCGGGGCAGCGCCGATTCTGGTTCATGTGGGACGACCTGGTGCGCGGCGCCATCGGTGCCATCATCCTGGTCGACGTGCGACGGCTGGCGGACAGCTTCGCCGCGGTCGACTTCTTCGAGGCGCGAAAGCTGCCGTTCCTGATCGCGATCAACGAATTCGACGGGGCCCCAAGGCATCCCGCTCAGGCAGTGCGCAAGGCGTTGGCCCTGCGCGAAGACATTCCGATCATCACCGTCGATGCGCGCGACCGCCATTCGACCAAGGCTGCGTTGATCGCCATCACCGAGTATGCGCTGAACAGCCTGACGCCGGTTCGTGGCTGACGAGGTTTGGACCGAGCGCGAGTTCGACGGTCACGACTTTCGTGACGAGGACCTGAGCCGGCTGCGCACCGAACGCGTGGTGTTCACCGACTGCGATTTCAGCGGAGCCGATCTGTCGGAATCCGAGCACGAGGGCTCGGCTTTCCGCAACTGCACCTTCCGCCGAACATCGTTGCTGCACAGCATTTTTCGGCACTGCACCTTCTTGGGATCGGTTTTCACCGAATGCCGCCTGCGGCCGATCAAGTTCGTCGAGGTGGATTTCACGCTTGCCGTTCTCGGCGCCTCGGATCTGCGCAGCGTCGACCTGTCCGACTGCCGGTTGCGCGAAGCCAGCCTGGTGGACGCGGACCTGCGCAAGGCCGTGCTCCGGCGCGCCGACCTGACCGGTGCTCGCGTACAGAACGCCAAGCTCGAAGAAGCCGATCTGCGTGGCGCACGTGTTGATCCGACGCTGTGGACCACGGCGAGGTTGCGTGGCGCAAAGGTCGACATCGAGCAGGCGATGGCGTTCGCCGCTGCACATGGTCTGGATATCCAGGGCGGCTAGCTGCGCCGAAACTGCAGATTACTGCCGATCGTCGGCCAATTTCTGCCAGTGGGATTATCGCCTTCACCACGTTGGTTAACCATATAGACTCATCAAGAGGGTTATAAACCGAGGAAGGCATCGAAATGAAGAAGTTCGGATTCGCCACCCTGATCGCCGGCGGCCTGACAGCGGCACTGCTCGGTCTCGCCGGACCCGCCCAGGCCGATATCGTCACCAACCCCGTCGCGCCTCACTACCAGGTCGACAATCACGACAACGCGAACACGACGAACGGCTTCGTGGACGTCCCGTTCTGATCGAGTGCTTGCGCGGACGTCATGGCGTGAGGTGACGGCAGACGATCGGCGCGATCCGCTCGATCAGTTCTTCCACCGGCGTCGACGCGACAGGCTCCACGCGCAGGATGTGCCGCAGATAGGCGATGCCCAGCAGTTGCGACATCGCAAGGTCGATGCGAAGCTCGGCGTCCGGCGCCGCGAGTGCCGTCGCGATGTGCGCGTACACCTGTCCTTGGATGAATTGGCGCACCAGATTCGCCGACTCCTCGTGAGTGGCCGCCCCACGCAGAATCGCCAGCAGTGGCGCACGGGAAGCCGGTTGCTCCCACGCCTCGAAGAACACCCGCGTCAGCCGCTCACCGATGTCGCCGCCGCGGTCTCCCGCGGTGACGCGGGCCGCAATGTCGGCAGGCTCGAACGGCCAACCCATCGTCGCGCGGAAGAGTTCGACCTTGCTGCCGAAGTAGTGCCGGATCATCGCCGGATCGACGCCTGCGGCCGCGGCGACGTCGCGTACCGAGGTCTTGTCGTATCCGGCGTCGGCGAACAACCGCCGCGCTGCGCCGAGGATGACATTGCGGGTATCGGTCTTGCCGCGCGGGCGTCCGATCCTGGTCATAGTGGCGAAATTCTACAGCCGTTGACTTTCGAACGGCGCGTAGTTAGCGTTGTGGTCAGAAATTCCACAGCTGAGGAGTTTTGATATGCCAGCACCACGATGGGTTGCCCGGGCCAACAAGATCGGCCTGAATCGCCTGACGAAATTCGTCGCCCCGTGGGCGCCCGGATGGGCCGTCGTCATCCACCGAGGACGCAAGTCGGGCCGGACTTTTGAGACCCCGCTATGGGCCTTCCGGCGCCGGGGCGGATACGTGATCGCGCTGACGTACGGTTCCGGCGCCGACTGGGTGCGCAATGTCATGGCCGCGGGAGGCTGCGAGCTAAAGAGCAGGCGGCGCCACTACCAAATGGGTGCACCGCGCCTCTACCGCGACGAGACCGCCACCGACATGCCGGCGTTCATCCGCTTCATGCTGAGGAGGGTCATTAAGGCGCCGGAGTTCCTCAGCCTCGACATCGTCAGCGAGCCGTCGACGTCAACGTCGTCCCGCAGTGAGGCCGCGTCCCCGTAACCCGGCGAATCCCGCCTGCGCAGGCCCGGCTCGGGCGAGGATGATGCCATGGCTGCTACCTGGGACACGATCGATCGCTATGTCGTCATTTCGACGGACACCCACGCGGGGGCTGACCTGTACGACTACAAGCCGTACAGGTCAGCTCGGCTACACGACGAGTTCGACGCGTGGGCCAAGACCTACGTGAGTCCGTTCGACGACTTGGTTATTGCCACCGCGCAGCGCAACTG